>Ga0070727_10000746_pt1 | contig 37920 bp, 37 predicted proteins | sample tdAd472_FD_66722 | JGI IMG/M metagenome (GOLD analysis project Ga0070727, IMG submission 66722) | Marine sediment microbial communities from the Atlantic coast under amendment with organic carbon and nitrate - tdAd47.2 | ecosystem: Environmental > Aquatic > Marine > Coastal > Sediment | place... | reverse complement strand
CAGAGCTGTCATTACGTGGTTTGCCTACTCTGTCGTTTTATGAAGATCAGCCGGAGTTCTTATTACCATTGGCTGGAAGCACCGATAAGTAAAAGGGCTCGGCAGGACAAGATCTTGAAGGAAGATATTCGCCATATCTTTGTCGAGAGCCGTCAGCGCGAACTGGCGACGCGGGCGCAGGACGCCCGGAACCGCTTTGAACAGAACAAGAAGGAAACATGAATGTTTCAACACCTGTTTCAAAATCGAGTACAAGGAGCGAAAGCATGACGCAAGTCATTGAAAAGATTGGAGGCGCGGACCGGAATCGAACCGGTGTAGACGGATTTGCAATCCGCTGCGTAGCCACTCCGCCACCGCGCCTGAATAAGCAAGTCTTTTACCGCAATCATTCGGGAAGTCAATGAATTATTTACCGGCTGTCGATAGTTTTCCGATATAGGACAAAGATTAACCTGTGAAGCGATTTTATTTGCAAATTATCGCAAAACTTATGCATATAGTCTCAAAACGGTCGTATTTCCTGTGTTGTAAAGGCTAAAGGGAGCCTATATACATGGGCGTAAGGAAAGTGATTTATTTTGAGGAGTTGCTCAATGTCAGATTTGGCGAATGCGCGTCAGCATATGATTGACGGCCAGTTAAGGCCCAACGAAATGAACAATGAACGGGTAATTGCCGCCATTGCATCAGTAAACCGGGAGAAATTCGTCCCCAAGAGCCTGAGCGGGGTTGCTTATCTTGATGATGATATTCCGGTCGCTCCCGGGCGTTATCTCATGGAGCCGATGATTTTTTCCCGCCTGATTGACGCCGCCCATGTCAAGGCGACGGACCTGGTGCTGGATGTGGGCTGCGCCACGGGATATTCCACCGCGGTTCTCGGGCGGCTGGCGGAAGCCGTGGTCGCGCTGGAAGAAGACGAGAGTCTGGCGGCAATGGCGACCGAAATTCTGTCCCGGGAAGCCTGTGACAATGTGGCTGTCGTCACGGCGCCGCTGGTTGACGGGCTGGCGGCCCAGGGGCCCTATGATCTGATTTTCATCAACGGCATGGTTGATCAGATTCCGGATGCGCTGATTGATCAGATCGCCGAGGGCGGGCGTTTGGTCTGTGTCCTGAATGACAACGGGGTTGGCAAGGCCACTTATGTGACCACGGAAAATGGCATCGTCGGCAAGCGGGTCCTGTTTGATGCTTTTGTTCCGGCACTGGACTCCTTCCGGAAAAAACCGGAATTTACCTTCTAGTTCAGGAATTCGGGATCCTTATGTTGACAGTGTAAACAAAAAAAGCTATTTCAGGTGGTGAATTTGTCCGAAAGTGACACTTTTTCTTAATGTCAACCGTGTAAGAGAAAAGTGAAATAAAAACTTAAGGTAGCTAACGGGTACAGAAAAATGAAAAGAAAACACCTATTTACGACACTGTCTTGCGTGGCGTTGTCTCTGGTGCATCAAACATCACATGGGGAGACCTTGAAGGACGCCTTGTCCACGGCCTATCTGAATAATCCGACATTACAGGCCGAGCGGGCGGCGTTGCGGGCGGCGGATGAAACGATCACTCAGGCCAAGGCGGGCTGGCGGCCTTCCGTCGTGGCGTCCGGCCGATACGGTTATCGGAATTCAAGACCCAAGGACACATTCCTCACCAGCACCGGCAATACCAATCCCAGAAGTATGGCTGTCGAGGTGCGCCAGCCGGTGTTTACCGGTATGCAGACGGTAAATGGCACCAATGAAGCGCGTCATCAGGTAAATGCGGCGCGGGAGCAATTGGCCGGCGTGGAGCAGCAGATCCTGCTGGAGGCTGTGACGGCCTATATGGGGGTGCTGCGGGATATGGCGGTTCTCGACCTGACCCAGAATAACGTGGCGGTCTTGAAACGGCAACTGGAGGCCAGCGAAGACAGATTCCGGGTCGGTGAAATTACCCGGACCGATGTGGCGCAGTCAAAAGCGCGGCTATCCCGGGCCGTGTCGGAAAAAATCCGCGCCGAGGCGGCCTTGACCGCGAGCCGCGCCGCCTTCCGCAAAATTGTCGGAACGGCGCCCGGAACGCTCGAAGAGCCGAAAAATCTGCCGCCGATGCCGGCATCCGAAGAGGCCTCGCTGGAAATCGCCCGAAATTATAATCCGACCCTGATCGCCGCCCGTTATTCGGAACAGGCGGCCCGCTATAACGTGAAAAGGCAATATGGCGGTTTGCTGCCGTCCGTGGATGTGGTGGCGCGCTATAGCAAAAGCTGGGAAAGTTTCAGCACGACAGACCAGGTGACATCAAAGGAAATTCTGGCGGAAATGACGGTTCCTCTGTATCAGAGCGGCTCCGTATCCTCCCGCATCCGTCAATCCCGACAGATTGAAAATCAACGTCGTCTGGAAGCGGTTTCAGCGGAACGGCTGGTGGTTGAACAGGTGCGCAACGCCTGGGAAGGCTATCGGGAAGCGACGGCGCGGATCGCCTCTTCCGAAGACCAGGTCACGGCCAATGACATTGCCCTTGACGGGGTGCGTCAGGAAGCCGAGGTTGGCTCCAGAACCATCCTCAATGTTCTCGATGCGGAGCAGGAGCTGCTTGATTCCCGGGTTAGTCTGGTCCGGGCAAAACGCGACCAGTATGTCGCGGCCTATGCGCTGCTTTCGGCCATTGGCAAATTGAATGCGGAAGAGCTTGATCTGAATGTCACGCGATATGATCCAAAGCGGAATACGGATAACGTCGAGGACAAAATTTTCGGCTGGGGAATTGACGAGGAATAGCGCGCAGAATTTTTGCTGAATTCCAACGGCCTGTGGTTTTTTTTATTCCCATGGGCCGTTTTTGCTTTATAAATAGAGTTTACTGTTGATAATCGAAAAAAATACACTAAAGATTTACAGTCAGAATTCATGTGAAATACGCTGCATGCAGGGCGTCAAAAACGAGGGATAGCGCTTAAAAAAGCCGAGGTGTCAGGATAATGAGCGATACGGACAGCCAACAAGAACCGACCATGGAAGAAATTCTTGCGTCAATTCGGAAAATCATATCCGAAGATGACGACGAGGGTGGTGAAAAAGCTGAAGCCGTTGCCGCGCCGGAACCTGTTGCCGAACCCGAACCCGAACCCGAACCCGAAGTCGTTGCCGAGGAAGAGGCTGATGTTCTTGAGTTGACCGAAATGGTCGAAGAAGAACCCGAGCCGGAACCTGAGCCCGAGCCGGAACCTGAACCTGAACCCGAGCCGGAACCCGAGCCTGAACCGATGATTGATTTTGACTCAATGGACATTGATGATGTTGATCCGGCGAGCGGCGATGATATTTTGATGTCCGAGGACGCATCCAATGACGCCATGGGGCAGTTCAACGCCTTGTCCGCGTTATTGACCAGCGGTTATCAGGGGTCCGGCAATACGTTGGAGGATCTGGTGCGGGAGCTTCTGAAGCCGATGTTGAGATCATGGCTGGATGATAATCTGCCGCCGATCGTGGAGCGGATGGTCGCCAAGGAAATCGCAAGGCTGGCCCGGACGAAAAAGCCGTAATATTTGGCTGAATATCATGCGAATGCACTGGATTTTTGATTTCCCTTTGCGTATTTTAGCGTGGATTTATCGGGAAGAGCCCCTGAAGGCTCTTCTCTTTTTTTTAAGAATATGCACAAGAATTAAAAGTTGACACGGAAAGATTCGGCAATGGCTGAAAATCAGGAAACTGAAGCGAAACTGGGTAAAACATTTGACTGCCATGAGGCGGAGCAGCGGATTTATGACGCCTGGGAAAACAGCGGCGCGTTCAAAAGCGGCCGGCGCCCGGAGGCTGAGCCCTATACCATCGTCCTGCCGCCGCCCAATGTGACCGGCAGTCTGCATATCGGCCATGCCCTCAATCATACCCTGCAGGATATATTGATCCGCTTTGAACGGATGCGGGGCAAGGATGTATTGTGGCAGCCGGGGATGGATCATGCCGGCATCGCGACCCAGATGGTCGTCGAGCGGCAACTGGATGCGGAAGGCGTCTCCCGCCACGACCTGGGACGGGAAAAATTTATCGAGCGGGTCTGGGAATGGAAGGAAGAATCCGGCGGCATGATCTTTAACCAGATGCGCCGTCTGGGCCAATCCTGCGACTGGAGCCGGCAGCGTTTCACCATGGACGAAGGATTCCATGATGCGGTGCTCAGGGTCTTTGTCGAGCTTTATAAACAGGATCTGATTTACAAGGACAAGCGGCTGGTCAACTGGGACCCGAAGCTGAAAACCGCCATTTCCGATCTTGAGGTCGAGCAGCGGGAAGTCAACGGCCATTACTGGCATTTCAAATATCCGGTGGACGGCGAAGACGGCCGTTACCTGACCGTGGCGACGACGCGCCCCGAAACCATGCTCGGCGATGTGGCGGTCGCCGTCCATCCTGAGGACGAACGCTATCAGGATCTGATCGGCAAGACCCTGACCCTGCCGCTGGTCGGCCGCCAGCTGATCGTGGTTGCCGATGAACATGCGGACCCGGAAAAGGGCTCCGGCGCGGTGAAAATCACCCCGGCCCATGACTTTGACGACAATGCGGTCAGCAAGCGCCATGATCTGGCGGAAATCAATATTTTTGATGATGCGGCGCATACCAACGACACTGTGCCGGAAAAATACCGCGGCCTTGACCGGTTTGTGGTTCGCAAGATGGTGGTCGCGGATATGGATGAACTCGGCCTGCTGGAAAAGATCGAGGACACCGTCCATATGGTGCCTTACGGCGACCGCTCCGGCGTGGTGATCGAGCCCTGGCTCACCGACCAGTGGTATGTCAATGCCGGAGTGCTGGCGAAACCCGCCCTGGAGGCGGTCGAGAAGGGCGACACCAGCTTTGTGCCGAAAAACTGGGAAAAGACCTATTTCGAATGGATGCGCAATATCGAACCCTGGTGCATTTCGCGCCAGCTCTGGTGGGGCCATCGGATCCCGGCCTGGTATGGCCCCGACGGCAAAATCTTTGTCTCTATGACCGAAGACGAAGCCCGGACGCAGGCCCGAACCCATTATGGCGAGGAGGTGGAACTTATCCGCGATCCTGACGTTCTGGATACCTGGTTTTCGTCGGCGCTGTGGCCGTTCGGCACCCTCGGCTGGCCGGACGAGACGGCGGAACTGCAAAAGCATTACAAGACCGACGTGCTGGTCACCGGCTTCGACATCATCTTTTTCTGGGTCGCGCGCATGATGATGGACGGGCTGCATTTCATGAAGGATGCGGACGGCACGCCGGAAGTCCCCTTCCATACCGTGTATGTTCATGCCCTGGTGCGCGACGAGCATGGCGCGAAAATGTCGAAATCCAAGGGCAATGTCATTGACCCGCTGGAACTGGCTGATAAATACGGCGCCGATGCGCTGCGCTTCACGCTCGCCGCCATGGAGGCCCAGGGCCGCGACATCAAAATGTCGGAAAAACGGGTTGAAGGCTACCGTAATTTCGGCACCAAGCTGTGGAACGCGGCCCGCTTCTGCGACATGAACCAATGTTTTGATCATATTGATCCGGACTTTGACCCAAAGACTGTTTCGCTGGCGGTCAATAAATGGATCGTCGGCGAAGTTGTCAAGGCGGCGAGTGATGTGACCCGGGCGCTCGAAACCTATCGTTATAATGAGGCGGCGGCGGCGATCTATCATTTCACCTGGGGCACCTTCTGCGACTGGTATGTGGAGCTGGTCAAGCCGCAGTTCTTCGGCGAGGATGAGGCGGCCAAGGCGGAAACCCGCAACTGCGCCGCCTGGGTCATGGATCAGATTTTAAAAACCCTGCATCCCTTCATGCCCTTCATTACCGAGGAAATCTGGGGCAGCCTGCGCCAGGACCGGGCGAGCGGCCTGATTCTGGCGTCATGGCCGGCCTTTAACGAAGCGCTGATCGATCCGGCGGCGTCGGCTGAGCTCGATTGGGTGATCCGTTTGATTTCGGATATCCGCACGGCGCGGGCGGAAATGAATGTGCCGGCGGGCGCGAAGCTGGACATGCTGGTGGTTGGCGCCTCGGCTGCAACGGTAACCGCCCTTGCGACGCAGGACGATGTGATCAAACGTCTGGCGCGGCTGGAAAAAATAACCCTGCATGAAGGCGATGCACCGAAAGGCGCGGTTCAGGTCCTCGTCGGCGAGGCGAGCTACTTCCTGCCGCTGGCCGGGGTGATTGATATTGCGGCGGAAAAGGCGCGGCTTCAGAAAAACCTCGACAAGCTGACCAGGGAAATCGGCGGCATCTCCGGCCGGCTGAATAACGAAGCCTTCATGGCCAAGGCGCCGGAACATGTGGTGGCGGAAAACCGCAACAATCTGGCGGATGCGGAACAGAAGGCCGCCAAAATCCGTGAAGGGCTGGCGCGCCTCGACGCCATGGATTAGCCCGCTTTCAATGAATCGTGAAAGAAGGCCGGCCCTGTCCGGCCTTTTTTCTTTTGTGTTTTTCTTTGTTTTTTTCATGGCGTTGAATTTGTTAATCCCCTAAATTATGGCGAGAGGTGAGCGGGGGCATATCAATTGGGAACGACGATATAATGCATAAATTCCGCTGGTCTTTGATTGTTTTTCTCTGGCTGACGTCGCCGTCGCTTGCGGCCCCGCCAAAGGCGCCGCAGACAATCAAACTGACCTATAAGGCCTATTGGGGCGGTTTTGTGATTTCAAAGGTTTATGGCGCGGCGCAACTTGATCCGGGAAATTATCAGGTGGATATTTCTTATGAGGTGACGGGACTTGCCGCCATTTTCAGCAAGGCGCACAATAGTTCTTCGGCCCGTGGAATCTTTACCGAAGACGGCACCCTGACGCCGCTGTCCTATGAAAGCGAAGGCGGCTGGAGCAAGAACAGTTACCGCAACAAGGTGCGCTTTCGCAAGGAGGACGGCAAAATCATCTCTCACGATCAGGACTTTAAATTCAGGGAAGAGGTCAAATATATTCCGATCCGGGACGATTTGAAATATGGTCCGGACCTGATCAGCTTTTATCTCGGCCTGATGTTTCAGGATCCGCCGCTGACAAACTGGCCGGAATTGCGTCATCAGAATGTCTTTGGCGGTTTCTTCCTCTTTGACATCGCCTATCGTTGCCCCGGGATGGGGACGCTGGATTCCCGTCGGGCCATATACCGGGGCAAGGCGCTGGTGTGCGAATTCAGCGACCGGATCATTGACGGCCGTTTTGAGCGCCTGAAAAAATCAAAAAAGAAGAAAAAGAAAGCGAAAAAGGAAAAACAGCCGGATCCGGTGAAGATCTGGTTCGCCCGGGTCGGCGATCTCGACGCCATGATCCCGGTATATTCCAAATTCGCCGTCGGCTGGGGCAATGTCCGGGTCTATCTGTCGGAGATCGAAGTCATCCCCGGCCCCGATCAGCGAAAGGCGTCCTGAGATATGGAATTTCAGGATCAGGGCATTATCATATCCCTCAGGAAATACGGTGAATTTGATGCGGTGATTGATGTCTTGACCGCTGCCCACGGCCGCCATGCCGGGCTGGTCAAGGGCGGCATGGGCCGCCGCCTGCGGGGCGCGCTCCAGCCGGGCAACGAGCTTCTGGTCACCTGGCGCGGGCGACTGGAAAGCCAGTTGGGCACTTACAGCGTTGAACTGCGTAATGCCCGTTCGGCTTCTTTCCTGGATTATCCGGAAAAGCTCGGCGTGCTCAACAGCGTCTGCGCGCTGCTGTCGGTGACGCTGGCGGAACGGGAAGAGCATCGGGCGCTGTTTGACGGGTTGCAGATCCTGCTCGATAGCCTGGAGCGGGTCGACCGGCAGCCGGAAAGCTGGGGGGCGCTTCTGGTCCGCTGGGAAATCGGCCTGCTGTCCGAACTGGGTTTCGGCCTCGACCTGAGTTGTTGCGCCGCAACGGGGGTCACGGAAGACCTGGTCTATGTCTCGCCGAAATCGGGCCGGGCGGTCAGCCGGGACGCCGGGCGGCCCTATCATGACAGGATGCTCGCCCTGCCGGCCTTCCTGCGCGGCGGCGGCCGGGCGTCACAGGATGATGTACGCGACGGCCTGCATCTCAGCGAATTCTTTCTTGAGCGATATGTTCTCCATCCCCATAACCGGAAAATCCCCCAGGCCCGGCGCATGCTGATGGATTTTTTGGGTTGAAAAGGGCGATTTTGTTTGATTTTTCCGTGATAAATTATATAGCAGCCCTGTAGAGATTGAGATTAAGACAGGAATTAATCATGGTTGCGTTGGCCAAAAGACCGGAACGGTCCGAACTTCTCATGCCGGCCGGGGATCTGCAGAAATTGAAAATGGCGGTGCTTTACGGCGCCGATGCGATCTATCTCGGCACGCCGGACATGTCGCTGCGCACCAAGTCGGCTTTCTCGCTCGAGGATGTGGTCGAAGGCGTCAAATTCGCCCACGCCCACGGCAAACGGGTTTATCTGACGCTCAACCTGTTTTCCCACAACAAGGACATTCCCAAGCTGGAGCACTATGTCGAAACGGTGCGCAGGGTGCAGCCCGACGGCGTGATCATCGCCGACCCGGGCGTGTTCCAGTATGTCAAGGAAATGGCCCCGGATCTCGAACTGCATGTTTCGACCCAGGCCAATATCTGTAGCTGGCTCAGCGTCAAATTCTGGCAGGAGCAGGGCGCGTCGCTCGCCGTGCTGGCGCGGGAGGTGTCCTATCCCGAACTGGTCGAAATCCGCGAGAAATGCCCGGACATCAAGCTTGAAGCCTTCGTTCACGGCGCCATGTGCATGACCTATAGCGGCCGCTGCCTGCTGAGCAATTTCATGAGCGAGCGCGGCGCCAACCAGGGCAATTGCGCCAACAGCTGCCGCTGGAACTACAAGGTGCATATGCGGCTGAAAGACGGCACGATCAAGGAACTGGAGCTTAACGAGCATACCCGGGATATGTTTGAATTCCTGCTTGAGGAAGGGGCGCGGGAAGGCGAACTGATGCCGATCGAGGAAGATGAGCGCGGCTCCTATATCCTGAACAGCAAGGACCTCAATCTGATGCCGAAGCTGGACGATTATCTGCGGATCGGTGTTGACAGCCTGAAGGTCGAGGGCCGCAACAAGAGCCAGTATTATGTGGCGCTGGTGGCGCGGGCCTACCGGATGGCGATTGACGACTGGTATCGGGACCCGGAAGGCTGGTCGCCGGCGCCTTATATGAAGGAACTGGAGACGGTGCAAAACCGGGGCTATACGCTCGCCTTTCATGACGGGCGGCTGACCAATCACGGTCATAACTATGAAAATACCGCAACCCTCGCCGAGTGGGAATTCGCCGGGCTGATCGACAGGGTCGATGACGACGCCTTTGTCGTCGAGGTGAAAAACCGCATTGAGGCCGGCGACGTGCTGGAATTTGTTTCCCCGACACAGCGCCAGACCATGTTCCTGCGGATCTATGAATTTATCGACCACTGGACGGGCGCGGTGACGGAGGTGGTCAACGCCGGACAGAAGCCCTTTATCCGTATTCCTTTTGACTGGTTCGATCAGGAGGATCATGATCTTTTGAAGAACGGCTTTCCGGAGCTCTCGATCCTGCGTAAGGAACGGCCGCTGACCCGGGACCAGTGGGACCGGTTGAAGCTCGACCGGGAAGCCAGCAAAATCGAACAGGGCGAGGGCTCGGCGGCGCGTTATGAAAAACGGCGGGATCAGTTGGCGGCAAGCCTGGAGGACGCCAATATGGAGCGGAAATTCAAGACTCCGCGCCTCGGGGTCGAGGGCTGCTGCGGCCGGGGCTGCAACGGATGTATGATCTTCTGGCAGGATCCGGCCTACGCCAAAGCCCGCACGCTGATGGCCGAAAAGAAGCAGGGCGAAATGCTGGCGAAGAATGCCCGGGGGAAAGCTGTTTCCCAGATATAAAACGCCAGGCCGGGCAATGAACGCCCTCAAAATCAGAGGTATCCTGTTGGCCGATCATGCTTTCTTTTAGGACAGAAAAGGGCAAGCCGTAAAAATATAATTGTCCGGTGCTGTATCTTGTGGTGCGGGCGATTTTTTTTGCTATAGTTGCCCCATGAGTGAGATTTCAGAAAAAACAGACAATATTCATGACGTGGCCCTCGGTGATACCCTGGGGGACCGTTATCTTTCCTATGCCCTGTCGACCATCATGTCCCGGTCGCTGCCGGATGTGCGCGACGGCCTGAAACCGGTGCACCGGCGGCTGTTGTTCGCCATGCGGCATCTGAAGCTTAATCCGGAAACCGGCTTCAAGAAATGCGCCCGGGTGGTCGGCGATGTGATCGGTAAATACCATCCCCACGGCGACCAGTCGGTCTATGACGCCATGGTGCGGCTCGCCCAGGAATTCGCCGTGCGCTATCCGCTGGTCGATGGCCAGGGCAACTTCGGCAATATTGACGGCGATAATGCGGCCGCCATGCGGTATACCGAAGCGCGGATGACCGCGGTCGCCACGGCGCTGATGGAGGGGCTTGACCAGGACGCGGTGGATTTCCGCGAAACCTATGACGGCGAAGAACAGGAGCCGGTGGTGATGCCGGCCAGTTTCCCCAATCTGCTGGCCAACGGCGCCAGCGGGATTGCGGTCGGCATGGCGACGAATATTCCGCCCCATAACGTCGGCGAAATCTGTAACGCGCTGTTACATCAGATTAAATTTCCCAATGCGTCGATTGAAAAGCTGGTGACCTTCATCAATGGCCCGGATTTCCCGACCGGCGGCACGATCGTTGAATCGCGGGAAAATATCATTAAAGCCTATGAGAGCGGCCGCGGCAGCTTCCGTCTGCGGGCGAAATGGGACGTCGAGGATACCGGCCGCGGCATGTATCAGATCGTGGTCACGGAAATCCCCTATCAGGTGCAGAAATCCAAGCTGATCGAGCGAATCGCCGACCTGATGTATCAGAAAAAACTGCCGATTCTGGCCGATGTGCTGGATGAATCCAGCGAGGATATTCGCATTGTGCTTGAACCGCGATCGCGGACGGTCGCGCCGGAAGTGCTGATGGAGAGCCTGTTCCGGCTGACCGATCTCGAAACCCGGATTTCGCTGAATATGAATGTGCTGGACGGCGGGCATCTGCCGCGGGTCATGTCGCTGCGCGAGGTCCTGCAGGCTTTCCTTGATCACAGACAGGATGTCATGGTCCGCCGGTCGAAATTCCGCCTCGGCAAAATACAACATCGTCTGGAAGTCCTCGGCGGTTATCTGATCGCCTATCTCAATCTCGATGAAGTGATCCGAATCATCCGCGAAGAGGACGAGGTCAAGCAATGCCTGATGGATCGCTTCAAACTGACGGACGTTCAGGCGGAGGCCATCCTCAACATGCGGCTGCGCGCCCTGCGCAAGCTTGAGGAAATGGAAATCCGCACTGAATATGCGGCGCTGGAGGCGGAAAAGGCCGAACTGCTCGCCCTGCTCGACAGCGAAGATCTGCGCTGGCAGAAAATCGCGGCGGAAATCAAGGCGATCCGCGCGAAATTCGGCTCCAAAACCGAACTGGGACAGCGGCGCTCGCAGTTTGCCGATGCGCCGGTGATTGACATCATCCCGGTCGAAGCGATGATTGAAAAAGAACCGATCACCGTCATCTGCTCCGAAAAAGGCTGGATCCGGGCCATGAAAGGCCATGTGGCGATTGATGACAAGATCAAATACAAGGACGGCGACAAGGCGAAATTCGGCTTTGCCGCCTATACCACGGACAAGGTGATCCTGGTGGCGAGCAACGGGCGTTTTTATACCCTCGGCTGCGATAAATTCCCCGGCGGACGCGGTCACGGCGAACCGGTGCGCCTGATGATCGACCTGCCCAATGAGGAAGAAATCGTCACTCTGTTCGTCCACCAGCCGGGCCGCAAACTGCTGATCGCTTCGGTCGCCGGCCGCGGTTTCATGCTTGATGCCGACAATGTGGTCGCCTCGACCCGCAACGGCAAACAGGTGATGAATGTGGAAGAGGGCAAAAACAGGGTCGCCGTCTGCCGGGTGATTGACGCGGGCCATGATCATATGGCGATCATCGGCAGCAACCGGAAAATGCTGGTTTTCCCGCTCGACCAGATGCCGCAGATGAACCGGGGCCGCGGCGCCCTCCTGCAGAAATACAAGGGCGGCCATCTGGGCGATATGATCTCCTTTGCCGCGGCGGAGGGGCTGAGCTGGCCGATGAAGGGCGGCAAGACCCGGACCGAAAGCGACCTGACCAGCTGGCTCGGACGGCGCGGTTCGGTCGGGCGCATGCCGCCGCACGGCTTTCCCATGACCAACCGGTTCTCCTGAGGAGAAAAGGGGTGCGTGAATGATTCATATCATCCCGGCGCCCGGGCGGCTGAAATGCGGAAAGAAAACCTATATCGAGGCGCCGACGCGGGGAATGCGGGCGATGTTTCTCGATTTTCTGGCCCGAAATGCGGCCTATCATCGGCCGTGGGTGTACCATTCCGATGATCCGCAATATTTTGACCAGTATCTGCAGCGGATAAAGCGGGGCGTGACCCAGGGCTGTTTTATCCTCGATCAAAAGAACGGCGCCTTGGTCGGGGTGGTCAACCTCAACAATATCCTGCTCGGCGGCATTCGGTCGGCGAGCCTCGGCTATTACGGGGATAAGGAGTATGCCGGGACCGGTTATATGGCCGAGGGGATGGCGCTGGTCCTGCGTTATGCGGTTGACAGTCTCGGCCTGCACCGTCTGGAAGCCAATATCCAGCCGGGCAATGTCGCCTCGCTGCGTCTGGTGCGGAAGCTGGGTTTCCGCAAGGAAGGCTTCAGCCCGAAATATCTGCAGATCAACGGCGCATGGCGCGATCACGAACGCTGGGCGATCCTGGACGAGGAAATTTTGCGGGAAAAAGGAAGGAAAATATCATGATCAAAACAATCTTTTTGAGCGCTATTCTGGTTTGCGCCGGCGGCGCGGCGGCCCACGGCCATATCAATCTGATTGAGCCGAAGCCGCTGATGGGCGGGCACGGGCTGGATGACACGTCGCTGAAGGTCGCCCCGTTCGGCGCGCCGGGGGTCGATGTGGCCGCCGCCGCCGCAACAGAGGTGAAATCCGGATCCGAAATCGAACTGGTGGTTGACGGCTATGTCACCCATCCGGGCTATATCGTCGTATCCTACACCACGGACCTTTACGGTCAGGATCTTATGCCGATCCGCAGCATCCCCGACTATGACACCTTGATCCCCCATAAGAACATGCTTCTGAAAGTGGCCGCGCCCTGTCCCGAGAGCAACTGCAAGCCGCGCCGGGTCGAGGGCAATATCCTGAAAACCCGGGTGAAGTTGCCCGAGATCGAGGGGGTGATCATGCTCGTGGTGCGTCAGGTGATGACCGACAAATTCGATAATCAGCCCGATGGCGCGATCAGCCTGAAGCGGGTCTATTATAATCAGGCCGCCAAACTGAAACTGATCAGATAGAGGACCGGATGAAAAACTGCGCCACTGATGAATATCCCGAGATCGCCCTGGCCCTGACCCGGCCCGAATCCCTTGAGCGGGTGCGCGACCTGGGCCCGGCGCCCGCCGTGACGGATTGTCTGCGCCGCCTCAATTGTCCGCCGGACAGTATTGAGGATCGGGCGGCCAAATGGCCGGTCGGGCGCATTTATCTGGGCAATGAATTCTGTGAGCGGCTGATCCCGAAAGCGGCGGACTTGCAGCAGGCGCAGGAAGAGGCCACGGGGCAGGGCATGGAACTGACGCTGGTGACGCCGATGGTCACCGACTTTGGCCTTGAGCGGATTGAAAAGCTGCTGCCCCGCCTTGGTGAGGGATCGGAGGTCGTGATCAACGACTGGGGCGTGCTGCAGCGGGTGCGCACGGCGTACCCTGCGTTGAAACCGGTGCTGGGCCGAATGCTCAACAAGATGATCAAGGATCCCCGTCTGCCGTCGGCGGACTGGACCCGGCTGCATCCCCACACCGGGCGGCAAAGCCATTTTCAGGGATTGCTGGCCCGCTTCGGCATTGATCATCTGGAAATGGATGTGCCGCCTTTCGCCCGGCCGGACCAGTTTGAGGCCGCGCCGATGACGCTCAGTGTTCATCTGCCCTACGGCTATACGGTCAAGGGGCGCATGTGCCGGATCGGCTCGCTCCATCAGAAGGGGGCGGATAAATTCCGCGCCGCCCACGCCTGCCGGAAGGAATGCCTCCATTATTGGGTCGAGGCGAAACGGCCGGGGCGACGGCCGGACGCCGAATTGATGACTTTTCAGCGGGGCAACAGTCAGTTTTATCGCCATTCGTCCGAGATGGCGGCGGCCCTGTGGCGGGCGGTTGAACAAAAACGGATCAAACGGCTGATATTTTCAGGAGACTGGCATGAAAATTACCGCGCCGCTTAGCCGGGTTGAGGAAATTGAAGCGCTGGCCGCCGCCGGCGCTGATGAATTTTACTGCAGTATCGTGCCCGATGACTGGCTGGCCCGTTTCGGCAGTTCCGCCACCAGCCGCCGCCCCTTCGGCAATCTGGCGCAGGACAGCGATCTGGAACGGGCTCTGGAAAGGGTCCGGGCGCTCGGCAAGCATCTGTCCTTGGTGATGAACGCCCAGCATTATACCCCGGAACAGCTCGACAGCCTGCTGCGGCTGGCGGAACGCTTCACGCGCCATGGCGGCGACGCCCTGATCATCGGCGACCCGTCCCTGTTGGCGCTGGTGGCGGGCGAGGGCTTTGACATTGGCCTTCACGTTAGTTCCATCGCCGCCTGCCGCAACCGGCAGGGCGCCGCCTTTTACCGTGAGCTGGGCGCGACGCGGATTATTTTTCCCCGCGACATGACGCTTGCGGAGATGCGGCGGATTGCCCGTTCCGCGCCGGAAATACAGTTTGAAGCTTTCGTGCTCAATGACGGCTGCGTGTTTGAGGAAGGGGTCTGCCACAGCATTCACCTGCCGGGGCAACTGGGCGGCGCCATCTGCATGGATAATTATGATTACACCTATCGGCGGTGCGACGGCGCGGCGCTCGGCGAAGACGAACAAATGGCCCTGCAGGATAATGACGCGCGCTACGCCAGATGGCTCTGGTACCGGTTCGGCTGCGGCTTTTCGGTCACCGAAGAGGGCTATCCTTACGGCCCCTGCGGTCTTTGCGCGATGGCGGCGCTGCGCGATATGGGCATGACGTCGGTCAAGATCGCCGGGCGGGATGCGCCGTTGGCGCGCAAGGAAAAAAGCGTCGAACTGGTGCGGCGGGTTCTGGACCGGCTCGGCGCGGGGCAGGACCGGGACGAAGTGGCGGCCTTCGCCAGAAACCTGCGGCGCGAGCCCGATCTGTGTCGCCATGGCCAGATGTGCTACTATCCGGAAGTCGTGAAGTGATTTCCGGCTGTTCAAAACTTGTTGGAAGGCGTGAACAAACTTCCAAGGCGCCGCCTTTAGCCAAAAATCTTCTTCGGCAGCCAGGTCGTAAGTTCGGGTATGCGCCATAATATCACCAGCATCAGCAGTTGAATCAGGACATAGGGCAGGGCGCCCTTGTAAATCTGCATGGTCTTGACCGATGCGGGCGCGACGCCGCGCAGATAAAACAGCGCAAAGCCGAAGGGCGGGGTCAGGAAACTGGTCTGCAGATTCATCGCCATCATGACGCCGAGCCACACCGGATGAATATCCATCATCAGCAGCACCGGCGCGACGATGGGCACGACGACAAAGGTAATCTCGATAAAATCGAGAAAAAAGCCGAGCAGAAACATCACCAGCATTACCAGAATAAGGGCGGTTAACTTGCCGCCGGGCAGACTGGTCAGGAATTCATGGATAAATTCGTCACCCTCAAAGCCCTTGAAAACGAGGGAAAACAGCGCCGCGCCGATCAGGATCATAAAGACCATGGAAGAAATGAGGCTGGTTGCCTGCATCACCGGTGACAGTATGCCCTCGCGGAACGCGCGATAGATAGCGACAAACAGGCCCCAGACGACCAGGGCGCACAGCAGAGCGGCGGCAATCAGGCCGACGCCGTCGGCCAGCGACCTTTCCGTCATGCCGCTTCTGAGGTCAAAAAGGTTTGTCAGGACCACCAGACCGGCGAGGGATAGCCCGGCGGCGAAAATCGTTCGTTTTCGCGTCGGTTTTATTTTGTAGCCGGCGAGCAGAATTGCGCCGACGGCGCCGACGGCGGCGGCTTCGGTCGGGGTGGCGATGCCGCTGATGATCGACCCCAATACGGATATGATCAATAATATGGGCGGCAGGAAGGCGGCCAAAAGCTGCGCCGCGCCGCCTGTATCGCGGTTTTGATTGTCATTGTCCGGTCCGCCCGGATCATCGGCCATCGGCGGCGACAGTTCCGGCATAACGAGGGCGACGGCGAATTGATATATGATATAGAGCAGCACCAGGCCAATGCCGGGAATAAAGGCGCCGGCGAACAGGTCGCCGACCGACAGGGGGTCGGGCGCCCAGTTGCCCATTTCCAGTTGCGCCGTCTGCCAGGCCGAGGAAAGCTGGTCGCCAAGCAGGACAAGGACGATCGACGGCGGGATGATCTGGCCCAACGTGCCGGCGGCGGCGACCGATCCGCTGGCCAGCGCCGGGCTGTAGCCGCGCTTGAGCATGGTCGGCAGGCTGAGCAGGCCCATGGTGACCACCGTCGCCCCGACAATGCCGGTCGAGGCGGCGAGCAGGGCGCCGACAACGGTCACCGATATGCCCAGTCCGCCGGGAAAGCGGCCCATCAGTCTTCCCATGCTCTCCAGCAGTTCCTCGGCAATTCTGGATCGCTCCAGCATCACCCCCATGAAGATAAACAAGGGCACCGCCAACAAAACGTCATTGGTCATGGTGCCGTAAATCCGCTCCGGAATCAGGCCGATGAAATCGCTGTCGATCGCGTCAAAATAAATGCCGATAGCGGCGAACAGGATCGCCGTGCCTCCAAGGGTAAAGGCCACTGGAAAGCCGGCCATCAGGAATAACACCACTGCCGCGAACATCATGAGGAACAGGATGATATTCAGGTCCATCACACGGTCTCCGGCTTTTCTTCGGCGAGATGTTCAATATCCAGCAGGGTGAACAGGGCGCGCAGCAGCAGGGAAACGCCCTGCAAGAACAGGGTGACGATAAAAAACAGGATCATGCTTTTCAGCAGGTAAACCGCCTGAATGCCGCTCGATTCAATGGAGCCTTCCAGGCTGTCCCAGGAGGCGCTGACGTAGGGCCAGGCCATCCAGCCGATGACGGCGGTCATGGGAAACAAGAAGAGGAAGGCGCCGATCAGGTTGACCCACGCCTTGGTTTTATCACTGAAGCGGCAGTAAAATACATCGACCCGGACATGGCCGTTATGACGCAGGGTATAGGCCGCCGCCCCGAGAAAAATCATGCTGTGCATATACAGCAGGCTCTCCTGAAAAAAAATCGATCCGCTATGGAATATATAATGACCGACGACAATGGCGAACTGCGCCAGCACCAGAAGCAGGGTCAGCCAGGACAGGATCCGGCCGGTCCATTCACTGAGACGGTCGATCGTGGCGGCGATGTTTCGTAGGAGATTGATCAGCACGGATATTACAACTTCGGTCCAAAATTTTCCTCAAGACGGCGGGCCCGGAGATAGGGCTCATCGGCGACGGCGCCCCAGGCCATCGCCGCCCGGCGGCTGTCCATATAGCTGTTGTATATTCTTTTGGTCAGATCATCGGTCCGGGCGATTTCCTGCATTACCTGATCGGACGTGCGCAGCAGGTTTTGCATGATGTCATCGGAAAAGGTCTTGAGCCGGACGCCATGCTTTTCCACCAGGGTTTTTAACGACACCGCATTGCGGACATTGAATTCCGCCAGTGATTTCTGATAATTGTCGCCGGCGACGGCGGTGATGATCGCCTGGTCGGACGGGCTGAAGCTGTTCCAGACCTCAAGGTTGAAGCCGGCGGCGATCGCCGCGCCCGGTTCATGAAAGGCCGATGTATAATAAAATTTGGTGATGTTATGGAAACCGAACGCCAGGTCGTTCCACGGCCCGACCCATTCGGAGGCGTCGATGTTGCCCTGGCTGAGCGCCAGATAGATTTCGCCGCCGGCCTTGGTCACCGGTGTCGCGCCCAGCCGTTGCAGAACCTCGCCGCCCAGTCCCGGAATGCGGATCCGCAGGCCCTTGAAATCCTCAAGGCTGTTGACTTCCTTCTTGTACCAGCCGCCCATCTGAATGCCCGTATTGCAGCACAGCAGCGATTTGATGTTGAACCGGCCCGCCAGTTCATCCCACAGCTTCTGGCCGCCGCCGTAATTGATCCACTGGCTCAGTTCCGTAGCCGTCAGGCCAAAGGGCACCGCGGCGAAAAAGGCGAAGGCCTTATGCTTGCCCTGCCAGTAATAATCCGGCCCATGATAAATATCGGCCTTGCCGCCGCGCACCGCATCGAACGCCCCGAGCGGCGGCACCAGCTCATTGCCGGCATAGACCTTGATCCGGATCCGGCCATCGGTCGCCGCCTCAATATCCCGGGCCATCTGTTCGGCGCGGGTGCCCAGACCGGGGAATTTTTTCGGCCAGGTGGTGACCATCTTCAGTTTTCTTTTTCCCGCCGCGTAGGCGGGGGCGGCGAGCGGCGCTGATGCGGTTGCGCCAATCGTTGCGGCGGCGGTGGATTTAAGGAAGGTGCGACGCTTCATGAGCAAGTCCCTATATGGTTGATTTTTTGTATTTTTTACATGAGTATAAATATCCTGCCGGCAAAGACAAGATAACAGAAGCGATAAATTGGCAAGCCGGGGACAAAAGCCGCCGCCCGCCTGCGGCCATTATTTGTTCACCGGCGACCAGCCTTCGCCGTCCAGAATTTCGAGAGGTTGAAAATTGATCTTATAGGCCATCTTCGGGCTGTCCTTGACCCAGTATCCCAGATAGACATAATCCAGACCCAACAGGCGCGCCCGGGCGATATGGTCCAGAATGACATAGGTTCCGAGGCTTCTTTTCCTGAAATCGGCGCTGACATCATAGAAACTGTAAACCATGGACAGGCTGTCCGCCATGATGTCGGTCAGGGTCACCGCGAGCAGTCGCCCGGGGTTCTCCGCCCCGCCCCCTTGCTGTTCCGGCAAACGATATTCGATCAGGCAGGTGTTTATCGGGCTGCATTCGACCATGTTTTTATATTCGTCATAGGTCATTTCAGACATGCCGCCGTCCGGGTGTCGGTCGGCGAGATAGGCGCTCAGCAGGTCATATTGTTCCCGGGTTATCCTGTTGGCGCGCTTGCTGACCAGCAGGTCCCCATTCAGCCGGACAAGGCGGCGTTGCGTTCGGTTTGGCCGAAAGCTGGCGGTCGGGATGCGAACGGATTTGCATTCAGTGCAGTAATCACAGCTCGGCCGGTAGGCAATATCCTGACTGCGCCGAAATCCGACCTTCATCAGGGACTCATGCAGCGCCTGGGGGTTTTCATCGTTGAGTTCGGTGAAAACCTTGCGTTCCTGCTTGCCGTCAAGATAGGGACATGCGCCGGGCGCCGTCACATAGAAGCGGGGAAATTGCGAGAAGGGATTCGTCACCTCTATAGCTTTCTGTCACTGTTTCACTGGCTGTTTCGCCGGATCGGGAAAATCTGCATTCTTCCGAAAAGGGCGCGATTCAGTATAACCCATAATACCACGGGGCGAAAAAGGAATATCCCAGCCATAATATCAAAATCAGGGGAATGCCGACTTTCAGGAAATCATTGAACTTGTAATTGCCCGGCCCCATGACCAGAAGGTTGGTCTGATAACCCATGGGGGTGGCGAAGGAACAATTGGCGGCGAAAATAACCGCCGTGACAAACATCATCTGATCCGCGCCAAGCTTGTCGGCGATATTGATTGCGATCGGGGTAAACAGCACGGCGGTTGCATTATTGCTCAGCATATTGGTCAGCAGCGCGATCAGCAAAAAGAAGGCGGACAGGGTTACGGCGACGCTTGATCCCTCCAGCAGGTGAATCATGCCTTCGGCGAGAAAGGACGCCCCGCCGGTGGCCTGCAGGGATACGCCCATCGCCAGCGCCGCGCCAATGAGCAGGAAGATGCGGCGGTCGACGGCCCGGCTCGCCTGGCGGATGTTCAGGCAGCCAAGGGCGATCATCAGAAAGGCGCCGCAGGTCGCGGTAATCGGGATCGGGATGATGCCGGTCGAGGCGAAGGCGACGACGGCGGTGAAAATGCCCAGGGCTTTCCAGCTGTCGGAACGGATAACAACTTCCCGGGTTGACCATTCCATCAGCAGAACATCCTTGTTGGTCCGAAGGGCGGTGATCTGGATCGAATTGCCGACGACGAGCAGAATGTCGCCGGCCTCAAGCCGTATTTCATTCATCGCGGAGCGGAGCATGCGCGAGCGGCGCTGGATACCCAGAACCTTGCAGCCGCCCTGCAGATGATAACCGACCTGCTCCAGGGTCCGGCCGTCAAGACGCGACGCCGGGGCGACGATCACTTCGGCGATTTTCTCCCCGCGGGAGACTTCATGGATGGTGTCGGCTTCGGTTTCATCGGCGCTCGGCGCGGTCAATATGCCCTTCAGCAGGTTGGGATATTTGGACAGTTTTTCCGTCAGGATGCTGCGCGTCGTCGCCAGAATAATCGAATCGCCTTCTTCGAGGGTAATGTCATCAAAGGGCGGCAGAAAGCTTTTGGCGCCCCGCTGGACCAGTCTTACCGTCATCCGCGACAGGTCGGGAAACATGCCGGCCACCGATTTCTTGCCGATCAGGGAATTGCCGGCCACCAGGTCCAGCTGGACGATAAACTGCTTGCCGGTGATGATCTGGGCGCTGTCGGCAGGGGACAGCTTGCTGGGCAAAATCAGCGGGGCGATCAGCAGAACGTAAAGCAGACCAAGCCCGGCCAGGAACAATCCGGGCAGCGTAAAATCAAAAAAACCGATTTCCAGCCCGGTCTGGCTTTTATAGGCGCCGGCGACCAGAAGATTGGTGCTTGAGCCGATCAGGGTGGTCATGCCGCCGAGAATGGCGACAAAACTGAGCGGCATCAGCATCAGGCCGGCGGAACGCTCCATTTTATCCATCAGGGTGATCATGATGGGGATGAAAATAACCACCACCGGCGTATTGTTGAGCAGGGCGCTGATCACCATCACCGTGAGCAGGCAGGCGACAATGATTGTCCGGGGGTGATTGGCGCCATGCCTGACAATGATCTGGGCCGGCGATTCAAGGGCGCCGGTCTGCACCATGCCCTGTCCGATCACCAGAAGGGCGAGAATGGTCACCAGCGCCGGGTCGGCAAAACCGGCGAGCAATGTTTTCAGGTCGAGCAGGGAGACGCCGTTCGGGTTATAAAGGGGCATGAAGTGAAACAACAGCAACAGGACCGCAATGGTGCCCAGGGACGTGACTTCCATGGGGATTCGATCAAAGGCGTAAAATATGATTGCGGTTAAAATTATTGCAAAAACCGCCCACATCTGGACAGATGAATCCAATAGCTCCATAGGGTATTTCCCACGCTTAGCCCGTCTACAATATACACCGCAGAAGTGTATATTGTTATTTTTCAACATCATAGCAAGGGAGAATGTTTCTGTCGCTGAAAAACGTTCTGTCTGAAAAAAAAACATCGCCGTTTCATAAAGCCAGTTCCGGCTTCGGCGTTAGGCGAAATCACATGAAATCTTCGGGCAGAATGGGGGATTCCCGGAGCATCAAAATCGTGATGCGCCGGTTTTCCGGCCGCAGGGGGCGATCGGGCAGCAGGGGTTCCGTCGCGGCCTTGCCCTGAACCTCGGCGACCCTGTTGGCGGAAATGCCTGACTCGCTGAGGACGCGGCGGCTGCTGTTGGCCCGGTCCGAACTCAGTTCCCAGTTGCTGTAATTATCCCTGCCGGTAAAGGGAGAAGCATCCGTATGTCCGGTAATGGAAATACGATTTGGCATTTTCTCTATGACGGTTGATATTTTCCGCAGCATATTTTCGGCATATTTATAAAGGACCGCTGATCCGGGGCGGAACATGGCCCGGTTGTCCTTGTCCACAAGCTGAATCCGCATGCCGTCCTTGGTGATGTCAATCAGAAGCTGGTCATTCAATTTTGACAATTCAGGGCTTTCCTGGATGCTCACCCGAAGGTCTTTCGCCATTTGTTCGAAATAATCCTGCTCTTTTTTGGCGACCAGTTCCGGATATTTTTCCGCTTCGGGTTTCGCTTTGCCCTGACTTTCCTCTTGGGACTGAACTTTTGTCGGTGTCGTCGGAATGGAAACGGTAACGGCGCTGTCCTGGGCGCCGTCGTTATTCAGCGACACGCCGCCCAGAATATCACCGGAGCCGGATGAGGCGTTTGTCGAGGCGACGGTTGGTGAAAAATAATCGGCAAGCCCCTCTCTCTGTTGCTTGGAAGTGGAATTCAACAGCCACAGGAGCAGGAAAAAGGCCATCATGGCGGTGACAAAGTCGGCATAGGCCACCTTCCAGGCGCCGCCGTGACGACCGCCGGAAACTTTTTTTATCCGTTTTATGATTATCGGGCGCGCGTCATCCGCCATGAGTATACCACCTTTATTTACGCATCAGGTCTGTTTGGAGATCATAATGATGGCCTAAGGTTAAAATAATGTTAGTCCGTTTCAAGAAAACAGCAGGCTGTTCCGCATGCTACAGGTCCGAGGACCGGTTGACATGAACGGTAAAGCCTTCCTTGCGCAGGCTGTCGAGGATTTGCTGCAGGTTTTCCCGGTCCCGGGTTTCCAGGGTCACGTTGGAATAGGTTTCCTTGGCCGGAAGCTCGGTGAAAAGCCGGTGATGGGAGACATCGATAATATTGCCGCCCAGGTCGCCGATGATTTTGGAAATCTGGGCCAGGGCGCCCGGCACGTCAAGCAACTCGATTCGCAGCCGGGTAATGCGCCCCTCTCTCACCAGGCCGCGCATCAGCAGGGAGGCCAGCAGGCGGGGATCAATATTGCCCCCACTGACGATCATGCCGACTTTTTTGCCGGCAAATATTTCGGGATAGCTCTGAACGGCGGCCAGGGGGGCCGCGCCGGCGCCTTCGGGTACGGTTTTTTCAATGGTCATCAGCATGCAAACCGCCTCTTCCAGGGCATTTTCGTTGACCAGCAGAATATCATCGACCAGATCCTTGCAGATTTCATAGGTTTTATCGCCGATGTTTTTCACGGCGATCCCCTCGGCGAGGGTGGAGCCCTGCGGAACGTAATCCTGGTTATGAACCGCGCGATAAAGGGACGGGAATCTTTCCGCCTGCACGCCGATGACCTTGATGTCGGGGTTTATTTCCTTGGCCGCCACCGCCACCCCGGCGATCAGCCCGCCGCCGCCCACCGGAATCAGGATAATATCCAGATCCGGGCAGGCCTGCATCATCTCAAGCCCGATAGTGCCCTGACCGGCGATCACTTCCGGGTCATTGAACGGGTGGACCAGGGTCAGATTCTGTTCCCGGGCGAGTTTATGGGCATGGTCGGCCGTATCATCGAACCGCTCGCCATAAAGGACGACATGGGCGCCATGTTCTTCGGTCTGGCGCACCTTGACAAAGGGCGTATTGACCGGCATCACAATGGTGGTCGGGATGCCGAGCCGGCTGCCGTGATAGGCGACGCCCTGGGCATGGTTGCCGGCCGAAGCGGCGATGACGCCGTTTTTTTTCTGGTCATCGGTCAGGTTGATCAGTTTATTCAGCGCGCCGCGTTCCTTGAAGGAGGCGGTGAACTGAAGATTTTCGAATTTAAGGTGAATTTCGGCGCCGGTCAGTTTTGACAGGGTGATTGACCTGGTCAAGGGGGTCGCGACGATGGCGCCTTTCAAGGCGTCTGCTGCTCGTTGAATATCTTCAATGGTGACCGAATGGCTCATTTTGCGCATGTTAAATCCGAATATATATAAAGTTTAAGCTACAATTAATGCATGATATATGGTTTGTGGCGCCAAAAGTCCAAAATAATTTGCTGAAAAGCCCCGAAAAGACTAATTGAGCAGGCAGAAAACGCCGTAACAGCTATTGAAGCCGTATTTAAAGACAAAATACAGAATCATATCGAAGGCCAGCAACATAAAACAAATGGGTATTCCGGCATATTTCAGAATATAGAAATAAGCCCATTTTGTCGGTTTCGGGCTTGAAATCTCATGGCCCATAACCTCTTGTCTGAATTTTTTTCCGCCAAACATTGAAAAACCGTTTAAATAAAATGTCTTTTTCATAAACTAGCACAGATACTATAATATGCCATCCGGCGAAATAAAATGAATAACGGGAACCAGGTGAACCATAAATAATCATGACAGAATTAATAATCGACTGGAACCAGATATCGCAGATCGGATGGGAACAGCTTTTGGCCAGGGTGGAGAATTCCTCCTTTCAGCAGGCCTGGGCTTATGGCGCCATATTTGCCCAGCGCAGCATACATATCAGCCGTTTTGTGATATATGAGGGCAGCGAACCTGTCGGCATGGGGCAGATCGTGACCCGACGGTTTTTTGGTCTTATCAAAATCGCCCTGCTTTTGCGGGGCCCCGTGTGGCTGCGTGAGGTCACGACTGCGCAGAAAAAACAGGCCCTGAACAAGATTCGTCAGCGTTATCCCCTGAAATGGCTAAATTTTTTCGCCTTCAGCCCGGAAGAGGACACCGGCCGGGAAAATTATGACCGGGAAAATTATGAAAAGATGGGATTCCGCAAAATCATTACCGGCTATTCGACGGTGCTGGTAAATCTCGGGCAATCAGAAGACCAATTGTGGCGGGATTTATACGGCAAGAACCGCACCAGCATTCGCAAGGCGGAGAAGGCCGGTTTCGATGTCCAGTTCGGCGATCACCGGCATGCGCAAATCGACTGGCTGCTGTCCCATGAAAGCAAACAGCAAAAGGACAAGAAATATCAGGGGCTGCCGGTCGGGCTGGTGCAGCGTTATGGTCACGCCAGCCTCAGGGACCGGGGCGTTCTGACGGCTTTTGCGATCAAGGAAGGCGAAGAGATGCCGATTGCCGGGGCCCTGTTTCTGTGCCACGGCAATTGCGCGACCTATCATATCGGCTGGAACGGCAAGGAGGGGCGCAAATGCAATGCCCTGAATTTGCTGCTGTGGCATGCGATACTGAAATTAAAGCAAAGGGGCATTGTAACGCTGGATCTCGGCGGTGTGAACACGGAAGAGGGCGCCGACATCGCCCGCTTTAAATTCGGTTTTGGCGGCAGGATCGTCCATCTGCCCGGGACCTTTATGTGATGGGCGGGGTCCCGCCGGCCGGCCAAACCGCTGGCGACGGAGGCTGTTGTGGAGTGGCTGGGCGGAAAGCCGGAACAGCCGCCTGACAATGTTTCATCCCGCTGACGATATACTGGTCCGGCTGCGGCGCACTAAATAAATTTCAGCAAATTTTACTGAAATAAGACTTCCTTAACTCCCTTTTTTTATAACTGTTTCAAATAAGGACGGAATTAATGATTCCGCAGGCGATTTTCATGCGGAATAAGAGGCTTGAGTTAATATGCTTATAATTGTTGGTTTTATCGTCACGATGGGGATGGTTTTCGGGGGCTATGTTTTTGCCGGCGGCAAGATGGCCCCCATATTAAAAGCCCTGCCGCTTGAGGGGATGATTATCGGCGGTGCGGGAATCGGCTCCTTCATGGTAAGCAATGGTGGCGGGGTTGTTAAAAAGGCCCTGAAAGGACTGGGGCACGCCTTTAAAGGTCCCAAATGGAAATCCGAGGACTATACGGATCTGCTCTGCCTGATGTTCCTTTTGACAAAACTGATCAAGACCAAGGGCGTCATCGCACTCGAAACGCATATTGAAAATCCCGAGGAAAGCAAGATATTTGAAAATTTTCCCAAAGTGAGTTCAGATCATCATGTGGTTGAATTTATCTGCGATTACCTGCGGATGACCACGATGAATTTTGATGATCCTCACCAGGTCGAGGATATTTTACTGAAAGATCTTGAAAAGCATCATCATGAGGAAAGCGAGGGCGCCCATGCTCTGGGGGTTTTGGGCGAAGCCTTCCCGGCGCTGGGGATTGTGGCGGCGGTGCTGGGAATTATTAAAACCATGGGCAGTATTGATCAGCCGGTCGAGGTGCTGGGCGCCATGATTGGCGGGGCGCTTGTGGGAACCTTCCTCGGGATTCTGATTTCTTACACCATCGCCAGCCCAATGGCGGTCAAACTGCAGCAGGTCGTTGATGAGGAAAGCCACTTTTTCAACGTGATCAAGGATATAATCGTCTCACATCTGCACGGCAACGCGCCGCAGATTTCGGTTGAGATTGGCCGGAAAAGCGTTCCAAGCCATATGCAGCCCAGTTTTTACGATCTCGATGAAGCGGTCAATGAACTCCCCAATGATATTCTGAAATAACCGGACGCGGTGCCCTCAGAAGGTTTGATTTTTCAGGATTTCGGCGGCTTTTGGCGCGAAATAGGTCAATATGCCCGCCGCGCCGGCCCGTTTGAAGGCGAGCAGGCTTTCCATCATGACTTTATCCAGATCGAGCCAGCCGTTCTGCGCCGCCGCCTGCAGCATGGCGTATTCGCCGCTGACCTGATAAGCGAATGTCGGCACGGAAAATTCCGCTGTCACCCGCTGGATAATATCAAGATAGGGCATGCCCGGCTTGACAATCAGCATATCCGCTCCTTCATCAAGGTCCAGAGCCACTTCGCGCAGGGCTTCGGCGCTGTTGGCCGGGTCCATCTGATAGCTTTCCTTGCCGCCGGATTTGATGTTGCCGCTGGAGCCGACGGCATCCCGGAAGGGACCGTAAAAGGCCGAGGCGTATTTGGCGGCATAGGCCATGATCTGAACATTGGGCAGGCTGTGTTCTTCCAGCGCCTCCCGGATAGCGCCAACCCGTCCATCCATCATGTCCGACGGGGCGAGAATGTCGCAACCGGCCTCGGCCTGAATCAGGGCCTGCTGGACCAGCGTGTCCAGCGTGGCGTCATTGGCGACATAGCCATCAATGACAATGCCGTCCTGGCCATGGCTGGTATAGGGGTCCAGCGCCACATCACAGATGACGCCGATGTCCGGCACGGCATCCTTGATCGCCCGGGTCGTCCGACATATCAGGTTGTCGGGGTTCAGGGCTTCCCGACCGTCCTCGCCTTTAAGTTCCTGTGGAGTCTGCGGGAAAAGGGCGATCGCGGGAATGCCCGCTTTTGCCGCCTTTTCAATTTCAGGCAGCAGCAGGTCAATGGAAAGCCGGGCGACCCCCGGCATGGAGGCGACATCGGTTTTCCGCTTGCTGCCCTCCTGGACGAAAACAGGCCAGATCAGATCGTTGACCGACAGGTTGTTTTCCCGGACCAGACGTCTTGTCCAGTCCGATTTGCGGTTTCTTCTGGGGCGCGTATAGGGGTAAATACCCGGAATTAAAGTCGTGTTCATTTTATAATGGCCTGATTGTATATTGTGACGCACTTTAAAGGCTGGCGGTGATTTTACCAAGTATTTTCATCGGATATAAAGGATTTTAGGGTTGGTTAAGGGCTTGTTAGGAGTTTGTATCGTATAACATTGCCGTTGGATAACATAAAATTACCGATTACAGGAAATATTAATGATGTCATTGGCAGGTCACAGCAGCAGTCTGATTGGGGGACATGAAACACCGGAAGCGCGAACGAGCTTGAACTTCCTGGAGTGTCTGCGCCTGATTGAAAGACTTCACAGAAGAATGCTGGACATTGTGAAAAATCGCCTGGATGGCGAGGGCCTGACCGACGTGAACAGCGTTCAGGCCCTGTTGCTGTATAATATCGGTGATCATGAAATGACCGCCGGTGATCTTCGGAACCGGGGCTATTATCTGGGATCAAACGTATCCTACAACCTGAAAAAGATGGTCGAGGCCGGCTACATCAATCAGGAACGCGCGGAACATGACAGGCGGGCGCTTCGCATCTGGCTCAGCGAGAAGGGCAAGAGTGTTCGCAATCTCGTCGGCGATCTTTTTGACGAAAATCTCCACATTGTCAAAGAGAAGGGCGTCTTTGATGACCGGAATGTCACCGAATTGCGTAATTCCCTTCGCAAGCTGGAAAGCTTCTGGAGCGATCAGTTAAGATTCCAGACTTTTTAACAGCCTTGATATGAATCAAGTAATTCTCCCCAACCAAAGAATATATTCTTAACAGACGTTTGACAGCGGAATATGCTGTCGATATTCTATCTGTCTTGTTTATATATTTAACACTGTGCTTTAGTATGTTAGTATGTTAAGGCCGTGGGAAAGATACTAAAACATACAGGTTTTGTGATGAGCGTTTGCAAGAACGTGAAGGTGATATTTTTGAGTTAGGCCGTGAAATGGATTACAATCGGGTATTTTCTGACGCTTTGAAAAAAATTAAGCAGGAAGGACGTTATCGCGTCTTTATGGATATTGAGCGTCAGCGGGGCAGCTTTCCAAAGGCTGACTGGCATACGGATCACGGCACCAAGGAAATCACGGTATGGTGCAGCAATGACTATCTTGGCATGGGACAGCATCCCAAGGTCATCGGCGCCATGGAAGACGCCCTGAAAAATGTCGGCGCCGGCGCCGGCGGCACCCGCAACATCAGCGGCACAAATCATCTGCATGTGCTTCTGGAAGAGGAACTGGCCGATCTGCACAATAAAGAAGCCGGCCTGCTGTTCACCTCGGGCTATATCTCCAATGAAGCGACGATCAGCACGATGGCGAAATTACTGCCGGGCTGCGTCATTTTCTCCGATGAGCTGAATCACGCCTCAATGATCGAAGGCATTCGCAACAGCGGCTGTAAAAAACATATCTTCCGCCATAATGATGTGGAGCATCTTGAAAGCCTGTTGCAGGCGACGGAACCGGGGCTGCCTAAATTAATCGCCTTTGAATCGGTATATTCCATGGATGGTGATTTCGCCCCGATCAAGGAATTCTGTGATCTTGCGGACAAATATAATGCGCTGACCTATCTGGATGAGGTCCATGCGGTCGGCATGTACGGCAAGCGCGGCGGCGGCGTGGCCGAACGGGAAGGTCTGATGGAGCGGCTTACGGTGATTGAAGGAACGCTCGGCAAGGCCTTCGGCCTGATGGGCGGCTATATCACGTCGACCTTTGATATTGTCGATGCGGTGCGCAGCTTCGCGTCCGGCTTTATCTTCACCACGTCGCAGTCCCCGGTGATTACCGCCGGCGCCCTGGCCAGCGTACGCCACCTGAAGCAAAGCCAGATTGAACGGACCATTCATCAGGAAAGGGCCAACCGCCTGAAAGAAAAAATGCGCGCCGCCGATCTGCCGGTCATGCCGTCCGTCAGCCATATCGTGCCGGTTCTGGTTGGCGACCCGGTCATCTGTAAACAGGCCTCTGATATTTTGCTTGAGGAATATGACATTTATGTTCAGCCGATTAATTTCCCGACGGTTCCGCGCGGGACGGAGCGGCTGCGCTTCACCCCAAGCCCGCTGCACAATGACGAAATGATGGATCATCTGGTGGACTCCATGAAGGCCGTCTGGGCAAGGCTCGACGTTAACAGATTCGTCAGGGCCGCCTGAAAAGACAGACAGGAGACGGATGAATGAACAGTGATACGGATGAGTATCTTGTCGAATTCATCCAGATCGGGGCCTCGGTCAAGGTTTCGGCCGTCGATCCCCAGTCCGGGCGGGAGGTTTCGATCGTCGGTCCGGCGAACGCCCCCCGCAGTCAGTTGTCGCGCGTCGCCGTGAATAAACTGAAATTCATCCTTTCCAAGGAAAAAAGCTGACTCCCGCCGGAAGGGGTTATTTTTACGATACATACGGTAGGAAAATGCGCCGTCCTATGATATTAAACGGCAGGAAGGCTGGATCTGAAATGATCTGGCGTGGGCTTTCTGATTAAGGTGCGAATAATGAACAGTAAAATCATAGCGTTAGCGGGTGATCATGGCGGACATGAGCTGAAGGTCATGCTGAAAAACTTTCTGTTGAAAAAAGGCTATGAGGTGCTGGACCTGGGCAGCAATGGACCCGAGTCGGTAGATTACCCGGATTACGCCAACGCCCTGGCCGCGGCGATCAAGGAAGACAAGGCGTCGCGCGGCGTTCTTGTCTGCGGTTCCGGCATTGGCGTCAGCATCGCCGCCAACCGGCATGCCCATATCCGGGCCGCCCTTGTTCATGACCGGCTGACCGCGGAATTGTGCCGACAACACAACAATGCCAATGTGCTGGTGATGGGCGGGCGCGTCATCGGGCCTGACGTGGCGAAGGATTGTCTCGACGCCTTTTTAAATACCAAATTTGACGGGGGAAGACATCAGCGTCGTATTGACAAAATGTCTTGAAAATTAAGTGATTAAGTTGATTTAAGGATTTACTGATTATGACCACATCCACAGACATGAGCCGTTTTTTTAATGCATCGCTCAGCGAAACGGACCCGGAACTGCTCAACAGCATTAACCTGGAACTGGGCCGGCAGCAGGAACATATCGAACTTATCGCCTCCGAAAATATTGTCAGCCGGGCGGTGATGGAGGCGCAGGGGTCCGTGCTGACCAACAAATATGCCGAGGGCTACCCCGGGCGGCGCTATTATGGTGGTTGTGAATATGTCGATATTGCGGAAAGTCTCGCCATTGAGCGGGCGAAAAAACTGTTCAACGCCCAGTTTGTCAATGTTCAGCCCCATTCCGGGGCCCAGGCCAATGGCGCGGTGAATCTGGCGCTGCTGCAGCCGGGCGATACGATCCTCGGCATGTCGCTGGCCGCCGGTGGTCATCTGACCCACGGCGCGCCGCCCGCCCAGTCGGGCAAATGGTTCAACGCCGTGCAATATGGCGTCAGCCGCAAAGACGCCATGGTTGATTTTGATGAGGTGGCGCGTCTGGCCCGGGAACATCAGCCGAAACTGATCATTGCCGGCGGGTCGGCCTATCCGCGCTTTATTGATTTCAAGCGCTTCCGGGAAATCGCCGATGAGGTCGGAGCCTATTTCTGGGTTGATATGGCGCATTTCGCCGGTCTGGTCGCCGGTGGCGCCCATCCTAATCCGCTGGAGCACGCCCATGTGGTGACAACGACAACCCATAAAACCCTGCGCGGCCCGCGCGGCGGTATGATCCTGACCAATGATCCGGATCTGGCCAAGAAATTCAATTCCGCCGTCTTCCCGGGATTGCAGGGCGGCCCGCTGATGCATGTGATCGCCGCCAAGGCTGTGGCCTTCGGCGAGGCGTTGCAGCCTGAATTCAGGGATTACGCCAAAAATGTCGTCGCCAACGCCCGGGCGCTGGCCGCCCGGCTGGTTGAGGGCGGGTGTGATATTGTCTCGGGCGGCACCGACACCCACCTGATGCTGGTCGATTTGCGGCCGCTGGGCCTGACGGGACGGGATGCGGATAATTCCCTCGGCCGGGCGAACATCACCTGCAACAAGAACGGCATTCCGTTTGATCCGGAAAAGCCGATGGTGACCTCCGGTATTCGCCTGGGCACCCCCGCCGGCACGACCCGCGGCTTTGGCATCAAGGAATTTGAGCTGATTGGTGATTTCATTATTGAAATTCTCACCGGCCTGAAAAACAACCCGGAAGACAACAGCGCGGCCGAAACCAGCGTTCGGGAAAAAGTCATCGCCCTGTGCAGGGAATTTCCCATCTATTGAGGATGTCCCGGCTTAACGGCCGGGAATTTTATTAAAGGATAAAACGAATGCGGTGCCCATTTTGCGGAAATGACGATACCCAGGTTAAGGACAGCCGGCCGACCGAAGACAATGCCGCCATCCGGCGCCGGCGGTCCTGTAATGGCTGCGGGGCCCGATTCACCACCTTTGAACGGGTGCAATTGCGGGAGCTTACGGTCTGCAAGAAAAACGGCAAGAAAGTCCCCTTTGAGCGGGAAAAACTCGAACGGTCGGTCAATCTCGCCCTGCGCAAGCGGAATATTGAGGAAAACCGCATCGAACTGCTGATCAACGGCATTGTCCGGCAGCTCGAAAGCCTCGGCGAATCCGAGGTGCAGACGGAACAGATCGGCAAGCTGATCATGGAAGGGCTGCAGAATATGGATACTGTGGCCTATGTCCGCTATGCCTCCGTCTATAAGGATTTTAGGGAAGCCAAGGATTTTGGGAAATTTGTCGAGCAGATCGGCGATTCGGAAAAATAACCGGGACCTGATCCCTCAAGGATAATAATGTGACCGACAAGACCGACAGCCATTATATGAAAATGGCGCTGGGCCTGGCCCGGCGGGGCTGCGGGTCGACCTGGCCCAATCCGGCCGTTGGCTGTGTCATCCTTGATCAATCAGGACATGTTGCGGGACGGGGCCATACCGGGGAAGGGGGCCGCCCCCATGCGGAGACGGTGGCGCTCAGTCGGGCGGGCCGGGCGGCAGAAGGGGGGACAGCCTATGTCACGCTGGAGCCCTGCGCCCATCACGGACAAACCCCGCCGTGCGCCGAAGCGCTGATCGCGGCAAAACTCGCCCGTGTCGTCGTCGCGACCGGCGACCCGGACCCGCGAGTCTCGGGCCGGGGGCTGACGATGCTCAAAAATGCCGGCATTGATGTTGATTTCGGCGTCTGCCAGGCGGCGGCGGATCAGGTCAATGAAGGATTTCTCAAGCGTATCTCGGCGCACAGGCCCCTGATTACCGTCAAACTCGCCACGTCTCTCGATGGCCGGATCGCCACCGCTTCCGGAGAGAGCAAATGGATCACCAGGCCGGAATCCCGCTGGCGAGGGCACCTGCTGCGGGCCAACCATGATGCCATTCTGGTCGGCAGCGGTACGGTCAAGGCGGATGACCCGTCGCTGGATTGTCGCTTGCCGGGACTCGAGAGCCGCTCGCCGGTGCGGATTATCGTCGACAGTGATTTATCGGTTCCCCTGGACAGCCGGGTGATTGAAACGGCGGAAAAAAGCCCCACATGGATAATGACAGCCCGGCCGGCGGCGGACCGGCGACATGCCCTGGAGCAGAAGGCGGTGAAAGTCATCCGTTGCGGCGCGGACAGCGAGGGCCAGGTGAATGTGTCCAGGATGATGAATTTGCTGGCCGAAGAAGGCATTACCCGGCTGCTCTGTGAAGGGGGGGCGCAACTTAATGCTTCCCTGTTCCGGGCAAGTTTGGTAGACCGTGTATATTGGTTCCGATCCTCAAGTGTAATTGGCGGTGACGGGCTTGCGGCGATTGCCGCGATCGGAGTCGACGACTTGTCTGCGGCGCCGCGGTTTTCCCTGGTCCGGTCGGGTCGGACCGGCAATGATAGTTGGCAGGAATATAAGGTAGGTCTTTGAAATGTTTACCGGAATTATAACAGATGTCGGCTCCGTCAGGAGCATTCGTCACGATGGCGACACCCGGATTGTCATAGGCACCGCCTTTGACACGGATACCATTGATATCGGCGCCTCGATCGCCTGTTCCGGGGTCTGCCTGACGGTGGTGGACAAGGGGACGGACTGGTATGCGGTCGACGCCTCTGCGGAAACCCTGTCCTGCACCAATCTGGGCGACTGGGAAGAAGGCTCGCCGGTTAACCTGGAGCGGGCCCTGAAAGTGGGTGAGGAACTGGGCGGTCATATCGTCACCGGACATGTGGACGGCATCGGCGAGATTATTTCGATGACGCCGGAGGGCGACAGCATCCGTTTTCGCTTCGCCGCGCCCCATCATCTGGGAAAATATATTGCGGAAAAGGGCTCGATGACGATTAATGGCGTCTCCCTGACGGTGAATGAAGTCATTGACGAGGCCGGAAAACCGACCGTATTTGGAATAAATGTCATCCCGCACACCCGAGAAAAAACAACTTTTTCCACGGCGCAGGTGGGGGACCGGGTCAATCTCGAGATTGACGTATTGGCGCGTTATGTCGCCAGAATGAACGAATTTGATAAATAAAGAGTGAGATTATGCCGCAAAGTTTCCTTTCCCCGATAGAAGATGTATTAGAAGACGCCAAGAACGGCCGGATGTTTATTCTGGTCGATGATGAAGATCGGGAAAATGAGGGCGACCTGATTATTCCGGCCCAGATGGCGACCCCCGATGCGGTTAATTTCATGGCGAAATACGGCCGCGGCCTGATCTGTCTCGCCATGGACAAGAAGCGGGCCGATATTCTGGGGCTGCCGCCGATGAGCCAGAATAACCGTGCGCGCAACAATACGGCCTTTACGGTGTCTATCGAGGCCAAGGAAGGCATCACCACCGGCATTTCCGCCGCCGACCGGGCGCACACCATTGCCGTCGCCATCAATTCAAGCATGAATGCCGATGATATTGTAACCCCCGGGCATGTCTTCCCGATCGTCGCCCGGGACGGCGGCGTACTGGTGCGGGCCGGCCATACGGAGGCCGCCGTTGACATGGCGCGTCTCGCCGGGTTAAATCCGGCCGGTGTTATCTGTGAAATCATGAATGATGACGGCACCATGGCCCGCTTGCCGGACCTGGTGGAATTCGCCAAGAAACATGGGCTGAAGGTCGCGACCATCGCCGACCTGATCGCCTATCGCCGCAAAGTGGACAACCTGGTCGGCTGTATCGAGGAAACGGTGATCGATTCAGAATTCGGCGGGAAATTCAGGCTCTGTGTCTATCAGGTGAAAGACGACCACACCCAGCATTTCGCCCTGGTGAAGGGGGACCCGAAAAGAAACAAGCCTGTGGTCGTGCGCATGCATCCGTTCAATCTGTTTGATGATCTGCTTTCCGTCAAAGGACCGCGGCGCAATCAGCTGCTGCGGGCGATGGCGGAGTTTGGTGATGAGCAATGCGCGGTTCTGGTATATCTGCGGGAAACGTCGAAAACCATTATCACTGACAGCATCGCCCGCATGACCGGAAAGAAGAATGTCTCTTCCGAAACCATCCTGCGTAATTACGGCATCGGGGCGCAGATTCTGGTTGATCTGGGCGTGACCGATCTGATTTTATTGTCCAATACGGCGCAGCATGTGGTGGGGATTGAAGGCTATGGCCTCAATATCATTGAACAACGCCATTTTGACGAGTCGATGGATATCGGCCTGATCCGCAAATAGCCCGTAAATACTTACCAGATAGAGAATAAACATGTCCAAGCCGCTGCATTTACTGATCGTAGAATCGCCCTATTATGAAGATATTACCGATGAACTGGTCAAAGGCGCCGTTGAGGTTATCGAAAAGGCCGGTGCGACCTATGACCGGATCAGCGTTCCGGGCGCTTTTGAAATTCCCGCCGCCATTCGCTTCGCCGCCGATGCGACCGCGGCGGGCCGGGCCAAATATGATGGCTATGTGGCGCTCGGCTGTGTGATACGCGGCGAAACCAGCCATTATGACTATGTCTGTCTCGAAAGCGCCCGCGGTTTTCAGGAAATGGCAATCAAGGATAGACTCGCCATAGGTTACGGTGTATTGACCGTGGAGAATCAAAATCAGGCCTGGGTCCGCGCCTCTGTCGACAAGGGCAACAAGGGCGGTTTTGTCGCCGGCGCGGCATTGAGGATGATCGAACTGAAACAGCAATTCGGCCTGACCGAATAACGGGCGGCATGCCCTTTAATCTTGGCGATTGAGAATATGGCAGCAGATAAAAAACACGGCGGCGCCCGCAGCGCATCGAGGTTAAGCGCGGTGCAGGCGCTCTACCAGATGGAATTTAACGATGAATTCGCCCAGCGCGTGGTGGATGAATTTCTCGATCATCGCCTTGGCGCGGAAATCGAAGGCGAACAATATGCCGACGCGGACCGGGCCTTCTTTGCCGATCTGGTCAAGGGGGTCGAGGCGCGGGCGGAAGAAATTGACGGTTATGTCGCCGGCGCGCTGACCGAAAGCTGGACATTGGCGCGGGTGGAGCCGGTGGCCCGCGGCATTCTGCGGGCCGGAACATATGAGCTGATCGCGCGGCCCGATGTACCGACCTCTGTGATCATCAATGAATATGTCGATGTGGCCAAGGCTTTTTTTGACGACAACAAGCCCGGCTTTATCAATGGCGTCCTCGATCGTCTGGCGAAACGCATTCGGGCGTAACCTTTTGGTCCTGTAGTTTGGGAGGACAAACTGAGCTCTGGTGAATTTGATCTTATTTCCCGATATTTTGCGCCGCTTGCGTCCAAGGGGCCGCCGGCCTTTGGCCTGCGTGATGACGCGGCGCTCTTGACGCCGAAAGCCGATCATGACCTTGTCCTGACCAAGGACGCGCTGGTCGCCAATGTTCATTTTCGGGACAGGGACCCGGCGCAACTTATCGCGCAAAAGGCCATGCGGGTCAATCTGTCGGATCTGGCGGCCATGGGCGCCCGGCCCGTCGGCTATCTGCTGGCGCTGGCCCTGCCCGGGGATATGGAGAATATCGACGCCTGGGTGGCGGATTTCTCCAGGGGCCTGAAAAGGGACCAGACGGCGTTTGACTGGTCCCTTCTGGGCGGCGATACGGTGTCGACCGGCGGGCCGCTGACCCTGTCGCTGACGGCGATCGGCGAAGTGAAGCGGGGCCAGGCGCTGCGCCGCGACGGGGCAAAGGCGGGGGACGGCATTTATGTTTCGGGAACATTGGGCGATGCGGCGCTCGGGCTGAAATGCCTTGAGAGGGCGATCACGCCCGGGGACAAGACGCTGATCGACCGCTATCATCTGCCGCGGCCCCGGCTGGCGCTCGGCCAGAGGCTCTATGGAGTCGCCAGCGCGGCGCTGGATATTTCGGACGGTCTGGCGGGGGATATTCGCCATATCTGCGCGGCATCCGGGCTCGGGGCCGAGATTGAGGATAAATTAATTCCCCTGTCGGCGGCGGCCGGTAAGCTTTTGGAAAGTAATCCCGGCTATAAAAGCCTGATATGGAATGGTGGCGATGATTATGAATTGCTCTTTACCGCGCCGGACCATATGGCCGGTAAGATCAGGAAAATCTCGGATGCTCTTGAATTGCGCCTGACAAAAATCGGCCGCATGACCACAGACGGGACTATTGCGATTCAGGATGACAAGGGCGTCAACCTGCTGGCGGGAGGTCATCAGGGCTATCGCCACTTTTAACCGGAAGGACAAGGTGAAAAATGGCGGATCAGGACGAAAATACACCCGATAATTCAGCAGGAAAACCGGGCGGCGGCGGGAAAAAGCTGCTCATCGTTGGCCTGCTGCTGGGACTGGTCATCGGCGGGGGCGGTGTCGGCGCTTTCCTGATGATCGGTGGCGGGGCCGACAAGGCGGCTGCGCCGGCGGTAAAAGTCATTCCTGAAAAACCAAAGGCGGATCCGCATTTTGTCAAGGTTGAGCGGGTGACCATTCCCCTGATCGGCGACAACCGGACACTGGGCACTATGGTGATGGATTTCTCGCTGGAAGTGGACGGCAATGACAATAAAATGAAAGTTGTCCATAATCTTCCTGAAATACGGGACGCCCTGTTGCGTCATTTCAGCGAAACGCCTGTCGGCAAGGCGGACAGCCCCGGCAATGTGGACTATCCGCGGCTGAAGCAAAGCCTGAAAGAGATCAGCAATCAGGTGATGGACGGGCCTCTGGTCAAACGGGTGATGGTGGTCAAGGCGCAGCAGTTTTAAACCGTGAGCGGGCGTAAGCCCAGGGGCGGGGGCCGGGCTTAGTTTCCGGGCTGGACATTTGACGGCCCGCCGGCGCCAATGCGGCCGATATTGCCGAATAATTCCTGAAGGAAGCTCAACTCCCGGCCATGGGTCGGCGTTTTTTTATCCACGGGATCAATGTTGTTATGATCATCCAGGGAGTAGCGGTCAACGCTGGTGACATAGCCGTCGGCGTCAAAGCGGACGGCGATGATGTCGAGGGCGGTAATATCTTCCTTGAAAAAGGCCAGTTGCTCTGATTTTTTCGAAAAATAATACCAGTTGTCATTGTCGAATGTGGCGATCGAGGAGGGGCTGCCGAGCATGCCTTTCACGGAATCATGGGTATCCACCTGCGGTCTGATCGAACTGACCACTTTTT
>Ga0070727_10000744_pt1 | contig 37956 bp, 39 predicted proteins | sample tdAd472_FD_66722 | JGI IMG/M metagenome (GOLD analysis project Ga0070727, IMG submission 66722) | Marine sediment microbial communities from the Atlantic coast under amendment with organic carbon and nitrate - tdAd47.2 | ecosystem: Environmental > Aquatic > Marine > Coastal > Sediment | place... | reverse complement strand
ACCGCCGATCACCTCGTTGACGATCTCGTGCCAGAGCAGGATGCGCAGCGGATACGCGCGAAAATCGCCGTTGATCCCGACCGACAGCACCGGCTCAAGCGGGCCGATATCCTTGACGTCCGACACCGCCACATATTCCGGCCGCCGCACCGGCGGGATCGAATCCCGTGTGTTGCCGTCATCATCGATCTCGTCCAGCTCGATGATCCGGCTCTCGAAGTTGGTGCTGGGAAACTCCCGCTCCCATTTCGAGATGCCCTGCGCGAACGCGCCCGGCAACACGCCCCAGAGCGAGAATCCGGCGATCGTGAATACGACGAAGGCCAGTCCCAACCGGGACCGGCCTTCCCCTGTACCCAAATGCTTGCGCAGAGATTGCATCAACATCTGTTTCGTGCCCGGCGCGGTCAGCCGATCCTATTTGTTGATCGTGCCGTCCGGGTTGAAGGCATGGAACGAGAAGGCAAAGGTCACGTCGTGGACCTCATCGACGAGCTTGTCGCCTTCCTTGCGCTGCACCGTCACGTTGCCGATATCGCGGCCCTGGGAGATGTTGCGGGCGTCCATCGCGGAGTTCTGGCCCGACTCCCAGGTGATGACCAGCTTGTCGGTCTCGACCCGCTTCTCCTTGGCCAACAGGTCCATCGCCCAGGCCTCGCCGTCCACCGCAACCACATAGTCGAGCGGACGAATGCCTTCGGGGAAGCTGCCGCGATACAGGAACGGACGCGACGAGCTGTCGTAACCGGCATAGGGGTTGAAGCCCGGGCCGCCACGCGGGCTCAGCAGGACCTCACCCTCGGGGAAACGCTCCTTGAACAGGTCGAACGCCTCGACGCGGACGGGCAGCATGGTCAGCTGGGTGCCGGTCATCTCGCCCACGATACCCTCGCCCACGAACTGCTGCCACCAGCTCTCGGTCTCATGGTCCCACATCACCAGGTCCGAGAACCGAAGCTTGCCGGACACGCCGAATGTGAGAATCTGGCCATCGACGTTGCGGTCGAACACCACGGCCGAATTGCACAGCGGACAGAAGGTGACGGCGATCGGCTTGCCGCCGAGTTCGTCATTGACGATCTCGTGGGTCATCAGGATGCCCAGCGGATAAGCACGGGCTTCGCCGTTGACCGCGACAGTGATCACCGGTTCGGTGCCCTGATAAAGACGGTCCACTTCGGCGATGCTTCCAAAGCGCGGATTGTAGATCGGCGGAATACCGTCCTTCGGAACGCCGCCTGAGAAAATCTCGTCAAACGGCACGTTCGATTTCGAGAAATCGGTATTCGGCCATTCGAGCTTCCAGAAGGCCGGGTTGGCCTGACCGCTGGCGGACACGGCCAGGAACAGCAGGCCGGCGCCGACGATGGCGCCAAGGCGGCCCCATTTTTGGGTGGTGAGAAGAGGCATAACGAACATCCCGTCGCTTTCGTGTTCAGTTTAAGGTCCGCATGATCATGCTGGGGAAAAAAACGGCGGCGTCTCCGCCGCCGTTAGGTATCTCCAAGCGTGTTTCGAATGGAGAAGCACGATGATCATGAGCATTAGATGACGATGCACCGCATTGAATAAAGTCACTCTGCGTCACGAGTTTGTGAGAGAATCCGCGGGCTTGCCGGATTGAAACTTCAGACCAGTTGATCGTATGGCGAGAGGAGGCCGTCCCCCATGGCGACATTCACCATCGGATTCACGAAGACCAGCGCAGAGAACTTTTTCCAGCGCCTGACTGACGCCGGCGTCAGCACGGTGATCGATGTGCGGTTGCAGAACACCTCACAGCTCGCCGGGTTCGCGAAGGCCGCCGACCTTGCCTATTTCCTCGGTCATATCGGGCGCATCGAGTATCGCCATGCGCCCGAACTCGCGCCCGACGAGACCCTGTTCGCCGACTACCGCAAGAAGGGCCTCAAATGGGACGCGTTCGAGCCGCGCTTCCTCGACATCATGCGCGCCCGGAAGATCGAGAAACAATTCAAACCCGCGGACCTTGAGGGTGCGTGTCTTCTGTGCAGCGAAGACAAACCGCACAATTGCCACCGCCGCCTCGTGGTCGAGTATCTCGAGGATCGCTGGGGACGATCCCTCGATGTGACCCACCTGTAACCCCGCCCCATTATCATGGCGCGGTCCGGCAATTCTGCCTGTGAGTAGGCGTAAATCCCGACCGGTGATAAGCTTTCCCGGTACGTAACGAACGCTAGGGAATCCATCATGTCCCTTCAAAACGATGTCGCCCGGCCGACCGCCACCATCGACCCCAACGAAATACCGATCATAGATATCGGACCAGTGCTGAGCGAGGCTCCCGGCGCAATCGAGGATACGGCGACGGCGTTTCACGAGGCCTGCACGGGCATGGGTTTCCTGTTTCTGGTCAACCACGGCATCGACGTGGACATCGTTGCCCGCGCGTTCGACGCGTCACGCCGGTTCCACGCGTTGCCGATGGACGAAAAAATGAAGGTGCGGATGAACCGCCACCAGTGCGGCTACATGCCGCCAAACGTGTCGGTACATAAAGACACGTTCGAAACTCACAAGACGGCGAAGAAGGCGCAGGTCAGCGAGGCCTACAAGTTTACCTTCGACCTCGCCCCCGACGATCCGGATTACGGCCGGAACCGGCGCTTCCGCGGCCACAACAAATGGCCCGACGAAACCGCGGCGCCGGGCGTACGGGACGCATTCATGGATTTCCATGTGACGTTCGAAGGCTTCGCGCAGAAATTGCTGCCAGTCCTGTCCGTGGCACTCGGGATGGAACCGGAATTCTTCGATCCGTTCTTCGTGCGCTCAAGCTCCATGACCCGGATCGCTCATTACCCGCCGATCCCCGATCAGGACGAGGAAATCTCGCTGCCGGGCCACAAGGATCTGTCGTTCCTGTCACTCATTCCGCCGGCCACCCATCCGGGGCTCGAAATCCTCACCCCGTCGGGCGACTGGATCGCCCAACCGGTGGTCCCGGACGGGCTGCTTTTCAACACCGGCAATACCCTGTGTCGATGGGTCAACGACGTCTATCAGGCAACGCCACATCGGGTTCGCGCGGCCGCCGATACCGACCGCCACTCGAACATCTTCTTCCTCTATCCCAATGTGGATGCGGTGATGGAATGCGTGCCGAGTTGCGTGGACGCGGCCCACCCGGCGAAGTATCCGCCGATCACGTTCGGAGAATTTCACGCGGATTATGCGGCGCGGAATTTCGCCTACGCCGAAGACTGGGACTGACGGCTCTCAGCCGCCGCCGACCAGTACAGCCCCTCAACAGAGGCGGTGTTTCTGGTCCCAACGCAGGGCGTCGAGGTCTTTTTCCCAATCCTCCTCGCCCGGCTCTTGATGAATGCCAAGCGTGGCCTTGTGATAATCGAAATTATCCTCGCCTTCGGCAGGTTTCGCGTCCCACGAATCCTTGGTGACGAGCGCCGACCATGTGCCAAGGACGACGCAAATGGCGATAGCCGCCAGAATCACAATGACTTCGATGCTCATGGCGCAATTCCGTTCTCAGTGCCGTGGATCAGGCAATCTGGCACAAAAACATGCCCGAGGGGAATTCAACACCAGGTGAGCGTTGGCGCGCCGACCGCAGCGCCTTAGTATCCCGACGCACCAATTTCGGCCCGGGACAAGCCATGCGTACACCAGCGCCCGTTAAGAACATCGACGACGCAGCCGCGCGGGTGCGCCAGAGCCCCCATGACTATGTGAAGGTCGCGCTCACCGATACCGATGGCCTGCTGCGCGGCAAGTACATGCACCGGGACAAGTTCCTCAGCGCGCTGCATGACGGGTTCGGGTTCTGCGACGTGGTCCTCGGCTGGGACATCAATGACCAGCTCTATGACAATTGCCGCTACACCGGCTGGCACACGGGGTTTCCCGACGCGCCGGTGCGAATAATCCCGCAATCCGGCCGCCAGATCCCGTTCGAGGATGGCTGCTGGATGTTCCTGTGCGAGTTCGCCGACGCGGCGGCCGAGATATGCCCGCGCGGCGTGCTCGGCCGGGTCCTCGACAGGGCCTCCGCGATGGGCTTCCAAGTCCTTGCGGGTTTTGAGTATGAGTTCTTCGTCTTCGCCGAAACCCTAGCAAGTGCCGCGGCCAAGGACTACCGGGACATGCTGCCCGTGGCGGCGGGAAACACCGGCTACTCCCTTCTCCGTCAGTCCACGATGAGCCCGCTCTACACCGACATCTTTTCCAGCCTGGCGGCCATGGGAATCGGGATCGAGGGCTTGCACGAGGAAATGGGCCCCGGCGTCATCGAGGCGGCCATCCAGGTGGACGGCGCCCTCGCGGCCGCCGACAAGGCCAGCCTGTTCAAGACCTACACAAAGGCCATCGTCCAGAACCGGGAGCTCATCGCGACCTTCATGGCCAAGTGGAGCATGAAGGAGGCCGGCCAGTCCGGACATTTGCACCTGTCCCTGACCACCAACGACGGCGCGACGAACGCCTTCCACGATCCGGCCGCGGGACACGGCATCAGCGACACGATGCGCCACTTTATCGGCGGTCAGGAGATGTGCATGGCCGAACTCACGGCCATGGTCGCCCCGACAGTGAATTCCTATCGGCGCCTGATACCGGGCCTCTGGGCCCCGACCGATGCGACCTGGGGCATCGACAATCGCACCTGCGCAATCCGGGCGTTGCCGGGAAGCCCCAGGTCTCAACGGGTCGAGTATCGCGTGCCCGGCGCAGACGCGAACCCGTATCTGGTCGCGGCGGCGGCGATCGCATCCGGATTGCACGGCATCGCGCAGCGGATCGAGCCATCGCCCCCGCAGGCCGGCAACGCGTATGACCGCGACCACCCCGAACATCTCCGCCTGCCGTCTGACCTTGCCGATGCGGGTCAACGCCTGGCGGGTTCAATCATGGCGCGCGAATGGTTCGGCGACGCCTTCGTCGACCATTTCGCCGCGTCGCGTGACTGGGAGGCCCGCCAGCTCCCCCTGGATCCCGCGATCGGCCTGGCCGAACTGCAACGCTATTTCGAACTCATCTGATGATCGGACCTAAAGACACAGCCAAGGACCAGTAAAAACGGGCATACTACCGACAATACGGGGAGCAGATGATGATCGAGAAGTTCGGAATTTCGCAACCGGTCCGACGCCGCGAAGACACCCGTCTGCTCAATGGCCGCGGCACATTTGCCGACGACGTCAATGTCGACGGCCAGGCCTATGCCAGTTTCGTCCGCTCGCAGTTCGCCCATGGCACCATCCGCAAGATCGAAACAGAAAAGGCGCGAAACGCCCCGGGTGTGATCGGAGTCTTTACGGGCGCGGACCTGGTCGCCGGCGGCTTCCACGGACAGGTCCCGCGCGCCTTGCTCCCCGGCTTCGTGACCACCCCGACGCCGCGCCCCGGTCTTGCGGACACATTCGTGCGCCACGTCGGGGAGCCGGTCGCGGTGGTGATTGCCGAAACACGGGCACAGGCAGACGACGCAACTGACCTGATCGAGATCGATATCGAGGAACTTCCCGCCGCCATTCAGATCGGCGACGCGCTCGCACCCGGCGCACCGGTCATCTGGCCCGACGCGCCCGGAAACGTCTGTCAGGAATGGACCCATGGGGACCGCGACGCCGCCGACCGGGCCTTCGCCGACGCTGCCCATGTCACGCGCCTGCGGCTGCGCAACAACCGGGTAGTTGTGAACCCCCTCGAGGTGCGCACCAGCCTCGCCGAATACGACAGCGCGGATGCGCGCTACACACTGACCTGCGCGAGCCAGGGGGTGCACTACATGCACGAAGTCCTGTCCGAGCAGATGCTGCGCATTCCGGGCGAGAAGTTGCGTGTTCGCACCCACGATGTTGGCGGCGGCTTCGGGGTCAAGGAACAGCCCTACCCTGAAGATGCCGCCATCCTGTTTGCTGCAAAGGCGCTCGACCGTCCCGTGAAATGGACCGGCAGCCGGAGCGAGCACTTCCTGTCCGACAACCAGGCGCGCGACGCCAATATCGACGCCGCCCTGGCGCTCGACGCCGAAGGGCACTTCCTGGCGCTGCGGGTCACGGTCGACGACGCGATGGGGGCCTATTACGCAGGCCACGGTCCGTTCATTTCCGTCCGCAACATGACCAACGGCCTGCCCCTCGTGTACCGAACGCCGGTCATCGACGTGACGGTGCGGCTGCTGTTTACCAACACCGGTTCCGTCGGGCCGTATCGCGGTGCCGGTCGTGAGCAGGCGGCCCTCATCGTCGAACGCCTGATCGACGAGGCGGCGCGCGAGACCGGGATTGACCCGGTCGAACTGCGGCGCCGCAACTTCATCCCGCCCTCGGCGATGCCCTACGAGACACCCGCGGGGCGCACCTATGATTCCGGTGAGTTCGAAGCGGTCCTCGACAAGGCCGTAAAAACATCGGACTGGCATGGCTATGAGGCCCGCCAACGCGCGAGTGCGGCGGCTGGGAAGCTCCGCGGGCGCGGACTGGCGAGCTGCATGGAATGCGTTGGCGCCGTGCCCTTCGAGGGGGCTATTCTTCGTTTCGACGAAGACGACAAGCTCGATCTCGTGGTCGCCAGCCAGAGCCAGGGCCAGGGCCATGAAACGAGTTTCGTGCAGGTTGTGGCCGAACGCCTCGGTATCCCGAACGCGGCCATTTCACTGCGTCAGGGCGACAGCGACGATGTACCGATCGGTTTGGCCACCATCGGCTCCCGCTCGATGATCATGACCGGATCGGCGATCGCCAACACCTGTGATGCGGTGATCGAAAAAGGGCTCGCGCTGTCTGCACATATTCTCGAAGCCGCGGTCGCCGACATCGAGTTTACCGACGGCACCTTCCGGGTCGCCGGAACCGACCGGGAAATCGGCATCCTGGAACTGGCGTCATCGATCCGCACGCTGCGCCTTGCGCCCGGCGACATTCCAAACGGCCTGCCGGAAAGCCTGGACAGCGAAGAGGAGTTCCGCGCGGCCGATCAGTATTTCCCCAACGGCTGTCATATCTGCGAAATCGAGATCGACCCCGATACCGGCACCGTTGTCGTCGACAGATATGTCGCCGTCGACGATGTCGGCACGGTGATCAATCCAATGATCGTTCACGGCCAGGTGCATGGAGGTGTCGCACAGGGCATCGGACAGGCGTTGATGGAAAACAGCGTTTTCGACGAGAGTGGCCAACTCCTGACCGGCTCCTTCATGGACTACGCCATGCCCCGTGCACGCGATATTCCCGGCATCACGACGGATTTCCACCCGGTGCCGTCTCCGGCCAATCCGCTGGGCGTCAAGGGTATCGGCGAAGCCGGGATGGTCGGTGCCATTCCTGCGGTGATGAACGCCATTGCCGATGCGCTCGCAAACCGGGGCGGGCGCCTCGATTTCGATATGCCCGCGACACCGGAAAAAATATGGCGCGCACTCGCCAGCACCGAACAAAGCTGATCAACCAACACCGACATTTTGTTTCGAGAAACCCATGACCAACGACCCTGCCGTCCTGCGCGGCACCTGGAGCTTCCCGACCACGATCTGGTTTGGGGCCGGAAAAATTTCAATGCTCGCGCGCGCCTGCAAGACGCTGGGCATCACCAAGCCTCTCTTCGTCACCGATCCGGGACTGGCCGGTCTCGAGATGGTCACCGCGGCGCTGGCGGCCGCGGAAGCCGACGGGCTTCAGACGACATTGTTCTCGGACATCAAACCGAACCCGGTGAGCGCAAACATCAGCGCCGGCATGGCGGCCCTGCGCGCGGCGGATTGTGACGGCGTGATCGCCTTCGGCGGCGGATCGTCGCTGGATGTCGGCAAAACTATTGCGCTGGCAGCCGCACAGTCCGAGGACGGCATCTCGCTCTGGGAATTCGAGGAAGGCCGCAAGGACTGGCAACGCGCGGAGCCGCCCTTGCCGATCGTGGCCATACCCACCACCGCCGGCACCGGGTCGGAGACCGGACGCTCCACGGTCGTGTTGAACGAAGCCACCCATCACAAGGTCATCCTCACCCACCCGGGCATGATGCCCGGCATCGTGATCGCGGATCCCGAACTGACGCTTGGCCTGCCTGCGCACATCACCGCGGCGACGGGCATGGACGCACTCGCCCACTGCCTCGAGGCCTATTGTTCCCCCTTCGACAATCCGCTGTGCGACGGCGTCGCGCTTGAGGGCATGCGTCTGGTCCACGAGAACCTGACGATCGCGGTCGACGACGGATCGAACCTCGCTGCCCGGTCGAACATGCTTGCCGCCGCGGCCATGGGTTCAACCGCCTTCCAGAAGGGTCTCGGCGCGATCCACGCGATGAGCCACCCGATCGGGGCGCTCTACGACAGCCATCACGGCCTGACCAATGCCGTCGTCATGCCTTATGTGCTCAAACGGAACCGGGCGGCAATCGAGACCGGTCTCGCGCGGGTCTCGAACTATCTCGGCCTGGCGCGCCATGGCGAAGACGCCGCGGCCGGGTTCGACGCCTTCCTGAACTGGACCCTGGAGTTGCGCGCACAGTTCGACATGCCGCACACCCTGGCGGAGTTGGGCGTCGAGCCGAACCGCTTCGATGAACTCGCCGAGATGGCAGCGGCCGACCCGACGGCGCTCGCCAATCCCGTCGCCCTAGACGCAGCCGGGTTCCGGCAACTCTTCGAGACGGCCTACGCCGGAGACCTCAGTTAGGGGTCAGCCTTTTGCCTCAGCCTTTTTTGTATGGGTTCGCCAGTTCGTCCACGAGGGCGTGCAGCACCTTGCGGAACTGCGCCTCGGATACATCCATCAGAACCGCATCTTCCAGCGCTTCCTGGCATACGTCCTGAATCTCGACGAGGTTCTCGCGCAATACGAGGATCGACTCTTCACAGCTTATGGCCTCGCCATTGGGCTGTTCCCATTTTGGCGGCTCGAACGCCACATGCTGCTTGGGATCGGACATTTGCTCCACCTTTGCGCCGGCCGATGCGGAATCGAATCGATCCGAACGGGATTGAAATATTATTATAGAGCTCTTCGGCAAGGCGGCATATTCCGACGCCTGCACCCCATTATACCGTCCGGGTTCTTTCAAATCGGACACAAGTCATTGATGTTCATTGAAGATTAACGCGGCAAATGCAAAATCCATAGGCATGGTTAACGCCCGTTAAGCATGCCGGATGTTTGGAGAACAGCATGACAGTGTACGCCGCGCCTGCCTTTGACGAACATGAGAACGTCGTGTTCGGGTTCGACCGGGAGACAGGGCTGCGCGCGATCATCGCCATCCACAACACCAATCTGGGGCCGGCCGTCGGCGGTTGCCGCATGTGGCCCTACCCGGACGAGGTGGCCGCGCTCGAGGATGCGCTGCGCCTGTCGCGCGGCATGACCTACAAGTCGGCACTGGCCGGGCTCCCGTTCGGCGGCGGCAAATCCGTAATCATCGGCGATGCGCGCAAAGACAAGACCCCCGCCCTGATGCGCGCCATGGGGCGGATCGTCGACAGTGTCGCCGGCCGTTATGTCGCCGCCGAAGACATCGGCATGACCGTCGCGGACATGGACGAGATGGCCAAGGTGACGAAACATGTTACCGGGACCAGCGCGACCAGCGGCAACCCCTCCCCCTTTACCGGCTACGGCGTGTTCCAGGGCATTCGTGCGGCTGTCGCCCACAAGCTCGGGCACAATGACGGGCTGGCGGACGTCCAGGTCGCCATCCAGGGCCTGGGTGCGGTCGGCTTCGATCTGGCGCGGCGCCTGCACGACGCCGGCGCGCGGCTCCATGTTGCCGACATCAACGGCGAGGCGATCGCCCGCGCGGTCGACGCCTTCGGTGCGGTGCCCGTCGACACCCACGACATTCATGCCGCCGACGTCGATGTGTTTGCGCCCTGCGCATTGGGCGCCGTCATCAACGATCGGTCCGTCGGCGAACTCGGTGCGAAGATCGTCGCGGGGTCGGCCAACAATCAACTTGCCGAGGACAGGCATGGTGCCGAGCTGGCCGCACGCGGAATTCTGTACGCGCCCGACTATGTGATCAACGCCGGCGGGATCATCGAGATCGCCCACGGGGCCGATTTCGGCGGCACCCATGACGAGGCGACGATCTTTGCCCATCTCGATCGGATTCACGACACGCTACTGGAAATCTTCGAGCGCGCCGATGCGGAGGGCGCGGCGACAAACTTCGTTGCCGACCAGATGGCCGAAGAACGGTTTCGCGCGGCCTGACGCGATTTTCTGCTGATTTTGATCGATTTAGTCCGACGGCGGTGGCGCCGTTTGATCCAGATCAATGCGCCGCTCACTCTGCAATTGAGAATGACTTGCAAACAGGAGCGCGGTTGAATATTGTCCGCTTTTGTTAAGAACTGTTCTCATTCGCAGATGTTTTGCCGGAGTAGAAAATGCGTAAACACACCCTCCTCCTCGCCGCTGCCGGTCTGGCGGCCATGCTGACCGGCTCGAGCGCGATCGCCCAACAGCAGGCATCCGCGCCCGCCGGTGAGGTCAACGTCTACTCCTACCGCCAGCCGTTCCTGATTCAGCCGATGTTCGACGCCTTTACCCGCGAGACGGGCGTCAAGGTCAACGTCGTCTTCGCCAAGAAGGGCCTGGTTGAGCGCCTCAAGCAGGAAGGGCGCAACTCGCCGGCCGACCTGATCTTCACCGTCGATATCGGGCGCTTGAACGATGCCTATGACAGTGGCGTCACGGCCCCGGTGGAAACAGCGCAGCTGACCGCCAACATTCCAACCGCCTTCCGCCAGGCCGACGGCCACTGGTACGGGCTCACCCAGCGCGCGCGCATTATCTATGCGTCCAAGGATCGCGTGTCCAAGGACGACGCGCCGAAATCCTATGAAGAACTCGCCGACCCGAAATGGGCCGGCCGCATCTGCACCCGCGCGGGCAACCATGTCTACCAGGTGGCGCTGACGGCGGCGATGATCGCCCATCACGGCGAGGCAAAGGCCGAGGCCTGGCTGCGTGGCCTCAAGTCCAACCTGGCGCGCAAGCCCCAGGGCAACGACCGGGCCCAGGTCAAGGCGATCAGCGAGGGTGAGTGCGATATCTCGCTCGGCAACAACTACTATTTCGGCCTTATGCTCCAGAATGAAGAGCAGTTCGCCTGGGCGCAGTCGGTCTATCCGGTCTTCCCGACCATCGGAGACATCGGCACCCATGTGAACATCTCGGGCATGGCGCTGACCAAGGCGTCGCCGAACCGCGACAACGCCGTGAAGCTCATGGAGTTTCTGACCGGCGATCTGGCCCAGCAAATGTATTCGGAGCAGAATTTCGAATATCCCATCGTGGCCGGCGTCCCCCAGGCGGGCCTGCTGCGCTCCATGGGCGAGTTGAAGGCCGACACCATGGCGCTCGATCGCGTCGCCGCGCGGCGGGCCGACGCCTTCAAACTCGTCGACAAGGTCGGGTACAACGACTAGCGCACCGCAGCCCGGAAACCCCGAATGTCCGTGACGGCCCTCTCCTCCCTGTCGTCGAGCACGCGCCCCTCCAAGGGGCGCGTGTGGATTCTCGGTGGGCTGCTGGTCGCGCTCATCGTCGCGGCGCCGCTCATCGCGATCGGCTGGATCGCATTGTTCCCGACCGAGAATATCTGGCCCCACCTGGCGTCGACCGTGCTGCCGCGTCACAGCTGGAACACCCTGCTGTTGATGGTGGGCAACGGCATCGGCGTATTCCTCATCGGCACAGCCTCGGCCTGGCTGGTCAGCACCTGTGATTTCACCGGCCGCCGGATCTTCGAATGGGCCCTGCTCCTGCCGCTGGCCGTGCCGGCCTATATCGTCGCCTTCGTCTATACCGACATTCTGGAATTCGCCGGGCCCGTGCAGGGCCTGCTGCGCGAACTGTTCGGCTGGCAGACGTCGCGCGACTACTGGTTCCCGGAAATCCGGTCCATGGGCGGCGCGATCTATGTCATGTCCTTCGTGCTGTATCCCTATGTCTATCTGCTCGCCCGCGCATCCTTCCACGAGCAATCCGCAAGCGTCCTCGAAGTCAGCCGCACGCTGGGTCGCGGCCCCTGGCAGACATTCCTGACGGTCGCCCTTCCCCTGGCCCGGCCCGCCATCGTCGTCGGCATCGCGCTCGCCATGATGGAAACCCTCGCGGACTTCGGTACCGTCGACTATTTCGCCGTCAACACGCTGACCGTCGCGGTGTTCAACGTCTGGCTCGGGATGGGCAATGCCGGCGGCGCCGCGCAGATCGCGCTGGTCATGCTGGGGTTCGTGATCCTGCTGATCACGCTCGAACGGATCGGCCGCCATGGCCGGCAATATCACCACACATCGTCACGCTACCAGGCGTCCCCGCGCGTGCGCCTGCGCGGCGGCCGTCACCTCGCCGCATTCCTGGTCTGCGCCGTTCCCATCGTGATCGGGTTCCTGATTCCCGCAGGCGTCCTGCTGCGTCACGCCATCGTCTTCTTCGATGCCTCCTGGAACCAGGCCTTTTTCGCCTTTGCGCGCAACAGCCTCACCCTGTCCGCCACCGCCGCCATCGTGGCGGTCTCGATCGCCGTCTTCCTCGCCTATGGCCGTCGCCTGTCGGGCCGTGGCTTCGGCGCGTTGTCACGGATCGCCCTGCTCGGGTATGCGGTCCCCGGCGCGGTCCTCGCCGTCGGCGTCATCATTCCGTTCGCGCGCATCGACAACGCCATCGACGGCCTCGCGCGTGACCTGTTCGGTGTCTCGACCGGGCTGATCTTGAGCGGCACCATTTTCGCCCTGGTCTTCGCCTATGTGGTGCGTTTCCTCGCCGTCGGATTCGGGGCTGTCGAGGCCAGCCTCGGCAAGGTCCGGCCGACCATGGACATGGCGGCGCGCAGCTTGGGCGCCGGCCCCGGCCGCACGCTGTGGCGCATCCACCTGCCGCTGGTGCGCGGCAGCCTGATCGCCGCCGGAACCATTGTTTTCGTCGACAGCATGAAGGAACTGCCCGCGACCCTGATCCTGCGCCCGTTCAACTTCGATACGCTGGCCACCCATGTCTATCAGTTCGCATCCGACGAACAACTCGAACGCAGCGCGCTGTCGGCGCTGACGATCGTGATCGCCGGCATTCTGCCCGTGATCATCCTCAGCCGCGCCTTGCGGCAGGCCCGTCCCGGCACGCGCAAGGGCGCGCGCTCGGACACTCATTTGCACGCCACGACGGGCCCGGTCCCGCCCGCAATTACATCCTGAATCGTCGGCGCGCGATCGGCGCTAGATCAGGCCCAATTCGCGAAGTTCGGCCGCCATTTCCGGCGGCGGCTCCCGTTCGGCCGCGGCACCGGCCGACAGGTCCGATGGGGCGTTCTCGGGCTCCAGATATCGCCAGCCCTGAAACGGCCGCGAACGCTTGGACTGCACGCGCACGAGTTTGCGGTCGAGATGAATCGCACAGCGCGGCGTGCCATCCGACGCGGTAGCCGGCTCGATGGCGACAATCTTCTGACGCACCAGAATGCGCCCCTTGACCACCCAGTAGAGCGAGCCACCCTCTTCCAGCAGCTCGTCGCCGCGCCGCGGCGTGTTGCGGGTCAGAATCCGCAAGACCGGCCCGTCTCCGGCGGCCTTGCGATCGGCGATACGTTGCTTTTGGCGCTCGCGCAGATGGTCGATGGTCTCGATGCCGACGGCGAGTTTGACGAGATGAACAGACATGGCCGCACAATAGCAGCGGCCCCCGCGCAGGTGAACGGGCGGTACCGGCGCGCCTGTGGTTAACCCGACATCCGATCGACAAGCGCATCGAGCGATTTCACGAGGTCGACACCGACCTCCCCGCCATTGCCCTTGACCTGGTTCTTGATGATGGCGCGCATCGCGTCCGCATGGGCCCGTATGACTTCGCCGTTGAGTGCGGCAGAACCGGAGAGGCGCTCGGTGTAGCGATAGAGCGAAGCCGCCACGTCAGAGATCAGGTCATAATTATAGGTCGCGCCCTGACCACGCAGGTCATGCCCCACCCGGCGAACCTTCTTCAGGATTTTCTCGGCCTTGGCGGGATCGTTTTCGAGATCCATCGCCAGCTTCATCAGCCGCATGATCTCGCGCGTTACCGATTCCGCGAATTCGTCACTCATCGTGTCAATGACGTCTTCCGCGCGCTTGATGAGGTCGGGATCGATACCGCCCACGCCACCCGTGCCCACTTTCGCCTTCAAAAGATTGGGGGGCGTTATGAGCTGGTACGCTCCGTTTCCCTGGCTTTCTTCGGCCATACGAATTCATCCTTGCGAACCATTCGCAACCTTCGAGGGTAGAGAGCGCAGGTTAAGGGAAGGTTAGTCGCTGGCAATCTTGGCGACGTTCTCCCGGCTTTCCCGCAGTGCGGTGCGTTGCTGCTCGGAAAGATCACGGACCGAGACGTCGATCTGTTCCAGGTCCGCCTTGCGGCGTTCGGGCCCGGTATAGCGCGGGTCCTGCTTGCGCCGGCGATCCGGCCCGAAATAGCTGTCGGTCCGAACGAACGGCCGTGGCTCCTCGATGACGGATTCCAGCCGCGACATCAGGACATCGACCGTGAACGGCTTGGCCAGAAACTCGGTGACCCCGTGGTCACGGGCCGCCTGGACCCGCTCACCATCCGAGTAGGATGAGATCATGACAACCGGGACATAGGGGTTCGGGCTCTTGCGCGATGTGCGGATCATATCGACGAGATCGAGCCCGCTGATGGGTTCCATCTCATAGTCGGTAAACACGAGGTCATACTCCAGCCGGCAAAAGGAATCGAAGCCCGTGATGCCGTCCTCGGCCACATCAATCGCGCGGATTCCCACGGCATAGAGGATCGTTCGCAACAATTGCCGGATATGGGCATTGTCGTCGACGATCAATATTCGCAGGCCTTCGAGCTGATAGCTCACGTTAAGTCCTTCTGGATGCCCAACCAAACACGGGCGCACCGGCAACAACCGGAACGGAACAAGTCTAGGGCTTAATGGTTTCCCAAAAGTTTACGCAGGCCGGATCAGAAAATGAATGATTTCAGCTATTTGCACTGATCGCCTGCGCCGCCTTCGATGTCGGCGCACGACCCAAAACGCCGCATATGAACTGTCCGGCATCGACCAGTTTTGTCATGTCGACGCCGGTCTCGATGCCCATTCCGTCCAGCATGTAGACCACATCCTCCGTGGCGACATTGCCCGACGCGCCGGGCGCATACGGGCATCCGCCCAGCCCCGCCACGGCCGTGTCCAGGGTCGCCACGCCCGCGTCGAGGCAAGCCAGAATATTCGCCAGCGCCTGGCCGTAGGTATCGTGGAAATGCAGGGCGAGCCGGTCGACGGGGACAAATTCCGAGACCGCATCCACCATCGCGCGGGCACGCACGGGCGTGCCGACCCCGATGGTATCGCCCAGGCTGATCTCGTAGCAGGACATGGCATCCAGCGCGCGCGCGACCCGCACCACGCTTTCGAGCGCCACATCGCCCTCATAGGGGCAGCCGAGCACACAGGAGATATAACCGCGCACCTTCATGCCGGCCGCCAGCGCCGCCTCGGCCACCGGACGGAACCGCTCAAGGCTCTCGTCGATCGAGCAGTTGATGTTCTTCTGGGAGAAACTCTCCGACGCCGCACCGAAGATCGCGATCTCCTCGACCCCCGACGCCATCGCGCCCTCCAGACCCCGCGCGTTGGGCACGAGCACCGGGTATCGCGTGCCCGGCCGCCGCTGAATACCGGCCAGGACCTCGGCCGCGTCGGCCATCTGCGGCACCCATTTCGGCGACACGAAGGCCCCCGCCTCGACTGCCGGCAGCCCCGCCTCCGACAGACGGTCGATCAGCGCGATCTTGTCCGCCGTCGGGACCATTCCCGGTTCCGCCTGCAAGCCGTCGCGCGGCCCCACATCGACGATTTCCACCCTGTCCGGTCGCGCCATGTCAGTCTTCCAAGGGTTCGAGTTGCAACAGTTCCGCGCCTTCGACCACCTGGTCGCCCTCGGCGAACAACACCACCGCGACCTTGCCATCACCCGGTGCGGTGATCGCATGCTCCATTTTCATGGCCTCCAGCACCATCAGGGTCTGCCCGCGGGCCACCTCATCTCCGGCCGCAGCCATCACGCGTACGACCTTGCCCGGCATCGGCGCGTTCAGGCCGCCCGACGCCCCAGCACGATCCGACGCTTCCTCGACGGCCACGATGCGTTCGAGACGTATCTGGGTCCCGTCCGCGACGGCGAAATACTGATTGCCCGACGCATGGGCGGCCCACCCGCCATGGTCTGCGCCCACCCCGACGGTTCGCCCGTCAGCCAACAGCATCGTGACCTGGTCAGCGTCATGGACGACGGAAACAGAGATTTCGGTCTCGCCATCGCGAAACAGCAGGGTTTCGGCATTCCGAAGATTTGCGCGCCAGCTGTCGGACGCGGCCCAGGGTGAGTTCGCCTCGTTGCGCGCATCCGCCCGGTCTGCGGCCTGTCGCCGACGTGTCTCCAAAAGTAAGGCCACGACCGCCGCAAGCGCGCCGTCGGGCACTCCTTCCCGGTGCGGAACAAGCAGATCGCGGTGCCGGCCGATAAATCCTGTGTCCACGGCGCCGCCGACAAATTCCCGATGTGTGATCGCCCGGCGCAGGAACGCCTGGTTGGTCACCGGCCCCACGCACACAAGGGCGGCCAGCAGCCGGTCGAGTGCCGCGATGGCCGAATTCCGGTCGGCGCCATGGGCAATCACCTTGGCGATCATCGGATCATAGGACACGGCGATGTCGTCGCCCGACCTCACCCCGGTGTCGACCCGAACGGAACTGTCCATCTCGGGCATGTCGAACGCCACGACATGGCCCGGCGCCGGCAGGAAATCGCGGTCCGGGTCTTCGGCATAGAGCCGCGCTTCGATCGCGTGTCCGTTCAGCGCGATGTCCGACTGCGCCAATGGCAGGGTCGCCCCGTCGGCGATGCGCAATTGCCACTCGACGAGGTCCAGCCCGGTGATGAATTCGGTGACGGGGTGCTCGACCTGGAGACGCGTGTTCATCTCCATGAAATAGAACGGCCCGTTGGCCCCATCCCTGGTGGCATCAACGATGAATTCGACCGTGCCCGCTCCCGAGTAATTGATCGCCTTCGCCGCGGCCACGGCCGCCGCACCGATCTCAGCGCGCCGCGCTTCCGTCATGCCCGGTGCAGGTGCTTCCTCGACCACCTTCTGATACCGGCGCTGCAGCGAGCAATCCCGCTCGAACAGATGCACCACATTGCCATGGTCATCGCCGAACACCTGGACCTCGATATGCCGGGGCGTCGTGAGATATTTCTCGATCAGCACACGGTCGTTGCCAAACGCGCCACGCGCCTCACGCTGCGCGGCCGCGAGCGCTTCATCGAACGCGCCCGCGCTTTCAACGATGCGCATGCCCCGGCCGCCGCCACCGGCGGACGCCTTGATCAGAACCGGAAAGCCGATCTCGGCCGCCCGGGCCGCCAGCGCGGCCGGGTCCTGATCGGCGCCGTGATAGCCCGGCACCAGCGGCACCTTCGCCTTCGACATCACCTCTTTCGAGGCCGCCTTGTCCCCCATCGCCCGCATGGCGGCCGCGCTCGGCCCGACGAGTCGAATTCCGGCGGCGGCGCACGCATCCGCGAAGTCCGCATTTTCCGACAGGAAACCGTAGCCGGGATGGATTGCGTCGGCGTTGCGCGACTGCGCTGCCCCGATGACAGCCTCGATGTTCAAATAGCTCTCGGCGGCTGCGTCCGGCCCGATCCGCACAGCCTCGTCCGCCACGGCCACATGCATCGCCGCGGCATCCGTGTCGGAATAGACGGCGATCACATGAATGCCCATGCGTTGCGCGGTGCGCGCGACCCGGACCGCGATTTCCCCGCGGTTGGCGATCAACAGGCGTTCGATCATTCACTTGCTCCGGACTTGCTGTCCGCTTCGCGGACATAGCGCATGATTTCCGCAAACCCGAACAGGAACAGCAGAATACCCAGCATCACCTCGATCGCCGCGACGACCCGCACGGCCTCACCTGCCGGCGTGATGTCTCCGTAACCGACCGTGGACATGGTGATGAGGGAAAAATAAAGACCATCGGAGAAGCTGATGGCCGACCGCGCGCCTTCGACGAGGAAAATGGGCTCCGTGGCGAGCCGATCCATGATTCGGAAGATCATCGCGAACACGATCACAATGAACGAATAGAGGGTAAAAAACGCAAATGCAGGGCGAAACAACCGCCCGGTCCGGACAAAAAACTGGTCGAACAGGAGGCCGGTGTCGATCAGGAACAGGCTAATTTGCCGGCTGACCGCCGCAACGAAGATCGCGATTATCCCCATACATCCGACAAGAGCCAAACTAATCGCACCCTGATCGAGCGACAGACGCGGCAAGGCGAAGGAGGCTGCCGCGATTACAAACATCGGCAGAATCCAGACGAACTTTCGTCCCGAGAGATGCGCCCGGCGCAGTTCCTCCACCCGCGACAGTTGATGAATTTCCTCCCGCTTCAATGCTACCGCCGAAAGAAACACGAGAATCGGCAGAAGATAGCCGATGGCAAACGCCCAAGGTGCAGCGCTCGAGAAATTCGATAGCTGCAGGAAGGAATAGACGCTCGTGTAAATCGCGAGCGAATTGGCAAAGGCGAGAACGAAGAATCGGCTCCCCGGGAACATCCAGAGGAACAGCCCGACGGCCCCGAAGACCGCGCACAAGATGATAATCGTGAGCAGCCCGAGAGTGTCGGTCACACCTACCGCGACCAGCAGCATGATCACGGCGGAGAACGCCACCGCGCCCAGCCAGCCCTGATGGCTGATGCCGACGCTTACGCTTTTGTCGTCGTCCGCCACTTCGGCCCCCGTTTTTCCAGAAATGCCTGCACGCCCTCGCGGCCCTCATCGGTCGCACGGATATCGGCGATCCGCTGCGCGGTGTCCTCCACCATCGCGTCATCGACTGGTCCCGACGCAACACGGCGGATCAGATCCTTCGACGCCGCCATCGCGTCGGGTCCGTTGTCGAGCAGACAACCGATCAGCTCCTCGAGGCGACCGTTGAGCCGTTCACGCGGCACCACCTCGTGGACCAGCCCGAGCGCATGTGCCTCATCGGCATCGAACCGTTCGGCCGTCAGGAAATACCGCCGCGCCGCGCGCGCGCCGATCGCCTCCACGACATAGGGGCTGATCACCGAGGGAATCAGGCCCAGCCGCGCTTCGGACAGGCAGAAACTCGCCGCATGGGACGCCAGCGCGATGTCACACGCCGCCACCAATCCGACCCCGCCACCGAACGCTGCGCCCTGCACCCGCGCAATGGTCGGCCGCGGCAATTCGTTGAGGGTCCGGACCATACCCGCCAGCTTGCGCGCATCGGCGAGGTTCTCGGCATCCGAATAATCCGCCATCCGCTGCATCCAGCCGAGATCCGCCCCGGCGGAGAAACTCTTGCCCTCGGCTTCCAGCACGACGACGCGCACAGCATCGTCCCGGCCGGCTGTCTCAAACGCAGCGGTCAGGTCCGCGATCAACACATCGTCGAACGCATTGTGCTTCTCCGGCCGGGCCATGGTGATCCGGGCGACACCGCCTGAAACATTCAGTCTGATGGAATTCTCACTCACGGCTTACATCCTGAACACGCCGAAGCGCGTTTCCTCGATTGGCGCATTTAGTGCGGCAGACAGCCCGAGCCCGAGAACCCGCCGCGTGTCGGCCGGGTCGATGATCCCATCGTCCCACAGACGTGCGCTGGCATAATAGGGATGGCCCTGGGTCTCATACTGTTCCTCGATCGGTCGCTTGAATTCCGCCTCGTCATCTGCGCTCCAGGTCTCGCCCCGTCCCTCGATATTGTCGCGGGTTACCTGGGCCAGCACATTGGCTGCTTGCGGACCGCCCATCACCGAGATCCTTGCGTTCGGCCACATCCACAGGAAACGCGGGCTGTAGGCGCGCCCGCACATACCGTAATTGCCCGCCCCGAAACTGCCGCCGATGATAACGGTGAATTTGGGCACATTTGCACAGGCGACGGCCATGACCATCTTCGCCCCGTCCTTGGCGATGCCGCCGGCCTCATATTTCTGGCCGACCATGAAACCCGAGATGTTCTGCAGGAAGACCAGCGGAATGCCGCGCTGGCTGCACAGCTCGATGAAATGCGTGCCCTTCTGGGCCGATTCCGAAAACAGGATGCCGTTGTTGGCGATGATCCCCACCGGGTAGCCATGAATGCGCGCGATGCCCGTCACCAGCGTCTCACCGTAACGTGCCTTGAACTCGTCGAACTCGCTGCCGTCGACGATGCGCGCGATCACCTCGCGCACGTCATAGGGCTTGCGGATATCCGCATTCACGACCCCGTACAATTCTTCGGCTGCATAGAGCGGCTCGCGCGGTTCGGACAGTTCCATGTCCACACGCTTGGGCCGGTTCAGATTCGCAACGATCCGGCGCACAAGCGAGAGCGCGTGGGTGTCGTCCTCCGCCAGATGATCGGCCACACCGCTGATGCGCGTGTGCACATCCGCACCGCCCAGATCCTCGGCCGAGACGATTTCCCCCGTCGCCGCCTTCACCAGCGGCGGCCCGGCCAGGAAGATCGTGCCCTGATCCTTGACGATGATCGCCTCGTCCGACATCGCCGGCACATATGCGCCGCCCGCCGTGCACGAACCCATCACCGCGGCGATCTGAGGAATGCCGGCCGACGACATGGTCGCCTGGTTGTAGAAAATCCGTCCGAAATGATCGCGGTCGGGGAACACGTCATCCTGCTGGGGCAAGTTCGCGCCGCCGGAATCGACCAGATAGATGCAGGGCAGGTTGTTCTGCCGCGCAATCTCCTGGGCCCGCAAATGCTTCTTCACCGTGATCGGAAAATAGGTGCCACCCTTGACCGTCGCGTCGTTGACGACGATGACGCATTCGCGGCCCGACACGCGGCCGATCCCGGTCAGGATCCCGCCTGCGGGAACGACATCCTCATACATCTCCCATCCGGCGAACTGGGAGAACTCCATGAACGGCGCGCCCTCGTCCAGCAGGGTGTCGATCCGGTCGCGGGGCAACAGCTTGCCCCGGTTCAGATGGCGTGCCCGGGACTTTTCGCCGCCGCCCAGTTCGATCTGCCCGACCTTCTCGCGCAGATCACCGACGGCGGCGTCCATCGCGGCCGTGTTTTCCGCGAACAACTCGGATCGCGTGTCGAGGCTCGATTTCAAAACGGTCATGACGAACGGCTCCGGGTTGCGGCCTTTGCCCCCTTGGGGGGCCGGCAAGCTGTGGTAAAAGCGCGGCGATGAGCAATTTGCCGACGAAATCCGAGATCGAGACCGCCGCCGAGACGGTGTACGCCGCGATGGCGCCGACCCCGCAATATGCGTGGCCTCTGCTCGCTGCGGCAAGCGGTGCCGATGTCTGGGTGAAGCATGAGAACCACACGCCAACCGGCGCCTTCAAGGTTCGTGGCGGGCTGGTGCACATGGCCAAACTCCGCACGCGGAAGCCGGGCATCAAGGGCGTCATCGCCGCCACCCGCGGCAACCATGGCCAGTCCATCGCCTATGGCGCACGCGCCAACGGCATCGACGCCGTCATCGTCGTGCCCGAGGGCAACTCCGCTGAGAAGAACGCCGCCATGCAGGCCTTCGGCGCGGAGCTGGTCGTCCACGGCCACGACTTCCAGGCCGCGCTCGAATATGCCGAGGGGCTGGCCGGTGAACGCGGCCTCGAGATGATCCCGTCCTTCGCCGTCGAACTTGCCCATGGCGTGGCCACCTACGGCATGGAACTGCTCACCGCCGTGCCGGACATGGAAACCCTGTATGTGCCCATCGGCCTCGGCTCCGGGATCACCGGCTGCATTGCCGCACGTGAAGCCCTTGGCCTCACAACCGAGATCGTCGGCGTCGTCGCGGAAAATGCACCCGCCTATGCGTTGTCCTTCGCCAGGGGCGAGGCCGTCTCGACCAACAGCGCCGATACCTTCGCCGACGGGCTGGCCTGCCGGGTGCCCGCCGTCGATGCCGTGCCGATCATCTGCGAACACGCCGCGCGGGTGATTACCGTTAGCGAGGACGAGATCAAGGCCGCGATCCGGCTTTACTACACAGCCACCCACCATCTGGTCGAGGGCGCGGGTGCCGCCGCACTCGCCGCGCTGATGCAGGAGCGCGCTGCGATGGCCGGCAAGACCGTCGGCGTCGTGCTGTCGGGCGGAAATATCGACCGCGCGCTCTATCAAGAGATCATCTCCTCCGACTGACCCGGCTTACCAGCCGCCGGTCTCGAGCCAGCGGTCGACCATATCGAGCCGGTCCGCGCCCCAGAAGGCCTCGCCCTCGACAACCATGAACGGCGACCCGAAGATTTCCCGGGCAATGGCCTCGTCCGTGACAGTCTTGAGTTCTTCCTTCACCGCCGGGTCCTGCAGGCCCGCGGCGAGCGCGCCGGCATCGAAGCCCGCCTTGGCCGCAATCGCGACGACCGCATCCGGGGCGGCGATATCCTGCGCATCGCCCAATGCCGCATTGTAGAGCGCGAGGGTCATCTCTGCTGCCTTGCCGTCACCCTTCGCCCAGTAGACTGCGCGTGACGCGGCCACCGGCGAGAACGGAAAATCGGCAGGCGGGTTGTATGTCACATCGTGGAAGCGGGCCGAGCGGGCGAAGTCATGGCGCGCATAGTCGCCCTTCATGGGGACATGGGGCAGCGGCTGCGCGCCGGTCACCTTGAACACCGCGCCCAGCAGGAATGGCTTCCAGTCGACCGTGCGGCCGTGCTTCGTCGCGATGGCCTCGATCTTGTGGGCCGCGATGTAGCCGTACGGGCTGTTGAAATCATAAAAGAACTCGACCGGTGCGTCGGACATTCTGGTTACTCCCCTTGTTTGTTTTGTTCCGTCAGGCCGCCGCGATGTCGCGGCCGATGATCAGCCGCTGGATGTCGCTGGTGCCCTCATAGATTTTCGTGACCCGGACGTCGCGATAGATGCGCTCGACCGGGAAGTCCTGCAGGTAGCCGTAGCCACCGTGAATCTGGATGGCGTCGGAGCAGACCTCTTCGGCGATCTCCGAGGCATAGAGTTTCGCCATCGCCGCCTCGGTCAGGCAGGGCGCGCCCGCGTCGCGCATGCGCGCCGCATTGTGGGTGAGCTGGCGCGCCGCCTCGAGCTTGGTGCGCATGTCCGCCAGCCGGAAGATCACCGCCTGATGCTCGATAATCGGCTGGCCGAATGTCTCGCGCTCGCGGGCATAGGCCAAGGCATGTTCATAAGCCGACCGCGCCATCCCGATCGCCTGGGCCGCGATGCCGATGCGCCCGCCTTCCAGGTTCGACAGGGCGATCCGGTAACCCTGCCCCTCTTCGCCCAGAAGAAGGTCGGGCGTCAGCTCCATATCCTCGAACACGAGTTGACAGGTGTCCGATGCGCGCTGGCCCATCTTCGCCTCGACCGACGCCACCCGGTAGCCGGGCGTGTCCGTCGGCACGATGAAGGCGCTCATGCCCTTGCCGCCGGCCTCAGGGTCGGTCTTGGCGAAAACGATCGCCAGGTCGGCGTTCTTGCCCGAGGTGATGAACTGCTTGGTGCCGTTGAGTACGTATTTGTTGCCCCGCTTCTCGGCCCGGGTGCGGATCGCGCCCGCGTCCGATCCCGCGCCGGGCTCGGTCAGCGCGAACGCACCGAGCATCTCGCCGGACGCCAGCGGACGCAGGAAACGCTCCTTCTGTTCATCGCTGCCGAAGTTAAGCACCGGCAGGCAGGCGACGGAATTGTGCACGGCCATGATGGTCGAGCACGCGCCGTCACCCGCGGCGATTTCCTCGATGGCGAGCGCGTGGGTGAGCGTGTCCGCGCCCGCGCCGCCCCAGTCTTCAGGCACCACCATGCCCAGCAGGCCCAGCTCTGCCATGCCGGCAACGGCGGCTTCGGGATAGCGGGACTCCCGGTCCCATGCCGCGGCGTTCGGCGCGAGCTGCTCGGCCGCAAAGCTCCGCGCCATGTCACGGATCATGACCTGTTCGTCAGTCAGCGACATCGAACGTCACCTCTCCAGCGACCATTTCCTCGACGCCGTCGCCGTGCAGATTGACCATGCACAGCCGACCCGCCTGCAGATCAACCCACCAGCCATGCAGATGGAGTTCGCCGGCCTGAACCTTCTCCGCGATCCACGGAAAAGTCGTGAGGTTCTGCAACGATATCCGGATGCCCGCATGTTCCACGGTTTCCTGATCGGGCACGCTTCCGTCTGCCCCACACGGACAGGCATCTGTGGCGATTTCCATCCACGGCGCGATGAACTCGCGGGCACTTTTCTCACCCGCACACGATGCCCGAAGAGCCTGGATGCCACCACACGCCGAGTGTCCCAGCACCACAATATGGCGGACCCCGAGATCACGGACTGCAAACTCGATCGCCGAACTCGTGCCGTGCGGGTTGTCGTCCGGTCCGTAGGCCGGAACCAGATTTGCGACATTCCGAATCACGAATAATTCGCCCGGCTCGCTGCCGAGCAGCAAGGCTGGGTCAACCCGCGAATCCGAGCACGCGATCAGCAAAACCTCTGGTGACTGGCCATGCAGGGCAAGATCATGCATCCGTTCAGGACGCTGCTCGTAGTAACGGGCCCGAAACCCGCGAAAACCCGCAACCAGGCGTTGAACTGCCTCTACCATGCGATATTCCTACCCCGATAATCCAGAAACCGGCCGCTGTCTTTCGCGGTCAGGCCGGCCAAAACACCGCGAATTCCGTGCACGCTTTCTTCCGGTGAAAGCGATGCATGTGAACCTGTCATGTCCGTGCGCACATAGCCCGGATGCAGAGCGACGGCCGTAACGCCCCGTGCGTGCCATTCCGGCTCAATCGCCCGAAACCTTTTGTTCAACTCGCCCTTGGAATCCCCATAGAGATCGGGGCTCCCCGGTCGCGGCTTGCCCGCGCCCTGCACGCTTGACATGACCGCGACCTTCTTATCCGCGCTGGCGGCGACGCTATCCAGCAGGGCCGCGACCGTGGCAATCGGCGCCTCGGCGTTGATCCGCATGGAACGCGCTGTCGTCACCGCATCGCCCGCACCCCGCCCGGCGTTGATTCCCGCATTGTGGATCAGGATATCGATCGCCTCGCCCGCCAGCGTACCGGCCAGGGCCGCGATCTGACCGTCTTCGGTCACGTCCAGCGGGTGCAGATGGACATCGCCGCCAACATCACCCAGCGCGCCCGGCGCATCGGGCGTGCGTGTGGTCGCGTGGACCCGGCATCCATCAGAGGCATATTGCCGGGTGAGTTCCAGGCCGATGCCCCGGCTCGCCCCGATGACCGCGACGGTCGTCATATCCCCACCCGATCCATCACTCTGTCACTCACCACGGATGCTCCGCGCCGGTCCAGGTCAGGAACTTGCCGCTGTCGGCAGGCGACAGACCGGCGATCACACGGCGCATGCCGGTGACGCTTTCATCGATGCTGACCGACGCGCCGGACCCGCCCATGTCGGTCGCCACCCAGCCCGGGTGGAACACGACCGACGTCACACCCGCCGCGCGCCATTCGGGCTCGATCTCGCGGAACCTGTCGTTGAGAATGCACTTCGATTCCCCGTAGGGGCTCGATGGTGTGCCGCCGCCATGGCGCGCGCCCATCTGGCTGGTCAGGATCGCGATCTTCTTCTGATCGCTGCGGGCCACGGCGTCGAACAGCGCAGCTACGATATGGAACGGTGCGTCGGCGTTCACAGCCATCATCTCGTCCCGGCTCACGCCGCGCAAAACGCCGGCGCTATTTATCAGATGATCAATAGCGCGACCCTCGAATGCCCGGGCCAGCGCCGCGATCTGCGCCTCGTTGCGCACATCGAGGCCGTAGATCGACACATCGCCGCCGACATCGCCCAGTTCACCGGGGTTTTCCGGCGTCCGTGTGGTCGCGTGGACCTCCCAGCCCGCGTCGGCATAAGCCTGCGCGAAGCCCAGGCCGATGCCCCGGCTCGCGCCGATGATCACGACCGACGGCATCACTCTTCCCCCTGGGCGATACCGCGCTTCGAGACCCGACGCCGCGCAGTCGCCTCGATCTCGATTTTCATACGCGGATCAACCAGTTGCGCGATCAGGGCCGTCGCCGCGGGCGGGTTGGGCCCGAGATATTGTTTGAAGACGGGCATCAGCGCTTCGTAGTCATTCGCATCGGCGATGTAGTAGGTCACCCGCACCAAATCCGCGAAGGACGCACGCGCCGCCGCAAGCGTACGTGCGATGTTGCCGAACGCCTGATGCGCCTGCTCAACCACATCTTCGGAGATGGTCATCGTCTCGTAGTCGAACCCTGTGGTGCCGGAGACATGGATATAGTCATCATCCACGACCGCGCGGGAGTAGCCGACGGCCCGCTCGAATTCGGAATTGGTGGAAATACGGCGCATGGTTCCCCCTAAACCCTTTTGTCAGCGCGGCGCCAGCTGGTCGCCGGTGACGACCGCGGCTGTGTAGCTGCGCTTGAACACGCCCTTGGTGCGCCAGATCAGATCGTCACCGTCGCGCAATACTTGATAACAGGCCTCGCCGGAGCCCTGCCACCAGGAACAATATTCCTCGTCCGTGACCCACCAACGCCCCTCGTCCAGGGCCGCGCCGTCGGCCTTGTAGGCGGTCGTGCCGTCCGTGCGGAAGAGCTGACGATAGGGCGTGCCGGCCCATGCGCCGACGACGGTGTTGCCCAGCAGCCAGTCGCGGATTTCCGAGCCCGACAGGCGTTCGGGCATGGCCGCGACGGGTCCCGCCGAGAGCATCAGCGCCGCCGCGAAAATGAGCGCCCGGACACGCATCAGGCGGTCTCATCGAACAATTCGCGGCCGATCAGCATGCGGCGAATCTCTGATGTGCCCGCGCCGATCTCGTAGAGTTTGGCGTCGCGCAGCAGGCGCCCGGTCGGGTATTCGTTGATGTAGCCGTTGCCGCCCAGGGTCTGGATCGCCTCGAGCGCCATCCAGGTTGCCTTTTCACCCGCATACAGAATGGCGCCGGCCGCGTCCTTGCGGGTTGTCTCGCCGCGGTCGCAAGCCTGGGCCACCGCGTACACATACGCCTTGCACGCGTTCATCGTGACATACATGTCGGCAAGCTTGCCCTGCATCAGCTGGAATGTGCCGATGGGCTGGCCGAACTGTTCGCGCTCATGAACATAGGGCACGACGATATCCATGCAGGCCTGCATGATGCCGAGCGGCCCGGCGGCGAGCACCGCGCGCTCGTAATCGAGGCCGGACATCAGGACGTTGACGCCCTTGCCCACCTCGCCGAGGACGTTCTCCTCGGGCACTTCGCAATCCTGAAACACCAACTCGCAGGTGTCGGAACCGCGCATACCGAGCTTGTCGAGCTTCTGGGCCGTGCTGAACCCCTTGAAGCCCTTTTCCACAATAAACGCGGTCATGCCGCGGGGCCCCGCATCCGGGTCGGTCTTGGCGTAGATCACATAGGTCTCGGATACCGGCCCGTTGGTGATCCACATCTTGTTGCCGTTGAGGATGTAGCGATCCCCCTTCTTCTCGGCCCGGGTGCGCATGCCGACCACGTCGGAGCCGGCGCCCGGCTCGCTCATTGCCAGCGCGCCCACATGCTTGCCGGATACAAGATCGGGCAGGTAGCGGGCCTTCTGTTCGGCGCTGCCATTGCGGTGAATCTGATTGACGCACAAATTCGAGTGGGCGCCGTAGGACAGGCCGACCGACGCCGATGCCCGGCTGACCTCCTCCATCGCCACGCAATGCTCCAGATAGCCGAGGCCCGATCCGCCATATTTCTCGTCGACCGTGATGCCATGCAGGCCGAGTGCGCCCATCTCGGGCCACAGATCGATCGGGAACTCATTATCCCGGTCGATGGCCTCGGCGCGCGGCGCGATCTTGTCCGACGCAAAACTGCGCACGGAATCACGCAGCATGTCCGCGGTGTCGCCCAGATCGAAGCTCAGGCTCGGATATTCGTTGGGAATCATCTCTCATCTCCTCGCGGTCGGGCGCAGCCCGCCGCCGTCAAACAGAATAGCGGGTTTCCTACTCCGCTGCCTCCCGGCGGAGTTCAACCTCCGCCAGGCGGTCGCGGCAACGCGCCGCATACTTGTCCATGTTCGAAATCGCCGCATCGAGGTCGCGGCGCTTGTCTTCCAAAAGCGCGCGTTTCTCGTCGAGCTTCTCCAGCAGGGTCCGCAGCTGGAACGCCTCGCCCTGGGGTGCCGAGTAGAGGTCGATAATCTCCTTGGCCTCGGCCAGGGAGAAGCCCAGCCGCTTGCCGCGCAGCACGAGTGCGAGACGCACCCGGTCACGCCCGGCATAGATACGCCGCTGGCCGTCACGGGCCGGGGTGATCAGGCCCTCCGCCTCGTAGTAACGGATGGTGCGGGGGGTGATGTCGAACTCCCGCGCGAGATCGGATATCGAGAATGTCTGCTCCATCCCCAAAGTTTACGTTAACGTAAACGTAAGTCAATATTGATATCACATTGCACAGCAACACTATGATATTGTTTGATTATCCGTGCTCGCGGAGAAGACGGGCCTTTTGCCGGTCCCAATCGCGTGCCTTCTCGGCCTGGCGCTTGTCGTACTTGCGCTTGCCCGACGCGATGCCGAGGTCAACCTTGGCGATGCCGCGTTTGTTGAAGTAGATCGACAGGGGCACGAGAGTCACGCCCTCACGGTGGATCTCGCCGAACAGCCGGTCCATCTCGCGTCGGTTCACCAGCAGCTTGCGCGGCCGCCGCTCTTCATGGGGGAAATTCTTCGCCGGGGCGTATTTCGGGATGTAGCAGTTGAACATCCAAAGCTCGCCGTCGCGCTCGCCGGCCCAGGCGTCGACCAGGCTCCCCTTGCCCTCGCGCAGGGATTTCACTTCCGGCCCCGTCAGAACGATCCCGGTCTCGATATTGTCTTCGATCGAATAGTCATGCCGCGCCTTGCGATTCTGCGCGGCGATCGTGCCTGGCGGCGCGTGCTTTTTCCCGGCCATCGATCCAGCGATACCGCGCTGCTAGTTGAGCAGACCGGCCGACACCATTGCGTCGTGGACCAGCTTCTGCGTGTTTTCGTTGGCAGGCGTCAGCGGCAGGCGCACATCCATGGTGCACTTGTCGAGCAGCGAGGCCGCATATTTTACCGGCACCGGGTTCGGTTCGACGAACAAGGCGCTGTGAAGCGGGAACAGCCGGGCGTTGATCGCCATGGCCGCCTTTGCGTCACCGGCCTGCCAGGCGTCGTGCATTTCGGCGCATGCGCGCGGCGCGGCGTTCGATGTAACGGAGATACAGCCGTCGCCGCCATTGGCCAGGAAAGACATGACGGTCGCGTCCTCGCCCGAGAGCATGCAGAAATCCTCACCGATCTCCTGGCGCATGGCCAGTGGGCGGGTGAGATCCGCCGTCGCATCCTTGACACCGATGATGTTCGGGCAATCGCGCGCCAACCGCGCCATGGTGGCGGTGGTCATGTCGATCACCGAACGCGGCGGGATGTTGTAGATGATGATCGGGATGTCGACGGCATCGGCCACGGTCTTGTAGTGGGCATACAAGCCGTCCTGAGACGGCTTGTTGTAGTAGGGCGTTACGATCAGCGCCGCATCCGCACCCGCAGTCTTCGCATGTTGGGTCAGGCGTACGCATTCCGCAGTCGAATTGGACCCGGTGCCCGCAATCACGGGAATGCGCCCGGCGGCGGCCTCGACGCACATCTCGACGACGCGCTCATGCTCGCCATGGCTGAGCGTCGGCGATTCCCCGGTCGTTCCGACCGGAATCACACCATCGGTGCCCTCGTCGATCTGCCATTCGACGAGCCCCTGATATGCTTTTTCGTCAACCTTCCCGTCACGAAACGGGGTTATCAGTGCGGTCAGCGATCCCTTGAACATATCGGCCCTCCTGCCCACGAATTGTGGGCCTTGCGGATATTCGCGCGGACGATAACGGCTCGGCTGTGCCCGAACAAGACGCAAACCACGCGTACCTTCTGGGTAAATTGATACGATACTGGTCAGGCGCAAGCGGTATCCTTACACTCACGGACCTCAAAATGACCCTGGATCAGCACGTGTTCGCTCGCCACACAACCCGACACGTATTCGTTTTACTCTTCGCGGCCACAATCGCCCTGACCGCATCGACGGGCCAGTCGGACGCATCGGACAAGAATGCACGCGACCTGATTGCCGCCGCAGAGCAGGAAGACTGGACGGCGGTGCGCCGGCATCGCGAGCGTGGCGTCGAACCGCTGATCGCGAAATACGCCGCGTGGCTCGAACACCAGCGCACCGCGGCCAAGAGCAGTTTCAGTGACATCGCCGCCTTCCTCGACGCCAACCCCGATTGGCCGCGCGCGCGCGAACTACGCCGCAATGCCGAAGAGGCGATCGACGCCACCGTTCCAAACGAAACTATTCGCGCCTGGTTCGAAAAGAATGAACCGATCACCGGGGCCGGCGCCCTGGCACATCTCGATGCGCTGGCGGCCAATGGCGAACGTGCACAGATCGCGACGCTGGCGCCGCGCTACTGGCGCCAGCGCAGCATCGACCGCCACACGGAAACCGAATTTCTGCGGCGGCACGGCGCGCATCTCGGAAAGGACGACCACCGCGCCCGGCTCGACCACCTGATCTGGACTCAAAACCATGGCGCGGCCCAACGCATGCTACGGCGCGTCGACCCGCAAACAGCCGCACTGGGGCGGGCCCGGATTGCATTGCTGCGCCGGAGCGCCGGTGTGGATGGCGCCATCGCCCGGGTGCCCGAGACGATTCGCGACGCGCCCGAGCTTTGGTATGAACGCCTGCGCTGGCGTCGCCGCAAAGGATTGGATGACAGCGCGCGTGACATCCTTTTCGAATTGTCGGGCTTGCGCCCAAAGCCGCACAAATGGGCGGCGGAAAGCCAAATTCTGGCGCGCCGGGCGCTCGCGGACGGGCATTACTCCGAAGCCGCGCGCCTCGTCACGGGGCATGGCCTGACTGCCGGTGGCGCATTCGCAGAATCCGAATTCCTGGCCGGCTGGATACAACTCTCGTTTCTCAACGAGCCGAACACCGCCGAAGACCATTTCTCCACACTCTATGAAGGCGTGCGGTACCCGATCAGCCGGGCACGCGGCGCGTTCTGGAAAGGCCGGGCGGCAGCCGCGGGCGGAAACACGGCGCTCGCACGCGAATGGTGGCAGCGCGCCGCCGAGCATCCTTCCACTTTCTATGGCCAACAGGCGCTGCAGTTCCTCGGCGGACAACCACCGCGTTTCAGTTTCGCCCAACCATCCGATCAGACGATCCGCGATGCGTTTGTCTCAAACGAACTCGTCGTCCTGGTGCAACGACTGCATGCACTCGGGGCCGACGCCAGCCTGCGGACCTTTCTCCTGCACCTTTCCGGCCTGGCCAAAAATGCCGACGAACGCCTCCTCGTCGCCCAGCTTGCGCACGAGACCGACCGTCCGCGCGAGGCCGTGCGCGCAGCGAAGCGCGCCAACCAGCTCGACAATGTCGTCGGCGCGGCAGGGTATCCGCTTTGGCCGCTGCCGAAACGCGACGCCGACACGATGCTCGAAGACGCATTGGTTCTCTCGGTCATCCGACAGGAGAGCGGCTTTGACCGTACCGCCATCAGCCGGGCCGGTGCGCGCGGCATGATGCAACTGATGCCGGCGACCGCCCAGCAGATCGCCAAGGGCCTGTCCGAACCCTATAGCCGGTCACGTTTGCTCACCGATCCCGGCTACAACATTCGCCTGGGTGGCGGATATCTGGAACAGATGCTGACGCGGTTCGATGGCTCCGCGCCCCTCGCGCTCGCCGCCTACAATGCCGGGCCCCATCGGGTCATCCGCTGGGTGCGTGAGTATGGCGACCCGCGCGTCGGCGAAATCGATATGCTCGACTGGATCGAAACCATTCCCTTCAATGAAACCCGTAACTACGTCCAGCGTGTCCTCGAAGCCGTGCCCGTCTATCAGCATCTGCTGAGCGACACCCAGCTCGCCGAAGTCGGATCCGCCCCGCTCTTCGGCGCGGCGCCGCACCAGTGACCCATCAACACATCGAGGGCGTGGACGCCTGCGTGTTCGACGCGTATGGCACGCTGCTCGACTTCAACTCCGCGGTCATGCGATGCCGCGACGAGATCGGCGACAGCGCCGAGCGTCTCTCCGACATCTGGCGGCAGAAACAGCTTCAGTACACATGGCTGCGTAGCCTGATGGGCGACCATGAGGATTTCTGGCAGGTCACCGGCGAGGCGCTGGATTTCGCGCTGGCCGCGGAGGCGATCGACAATCCCGATCTGCGCACCCGCCTGATGGCGCTCTACCGTGAACTCGACACATTCCCCGAGGTTACGGATACGCTCAGCCGCCTCAAGGCGGCCGGCATGCGGACCGCGATCCTTTCAAACGGTTCACCAGACATGCTGAACGCGGCCGCGGCCGCGTCGGGCATCGACGCCCTGCTCGATGCCGTGTTGAGCGTCGAGGATGTGGGCATCTACAAGCCCGACCCCCGCGTGTACCAGCTCGCGGTCGACAGGCTGGGCGTGGCCAAAGAGCGCATCTGCTTCATGTCGTCGAATGGCTGGGACGCCGCCGGCGCGGGCGCATTCGGCTTCCGCGTGGTGTGGGTGAACCGGTACCAACAACCCGTTGAACATCTCCCGGCAAGGCCGGACGTCATCCTGGACACGCTGACACCGCTGCCGGCGGTACTGGGCCTCGACCCGGCATGACGGACCACTCGGCGCCAACCCTCGCCGGTATCGAGGCGGCGGCGGAACGATTGTCCGGTGTCGCCGTCCGAACGCCGCTGATCGAGAGCCCTGTGCTCAACGCCCTGAGCGGCGGGCGGGTGTTTTTGAAGGCCGAAACGCTGCAGCGGACCGGATCATTCAAGTTTCGCGGGGCCTATAATTTCCTGACCCAGATCCAAACCGACGCGCGGTCGCGCGGGGTCGTTGCCTACTCCTCCGGAAACCATGCCCAGGGGGTCGCCGCCGCGGCAGAGATATTCGGCGTGCCCGCGACCATCGTCATGCCGGCCGACGCGCCCCGGGCAAAAGTCGAGAACACCCGTGGATATGGTGCCGACGTGGTGACATATGACCGCCAGACCGAATCACGCGAGGACATCGCCGCTGCCATCGCAGAAAAATCCGGTGCAACCCTGGTGCCGCCCTTCAATCACCGATGGACCATCGAGGGACAGGGCAGCGTGGGACTCGAAATCGCCGCACAATGCGCGGAACGCCAATCCAAACCCGACCAGGTCCTCGTCTGTTGCGGGGGTGGCGGGCTGACCGCCGGTATCGCGATCGCACTGGCCGATCGCAGCCCATCCTCTCGGGTTCATTCGGTCGAGCCGCTCGGGTTCGATGACGCCATGCGTTCGCTGGCCGCCGGGCAACGCCTGTCCAACGAGACGGCCGCGGCCTCGATCTGCGACGCCCTGTTGTCACCCAGCACCGGCGACCTGACCTTTGCCGCCATGCACGCACATGGGGTCACCGGCATGTCCGTGGATGATGACGCGGTGCGGGCCACCATGGCCTATGCGTGGCGCACCCTCAAACTCGTGCTGGAGCCGGGGGGCGCGGTGGCGCTGGCCGCCATCTTGTCGGGAAAAGTTGAAACGAAGGATCGGACCAGTGTCGCCGTTCTGTCCGGCGGCAATGTAGATGCGGCGCTGTTCAGCGCCTGTATCGATGCCGGCTAGCTGCCTTCACCGACGACCAGGTTGAGCCGAGACTGTTGTGCGTCGCGGCGCAGCAGCTGGCCTTCCATATAGGCACCCGCCTCGATTGACAGCTCTTCATGCTGAATATCGCCGGTGACACGGGCGCTCGCCGAAAGGCTTACGCTGCGGGCGCGAATTTCGCCTGTGACCGTGCCATGTACATGCACCGTGTCGCACTCGACCTGCCCCACGACCTGCGCATTTCGCCCGATCGTCACTTCCGCGCAGCGGACGTCACCATTGACCGTACCGTCGATCTGCATCGCGCCATCACCCGAAAGATTGCCGGACACGTTCATGTCGGCGCTGATGATCGATGGCACGCCGTTGCCCGCGCCATATCGGTCAGTTTTTGAAAACATACTGCCCTGCCTTGATGAAGTTCAACGGATCATTCTGCCGCCCGTCGACGATAATTTCATAGTGCAAATGCTCACCCGAACTGCGGCCGGTGCTGCCGACGAGCCCGACTTTCTCGCGGAAGTCCAGTTCCTGCCCGCGCTTCACGAAAATTGCCGACAGGTGACCATATCGCGTGCGCACACCCAGACCGTGATCGACCTCCACCATCTTGCCGAACCCACCCTTCCAGCCGACAAAGGTAACGACGCCGGGTGATGTCACGCGCACCGGAGCGCGCCGACGGCTGGCCATATCGACACCGGAGTGAAACGCCAACCGCTTGGTGAAAGGATCGACGCGGCGGCCAAAATTGCTCGTCACGCGAAACTCATCGAGCGGGGCGGCCAGGGGCAGAGTTTCCATCAGGGATTGCAGGCTTTGCAGGTCATCGATCCGTCGCTCGACCGTCGCGATCTGATGTGCGAGGCCCGCGCCGGGACTGGTCTCAATCGGCAAAAGCGGGCCGCCGACGCCGCGCCCCTCACCCGCCGCGCGCGCCATCCGGTCGAGCAGTCGATCCACATCCAGACCCGCCAGATCGAGCGTTCTGCGGAGCGCCTCGCCGCTTTCATCGGCCGTCTCACCCAGACGGGACATGATTCCGACCTGGGCGGTCTCGAGAGATTCGAGCCGCGCCGAAAGGTCCGCCACCTGCTCGCCGAGTGCCTGTCGGTGTGTATCGACCGCCAACTTCTCGTTCATCGCACTGCGCAGCCGTTCATCGCTGGCGTCCAGACTTGCCTGGAGGTTCGCGCGCGATATCTCTATCGACACGACATTCGATTTCAGTTCCGCCAGCGCGTCACGCGTCTCCGTCAGCTGCGCGTCCAGCGCCATGCGCGATTCCTCAACCATCGCTAGTTTCTGGCCCCGGTCGATGAGCTGCTGGCGCATCTCCTCCCGCGAGAGCATGAGTGTCTCGGACTCCGTCGCAAGTCGCGCCTTTGCTTCCACTTCACTCAGATAAGAAAGCGCCAGCGCATCGCCCCGCTGTTTTTGCGCATCGAGCGCCGCCTGCAACTCCCCGACCTGATCCTTCAACGACAGGTTGGATGTTTCGAGGTCGACGGTTGTTTTCTGCGTCGCCGTCAACGATCGCCGCTGGATGTCCAGACGTTCGCGCACTTCCACCAATTGGCGCGCGAACCGCGTATTCTCTTCGCGAAGCACGGAAATCTGGTCATTGCGATCCGAAACAATTGTGCTGTGCGAGGCATACCGGACCGTCGAGAACGCCGTCCAGACAAGCGCCGTCGCGGCCAGCACGACCACGCCCATCTGAATGTGCCGACCCACGCGCAGATAGCGGACGTGTCCGCCAGAGCGCAGGATCAACTCGCGCTGCTCCGGGAATAGTTTGTCCAGCATCTTTCGCGCTGCAATCACCCGTGAACTCCCCACGCCGCGTTCGGCGCATTCCCCGTCTTCTCGCCCCATCGGGCTCTGCGCACCCGACTCGCTTGCCTTACCGCCGGATTACAACCCGACTTACGCGATTGGATAGCCGGCTGGCCACCACCAAATGCACGGCGCCCGCAATCCGATGAACGAATTCAGTCTTCGATGTCCGCTGGCGCCAGCGCGTCGCTGACCCCAATCATGCTGTCGCGCGTCACCAGACGGGCGAGCTTGTCCTGGTCCCAGCCCTCGGTGCCATCCGGGCGCTGGGGCAAAACCAGGTAGCGCAAATCCGCGTTGCTGTCGTGGACGCGGACCTGTTTTTTCTCCGGAATGTCCGTCCCGAACTCACGCAGGACCGCGCGGGGCTCGCGGACGGCGCGCGAACGATAGTCGCGCCGCTTGTACCAGGCCGGCGGAATGCCGAGGACCGGGCGCGGATAACAAGAACATAAGGTACAGACGACCATGTTGTGGACGTCGTCCGTGTTCTCGACCACACACAATTCGGTCGGGCGCATATCGATGCCGAATGCCATCAGCGCCTCGTCGCTGTCGGACATCAGCTTTTCCTTGAACACCGGGTCTTCCCAGGCACGCGCCACGATCTTCGCCCCGAGTGCCGGCGTGCGGCTTTCGACCTGGTCGATTGCGCGGCGCACATCGTCGGACGAGATAACCCCCTTCTCGATCAGGAGTTCGCGCACCGAAGCCTCGAGAATTTGAGCCTCGAGTGACGGCAACGGATCCTCCTGGATCGGCTTGCCGTCATGGGTGTGCGTCGGGTGGTCGTGGGAATGGTCGTGTGTTTCGCTCATATCATCACCGCTTTCCGCGCGCCTAAGCCGGCGCCAGCCAATGTTCGTAAATTTCGATCTCAAGCGTGTCGTCGGTTGCCCCGTCGTAATCGTCCCAGAGCTCACCCTGCCTGAAGTTCACCCGGTAGAGCATCTTGTAGGGCAATCCCGAATGACCCACGGCCAGAAGTTCGGGGTTGGGGAATGAACCGACAATGCGTTCGATAACGCCCGTCTTGCCACGCACATACATCGGGGTTCGCACATGTCCGGGCTGATTGCGATGCAATACCTGGACCTTGTCACCCGGCCGGAACTTAGGATCCATGGCCTTCCGCCTCCAGACGGGCCCGGACCTCGGCCTTCTTGGCCTCGAGTTCCTCCTGTGAATAAACGCCCTTTTCGAGCATCAGCCAGGAAATCGCCTGCAGCCACCGCTCGTAATATGGGTATTTGTGATAATCGTCGCCCAATGCCTCCTGCATCCGGCGGGATTCATCGACCCGCGCCAGACGACGGCGCTGATCGAAGAGCAACATCATCATCGCATCGACCGTCTTTTCCCAATGGGTCGGGACGTGCTCGTGCGTCTCGGGATCGACCGGACCGGCCGGCATCCCTCCATAATCCTGTGGACCGCGCATTGTCTCCCCTCGCGTGATGCGGGCGCCATTTTCGGGGTGCAACCGTGACATGGCAAGAACTTCATTAACGCTTTCGGCGCGAATGCCGAATTTTCCCCTAGTCCTTTAGAATTCCTCAACAATTCCAAACGAGAATGGTTCCGTTCAGAATTTCCGGAGTCTCCCTCTCGATGTCTATGAATCGGCAACAGCTTGCCCGCGCGATCGATGTGGGACGATCATCGACCCTAAATTGCTTCGAAACGACCAAGGATATCGCCGGAATTGCGGCGACGATCGCCGACGACGATCCGTTCGGGCCGCTGTTTCGCAACCGGTACCTGAACGATTCGATCATCTTCAAGGTCGTCGATTCCGTCACCATTCGCGGCAAACGCCATCACGGCGTCGAGACGCTCGTCTACTTTCCCTACAATCACGAGAATATCTACGAGGGTGGCGATTCCATCCTGGTCAGCGATCCGCGCCGGGCCGAGAAACTTCTGCACAAATGCGGCCTCGACATGGTGCGCGAGGACAAGGCGGAAGACGGCCGCTGGGACGTCCAGATCATGGAAATGATCGACCAGTTGCCCACTCTCGATCCGTTCCTGCTGAAATGTAAGGCCCAACAGCAAGGCATCGAAGACAAGCTGAACCCGGCCTATTTCAACATAAGTCTCGAGGAATGGACCCGAATCCAGAAACCCATTCGCGAGAAGATCGACGCGCTGGTGCGCAAGGCGCTGGGTATGGAACGCGGCGACGTGACCACCGATCCGGAACTAAAAATCAAGATCGAGCAGAACATCTCCAAATTCCTGAAGAAAATCTGGGAGGCGCGCGACATCGACGGCATCGAGGATTTCGTCTACGGCATGGAGATGCCCCCCGAGCGCGCACCGGAGTTGTTCTTCGCCTGGAAGGCGATTTGTTACTACCAGGTGCAATTCTCGGAAGTGGAGCCCGCGCTGCGCCGGCTCTTCGCCTGGCTCGGCGACGCCAAGAC
>Ga0070727_10000739_pt1 | contig 38076 bp, 25 predicted proteins | sample tdAd472_FD_66722 | JGI IMG/M metagenome (GOLD analysis project Ga0070727, IMG submission 66722) | Marine sediment microbial communities from the Atlantic coast under amendment with organic carbon and nitrate - tdAd47.2 | ecosystem: Environmental > Aquatic > Marine > Coastal > Sediment | place... | reverse complement strand
TCTTCAAGAAAAGGGATCATCTTGTAATAGTCGAAACTGGAATTCGGGAAACCATGGATCAACACCAGTTTCGGATTGGATTTATCTCCCCAGGTGCGGTAGAAAACATTGACCTTCCTGCCGTTATTGTCTTCCGTGGTTGAGGTCCATTCGAAATAATCCCCACCCTGATACCAGTCCCGTGCCAGGTCAGAATAAAATACGAAATCATCATCCTGCGCCAGCAACGCCTGGGAGCTGAAAACAAACAGCGAGAACAGAATAATCCTCTTCAATAAAGCCTTGGCGCATTGCAGAACAATCAGAAATAGAGAATTCCCTTTTGCCGGTATCATATTTTCCACCTTTTGTTCAGTCAGAGATATTTTGTAGAGCTTGTTCGCTTTGGTATTCATTGTCATCCTTTATTCTCTCCAAAAAAAGTAGGACGAATCGGGAGTAAATTCCAAGCCGCCGGTCTGGTCAGAAGGCGCGATACAGGCCGAAGGCATGGCTGCTCTCGGGTCTAAAGGGGTTGGTTGTGCCGATGCCGAGATCGGCATAGTCAGCCAGAATCCGGCGATCAGCCAATGGATTGTTTTCAATGGAGAATTCATGGGTGTTCCCCTATTCCAGTGCAAGATAGTTGGCTGTAGAACTACTGGGCAAAGATGGGTGGCAAAGATGGCTGGCAATATTGAGTATTTGCGCTTCTAATTGCGCTTCCTGCCCTATCCAAAACTTCCAACATCCGATACATTAACTGAAGATTCTATATTGGTACTCAGTATAAAGCAGACTGGGCGGTTACCTGCAGTCATGTCCCGGACTTGTCGTGAAGATTTAAGGAACCTCTGATCAATTATGGAAATACTCTGGCTTCCGGGTGAATCCTGCCTTGCGCGCACAATTGACGATGTTGGCCAGACGATGTTTATTATAGGAAAATCCATATGAATCACCTCTCTGAAAAATTGACTCTGTTGGTGCTGTCTCTTGCGCTTGGCTCCGGGACCTGTGCCCAGCAGATTCTGCAGCCCACTGACCACTGCCGGGATTACACTGTCTCTGACATAGTGACTTTTGCCGACCCGGTGCTGGAGAATGCGGTGCGGGCAGCGCTGTCGCTTGGACCAGCAGAGGCTCTTAGCTGTGGTCGGGCGGCACAGTTAACACGACTGGATGCTTCCGGACCAGGCGCCCGGAGGTCTGTTTCAGGATCACCAGAGTGGCAGGATACTGACCACCTGTTCCATGACCTGTCGGGCATACAGAATCTCACAGGGCTGACCGACCTCGCGCTTCGTAACCGGGGTCTTTCCGACATCAGCCCGCTGGCCGAACTTATCGGATTGATAAATCTCAACCTGCATACAAACTGGATCACCGACATCAGCCCGTTACGCGGATTGACCAGGCTGGTCCGCCTGCGCATTGCCGAAAACCCCCTGACCGACATCAGTGCCCTGAGTGAACTGACCGAATTGCGGGTACTGCGCATGCACCGTCACGGTGACTTCATCGGTGGTCAGGTCCCCAGGACCCATATGGGAGCGACAGGGATACTGTTTACCAATGCCGTGACCGACATAAGCCCGCTGGCCAATCTTACCAAGCTGGTGGATCTCAATATTCACACCCAGGATATCAGCGACCTGACACCGTTAAGCGGTTTGACGTCCCTGGTCGAATTGCGGCTGGCTGGAAACTCCTTCACTGATCTCAGTCCGTTGCGCGGTCTTGCCTCGTTAGAGTACCTGGAACTCACCGGCAACGACATTACCGATATCTCGCCACTGAGCGGCTTGACCAGCCTGATGCAGCTTGACCTGCGTTTCAATCCTGACCTGACTGACATTGAAGCCCTGTTTGAAAACCCGGGAATTGGCGCTGGGGATATTGTCGAGCTGAGACACACCAATGTGTCCTGTGCCGACCAGGCACGGCTGGCCGAGAAAGGCGTGGAGGTTCGCACGGAACTGTTTTCTTCCTGCGCCACTGCCACGAGGCAGAGATAACACCTGACACAATAAAAACAGGCACCTGAAATGGGCCCCGGGAACTACCATGAAAGTTTATAAATTGCTGAGTCGGCCAATTCATATCGCTTCGCGCTTAATTATATTCCTGCTGCTACTTTCGAGCGGCCTGGCAAACAATTTATCAGCTCAGACCGAACTGCCGACTCCAGCCGAAAGAGATCGGGCAATGACTATGGCAGGTGACTTTGTCCTCGCAAGCGTTGGTGACCTGATGATCCGTCGTCCCGCGTCCCGGCTTGCGGACCCTGAAGTACAGGCGGTTTTTGACTTGCTAAGAAATGCCGATCTTGCAGTGGCAAATATGGAAGGTGAACTGGCGAATTTGCGAGAATTCGATGGCCCCCTCAATGGCTTTGTTGGAACCCATGAGGTCGCAGCAGACATCAGATTGATGGGCATCGACATGGTAAATCGCGCCCAGAACCATCTTCTTGATTCGGAGTTCGAAGGCATGTTTTCAACCAATGCTTTGTTGGATGAAGCGGGCATTGTCCATGCTGGCAGCGGCCGAAACCTGCAACAAGCCGCCGCACCGGCTTTCCTCGAACTGGCAAAGGGACGCGCCGCGTTAGTCGGCGCTCATGCCCCCATCTTCCCAGAGCACTATCGACTTGCGGCGACAGCGCGTAACGGCAATCTGGGAGGAAGACCCGGCCTCAACATGCTTAACTACAGAGAAACTATCCTGGTATCTGCGCAGCAGTACGATGCGCTACTGCAGGTTCGCCAGGGATTCCTGGAGTTCCGGGAAAACTATGACAATCCGCGGCCCGTAGCCAGTGCTTCACCAGATACGGGTATAAGCATTCCTGCCTCGAGTTCAGGTCGTAATGATCCCAGCTATCGAGTAATCCGGGGTGATGAGATTCCAGGCACAGTGGTTTATACCCTGGATGACAATGACGTGGGCCGCACCCTCAGAAGTATTCGCAACGCCCGCCAGCTGGGGGATTTTGTTATTACCGCCGCTCACATTCATCAGAGTCAGTCGGTCGTGGAGTTTCAGCATTTGAGCACGCGCCCGCCAGAGTTCTACGTGGATCTGGCTCACCAGGCTATCGATGCGGGCGCGGATGTGTTTGTTGGTACGGGAGTGCAAACATTACGCGGCATCGAAATCTACAAAGGTAAACCGATCTTCTATGGTCTGGGCGAGTTTTTTCGGGAAGCGCAGTGGGAATTACCGATTGTTGTCGGTGCTGAAGACTCAGACCCACAAAGAAGAATGCAGCAATTCTCCAGAAATTTCGGGGGCTCTACTCAGTCTTTGGAAAGCCTGGTTGCTACCAGCCATTACCAGAACGGGGTTTTGAGGGAAGTACGACTTCACCCTGTTGAGCTGGGGATAAACGGTCCTGACTCCAGGTTAGGCATTCCCCGCATGGCAACCGGGCAACACGCGCAACACATCCTGGAACGTATGGCGCGCCTGTCTGCTCAATGGGGAACTGAAATCGAAATCGACGGAAATCTGGGTGTTATACACGTGGACTGAAGTGGAGCAATACGATTATGCCAAGTCGGAACAATACCCAACTTCAGAGGACATTCGCGGCAATGCTTTTGCTATTCTGCTCTGCCACTGTATGCTCTCAGGTCTCGGATGTCCGCTTCACCCCCAGTGATGACTACATCATAGACAAAACGTTCTTCAAACTGCCGGCCGGCAGATCGATTGGCGCCACCTCGGGCCTGGCAATCCATCCCGACGGCTCGTCTTTCTGGGTCTTCGATCGCTGCGGGCCCGAGAATTGCCGCGGATCGGATCTTGCCCCGATTATGCAGTTCGATCGGGACGGCAATCCTCTCCGCAGTTTTGGCGCAAATCTGTTCCAGCGACCCCATGGGTTGTTTGTGGACCGGGATGGCAATGTCTGGGTGACGGACGATGTCGGTTCACGGGACATCGATACGGTCAGCGAGGGCAAGGGGCATCAGGTGTTCAAGTTCAGCCCCGAAGGTGAGTTGCTCATGACTCTGGGCCAACCCGGCATTGCTGGCGACGGGCCGGACACGTTCAACATGCCATCAGCAGTGCTCGTTGCTCCTAATGGCGACATCTTTGTCGGTGACGGACATGGCCCCGGCTCCAATGCCCGCATCGTGAAGTTTAATTCCCGCGGAGACTATCTCATGACCTGGGGGTCATTCGGGGACGGTCCGCATCAGTTTCATACACCTCACGCACTGGCCATGGATTCCGCCGGCCGGCTATTCGTTGGCGATCGCGGCAACAGCCGGGTGCTTATTTTTGATCAGTCGGGTAATTTTCTTGACGAGTGGAAACAGTTTGGTCGACCCAGCGGCATGTTCATCGATGCCAACGACCTGCTGTATGTAGCCGATTCCTCTTCGTCAAACTCAGCACGAATCAATCCCGGGTTCGACGAAGGGATTCGGGTGGGGCATGTAGACGACGGTCGCATCATCGTGTTCATCGAGGATCCCGATGGCAACGGCAGTCAGGAGGGTGTGGTCGCTGACAGTGACGGGAACATCTATGGCTCACTCACGGCTGGAATGGCATTACGGAAATATTCGCCGTCGATGGACTCAAGGGAATCACACTGATCCGGCCCCTTGATAAACGCCACTGTATCGGATCTCACCGATGAGAAGCAAAACACCAGCCGCTTTACTTTTGGACTCACTGACCGTCCTGATATCTGCTGTCCAGGCAGCAGAGCCAGCCAGAATCACTGTCACCCGCCTCCGCGACGGTCCAATCATCACACCCGACATGCGTCACTCGGCAATAACAAGGGACAAACCATGAATCGTCGTTACTGCTTTCCGAAGCTGGCAACACTGCTGCTGGCAATTTTCTCCATCGCCAACTGCATCAATGCCCAGGCACAAACCACCCTGTCTCCCACAGATCACTGCCGGGACTTCTCGGCGGACGCGATAGTCACCTTTGCCGATCCGGATCTCGCCGCGGTGGTCAATCAGGCGCTGGGTCTGGACGCTGGCGCAGCACTGAGTTGCGGGCAGGCAGCAGAGCTGGAACGGCTTAACGTCGGCACTACGATTCAGCGCGTGGTCTACGGGGGCACCCTGAGACCGTCGCCGGAGAAGCCCTTCGAGAGCCTGGACGGCATCCAGAATCTCACCGGACTGACCCGGCTCAGCCTGATCAACCGGCTGATCACAGACATAAGCCCGCTGGCCAGCCTGACCAATCTGGTCAGGCTGAATCTGCACACCAACTGGTTCAGCGATCTTGGGCCCCTGAGCGGACTGACCAATCTGGAACAGCTCATTGTCAGTGAGAATCCGATCGCCGACATCAGCCCCCTGGCGGGGCTTACCAGGCTGCGTCAGTTGCATGTGCACGGACTGTACCCTTACCAACTGCAGCACTATCTCAATATGGACGATGGCCGCGACCCGAACGTGGTGTTCAACGGCATCACCGACATAAGCCCGCTGGCGGGCCTTACCGAAATGCGTCTGCTACGCATTCACCTGAATGCCATAGCCGACATCAGCCCCCTTGCCAACCTCACCAAACTCACCCATTTGCGAATTTATGACAGCCAGATCAAAGACCTCAGCCCGCTGGCCGGTCTTGATGACCTGGTCCTGCTGTGGGCCCATAACAATCAGATAGAGGACATAAGCCCGCTTGGCGGCATGACCGGCATGCAGCAGCTCAGCCTGAATGACAATGCCATTGCCGACATCAGCCCGCTCAGTGACATGATCGGTATGGAGCACCTGTTTCTCAGCAATAACCTTATCGAAGACATCAGCCCGTTAAGGCGATTGCATGCATTAAGAGTCTTGCGGCTTGAAAACAATAACATCACCGACGTCAGCGCACTGGCCGGAATGAGCCAGCTGGAAGAATTGAGTCTGGCACGTAACTGGTCTCTCTATGATGTGCAGCCACTGCTGCTAAACTCAGGCCTGGGAGCCGGCGATGAACTTGACCTGCGCTTCACCTATGTGCCCTGTTCCGATATGGATGCGTTGCAGAACAAGGGTGCCATCCTGTTCAGAGTCACCGCAATAAACGGCTCTGCCTGCCCGGGGCGACGCCTGGAAGACCCCTAGGTCCGACACCGGACCTGAAATTGTAGAAAGCAAGGCCGCTGCTGCGATAAACCTCGCCATTTCAGGCCCCGGGGCGGGTTTACAGGGCTAAGAGTGCTGCGGATGCATCGACTCCGCGACTTCATCGACGGACGGGTGCCCAGGACCCGTACGGGGGCAGCAGGAATACGGTTTACCAATACCGCCACCGACTAACAGCCCCCTGGCAGACCTCACCAGGCTGGTGGATCTGAATATTCACACCCGGAATATAAGTGACCCGACACCATTAAGGGCCGGTACAGTTCCTAGCATCCACGCGTATACCAGTAAACCAGGGGATTACCCCTGTCACTGGTCAGTCGAATCCACCCCGTGGGGCCATCCGGCTCCGTGTGCTGACTGTTGCAGGTCGTGCCAAGGGTATCGACAGTCACTTCAATCCAGTCGCCCTGCCGATTGAGCACCAGCAGTTCGGGGCGTCTGCCGTCAACGGACACGTTCTGGATGCTACCCATTGCGTCTCCTTCCGGGGAGTCATACAGGACCTGGTCGGCCAGGGGATAAAACCAGCCGACGTACGGCTTGCCGTCTTCCAGGATGCCGGTCATCTGGTAGCCGAACACGGTATCCCAGGTTAGAAATACCGTGTTGGCGTCCAGCCTGACATCCCTTTTGTTAAGCCACCCCTGGCCGGTTCTGAGCCACGATTCCGTTTGCTCATAAATGACCACCGCTTTTTCCTCGTAGCCGACTTCCACTATGCCCAGTTCCGTAACCGTGTTGTTGCTACTCCGAAAATGAAACGGCTGCCAGCCCTGAAGCTCTTCGTCAGGATCAAGAATGGAGCCGACGACAGTGGCATCGTCCCGGGGTTCCTCGTAAACGTCCACCGGCTCCCGCAGCCAGGAAAGATCGTTGAAGCAGGCGGCACTCAACATGAAAGTTGCGTAAGGACAGGTCAGTATACCGATGCCGTAGGCGGACGGGTCATCGCGGTCAATGTCCCCGTGTGTCACCGCCGGCAGCCACGCAATCAACAATGCAGACAGCGTTGCTTTCCTGATCATCTTTTCACCCCGATACGCAGTTCGGTCTTCTATACTGACACGCACGGCCCGGTTTAGCCATGCTGTCGGTACCCGTGGTCGGCATGAAAGTTACCCCCTGATTATCGCTTCACTGCCGCTGTTCGCCCTCGTCCCCGGCCTCGGGACGGGCAGCCTGGTCAATGAACATATAAAGACGACACAAGACTCGGCAACACCAAGAGCATCCCTCCGTGTTTGCGAGAGACGCATGATGCCAGATCGCGAGTATAGGCTGGCGCGTAGAGATTGATTCGGATTTTATCGTGGGCGGGGTTGCAGACCTGTGTTACCTGACTCAGTGAATTGCCCCATGATTTGCAAAGGCGTCGTCAACGGATTTCAGAACCCGCAGCGACTGCGGCCAGTTCACCCTGCCGGGGATTTGGCCGCAATCGAAAACACGTTGAGCGTACTGGAGTGCGACCTGGGCATGCTGTAAAGCCTGCCGGCATGTCCCACCTCGGCATGGGCCTGTGACATACCAGGTAAGACTTGTTCAACTTGTTCCGGACTCGTGAGTACGGGCAACACGGCGTATATCGAACATAAATTTTAATGAGGCAGCAATCCCGGCGACTTCGGCTACTCCGATAATCGGTGCCAGCCAGTATTCAACGGAATCAGTCGAACTTTCTCCAAATGCGCTTGCTGCTGCAAAAAAACTGAACGTACCGAAAACCAGACTAAATGCGAAAACCACAAACAATGAGGTGACAATCCACACTTGCGACCTGGAGAGTTGCGCACCGACCATGTACGCGCCTACCAGGTATCCGCTGACTACCGTAAAGTAAAGCGCCATCGCCGTCATACCATAGCCAATAAGGCTGAATGTTAATTCAGCGCTTTCATATTCACTCACACTGCTCTCCTCGCAAAGATTGCAGATTTGGTAAGTGTTCGTTGATATCCAGGGATCTGCTCTATTTTAAGCATCTAAAGGGATACTAATAAAATAGTCAATAAGGAGCCGCTGGATTTTATGTGCAGGATGTACGGTATGCCGCGGGCCCAGCACCGGAAGCGGGCATTCAATATCGACATGGAAACCTGCGAGCGGTGTCAGGGCCCGGTCAGTATAATCGCCTGCGTAAATGACCTGACGGTGATTCGGCAGATACTGGTGCATCTGAGCAGCCGGAAGTCTGCCGACACACAGGCTCGACTACCGCCCGAGCGGAGGCGCAGAAGCCATAGTCGTTCCCTATACCGGCAAGGCCTTTTACCGTTTCCCTTGAGGCGGGTTACTTTAAAGTACAACGTCCTGGTTTTCGAGGTGCGGTTCATCGCCGGGTCTGGCTTCAGCTTTTTCTGCCGCCTCAATGGCTTTCAATAAATCAGTGTGCTCACGGGCACCATCTCCCGAATGCAGGTACAGTTTAGTGGCCTGTAACACATGGTCCAGCAGCTGCAGACGATGATCGTGGTTGAGCAGTGACTTGCCCAGAAAATAGTCGTCCTGGCCATGTTCGCGCATCCATTTCGCCCGTGTCAGGGCAGATTCCAGTTCTTGTTCGGTGGGACGTGTCATTTTTACTCCAGAACCATTACCTTGATTTTTCACCTGCTCCACTAATTCAACACCGATCCGGCAGCGGCTGTCGCAGAGCAGGCTCTTTGATGACAGCCATCGATGCAGTATCCACGCTGCTGCGAAGGCTACAAACCATTATTATACAAGACCCTGATCCCGGGAGTTTCTCCTGCAGTCGCTACAGTGGGCTACGTATTTTATTCCCCATGGCGTTATAATCAGCGGCACGGTGGGCGATGAAGTCAGCAGGCGATGGCGTCGCCGCCAGGCCAATTATGAAACTTCGTGGAAACCGGCAGCGCTTCAGCACATGTTTTTTTTCCGATCCTTGTTCAAAAAGTCGAAAGCGCTGCGCACTCTTCGCGAGAACAGGTACCTGGTTTCGCTGTTCACGCTGTTCCTGCTGGTATTCATCATCTACCTGATGGTATACGAAGGGCTCAGCCTGATCGATACCTACTACTTCATGGTCACCACCGCCACCACGGTGGGTTATGGGGATATCTCCCCGGCAAGTCCACTGGGCAAGGTTCTGGTTACGGCCTACATGGTCATCGGCATTGCCATCATCGGCATGTTCCTGGGCAAAGTAACCGATCTCATGGTGGAAATGAGCTCCAAACGCAGAAAGGGTCTTGTGAAAATGACAGCCAAAACCGATTTGATCATCGCCGGCTATCCCGGGGATGAAAAAGTGCAGAATATCGTCAGCGAACTGCGTAATGACGAACGTTATAAAAGCGCGGCGATTGTCTGTGTTACCCGCCTGATCACCGAGATGCCGGCCTGGATGGCACAGCTGGACGTGGGCTTTGTCCATGGGGTTGCCTCGGATACCCATGTGCTTGGCCTGGCCGGTATCGAGTCGGCCAGCGTGGCGCTGATCCTGGCCAACAATCCCGGTGCGGTGGAATCCGACGACCTGTCCACGTCGATCTGCGCGGTGATCAACCGGGTCAACCCGAAGGTGCGGACCATCATCGAGAAAGTCCGGCTGGACGAGACTATTTTCGCCATAGCCAATGCCCATACCATCGTCGACGTAGCCTCTCCCAGCGTGCTGGCCCAGGAAGTGCTGGACCCCGGTGCCATTCAGCTGCAGAACGCCATTTTCTCCACCAACACCCCCGGCACGCAGTTCAACATGAAATACGAGGGGACCGAATCAAGCTGGCGGGAAATTGCCCATGCCATTCTGCGGCTGGACGCTATTCCGGAAGGCTTCCAGAACCCGGAGCAAACGCAGTTCAACCTGTTGCCCGGGCAGGAAGACAGGGTGTTGCCCGGGGCTCTTATCAAGTATCGCGGCACCAGGCTCCTGCGCCTGACCGGCTAGTGTCCTGTCCGGATAATTCACATCATTTCAGCGAGCCAGACAAGACCTTTCACAGTGATCTGAATTCACTGCGAACAGGCCCTAACCCACCTGCAATCCCTGGCGGAACCGGCGCCAGGCGTTACGGAGTCGTCGCGACAGGACGGGAAATATTTTCGCGGTCCACGGATCGAAGTCGGCCTCGGGGTATTGCTCAACGTAGCGGCTGAAATTTTCCTCCACGAACACGTTGTACAGCTCGATATCCGCCAGGCAGCATTCATAGACGCCACGCAGTTCGATCAGCGCCCGGTCATAATCGGTCTGGCGCCGGGCGATCCCGGCAAACTGTTCCAGCAGCTTTTCGGGCTCTGCCTGTTTAAGCAGCTGCTTGCGCAGTGACCTGTCTATCTGCAGCGCAACCCGGATTGCCCGTACATCCCCGGGATCCTGCACGGTGGCTTTTTCCGCGTCGCGTGCCTGCAGAAAATCCAGCAGCCTGCGGGTCAGCTCCCGGGCTTCCTCCGTCACCCTGGCAATCCGGTCAAAGTTGAAATGCGGTTTTTTCCGTTCCGGGCCGAACTGCGCCACGACCTCCTCCAACTCGGCGATCATGCCGTCGGAGAATTTGCTGGTCACAAAGCGGCCCTGTTCATCCAGCACAAAGGATTCCCCGGTGAGGTAAACCGGGTCTGCCAGCATGATCTCCTTGATCACGTTTTCCAGGCCATCCTCCAGCACGCGCCACACCAGGTCCCTGGCGCTGCCGTTTTTGGGCAGTACTTTCCGCGCGGTAAAGGCGCGAATCCGGTCCCGGTCCGTCCTGCTGCGTTCATCGGCAAACTCGGGATTGGATGTGCCCAGCACGTCTTCCAGGCGCACGGCGGACTCCGATTTCTTCAGTCCGCGGGAGATCATGGTGACCACGTCCCGACGCAGACCCAGCAGCAGGTAGTTTTCAAACGGCGAGGACTGGGTCAGCCCCATGAGAAACCGGCGTCGTCCCAGGTGCCGGTCGCGAATATCCCGGTACCAGGAAAAGCGCAGGTCGTTGACGGAATTTTTCTGCGTGCTGAGGGGCGGCGCGGCAAACAGTTTCTGCGCCTGGCGGAACGGTATCCGCGCCGGCTGCCCCTGGGCGTTGTAGCCTTCCAGCAGGGGCAGGTCCTGATCCAGAGCCTGGTTGGCGATCCGGAGAAAAGAGTCCCGATCATGGTACGGGGGCTTGATATCCCGGGCGATAATGGCCAGTTCGTAAATACGCCAGAAGCGCTGGGCCAGAATCCGGTTCTGGAGCTCGGGCCGTCGTTTCCAGGCCCGGGCCGCGGTATCGAAGTTGTTGTTCACAAAACAGTAGGTACGCTGGGAGCTGGCTTTCAGCTTGTCGTAGATGACCGCCAGCAGCATGATGAGGCCCATGCCCAGAAAGGCACCGCCCATGCTCAGGTGCCGCAGGTTCTGGGAGCTGCGGAAAAGATTGCGCATACCGGACTGGGAAAACTGCGATGCCTTGCGCACCAAGGTGTCCTTGACCTTGCCGCTGCGGGCTTTCAGCGCCACCTTTGTCAGCGTTTTTCCCAGATCCATAAGTCTTGTTCCCGGCGGCCAGTGCAACGCATCGGTAAAAGCAGAATGGAGGGCTCGAGGCCCTGGACTCACTGCCTAGCTTAACCCCGGAGCGTTGCCGGAATCCAGACCAAGTACCGGGACTATCCCGGCAGTTGGCCTAACTGAACGAAATCTTGCGATGCAGGTCACGCTGTCTTCGCTGGCAAGCGCAATAGTTTTTCAACAGCCTGTCAGTTGAATATATCCAGGATGCGCGAATACTTGATGGCGAACTGCCGGGCATTATCCCTGGGCATGAGGAAGTTGTCTTCGTCCACTTCGTTGTACACCAGGAACAGGCCGGCGTTGGCGGACTGCAACCAGGCAAAGCGCAGGTTGGTGGAGATTACGTCGTCGCGCTTGTTGTACTGCACCAGGGCCTGCAGCGACATGCGTGGGGTGAAGGAGTAGGTGGTGCGCAGCCGGGCCAGGTCGACGTTGAATTCGCCACCGGGTACCGGCAGATCGATATCACTGTGGTTCCAGGAGAATTCGCTGGTGAACTTCTCGCCTACCCGGTAGCGCAGCGTGGTGTCCACGTTGACCCTGTCGCCGCCGAAAAAGCCGCCGATGCGGGTCTGGATGTTGACGCTGAACGGTGAACTCTGGTTGCTCCAGTAGACCAGCTGGGATTCCGTGTGTTCGTACTCCCCCACCGGCACCGTCACCCCGCGGACAATCTCAAAGGGCTCTTTCACACCTTCCTGGGTGAAGTTCACCCCGGTGTGAATCTCCATGCCGCTCTGGAACTCCCAGTGGTTGTCCACGTGGAGGTAGCCGGTTTCCTGGAAGTCATCGAAATCCCAGTAGCCCCGGTAACTCATATGCGGGCGCAACTCCAGCAGGCTGCCCCAGTCGTTGGGCCGGAAGTGATACCGCCAGCCTGCCTCGTACTTGCGGAAGCCACGTCGGGACAGGAAGCCGACCTCCGGATTAAAATTGTCCCCGACCTCGGAATACCCGGCGTTCAATGCCCAACGGGCATCGTTGTAGGCCCAGCGCACCCCACCGGCGGTATCGTCACCGTCGATACCCGGCGTGTCGGTACGTGACGCCCAGCCGGTTACCAGCTGGTAATCACCGATACCCCAGCGTCCGTCGATGGCGTAGGTGCGGTTGATATCGCTGGACGGGTCGTTGTTGACGGAGCCGTCCCCGTCCCGTTCCACATACATGACGCCCAGGGTACTGCGATTGCCCAGTTCCTGGTTGACCCGGACCACGGAGAAATCGTTCTGGGGCGCCACGCCGTCGACGCCTTCCGTGCGCATGCGCAACAGACCGATGTTGGTGTTGCCGGTAATTTTGCCGGTCAGGCGGCCGCCGCCCTCGATGGGTATCTGGGCTCCCCCGGTAATGCCGATGCGTCGGCTGAAGAACAGCTCCGCCTCGCGGGGATTGCCCACGGCAAACTGTCCGGCATTTTCCAGAAAGAACGGGCGTTTTTCCGGGAAAAACAGGCTGAAGCGATCCAGGTTCACCTGGATGTCGTCCACCTCTACCTGGGCGAAATCGGTATTGTAAGTGAGGTCCAGTGTCAGGCTGGACGTCACTCCCCACTTGGCGTCCACGCCGAACTCTTCCCGCATGTGGGTGCCCGGGACCCGGTCGCCGCCGCGCTCGGCAACACCCAGTACGTAGGGCGTCAGCTGCAGGTTGCGCTGGTCGGGAACCTCGATGCCCTGTATGTAGCCTGCTTCCGAGATCCGCGTCAGGGTGAAATTCTGGCCCAGGGGTGCCCAGTAGGATTCCTCGTTGTTGCGCCGGATGTTGCGCTGGAAGTTGAAGCCCCAGGTCTGGTTGTCGCCACTGCGAAAACGCAGGGCGGTAAACGGGATGGCCATCTCGGCACTCCAGCCCAGCTCGCTGATCCTGGCTTCCACTTCCCAGGTGGTATCCCAGTTCAGGTTGAACCCGTTGCCGCCGAATCCGCCGGAGCCCGCGTTACCCCCCTCGTTTATGACCTGGGCATCGTACTCGATACCTGCCGGGTTGGTACCGAAAACGAAGCCGTTCTGGCGATCCAGCAGGCCATCGATCACCACCTGGAAACTGTCGGTATCCACCAGGTCGGAATCGCGACGGCTGTCGGTGACGATAATCTGTTCCGGGTTATCGTCATAGGCCATTACCCCGATGTACAGTGTGTCCGTGGTGTAGCCAATCCAGACTTCGGTGCGCTGGGACGCCGGGGCGCCGGCAACCGGGCGCACCTGGGTAAAGCCGCTGGTGGGAACAGCATACTGCCAGGCCGGGTCGGTGAGGACTTCACCATCGATTACCGGGGCCTGTTCCAGGGCGGTTGCCTGGGCCGAGGGGGTTGCGCGTATCGATTCAACTGGCTGTGCCTGCTGTGCCTGGCTGTCGGTGGCCACGAATAACAGCGTGGGCAGCAGGCATAGCGCCAGTGTCCGGTGACGGGAACAGAGAAACATCGTGGAAATCCTGTGGGTTGGTTGTGTCTACTGTGACTTTTATCACTACGACTTCTGTGTCTTTATGTAGCGTTTGTGTTTTTTACGTCTTCTATGTCTTTTGTCACTGCTGTGATTATCTCGGTCAGGGTCACTGTGGTGACTGCGCCGGTGCAGCCCGGATGGCCGGATTGGCGACACAATCCCCAATGATATCCGAAGCTTGCTGTGATGCTGAAGTAATGACTTGTTATAGTTTGTTACCGATGCTCAGTAGCTCCTTACTTCGGCGTGAACTGGATGTTCACGGCTCAGCCACGGTGCTCTCCGCCGACAGCAGCTGCAGCAGGATTGGACTTGTGCTGGACAGGCTGAACTGCAGTGCATAAAAGTCCTGGCCGACTGACGTGACGGGAACAGTCAGGACATTGTCTGCCAGGTCAAAGGAATTTTCACCGGGCACCGGCACCTGGATCTTTCGCTCCTGGTAGCCGATCAGTTCAAACACGATGGGATCCATGCTCCGCAGTGCCAGTTCCAGGTCCAGGTAGTCGTCATCCACGTGCACGGCCGGCACCAGCAGCACGGAGTCGAGGTAGGTTGCCACGGTGGGCACCAGCTGGTTTCCGGTGTTTTCGTCAAGCCTGGGATTTCTATCGACGAGATATTCATCGCGATTGCTGAATCCGTCGTCATCCGGGTCCTGCGTGGCGTCGTCAGCCAGCAGCGGATTCAGCCCGTTATCAATTTCCCAGCCGTCCGGCAAGCCGTCATCGTCGGAATCCGCGTCGTTGGCATAGGTTCCGGCAAGAAACTCGGCAAGATTGGTCAACCCGTCATTATCCAGATCCAGCTGAGCATCGTTGGCGGCAGAATTCAGTCCCCAGGCCTGCTCGTAGCTGTCGGACATGCCGTCGCCATCGCTATCAGTCTGGTCCGCCAGTACCGTGGTCAGCGCGTAACCCAGGTAAAACTCCCTGGTGGCCGCCGTTGCGGTCATGGCAACGACATTGAAGTCATCGTCCCCTGTCTGAAACAGCGTGCCTGGATTGACCGCGGTCAGGTTCATCGTCCGGCTTGCCCCCGGGGTCATGTCTCCCAGGTCACAGGCGACCTGGTTCAGCGACGGAGTACAGCTGCCTCCGGACACGCTGACATCCACCACGGTCAGTCCCGTCGGCAAGCCATGGGAAACGGACACGGCCTCGGCAACCAGTGCAGCCGTGGCGACGGCCGGTTCCAGGTTCACTACTTCTACAGCGAATTCCACCTGCTCCCCGACGGCGACCTCTTCCCTCGACGCCGAGACCTCCATGGCCAGTGAGGCGCGGTCACTTACCTGGACCTGGGTTGTCTCGCAGCGTTGGGCGCCAAGGTCGTCGGCAACACATACCGACAGGGATTTTGTACCTGGCGTTCGATAAACATGATTCGCGGTGATGATACCCGGCGACGCTTCATTGACCGGGGCCACTACCAGGGCATCACCCTCGTCAAGTTTGCCGTTGACCGTGGTGGAGCCGTCTCCCCAGCTGATAGACACGGCGTGCTGTGCCGTCAATTCCGGCTTCAGATTGTCGTCGTAAAAATTGGCCAGCAGACCGTAGCTGAATCCTGTTGCCGCCGAGTCCACGCTCATGATGTCCACTTCGGGGGGATCATTAATGCCTTCAAGGGTCAGCTCAATAGTTGCCGGTGCCGAACTCAACACACCGTCATCGGCGATGAAGGTGAAACTGTCCTGCCCGTAAAAATCCTCGTCCGGCCGGTACAGGTAATTGGCACCGCCGCCGAACAACTGTCCATGGCGGGGCTGCTCGACAATCTCGTAGGTGAGGAAATCCAGGGCATTGAAATCTCCCGAGCCGATGACACCGTCGGGATCATCGGCCTCCAGTTCAATCTCCAGATCCTGGTCTTCAATGCCGGACAGACTGGCGGGAAAGGCAACCGGCGCCCGGAAATTCCGGGACACATTGATAGTCACTTCGGCGGCTTCGCTGGATGCCAGGCCATCAGTTGCCCGGTAGCTGAAGGAGTCTGACGCGCTGTGAAAATCGAAATCTGACACGTAGGTGACAGTGGCCGAGTCGTCGATGATGTCTTTCAGCGGCGAGGTTTCGAATACATGGACAAAACTTTCGGCCTGGTCGACGATGAAAAACTGGGTGGAGTTGACGCTGACGGTCTTGGGGCTGTCGAAATTGCCCAGGATAAATCCGGGCTCGCTGCCCTGGTTGATCCCGGTGCCGGTGGACACCGCCTCCCCGGCGAAGCTGCCGTCCGGCCCGAAGCGCTGAATCCGTCGATTCGCGTAATCGGCCACATAGAGTACGTCGTTGGGGTCCAGGGCCAGGTGTAACGGAATATTGAACTGGCCCTGCTGATCACCTTCGCTGTCTTCCACGAAACAGGTCAGGTCCGTGCAGCTGTAGCCCCTGCTGCGTTGCCTGGATTCGTCACAGGCCTTGTTGCTGCTGGAATCGCATTTCCCCAACCAGCCGACATAGTTTCCGGGAACAAACTCGTTGGCATTGGTGAATCCGGACGGCTCGAACCTGTGAATCCTGTCCGCGCAGCTATCGGCGACATAGAGGTTGCTCTGGGAATCGATCTCGATGGTAAAACCCGCCCTGCTGTTGACCGCCGTGCAACTGGTCAGGAACTGCTCCCCGTCCATGAGGGCACCGAGGTAGCCACTGTCACCGCCACCGGCACGGATATCAAAGGCGAACACACGCCGTTTATCGGTGACATAGGCGATACCCTGCTGGCTGTCCACCCTGGCATAGACCAGTGACCCGGGGCTGATCTGCGGCGCGGAGCCGTAGTTGAATTTCCAGGAAGTGTCACACTGAGTGCTGTTGGTGCCAAAATCCGTCGAACAGCGCTTCAGGAACAGATCGGTGCTGCTGCCACTGCCCACCCGATCGGTAAAATAGATATACCCGTCACGGTCCAGTACGAACTGCTCATTGGTATTGCTGTTCATTGACGTCTGACCGAGGTAATTACCTTCGCTGTCCCACTTGGATACCCGCGGATTGACCTGGCCCACCGAGGAACTGACATTGCAGGTCCAGTAGTGATCGAAGATGAACTGGGTGCCGTCATCGGTGACGTGCATGAATGCGGGTTCGAAGACCGCATCCCAGGGCATGTTTTCCGGTGAACAGTAATTTTCAAACACCCACTTGGAGCGCGGCGAGGCCGTCAGGAAGCCCTCACCGAAAGGACCCTGCGGTTGCGTCCGGTAATCCTCGATGAAGTAGGGGTAAAGCGGTGCGATAAATTCGCCATTCCGGGGTTGTCGTTCAATGGCGAAACTGAGGGGATCGGCCCGCCCGTCGATAATGTCTTCATCCCTGCCACTGAGGACGATATCCACCGGCTCGGAAGTACGCGTGTTGGCGGTACGGGATTCGGCAATCGGCGCGGTGTTGGTGCCGGGCAGCTTGATGGTGATGAGCTGGGTTGCCGAGACGGTATTGTCGCTGGCATCGGTGGCATGCCAGACAACTTCCGTGCGGGAGTTGGCTGGAAAAAACGACGGACTGTCGTTACTGACCACGGGCTTCGGGTCGGCCAGGTCGACGACCCGCGGCACTCCGAGACTGACATCTTCTTTATTCAGGCCGAAACCGGCGGATTCGATGACCCTGCCCGGTGGCGGCACCATGAGCGGCGCCTGGGTATCCTCCACGACTACTGTTTGTTCCAGCGTGGTCGAGTTGACCCCGTAAGCGGGATTTGGCCCGAGATCCCGCACTGTCCAGGTCAGGTTGGTGGTACCCAGGGGTAACTGCACCGGGGCATCGACGGTCAGGGAGTAATTTCGGCCGCAGGGGTCGCTGGCATCGATGGTGCTGAACAGCTGGTCCTTCACCCGCTGATACAGAACTCCACCGAAATCGGTGGCTTCCAGAATCATGATCGACTGGGACGTGGCAATCAATGGATCATGGACGTCAAACACTGAGAAGCGCTGAATGTGCTCGCTGTCGCTGTGGACAACACTGACGATACCGTTTTCCGTCGCCAGGTCCACGGTTGTCAGGCCGACCTCGATGGCAATGTCGGACAAGGTATCGGCGATATCGTCCTGAAATTTCCCCTGCCGGGCTGCCTGTTCGGCACTGTCATCGCCCAGGCTGGTGACCGACTTGCCGTACTTGATATTGGTAACACCATAGATAACCACCGGCAGCACGATGTCGAAAGTCGGTGAAATCTGCGTTTCAGCCTGCCACTGCAGATAGTGATTACCGGCGGGAAACACCGTGGTCTGCAGGCTGGTTGTGCGGGCAAACGGTTCGGGACCGAGGTTGTCGACGCTGACGACTACATCGGTATTGGCATGGCTGACCTGGGGTGCCCCCAGTGGCCCCCAGTCCGAGGCCAGTGGCACGACGTCCCAGATACCCAACAGGTTCTTATATTCCGACTCGGATTGCGGCAAGGTCAGCGTGTAGGAACACTGATCGGGGGAATTGGGCATCACGCCGACGTCTGCGGGTCTCGAAAAAGGTGCCTTGACATACTTCAGACCGATATTGGTGCCATAAGTCACAAGTTCCGCGGCATCGGAAACGCCAGGGACCGGCGTCAGTGATACCGGAAGTGCCACATTATGGGAAGCGATCAGGGCATTTATGGTGTTCTGCAGCCTGGTGTTGTCTTCCGCCAGGATGGCCGGGGTCATCGCCACGCTGGCCGCGGCCACACAGGCCACCCCGGTCCGCTTCAGGGTACTGGCCCGGGTCAGGAATCCGACAGGAGATAAACCGCCCCGAGATGAGCCAGGCAATAAAAAGCCGGGATGTTCAAAAAAAGAGACTTGCTTCGTCTTCACGGGACAGCCCTTCCGATTGTTTAATAGCATTAAAACCACGCACTACGTGAAATGCATTCATCACCGTGTGTCACGAAGGCAATTCTGCAGGGGGGTCGTCGGCGTAAAGCGTACTGTAATGCTGTTCGCCAGTCTACGCTGGCAGTCAGATAACCAAGGCGCTGGCCAACATTGGTGACACCGTGGGATATGGCATACAATCGACGCGTCACTTCCGCTTGACTGCCACCCTCTTCAGGAGCCCCTGAACGCATGAGTTCACGCGCAGAAAGTTCCTCCGCTTCCCGCTGTGCGCAACTGTTATCCGGCTATCTGGGTCAGCAGTTTTACCAGGGCAATGCCGTTGAGGTGTTGCGTAACGGAACCGGTATCTTCCCGGCCATGCTCGAGGCGATGGACGCGGCCCGGGAATCAATCGATTTTCAGACCTTTGTCTACTGGCAGGGAGACATTGCCAGGGAATTTGCCGAGCACCTGGCGGCCGCGGCCGGACGGGGAGTGAGGGTGCGGGTCCTGCTGGACGGCTTTGGCGCACTGCAGATTGACCGGGCTGCACTGGCACTGATTGAAAACAACTGTGAGCTTTGCTGGTTCAGACCCCTGAGAAAATTTCGCGTGTGGGAAAATCTGAAACGCTCCCATCGTAAACTGCTCATCTGTGACCAGGAAATCGGTTTCACCGGCGGAGTCGGTATTGCCGACCAATGGACCGGCAATGGCGACCGGCCCGGCAACTGGCGGGACACTCACTTCAGGTTGGCAGGGCCGATTGTGGCGTCGCTACGCTCCGCTTTCCTGCAGGGCTGGCTGGAATCCTGCAAACCCGAGGACGCCTTCACCGAAACCCTGCCACGGGCCTGTACGGAACAGCCAGGTGACGAACGGATTATACCGGTGGTTTCCACCGCCAGTGACTTCTGGAGCTCGGCCGGCATGATGCTGCTGTCCGCCATTGCCGTGGCCAACACCAGTATCAGGATCACAACACCTTATTTTGTCCTCGATCACAAGCTGAAATGGCAGCTGCTGGCCGCCGTGGATCGGGGCGTAACGGTGGAGATCATAGTACCGGCCTACAGGCACAATGACTCCCGTCTGGCGGGCCTGGCCGCACTGAATTGCCTGCCACCGCTGATGGAGAGGGGAATAGCCGTGTATGCCTTTGAACCGACCCTGATTCATGACAAGTGTGTCATTATCGACGAGCAGGTGGCGATTGTCGGCTCGGTGAATTTCAATCAGCGCTCACAGCGCAAGGATGACGAATTCAGCCTGGTTATCGATAGCGGGACAACGGTTTCCCGGCTGATGCAGAACTTCAGGGACGACCTGGAACATTCGACGCCGCTGAGTAGCGACAGAATAAAACGACGACACAAGTACCTGGGCTACGTGGCACGGGTGGTACAACCAATTCGCCGACACATTTAAGGAACCTCTGATTAAGTATGGTAGTGCTCCGCGGGAGTCTGTCGGGCGTCACTGCAAGGCGTCGTGCACCGGGAATGGCTGTAACCCTTGCCAGGCGCCTGGGACAACGATCCCGTCCTTGAACGGACCGGCAATAAAAAAAGGCAGGCTGGAACAATTCTCCAGCCTGCCCTCAGACACGTCCCGTCTTTATCGTCTAACAACCTTGTCTAACAACAAACTCAGGCGGTGGACGGCTTCTTGGTGGCCAGGTCCGAATGCGGTTCGGTTGATTCAACGAACTCGACAGCGGCAGCAATAGCATCCCGGCGATTGTCGAAATAGTGTTCCCTGGGGATTACCTCACCCATCAGGCCGGTGAGTACACCGCGTACCTCGTCGTTCATGCCGGAAATGTACACCAGTTTGTTGGATACCTTGCCGTCATTGGCAATGGTTTCAACAGCGCGCGCCGAGGAAACATCGATAAACGGCACCTGGCTGAAATCCAGTATCATCACCTGGCTCAACCCCTTGGATTTCTCCCGCACCTGGTGGCCCACGTCTGCCGCGGCACCGAAGCTCAGCGGCCCGCCGAAGTCAAACACGTTGATCCGCTCGTGGGAGTGAGTCATCAGTTCAGCTTCTTCGTCACTGAAATTCCTGGACAGACCTTCGTTGGTGATATCCCGCAGCTGCTTGAGCTGTTCATCGGCTATCTGCTTGACAAAAGCCAACGATGCCATGACGACGCCGGCTACCACCGCGGTAATCAGGTCGACGAATACCGTCAGGACCAACACCAGCAGCATCAGCGCCAGGTCCCAGCGGGGACCCCGGTGAGCGCGCAGGATGTAGGCTCGATCGATAATATCCCAGCCGGTCTTGATCAGGATACCCGCCAGCACGGTGTGAGGAATCAGGGCGGCCAGGGGCGCCAGGGATACCACGACGGCCAGCAGCAGGACACTGTGCAGCATCCCGGAGATCTTGGTCAAACCACCGGTGCGGATATTGACCACGGTGCGCATAGTGGCACCGGCACTGGCAATACCACCGAACATCCCGGCGATGGCGTTGCCGATACCCTGGCCGATCAGCTCCTGGTTGGAGTTGTGCCGGGCCCGCGTCATGTTGTCCGCCACCAGTGACGTCAACAGGCTGTCGATGGAACCCAGCAACGCCAGAATCAGCGCCGCCTCGAAAACAATGAGAATAGTACTCTGGTTCAGAGCCGGCATGATAAAGCTGGGCAGGCCGGTAGGAATATCACCCAGGATGGGTGCGCCGGCAATAAAAACACTGACGACAGTACCGATGATCAGTGCCGCCAGGGGGCCCGGGACGTACTTACCCAGGGATGTCGGCCACTTGAAAACGATCAGCAGCGTCAACAGTCCCAGGCCGGTTGCCACCAGGTTGGGATCCATGACGGCGCCGGGGATTTCAACCAGAGCCGGGATGGTCCCGCCCTCTTCCGGTTCGTGCCCGAACAGGCGACTGGTCTGCAAGGCGATAATGATACAGCCGATGCCGCTCATGAATCCTGATATCACCGGGTATGGCACCAGGCGGATGTACTGACCCAGCCGAAAGACACCAAACCCGATCTGCATGAGACCGGCCAGTACCACCGTGGTAAAGACCAGTGACGGGTTACCCTCCAGTGCCGAGTAGACACCGGCGAACACCACCACCATGGGGCCGGTGGGGCCGGTGACCTGGGGGCCGGTGCCGCCGAACAGCGAGGCAAAGAAGCCGACGATGATGGCACCGTAAAGACCCGCTATGGGGCCGGCACCGGAGGCTTCGCCAAAGGCCAGGGCCAGCGGCAGGGCGACGACCCCGGCGGTTATACCGCCGTAGATATCGCCCCTGAGGTTATGCGTTGAAAATCCAAACACGTTGTTGTCCTCCCTGCCCGGCTGACCTTGCGGGCCTGATTATTTTTAAGCGGATTTCACTTCCTTGAGCGCTTCGCTGGCGGCAACAAGACTCGCATAGCGTTCTTCCACGGTGACAAACTTGTCCTGCTTGTCATCGTAGGCGCTGACTGTGCCATGCTCGATGTCGTACACCCAGCCATGGAGATCCACATCACCGGAGCTCAGCTTACTGGCGACAGCGGGATGGGTGCGCAGGTGTTGCAGTTGCAGCAGGACATTCTGCTCGGTGACGCTGCCCAGCTCCGCACTGGTGGCCTGGCCGTGCCTGGCCTTGACCACTTCCACAGCGGCGCGGGAATTATCCAGCCACTGCTGTACGTGGGGCAGGTCGCTGAGAGCCGCCGTGTTCAGTGCCCCTTTCATGGCGCCGCAGTCGGTGTGACCGCAGACGACAATGTGCTTGACGCCCAGAGCCGCCACCGCGAATTCGATTGACGCGGTTACACCACCCGCGATCTTGGTGTGTGGCGGAACGATATTCCCGGCATTACGAATCACGAACAGGTCCCCCGGCTCGGTTTGCGTGACCAGGTTGGGATCAATACGCGAATCGGCACAGGTAATGAACAGCACTTCCGGAGATTGACCATTGGCCAATTCAGCAAACAGTTCCTTCCTGTCCTCGTAGGGAGAAGACTGGAACTTGGCCAGGCCGGATATCAGTTTGTCCATCATGAGACTCCTTGAGAGTGGTTGGTGATTAAAGGAACATGAGCTTAGCGCCGCCGAGGTGATTGGAGTTAGACTATGGAGTATAATTGGTCATAGTTTATAAGTATCACTATTTTGACGGGAAATGCCGTGGACGCCCTGAATAAACTGAGCTTCAAGCAGATTCGCTACTTCATTGCCATCGCCGATGGCGGCAGTTTCAGGCAGGCGGCGTTCAACCTGAATGTCACCCAGCCCACCCTGAGCACGCAGATTTCCACGCTGGAAGAGACCCTGGGGCTGCAGCTGTTCGAGCGCACCCGGGCCGGCACCACGACCACGGTGGCCGGACGCGAACTGCTGCTTAATGCCCGCCGCATTATGGAAGAAGTGCAGGGGCTGAGCGGCAAGGCGGAATCCCTTTCCGGGGGCGGTATGGGTACCCACCGCATGGGTGTCACGCCAACCCTGGGACCCTACCTGTTGCCCCACATCCTATCCCCCATCCACGCCAAGCACCAGAGCCTGCGTCTGTACGTGCGGGAAGGGGCACCGAGCGATCTGGAGATCGGCCTGGTCAACAGTCAGTACGATTTTATTCTGAGCACCTTGCCTATCAATTCCTCTGAACTGGTGGTAATGCCCCTGTTCCGGGAGCCACTGAAACTGATCGTGTCCCGGGATCACAAGCTGGCCAACAAGGTACGCATCAACCGCATGGACCTGCTGGGTGAAGAGGTGCTGACCATTGGCGAACACCATCTGTTCCATCGTCAGATTACCGAACTGTGCGAGCGGGTTGGTGCGCAGGTCAGGCGGGACTACGAAGGGACCAGCCTGGACACCCTGCGACACATGGTGGTCATGGGCATGGGCGCAGCGTTCCTGCCGGCGCTTTACGTGAAATCGGAAATTCGCGACGAGGACGAGGTACGTATAGCCACCGTGGAAGGCGTGGACGTCATGCGCAACCACGCCATGGCCTGGAGGAATACCTCACCGCACAAGTCCTTCTATCGGCAACTGGCTTCCGAGATCCGCAAGATTATCGCGAGCTCACTGAAAGACGACGTGATCCCGATTCGCGAAGCGGGTTGAGATTGCTTCGCGGCCTGGGTGATTACGCGGGCGATTCCTCGCCGGCTGAACATTGCCCGCTACCGTGAAACCTTGTCAGCACCAGCAATGGGATAAGGGGCAACATCACGGTTGTGACAGAATCAGCTCTGCCAGGCAAGGCCTGTTGTGCTTCCATCATTTCCCCGTCCGGTTGAAATTAAAATGGGGCACTAGGTACGTGCTGAGGACACGATCGCAGCTTCTGCATTCCGGACGAGACCGCGAGCGGCACCCGCGCAGTGGTTCGTATACTCTGCGCAGCAAGCTTAAGAGATGACGTTACGCTAAATTAACTTACTTTTCGTGACAACAGGAAATCGTGATTGAAGCCTGCACGGGAGGAAAGCATGCGTAATTTACGCATACGATACCAGGGACCTTTCGTCAGGGACCCTCTGAGTTTCCAGCGGGAGCTGTTGCAAAGGCTATTGCGTGTGATATCGTCACAGCCGGTGTAGGGTGCATCGCGACTGTTACCACTCAACCCAACAATGTGAGAGGGCGAGTGAGAGGGCGTCAGAACCGTGACCGGCACTGGTGTTAAATTCCGCTGACATACCACGATTCGGCAACCACCCGATCACCGATGCAGATTGAAAATTTCCGGAACGGCTCAGTGCCGACACCAGACACCAATCAAACTGTTAACAAGGAATGGAGTTGCAATAATGAAGACAAGTTTACACAGGACCCTGGCGGCTGTTCTTTTCGTGCTGTCATCAACATCGCTGTTCGCCCAGGACAACGAAAGCCTGATGACCTATGACCTGGCCACCCGGGCCATGGACGCTGCCGAGGCTTATGCCCGCGACCAGGACTGGAACGTCACCATCCTCATCACCGACCAGGACAACAATGTAGTCATGGTGCGTCGCCTTGACGGAGCGGGTGCCAGAACCTGGGACTTCGCCACGGCCAAGGCGCTGGTGGTCAACGAAACCGGCCTGACTTCCGGGGAATACGGCCAGCGCCGGGAAGCCGGAACCATCGACGAAGTTGAAGGCGGCGTCACCTTTGCCGGCGGCGTTCCGGTCTTCGTTAACGGTCAGCGCATCGGCGCCATAGCCACCAGCGGCGTACGCGCCTTTCAGGATGAAGAGGTGTCCGTTGCCGGCGCCGAGGCCATCGGCAGCGCCTCCAACTAGACCGGAAAATTCACCAAACACCTGCTGCGGCCGCCCCATGGCACGCACTTCGTGGCGTTCGCTCAGTTTGGAACTGTCAAGATTGCCTGTACGTCCGTCGGTCACGAACGCCGCGAATGACGCACCCGGGACCGGCCTCGTTACGGAATTTGGTGAAAATTCCGGTCCAACCAGTAAACCGGGTTACCCGGCACGTTTCCAGCGTGCCGGGTAACCCCGATTCATCATGGCCTGGCCGACGCCGGTTGCTCGGATCGACCACGCCCGGGTAACCTGCCAGCCGATCCTGGTTATCACGCTGACGAGGATGCAGTGGAAGCGATAATGCGGCTCATGGCATGCTGGCAGGAACCGGCTTTCTCTATCAGCTTGATCTCGCACTTGTCGCAGCGCACGCATTCCTTGAAGTCGACTTTCTCGCGACGGATCGCGCCGGTGGGACAGGTACGTTCGCAAACGATACAAACTTCGCATTGGGGCACACGCCTGATACGCAGCGGGCTGACCAGGGACACCACGCCCAGGGCTGCCCCCAGCGGGCAGAGGTAACGACAATAAAACCGCGGGATGACCAGGCAGGCTCCCAGGATGGCAATGAGGATAGCCCAAAGGGTCGGTGAGCCGTTCAGAAAAAACAGCGTACCGAACGGTTCGAAATACTGGAATATGGACACGTCGGCAGCCACCAGGGCGACAGCAACAATCAGCGCCAGCACCAGGTACTTGAGATAGAGTGCCTTGTCATGTACCGCCCGGGGGACCTCGCGCCGCCAGCGCCGGGGCACGAAACGGGTAATGAAATCCTGCACCGCCCCGAAGGGACACAACGAAGAACAGAATATCCGTCCCCACAGCAGCGTTGTAATCACGGTAAAAACAACGAACAGCAGCAGCGGCAGGTTACTCACCAGGAACCCGGGGCCCTGGTTGATGGTGTTGACAACCTGGGAGATTGACAGGAATCCTCCGTCGATGAAGCCCAGGTAGGCCACCGAGGCAGCAAGGGCAATCCAGCGCAGCCGCGCACTGTTGCGCAGGAACGCCGCCATGGCCAGGGCAAGTATGGCGAGCAGAACCGTTACCTTGCCCCACGGCGTGACTCCCCAGGGAGGCTGCTCCACCAGACGACGCAGCCAGCTGTTCTCGGCGCGCAGAATCGCGTCGATCTCCGCCGCGCTGAGCACATCCTCGCCCCGGGCCAGACGCATGCCCAATCCCACGGGCTGGAATTCGACGGTGAGACGGTTTGCGGTTCCCAGGTGACGGTAACCCAGGGTGACTGGCCGGGTGATATCGATGGACGCCGGCAGCACGATGGCACCGGCAAAATCCGCCTGCCCGCGGATCATGCCGGAATCGACGTTGCCGACGGGTACAAAACTCTCGTCGGAAAATCGACGAAACCAGCTCAGGAAACGGCCATCGCTTTGCCGGAACTGCAGTTGATCATAGCGAAATTCATCGGCAGCGCTGCCCCTTACGGCCACCAGGAGAATTTCGTCTCCGGCCAGGTAAGCGCTGGCGGCACGTTCGGCCAGGGCATAGGCATCGTTGCCGATCCAGAATGCCCCAAGCCCGGAGCTGCCCAGGTAAGTGAAGGACAGGACGATATTCTGTCCGTCGGGCAGCGGCACTTCCAGTTGTCGAACGATTCCGCTGTCCAGCATTTCATCCCAGCTGTACCGGCTCATCAATTCGACAATTCGTGCAACCCGCGCGTCCTGCACGGGATCACCGGAATCATAATCCAGGTAGGCTTCAGCCACCCGTCGAGCGGCATTGCGCGTTCCGCGGGCGATGGCAAAAACACTTACCGTGGACCCCGCAATACCGTCGATATCTCCGGAAATCTGGAAATCATCACCGATGAACTTGCCGCGAAACTGTCGTAGCAGGTCGGTTTCAGCCAGGAAATCCCCCTTGGTACGCCGATAGGTTTCGGTGTAATCCAGTATCTTGATCCCGGTCACGTTGTAATCGGTGTCGACAGCGATCAGCATGTCGATGGGAGCGCTGTAGCCATCCTCCTCCGGCGGTACATCGGCACTCATGACCACGTAGCCAACCAGTTCCCGTTCCCGGCTCAGCGGATTCGTGCGAAAGCCCGGCCAGGCCGGCGGCTCGCCCTGCTTCTCATCAAATTCCTCGGCCGCCGGCAATACCTCGTGCAGCCAGGAAGGCTGCACAACGGTGGAAAACGGTGTGGCGGGTGCTTCCCAGGACTGGGCCGTGCCGGTTACAGTAAAACCCGATAAGAGCGTTGTTGCTAAAAGGAGAATTACCGCTTTTCGTGACATTATCCAGGTTCCGCTACTGCCGACCGCCAGAAAAACCCGTGCAACATCGCACAGGCCGGCCAGGTTGGCCCGGGAACAGGCACCCGACAGCTTATCAATCAAACCTAAAAGGTATCTTTAACCAAGTCAACGCCGGCTACAGTGAAAGTCCGCTCCCGGTGAGGCGGTCGTGTTAATGACAGCCACGGAAAACAGTCTGCACCGTCAAACATAACGTATGGCCCTGTGAGGTACACTGTGCAGCACGCCATTCATCCCGCTATGCAAGAGGAACCCTAATGCAACTATCCCGCCCCCATCGTTACCTTATCATCCCGGTACTCTCTGCCTGCCTGACCTGGGTAGCCGGCCAGGCCATGGCCGAACCGGCGGACTGGGAAATCGATCCCGAACACTTTTCCATCGTGTTTTCAGCCGGGCACATTGGATTTCAGCAACAGCTCGGCATGTTCCTGGAGGCCAGCGGCAATTTCCGCTATGACCCGGAATCCCGGGAACTGTTTGCCGGCCGCGTGGAAGTGCGTGCCGACAGTATTTTCTCCAATCTCGACTCCCGTGACGATCACCTGCGCAGCGACGATTTCCTGGATGTCCGCAGACACCCCGTTATCATTTTTGAAGCCACCGGTTACACGCCTGACCGTGATGGGGCCGATGAGGGTACACTGTACGGCAACCTTACGCTGCTGGACCAGACTCACCCGGTAGAGCTGGATGTCACGCTGAACAAACGGGCCAGGTATCCCATTGGACACCGGCGCGAGACCCTGGGCATATCCGCCTCCACCACAATCAATCGCAGTCGCTGGGGCATGGATTACGGCGTCGGCGGCAACCTGGTAGGAGACGCAGTCTCACTGCGCTTCGAACTGGAAGCCCTGCGGCAGTGAAACTGCTTCAGCGGGCCTGGTTATACAGGTTTGCCACGCAAGCGCAGGGCATTGGACACCACTGACACCGAGCTGAAGCTCATGGCCAGGGCTGCGATCATGGGTGACAGCAGTATACCGAAGAAGGGATACAGGACACCGGCAGCAACGGGGACGCCGATTCCGTTGTAGAACAGCGCAAACAGCAGGTTCTGCCGCATGTTCTGTACTGTCTGTTCGGATAAATTTCTTGCCTTGGCGATTCCCTGGAGATCGCCTTTGACCAGGGTGACCTGGCCGCTGTTCATGGCCACGTCGGTCCCGGTACCCATGGCTATACCGACGTCAGCCTTGGCCAGGGCCGGCGCGTCGTTGATACCGTCCCCCGCCATGGCCACCCGGGCACCCTCCTCCTGAAGCCGGGATACCAGGTCCAGCTTGTGCTCGGGCTTGACTTCGCTGTAAATTTCGCTGATGCCCAGTTCCGCACCCACCGACTGCGCCGTCAGCTCGCCGTCGCCCGTGGCCATGATGATGCGCAGACCACTGTCCCGCAATTCGGCAAGCGCCGCCGGGGTAGTGTCCTTGACCGGATCGGTGACGGCCAGCAGACCGGCCAGTTTGCCATCGGCTGCCAGGTAGACCACGCTGGCACCCTGTTTCCGCAGCCCGTCAGCCTGCTCGCCGACACCGTCGGGATCGACGTCGTGATCCCGGAGAAACCGGGTATTGCCAAGTACCAGCCGGCTTCCCCCGACGCTGCCGGTCACGCCGATACCTGACTCGGAGTCAAAATCCTCCACCGGCTGCAGCTGCAGGTTCCGCTCATGGGCAGCCGCAACGATGGCCCGGGCCAGTGGATGTTCGCTGCCCTGGTCCAGCGACGCCGCCAGGACCAGGATTTCCTGTTCGTCGCCATTGTTCGCCGGGACAATATCGGTGAGTTCCGGTCTGCCCTTGGTGAGCGTGCCGGTTTTGTCGACCACCAGGGTATCAACCTGGCGCAGTGCTTCGATGGCTGCGGCGTCGCGAAACAGGATACCGCTGGTGGCCGCCTTGCCGGTTGCCACCATGATGGACATGGGCGTAGCCAGGCCCAGGGCACAGGGACAGGCGATGATCAATACGGCGACGGCATTGATCAACCCGTATACCCAGCTGGGGTCCGGGCCCAGCAGCCCCCAGGCAAGAAAACTGATGGCGGCGATGATAACAACCCCTATAACGAAATAGCCGGCTACCACATCGGCCAGTTTCTGCATGGGAGCACGGGAACGCTGGGCCTGGGCTACCAGGTTGATAATCTGCGCCAGCATGGAGTCGGCGCCGACATGTTCCGACCTGATGATCAGGCTGCCACTGGAATTAATGGTGGCACCGATGACCTTGTCGCCGGGCTGCTTGGTTACCGGCAGCGGTTCGCCGGTAAGCATGGACTCATCCACGGCACTGCGCCCTTCGACCACCTCGCCATCAACCGGCACCTTGTCACCAGGTCGCACTCTCAGGCGATCACCCGGCCTGATGTCGTCGATGGCAACCTCCTGGTCTTTACCGGCATCATCGATGCGAATTGCGGTGTCCGGCGCCAGCTCCAGCAGTGACCTGATGGCCGCCGATGTCTTGGCCCGGGCCCGGAGTTCGAAGAGCTGGCCCATCAGGGTCAGGGAAATGATGACCGCAGCCGCTTCGAAATATACACTGACCTGACCGTCCATGCGGAAAATGTCCGGGAATACCCCGGGAACCAGCGTGGCCACCACGCTGTAGGCATAGGCGGTGCTGGTGCCCAGGCCGATGAGCGTCCACATGTTGGGATTGCCGGTAACGATGGATTTCAAGCCGCGCTGAAAGAACGGAAACCCGGCCCACAGCACCACCGGTGTGGCCAGGACCAGTTCCACCCAGTTTTTCCAACCCTGTGGAATCCACGACCAGTCATGTCCGAACATGGCCAGCACGAACACCATGATGGTGAACGGCAGCGACCACCAGAAACGACGGCGGAAATCCACCAGTTCCGGATCTTCCTGGTCGTCCAGGCTGGGCGCCTCGGGTTCCAGGGCCATCCCGCACTTGGGGCAGGTACCGGGGCCACGCTGTCGGACCTCGGGGTCCATGGGGCAGGTGTACCAGGCATCGCTGGCGCCTTCCGGTTCTTCCGTGGGCTCGGGATTCAGGTATTTTTCCGGATCACTGCTGAATTTGGTCTGGCAGCCCTGGCAGCAGAAGTAATAGTCGACACCGTCATGGTGTGCCCGGTGAGAGGACTCGGTGGTGACTGTCATGCCGCATACCGGATCCTTCAGTGGGCCGTCAGTGTGGCATTCCCGGTGCCCTGCGGCATCGTCATTGTGGGCGGTGTCTGTCATGGTGAGTGATCCCTCCTGGCCTCTAACCCGATGTGGAAGCCACAAGATAAACCTTGTAGCAGCTTTAATGTCAAGGCTGCCGATGCGCGGTACCGGTCGCCGACTCGCCATCGCCACCCGGGTATGTTCAACCGGTACTGTATTGCAGGTATCCGTTTTGCTGTCTCAGGAGGAATTAACGCAGTGACACTGGAGTAAGGCGAGTATTGGCCTTTTGCCCGGACGGGTATTACCATCGACCACTGGCTGCCCGTAAACGAGATACTGCCATGAACAATCCGAGGACGACGTTCAGGATCAACAACGCGGTACCCACCCGGCCTCGTCGGCGGCTGCTGGTGGCTGTGCTGTTTGCCCTGGTCCAGTCGCCATTGCTGGCCCAGCCGCCACAGTTTGCGGCCACCGTGCTGCAGCGCTTTTCCAGCGCCGATGCCTACCAGGGGATTGCCGTGGATGCGGAATACTTCTACACCATCAACAATCGGCAGATCAGCAGGCACCGCAAGGATTCCGGCACCCTGGTGAAACGCTGGAATGACGCCGGCAACCTGACAGTACCACTGATTCACCTGGACAGCGGCGTCATCGTGGCGGGTCAGCTGATCGCCGCCCATTCGAACTATCCGCGCTGGCCCATGCGCAGTTCGCTGGAGTTTTTCGACGCCGATTCCCTGACGTTCAGTCACCGAGTCGATTTCGGCATCATGCTGGGATCGATGACCTGGGCCGATTACTACGACGGCCAGTGGTGGGGCACCTTTGCCAACTACGATATCGCCCAGGTGGGTATGCTGAGGCCCTATGGTGGCACCCGCAATACGGTGGTGGTCAGGTTCGATGCTGAGTACAACGTGCAGCAACAATGGCGCCTGCCCGATGAAATTGTCCAGCGGGTTTCACCCATGAGCAACTCCGGCGGAAGCTGGGGAGCGGATGGTTTTCTCTACCTCACCGGGCACGACCATCCCGAAATTTACGTGATGCAGGCTCCCGCTGACGCGGACACGTTGCGCTGGATTGCCACGGTGATTGTTCCCGGCCTCAATGGACAGGGAATTGCCTGGGATAGATCAAACAACGAACATCAGCTTTGGGCTATCCTCCGAGCTGACAGGCAGGTACTGAAGATCCAGATGCCGGTAATCCAGCTGGACTGAGGCCGTCATGGCGCAGATGACGCCGACTGACACCAGTGTCCGCCCATGGCCGGCAGCCACCGCCGCAGGCGAGTGGTAACAACACCGGGAATATCGCGAAATGGGTACCATCAGCATCACCCTTGCGGGCATCACCGCCGTCATCCTGTTCATTTTCGGACTGGAACACTTCTCCAAGGAGATCGAGAAGATCTCCGGCGAGCGATTGCGCAAATCCCTGGGACATGCCACCCGGATCCCGGTTATCGGCGTTCTCATCGGGGCCCTGGTCACCGCCATTATTCAGTCCAGCTCCGCCACCTCGGTGATCACCATCAGCCTGGTGAACGCTGGTGTCATCTCGTTCAAGAACAGTGTCGGCATCATCATCGGTTCGAACGTCGGCACCACCATCACCGCCCAGTTGGTGGCGTTCAAACTCACCGCCTTTGCACCGCTGTTCATTATCATCGGCTTCTTTCTTTCGCTGTTGCGTTCACGAATGGCGATCTTCGGCAAGGCGGTATTTTATTTCGGGTTCGTTTTTTTCAGTCTCAACCTGATTTCGTCCTCCCTGCAACCCCTGCAGGAAAATACCGCTCTCATCGAACTGCTGACCGAACCCCGCAACCCGATCTTTGCCATTTTCTTCGGCTGCCTGTTCACCGCCATGGTGCAGTCAAGCTCGGTAACAACGGGCCTGGCCATCATCTTCGCCCAGCAGGGCCTGCTGGGCCTGGAAAATGCTGTGCCCCTGATCATGGGGGCCAATATCGGCACCACCGCCACGGCCCTGGTGGCCATGTTCAACATGGACATCGCCGCCAAGAAAACCGCGCTGTGTCACTTCCTGTTCAACGTGGGAGGCGTGGCGTTGTTCCTGCCGGTACTGCTTATTTTCGGCTCGCGACTTAACGAGGTGGGGATGGATCCGGCGGTAGCCCTGGCAGCAATCCACCTGGTTTTCAACGTGGCCACCAGCATCATATTTATCATTTTCGTTGCGCCTTTCAGTCGACTCATCGATTCACTGATGGGCGAGGGTAAAATGGATTTCCAGCGGCTGGAGCTGCCGGTTTACAACCCGGAAACCAGCTTTGCCGAAATCAAGCCTGAACTGGTGAGCAATACTCAATCGCTACTGCGTTTCCTGCAGGAAAACTACAGCAACGTCACCCTGAGCATCGAAACGAACTACCGCGGCGTTTTCGATGGGGCGGAAAAGCGCCTTGAGTACATGAATTTTGTCAAAAGGGAATATCTCGCGTATTTTTCCAGAGTGGTTTCGCTGGTAAACGACGAACAGGATTCAAAAGACCTGATACGGCTGATTAACCAGTTTGACTACCTGTTCCAGATACATGACTCCATTGCCGACCTGTTCAATGCCAAGAAAGTCATGGCCGAGCACTATATCGAGCTGAAGAGTGATGTTCTGCTGCTGGTCCGGGATCTTTCCAGTAACACGCTCAATCTGTTTGACAATATCTACCGGGCCATGCTCGATGGCGGGGAGCTGGACATCAAGGCGACCTCGCAGGAACTGCAGGCCTGCATCAACCGGACCAATAAACAGCTGCTGCCCCTGCTGGCGGACCCGGACCGCCGGGACGCCGGGGCACTGACCAACTTCGTCACCTACTCCCAGAGATTGAAAGACAAGCTGGTAAACTTTGCCAATATCAGGGACCTGTGACCGCGTCGCACCTGGGACTTACCAACGGGCGCGGTAACCCCTGGCATCGATATGCACATTGGGTCCGTGGTACGGGGTAGATCCATAGGTACCCAGCCCGCCGGATGGCCAGTTGCGTCCTCCCTGTCGGGCCAGTTGCTCGGCCAGGCGGGCCAGGGCCCGGGCGTCGTTCCTATCGATCCTGCCGTCGCCATTCAGGTCATCCATGTCACCATCGCCGTCGTTGTCGATCCAGATATCGGCGGCGCCACCGTAGAGATGCCGGGAAGTGCGGGTGATGTTGCCGATGGATCGATTATAGTGCGGCGTTCGAAAGCCGCTCATGACATGAAAAGTGGACGCCTGCCAGCCCCGGGCGTTGGCGGCTTCCAACAGGGTTTCCAGCTTGATCAGCAACGCCGGCCTGATCAACAGGTAGGTGGGGTCGTGACCGGGCTGCTGTTTGCAGATGAACTGTTCCAGGGTAAAACTGGGGGAAATCTGCAGGTCGGCGGGACCATGGGCAAGGTCGATAAATCCAGTCGGTGCCGAATAACTGGACAAACCACGGAACAGCTCGGAGGCGTAGCGACCGATCCGGTAGCCGTTCAATTCGTCCTGCGAACCATTGCTAAAAGGAGTCAGGACAAACAGATTGAGCGTCTGGACCTGTTCGTTGTGAACGAATAGTAACTGGTAGCGGCCCGGTTCAACCGGTGCATGCCAGACCCAATGACCACCGTCACGCCGCAGGTCTCCGTGGCTGGCGCGGGCCTGGGCCAGGGTCCTGATGCGCAATACTTCACCCGGCGCCACCGCCGAGGTAATGATGCGCAGGTCTGTTTCCAGCCCCTGAAAGGCAATAGTGAAATCGACCCGCTTTGATTGCGCCAGTAGTGGCGTGGAAAACACTGTCAACAGCAGGCACAGAAACAGTAGTTGGACCTTCACTGAAATATTTCTCCTGGTCAGTTAATCGTGGGCTGCACGCAAACCCGCCAGCACGGCTGCATCCCGCTGGTATATATCGTCCAGGTAGCGGATCCCGCCATACAGTTCGCTCAACGCCGTGAAATAGAGTATGTGCACGGGCACGCGGCTGGCAAGGTTGACCCGTGTCTCCCGACCGCTGTTGACCGTTGTCTCTATGCGCTGCCGATCCCAGCCAGGCGTTTCCTGCAGCAGCCAGGCAGCCAGCTCCAGTGGAAACTGGGTCCTGACGCAGCCTGAGGAAAAAGCCCGCTGCCGCTGTTCGAACAGTCCCCGCGTAGGCGTATCATGCAGGTAAACATTGTGGGCATTGGGAAACATGATCTTGACCTGGCCCAGGGCATTATTCTCTCCGGGCTCCTGTCGCAGCCGATAGGAAAAACTGCCTGGCGTAACGCGATTCCAGTCGATACTATCGGTGTCCAGCACCTGGCCCGAACGGTCAAGAACCTGGAAACCCAGTTCACGGACCAGCTGTGGCTGCTGGCGAAACAGGGGCAGCTTGTCCACCTTGGCAATGGACGGCGGCACTTCCCACCAGGGATTGAACACCAGGTATTCGATCTGGTCCGAGAATACCGGCGTCTTCCGGTAGGTCCGACCGACGATGGCCAGGTGGGTGCGCACCGGCACCCCGCTTTCCCAGGTGGTGACGTTAAACCCGGCAATATTGACCTGCACATGTCGTTGTCCCAGGTCATCCGGCAACCAGCGCCAGCGCTCCAGGTTTACCCGCAGCTTGTCCAGTTTCTCCCGCGGCCCGAGATTGAGCGCTGACAGCGTGGCCGGACCCACCAGCCCATCCGCATCAAGGTCATTCATGGCCTGAAAAATACGCACCGCCTCGTCGGTGACGACATCGACCAAACCCTGTTGATAAGCCGGGCCCAGTACCCCCAGCTGTTCCAGTCGCCGCTGCAGGGCCGACACCCGGTCACCGATCATCCCGCTGCGCAGCACAGGGCCAGCCGGCACGGCGTCCACCGGTTCCTCCGACTGTTGCCGCAGCTGCCGGTATTCGTCCAGCAGCGTCTGGTATTGCGGCTGGCGCGGCGCAAACCGGGCCAGGCTGGCGACTATATCACCGTCCGCCAGGGCCTGCCGCAGGCTGGCTGCCAGGTCCGCCTCCCTGGAGGCCGCTGTCCAATCCGGCTCCACCGTGGTCGGATTGAGCTTGCCGTACAACATGTGGGCCGCGGCGGAAAACCAGGCATCGGTGGCATAGCGGTCCCGTTGGCGCGGCGCGTCCCTTAGCGCGTTCAGTTCCTGCAAGTGGTAATGGGTCGGGTTCAGACCGTGGTCCGCCAGGGCTTCCAGTGCCAGCAGCAATTGATCGTAGTGCGAGTTGTCCTGCCACACCAGGGCTGAGGCGTCGTCGGCGTAGAAGTCCGCTGTTGCCTGCGGAGCCAGCAGGTCCGACGCCGCTGCCCTGCCAGCCGGGGGCTGGGCTGCCAGGTTGGCACCGAGGACGAGGCAACAGGCTGTTAATACCGCAGTAATACGCTTCATAAAATCCGCCGCACTGCCAGGAAAACCAGAGGCATTGATCAGGTTGACCGCCCGGGATCGAAGCAGCCCTTCCCCGGTTCAGGAATTGCCAGGGGAGATGCCGCGCATTTTTCGCCGGATCGCCAGGCCCTGTCAATGCGTTTTCGCCAGGGCCAACACGGCACACGATACAGGGTATCCGGTGACTTCTGTCACGCCGTCCTGCATAGCCCGCCCGAGTTGTATCGGTGGCCGGTAAGAATCTATCATGGCTCAATGCTGGCCCCCCTGTTGCCTTTTTGGTGATCCGGGAGCTATCGACTCCTGCAAAAATCACGGAGCGGGCCACAGTTCGATCCGACCTGAAGCGGCTGCAACCATGGGACAACAATGATTCTGAATAAACTCTTTCCAGGACAGGGCCATCGGAATCTCCCGGTGGGAACCGACCGACGTCGGTCGATCCCATGAACTCCACGGGCAGAAAAAAACGCAGAAGTATCTACGCGGTGGTGCACCGCAGGATCTCCCTGTTGCTGAAACTGATACTGACCTTCGGCGCCATACTGCTGCTTTTCCAGGGTCGCTACCAGGCCAGTTTCGAGGTGACGGCAATTCTTGTCATCACCTGGCTGCCAACCCTGCTGGGCAATCATTTCAAGGTCAATATTCCCTACGAATTCGAATCACTGGCGGTGGTTTTTGTCTACATGGCCCTGTTCATGGGCGAGGTCCAGGGCTACTACACCCGCTTCTGGTGGTGGGATGCGGTCCTGCACACAGGCTCGGGCTTTCTCCTGGGAATACTGGGATTTCTCCTGGTGTATGTACTTAATCAGAAGAAGGATATCGAACTGGATCTGCAGCCGAAATTCGTCGCGCTGTTCGCCTTCATGTTCGCCATGGGCATGGGCGCCATGTGGGAGATATTCGAGTTCGGCATGGACCAGCTGTTTGGCCTGAACATGCAGAAAAGTGGCCTGGTGGACACCATGTGGGACCTCATCGTTGACGGCATCGGCGCCTTCACCATTTCCCTGCTGGGCTGGGGTTATCTTAAACAGAACAGTGGCGGGTCTTTCCTGGAGAGGTGGATCGACAGTTTTATCGACAACAATCCCAGGTTGTTTCGCTGATCCCGGTAGCGATGACACCGCATCGATGCGCCGCTCGGTGTTGGCACGTCCGCTCAGACGGCTTCGCCTACACCCTGATCGTTCCTGCGCAACAGGCGCAGGCGCACCTGTTTTTCCAGCTCGATGACCACGAAGAAGACGACTCCCAGGGCGATGATATGCAATCCCTGGGACAGCGATACTGTCCTGGTCTCGAAGACCAGCTGCATGGGCGGAAAATAGGTAATGGCAAACTGGGCAACGGTCACCGCCACCACCGTCAACCACACCACCCGTGTACCCCGTACCGCTTTCCAGGTAAGGGACGTACCATAGATGTTGCGGATGAAAAACAGGTGAAAAATTTCCAGCACAACCAGCATATTAAGGGTCAGGGTTCTCGCCAGTTCGACGGATAGCCCCTGGCCCAGGGCAAAGTTGAATATCCCCAGTGCGCCGATTACAAACAGCACCGACACCAGCAGGATGTGCCAGGCCAGTTCGCCGCCCAGCAGGGGGGCATGACGCCTTCGGGGCGGCTTGCTCATGGTGTTTTCCTCGGTGGGTTCGAACGCCAGGGCCAGCCCGAGTGTCACCGTGGTTATCAGGTTGATCCACAGGATCTGAATAGGTGAAATGGGCAGGGTCAGGCCCATCAGGATTGCCACGATGATGGTTAAGGCTTCGCCGGCACTGGTGGGCAACGTCCAGCTGATCACCTTCTTGATGTTGTCGTAAACCGTCCTGCCTTCGCGGATTGCGGCAACGATGGTGGCGAAGTTGTCGTCGGCCAGGACAAACTCTGCGGCCTCCTTGGCCGCTTCGCTGCCCTTGCGCCCCATGGCGATCCCGGCATCGGCGCGGCGCAGTGCCGGCGCGTCGTTGACGCCGTCCCCGGTCATGGCCACCGCGAGACCGTGGCTCTGCAGGGCCATTACCAGTCGCAGCTTGTGCTCCGGACTGGTCCTGGCAAAGATATCGGTTGCCAGG
>Ga0070727_10000736_pt1 | contig 38280 bp, 36 predicted proteins | sample tdAd472_FD_66722 | JGI IMG/M metagenome (GOLD analysis project Ga0070727, IMG submission 66722) | Marine sediment microbial communities from the Atlantic coast under amendment with organic carbon and nitrate - tdAd47.2 | ecosystem: Environmental > Aquatic > Marine > Coastal > Sediment | place... | reverse complement strand
AAGCCGAGGACAAGGTCGTGAACTCCGCGACGGCGCTGTGGACGCGATCACGTACCGACATTTCCGACGACGAGTACAAGGAATTCTACAAACACCTGTCGCACGATTTCGCTGATCCGCTGCGTTGGAGCCACAACCGGGTAGAGGGCAAGCGCGAGTACACGAGTCTTCTCTACATCCCGGCGAATGCGCCGTTCGATCTCTGGAATCGGGATACCCCACGAGGCCTGAAGCTCTACGTGCAGAGAGTCTTCATCATGGATGATGCCGAGCAGTTCCTGCCGCTCTACCTGCGATTTATCAAAGGTGTCATTGACTCCTCCGACCTGCCTCTCAATGTGTCGCGTGAACTCCTGCAGCGGCATCCGGACCTGACCTCGATTCGCGGCGCACTGACGCGGCGCGTCCTCGATATGCTGCAGAAGATTGCGGCGGATGACGGCGATGACTACGCAGGCTTCTGGCGCGAGTTCGGGGCGGTAATCAAGGAGGGTGTGGTCGAGGACCCGGGCAACAAGGACAAACTGGCAAAGCTGCTGCGATTCGCAACCACGCACGGCGATGGCCCGGCGCAGGAGCACTCTCTCGATGATTACATCTCGAGGCTCCAGGAAGGTCAGGACCGCATTTACTACCTGCTCGCGGACAATCACGCGACGGCCGCAGCGAGTCCGCATCTCGAGCAACTGCGTGAGAAAGGCATCGAGGTTCTGTTGCTCACGGACCGGATCGATCCATGGCTCGTAGACGGCCTCGGTGAGTACGATGGAAAATCGCTTGCGGACGTTGGCCGGGAAGGTCTGAGCCTGCCCGAGGGCGACGGTGCGATCGCCCAGGACGTGGCGAACGAAGAACACAAGCCGTTGCTGAAGAAGATCAAGAAGACGCTCAAGGATCGGGTTGAAGCGGTCAATGTCAGCCGGCGGCTGGTCGAATCACCGGCCTGTGTCGTCGCCGGGGAAGGCGATCTCAATCCGAGTCTCAAGCGTATGCTGGAGGCGAGCGGCCAGGCCCTGCCGGAGACAAAACCGGTACTGGAGGTCAATATCGAACATCCATTGCTCGAGCGATTATCCGGTGAGACCGACGAGGAGCGCTTCCGTGCGCTGTCGCACATCGTGCTCGATCACGCGTTGCTGGCAGAGGGCACGCAGCTCGAAAATCCGGCCGCGTACGTCAGTCGCATGAACAAGCTGCTGCTGGAACTTGATTCCGCGCGTGACGCAGGCTAAAAGGACGCCAGATGACCGACAATGCAGACAACGATAGCGAACTGCGGGAGAAGCTCAGCGATGAGCAGTACCGCGTGACCCAGCAGCAGGGCACCGAGCGTGCCTTCACGGGTGCGTACGTGGACCACAAGGGCGACGGTACCTACCGCTGCGTATGCTGTGAGACCGAGCTGTTCAGCTCCGAGCACAAATACGATTCCGGCTCCGGCTGGCCGAGCTTCTGGTTGCCCCTGGCGGGCGATGCTGTACGGACCAATGTCGATGAAAGCCACGGCATGATCCGGAAGGAAGTTGTGTGCAGTGTGTGCGGCGCACATCTCGGGCACGTTTTCGACGACGGCCCGCAACCCTCCGGGTTGCGATACTGCATTAATTCCGCATCACTCGATTTCGACGCTAACGGCAAATAGCCGCGCGACCCTCTTCATCATCACAGGCGAATAACTATGACATTTCGAATGACGCTCATTGCCCTGGCTTCTGCCGCGTGCGTAACCGGCTGTTCGGCCGACAACACTGAATCACTGCCTGTCGCCGAAGCCACGAAACCGGCGGCGGACGCGACAACTGCAGCACCCGCGACATCGACGAACGAGGAGACGGAGATCATGCCTGGACTGACCATGAAAAAACTCAAGAATGGATACGGGCGCGAGGCTGTCGCAGGCGATCTTGTCTCAGTGCATTACACGGGCTGGCTGTACGATGAGAGCGCCGAAAACGGTCGCGGCGATAAGTTTGACAGCTCCGTGGATCGTGGTCAGGAATTCCAGTTTCCATTGGGTGCCGGGCGTGTGATCAAAGGCTGGGATGAGGGAGTCGCCGGCATGCTCATCGGCGAGATTCGAGAATTGAAAATTGCCCCCGAAATGGGATACGGCGAACGCGGTGCCGGCAATGTCATTCCGCCCGGCGCTACGCTGGTCTTCGAAGTCGAGCTCAAGGGCCTGCAAGGCCCAAATGAACAGGGTTAGCTAGCGGTTTTCTGCAGCTGCAGGTCGCGTGCCTGGCCAATCCAGTCTTCGCGATAGATCCTGGTGCGAAAGCCCTTCAGGCGCTGCGCAACCCGGTCAATGTCGTACTCGCTCATCTCGGCTATCTGGTCGAAACGGCAGATACCGAGTTCATTGAGCGTCTTTTCGATCGCGGGGCCGATGCCCTTGATGAGTTTGAGATCGTCGTGCGCAATGCCGGGTCCGTGATCCGCAGACGCGATCAACTCGGTTGACACGTCTGCTTCCCCGGTCTCTGCGGGCTCGCCATCAGCCTCGCCATCAGCCTCGCTATCGGTCTCGCCATCAGCCTCGCCATCAGCCTCGCCATCAGCCTCGCTATCAGCCTCGCTATCAGCCTCGGCATCAGGCTCGGAATCCTCACCGAACACGTCGAAGTCAACTTCCATGTGCTCGGAGACCTCGGTCTCGTCGTCGCTATCTTCGAACAGTGTCTCGTCAATGCCGGTCTGCGTCATGCTGCTGGGGTCATTTGACGCATCGAGTTCGTCGCCGAGGGTCTCGGGATCGACAGCTTCGACGCGCGTTTCATCCAGGTCGTCGGTATCCTCTGATGTGTTTTCGAGGGCGGCGATGCGCTCGTTTGCCGCTTGCAGGGCCCGCTCGAACTGAGCCGCTTCTTCGTCGCGCTCACGAAAGCGCTCGATGAGCGGCGGCAGGCGGTTTTGCCAATTGTCGAGCTCACGGCTCAGACCGAAGATCTTGTCGTCTTTTTCTTTCAGCGCAGACTGTGCGTTGTCGCCAAGGACCAACGTGTTTTGCATGTCTACCTGCAGCTTCTCGCGCTCCTGGGCGACGGCTTCGAGATTGTTGCGGATGTCCTTGAGCTCACGCTGTAGCTCGTCGCGCCGCGCGAACGCTTCCTTAAGTGCTTCCGACAATTCGCGCGCGCGATTCGTGCCGTCCTTGCCCGACGCCTGCAGCTGGCTGACCTGCTCCATCAGGTTCTTGTTCTGACCGAGCAATCGCTCGTGCTCAACCCGCTGCGCCTCGAGTTGCTGTTGCCAGCCTTCATTGACGGCGATTTTCTCCTGCGCGCAGCGAGAACCGCGCACTATCCAGCCTATCAACACGCCGGCCGCGACAGTACCGGCGAGTATGGCGATGTGCATTACGGTAATCTCGGGCATGGTTTGATCCGTTGAATGGGTCGTCAGGAGGCGAGTCGTACCCGGTCCATCTCTGTGAGTACGTCGCGCAAAGCATCCACCGCCCAGTCAAGCGCGGCCTTGTCGATAATCAGTGGCGGCGCGAGGCGAACCACCGTTTCATGAGTTTCTTTGCTCAGCAAGCCACGCTCCATCAGCGCTTCGCAGGCCGTCCGTGCGCTGCCGAGGGCCGGATCGATTTCAACGCCGATGAACAGGCCGCGGCCGCGGATGTCCTTGATCAGCGGGCTGTCGAGCTCCCGCAGCGCAGCGATCAGGTAGTCGCCGAGTTCCGCGCTGCGTTCCGCCAGGCGGTCCTCGACCAGGATATCAAGCGCTTCCAGGCCGATCGCTGCACCCAGCGGATTCCCGCCGAACGTGCTGCCGTGGTCTCCCGGCGTGAAAACACCCATGACCTCCTTGCGGGCAAGGAACATGGATACCGGAAAAATGCCGCCGCCCAGCGCCTTGCCGAGGATCAACCCGTCGGGTTTGACGTCGTCGTGTTCACAGGCGAGGAACTTGCCGGTGCGGCAGAGCCCGGTCTGAACCTCGTCGGCGATCAGCAATACGTTGTGTTTGCGGCATAATTTTTCCGCCGCCTTGAGGTAGCCGTCCGGGGGCAGGACGATACCTGCCTCACCCTGGATAGGCTCGACCAGGAATGCGGCGGTATTTTCATTGATCGCAGCTTCGAGCGCGTCGATGTCGCCGTAGTCAACCAGGCTGAAGCCCGGGGGAAATGGCCCGAAGCCCGCTCTGTACTGTGCCTCGTCCGAGAACGAGATGATCGTGGTGGTGCGGCCGTGAAAATTGCCTTTGCACGCGATGATCTCGGCCTTGTTTTCGGCGATGCCCTTGACCGTATGTCCCCACTTGCGGGCTGCCTTGATCGCAGTCTCAACGGCTTCGGCGCCCGTGTTCATTGGCAGGCCCATATCCTGCCCCGTCAATTCGCAGGCGCGCGCCAGGAATGGGCCGAGTTTGTCCGTGTAGAACGCCCTGGAGACGATATTGAGCGTGCCAACCTGGTCGCGCACAAGCTGCACGAGGCGCGGATTCGCGTGACCGTGACTGACCGCAGAGTAGGCGCTCATCATGTCGAGATATTTCTTGCCGGACTCGTCCCAGACAAACGCGCCTTCACCATGCGTCAGGACGACGGGAAGAGGGAGATAGTTGTGCGCGCAGTAGCGCGATTCGAGATCAATGTAGTTGTTCATCAACAGTCCTGCCTGCGCCCGGGTGAAATTTCGGCGGAGTGCCGAAATGGCCCATAAGGCCATAATTTTACAGTAATAACGGTTGCGCAGGCCAGCAGCAGCTGCGGCTGCGTGCTCATTCACGGCTTGCTTGCCGGCATACAGGGGTTACCTTTGCGAGCAGAGTGAGCTCGAGATCGTCGCCGTGCCGACAGCACCCGTCAGCGAAAAAATATTTATCGAGGGACCGGTCGGTCGGCTAGAGGCCATACTCGATGCGCCGCGGAATGCGCCCGCCGCTGGCAGTGCCGTAGTTTGCCATCCTCACCCACAGCACGGCGGCACGATGCATAACAAGGTTGCCCACACCCTGGCCCGTGCGTTTCTGCGTCTGGGATTCCAGGTGTTGCGCTTCAACTTTCGTGGTACCGAGGCGAGTGACGGCGTCTACGATGAAGGGGTGGGCGAACTCGACGATGCGCTAGCGGCCATGGATTGGATGCGAGCCCGGCAGGCGCAGGGTCCTGTGTGGCTGGCCGGATTCTCATTCGGCGCCGCAATTGCCGTGCGAGCCGCTGCTGCAAGCGAGGTCGACGGATTGGTCAGCGTCGCGCCGGCCGTGTATCGATTTGCGAGTGGTCTGACGACACAGCCTCGATGTCCCTGGTTAATCGTGCAAGGCGACGAAGACGAACTCGTCGCCGTGGATGAGACCATCGAATGGATGAACAGCCTGGAGCCCGGTCCGGAATTGCTCGTGTTGCCGGGCGCGGAGCACTTTTTTCACGGCCGCCTCGTCGAGCTTCGCGATGCTGTGATGAAATTCGTGGTTAATAAACAGGCATTGGATTGAATAGGCAATAGTTTGAACAACTAATTTCCGGCCAAAAAAAAGCCGGGCACTGGCCCGGCTTCTTACGTCCGATGCAATCGCATCAAACCATGTCTTTGAGGCCTTTCAATGCTGTGACCTTGACGACCTTCGTGGCCGGCTTGGCTTTAAACATCATCTCTTCGCCCGTAAAAGGATTCACGCCCTTGCGCGCCTTCCGTGCGGGTTTCTTCACGACGCGCATCTTCAGCAGGCCCGGAACGGTGAACAGCCCCGGTGCGCCACGTCCGCCGAGGTTCTTCTTGATCTGCCCGTTCAGTGACTCGAATACTGCAGCGACGTCCTTGCGGGTCAAACCGGTGTCGTCGACGATCTTCGCGTAAATTTCTGACTTTGTCGGTGGCTTTTTGGTATTTGCTGCCATGAAAAACTAACTCCCTCAAAAAGAAAAACGGGCTGGGCCCGCGGTGAAAAGCAGCGCGAATGTAGCACATGATGGGGTGCCTGGCACCCGATATTTCAGTCGGTGTAGAACTGGCGTTTGAATCGAACCTCGGATGCCGTCTCGACACCGTCCGGTCTTACCGTGATGTCGAAAACAAGAGTCTCACGATTGGCAACGGGCGTTTCCCCGATGTAATAAATTGCCTGCTGGTCGGGAACCTTGCGCATCGTGACAGTCTTGAGCTGCCCCGTCAGGTTGACGGTTTTGACCGACACTTCGGCCTCGACTGACGCGTTATCTTCCTCACGAATAACCGACACATTCAGCATCGCGCGATTCTTGCTACGTACGATGTTGTAGGCGCGAGCGATTTCGGGAGACAGCTGATCAGTGGACTGGGCACTGAAATGGACCACGTAACCGCCGATGTTTTTCATGGTTTCGCCGGCCGGCGCCGCTTCGGGCACCGTTGCGTTCTCGCCAGGACCGCCGCAAGCTGCTATGAAACCGAACAGTGTCAAAGCAAGCAGAGATTTCTTATTGGACATGATTCTCGTCTCCCCCCATGAGCACATCACTATAAACCATTTGCGCCGCCGCCGGATCCGGCGCCAATCTAGACCAGGCCCATCACCAGTCGCATCAAAGCGCCGAGGCCGATCAGTGCGAAGACTGGTGAGATATCGAAGCCGCCCAGCGGCGGAATCAGGCGTCGAAACGGCCGCAGTAATGGCTCTGTGAGCGTGTACACGATCGCGACCGCCGGATTGTAGCCGCCGGCGCTGATCCAGCTGACAACGATTCGGATTATGATCAGCCAGAAAAAGAGATTGATCGTCAAAAGCACGAGACTTATTGCTGACGCCACGAGCAACGTAACGATGTCAGGGTTATTTCGGCCGATGAGTGCGATGAGAAAAAGCGCCAGGTACTGAACGCCGAATGCGATGACGACGGTGGCTGTGTCGATGCGACCTACAGGTGGCAGAATTCTCCGGACCGGAACGACCAGGGGCGACGTCAGTTTGAGAATTGCCTGCGCCAGTGGATTTTGGAAGTCGGCCCGCATGAGCGGCAGGAACAGGCGCAACAACAAGACCAGCAGGTACAATCGCGAGAGCGCGTCGATAATGAATACGAGTGCATTTGTTGCGCCGGTTGCCATCGTTCAGTCCTTGTTAGCCTCATCCGCGAGGACCACGGCCCGGTCTCTCGCGGCGGTAAACGCCCGCGCAAAGATATCACGAACGTCATCTGCATCGAGGCTATCGAAAGCTGCCTTGGTCGTGCCACCTGGAGAGCGCACGCGCTCGATCAGTGACTCCATCGTCTCGTCTTCCGCGTCGGCGATCGCCGCCGCACCCTTCGCGGTTTCGATCGTCAAAATCTGCGCGGCCTGCGCGTCAAGGCCCATCTCTTGCGCCGCTTTGATCATCATGTCGATCAACAGGTAAAAGTAAGCCGGGCCGGTGCCCGATATGGCGGTTACCGCGTCGATATCGGCATCGCTCTTTACTGCTACAACATGTCCGACGGCGGACAGAATCCTCTTCGCGCGTTCCTTCTGATCGTCGTCGGTACGCGCATTTGCGAACAGGCCCGACGCACCGAGCCGGAGTAATGCAGGCTGGTTTGGCATTATTCGTACGACGGCAAGCTCGCCACCGAGCCACTCGTCGATATCGCCGGAACGAATACCGGCCGCCACCGAAACGATAAGCGGCCGTGTTTTTTGCACCGCGTCGGCAAGGTTGCGACAGACGTCTCTCATTACCTGGGGTTTGACAGCCAGAACGACCGTGCCTGCACGATACGCGACGGCATTGTTCGATTCTTCGATAACGACACCCGGCAGGTCACGGGCGAGAACGGCGCGTTGTTCGATCGCGGGCTCGGATATGAGCAGGTCCGCCGCAGGATACTGGCCTTCGATGAGACCGGCAGCGATCGCCCTTGTCATATTGCCGCCGCCGATGAAGCCGATGAATTCATTACTCATAGTCGTTTCTCAGTCTTTCATCAGGTCTCGCGCGCGCCAAATACGGCGGTACCGATCCTGACGATTGTTGCACCTTCGAAAATAGCCGCGCGATAGTCGCCGGTCATTCCCATCGAAAGTGTATCGATGTCGAGTCCCTGCTTCTGAAGTATTTGTGCATATTCGTGCAGTAGTGCGAATGGCACACGTTGTTCATCGAACGATTCGCGAATAGCCGGCAGGCACATCAGGCCTCGGAGTTTCAGCCGCGGTAACGTGGCTATTTCCTGGGCCAGGTTTATGACGTCGGCCCGGGAGGCGCCGGACTTTGCGGACTCGTCGTCGATGTTGACTTGTATGCAGACGTTGAGATCGCCGCGCGAGTCAGGTCGCTGACTGGACAGGCGCTTTGCCGTCTTGAGTTTGTCTATCGTATGCACCCAATCGAAGTGTTCGGCGACGATTCGCGTCTTGTTGGATTGCAGGTGGCCGATGAAGTGCCAGTCGAGCTCCTTTTTTGCCAGTTTTGTGACCTTTTCGGTGCCCTCCTGAACCGTGTTTTCGCCAAAATCCCGTTGTCCGGCGGCAATGGCCTCGATGATCTTGTCGAGCGGCTGTTTTTTGCTGACGGCGAGCAGGTGGACGTCCTCGGGTCGGCGCCCAGCATCCACTGCCGCTTTGTCCAGCAAATCGCGGATTTTTCGCAAGTTTTCCGTGACTCCAATCACGTTTTGGTCCCGGTGCTTCGCTATACTAGGTTCAATTCTGTCCGGGTTATGGTAAGTCCGGCGCTTGATACGAGGGAGAAATATGGCCGTCGACGTTGCTCAGCTTTTGTCGTTCACGGTGAAGAACAACGCATCCGACCTGCACCTCTCCGGTGGCGTGCCGCCCATGATTCGCGTTGATGGAGACATCAAGCGCGTCAACATGCCGGCGCTGACCCACAAGGATGTCAATAGCATGGTGTACGACATCATGAATGACAAGCAGCGTAAGGATTACGAGGAATTTCTGGAGACCGACTTTTCCTTCGAGATTCCGAAGCTCGCCCGCTTTCGCGTCAACGCCTATAACCAGAATCGCGGCTCGGCCGCGGTGTTTCGGATCATTCCCTCCGAAATCCTGACACTCGACGACCTCGGTGCGCCCGGAATCTTCAAGGACGTATCGATGCATCCCCGCGGCATCGTCCTGGTTACAGGCCCCACAGGCTCCGGCAAGTCAACCACGCTGGCGGCCATGGTCGACTACATCAACGAGAACAAACCCGATCACATACTCACTATCGAAGATCCGATCGAGTTCGTTCATGAATCGAAAAAGTCCCTCATCAACCAGCGCGAAGTACACCGCGACACGCTCGGCTTCAACGAGGCGCTGCGCTCGGCTCTGCGTGAGGACCCGGACGTCATTCTCGTCGGCGAGTTGCGTGACCTCGAGACGATTCGCCTGGCCCTGACCGCGGCGGAAACCGGCCACCTCGTCTTCGGCACGCTGCATACGAGTTCGGCAGCGAAAACCATCGACCGTATCGTCGACGTATTCCCGGCCGCCGAAAAGGAAATGGTGCGGGCGATGTTGTCGGAATCCCTCCGTGCTGTGATATCGCAGACATTGCTGAAAAAGATCGGTGGTGGTCGTATTGCCGCGCACGAGATCATGATCGGCACGCCGGCGATTCGAAACCTGATTCGCGAGGGCAAGATCGCCCAGATGTACTCGGCCATCCAGACCGGCCAGGGTTCAGGTATGCAAACGCTTGACCAGAACCTCGCCGAACTCCTGACGAAGGGTCTGATCAACAAGGAAGAGGCGCGCTTCCGGGCGGCCAACAAGGAAAACTTCTAGGTCGCCGCGACGCGCCTGGATAGGAGACTGCAACAATGGAACGCGAGCAAGCGGTACGCCTGACGCAAAACCTGTTGCGCAAGATGATCGAGCGCAACGGCTCGGACCTGTTCATCACGCGCGGCTTTCCGCCGGCCATCAAGGTCGACGGCACCATTCACAAGGCGACCGACACGCCGTTGACGTCCGATCAGTCGGCCATGATGGTGCGCTCCATCATGAACGACAAGCAGATCAAGGAATTCGACGCCACCAAGGAATGTAACTTCGCGATCGCGCCGCAAGGCATTGGCCGCTTCCGCGTGAGTGCGTTCATTCAGCAGGGCCATGTCGGTGCCGTGCTGCGTACGATCACGACAGAAATTCCGACGCTCGAAGACCTGGACCTGCCGCCGATCCTCAAGGACGTCGTCATGAACAAGCGTGGCCTCGTCATCGTCGTCGGCGGAACGGGGTCCGGTAAATCAACAACGCTGGCCGCCATGATCGGCCATCGCAACGAAAATTCCCGCGGCCACATTGTCTCGATCGAGGACCCGGTCGAATACGTGCACCCACATAAGGGATGTGTCATCACGCAGCGCGAGGTCGGCCTCGATACCGAGTCCTGGCACAACGCGCTGCGAAACACCTTGCGGCAGGCGCCGGATGTCATTCTGATCGGTGAGATTCGTGATCGCGAGACGATGCAATACGGCATCCAGTTCTCGGAGACGGGCCACTTATGCCTTGCCACGCTGCACGCCAACAGCGCCAACCAGGCCCTCGACAGAATTATCAACTTCTTCCCCGAAGAACGCCGCCAGCAGCTACTGATGGACCTGTCCCTGAATACCAAGGCATTCATATCGCAGCGATTGATTCCGCGCGACGGCGGCATCGGCCGTATTGCAGCGATGGAGATTCTGCTCAACACGCCATTTGTGGCGGACCTGATCTTCAAAGGCAAGGTCGGCGAAATCAAGGACATCATGGCGAAGTCGACCCGCCTCGGCATGCAGACATTCGACCAGGCGCTGTTCTATCTTTACGAAGACGGCACGATCTCCTACGAAGAGGCCATGCGCAACGCCGACTCGAAGAACGAATTGCGTCTCAAGATCAAGCTGGAAAGCAAGCGGGACTCCTCGGTTGCAGATCAACAGACCGAGAGCTTGAAGATACTGGACGAGGATACGGCTCAGACTTTCTGAGCTCACGGGACGGGCGTATAGGGATATGAATGTAAAGCCACTCTTCAAATTGATGGTGGAAAAGAAGGCATCCGACCTCTTTTTCGCACCGTTCACGCCCGCAAAGATCAAGATCGAGGGCAAGATCATGCCGGTCAACAAGCTCGAGATGACGCCGAAGATGGTCAAGCAGGCGGCGATCGAGCTTATGGATGACGACCAGCTCGAGCACTTCTACAAGGAACTCGAGATCGACTTCGCTATCTCGGAGCCTGGGCTCGGTCGCTTCCGCGTGAATATATTCCACCAGCGCGGCAATATTTCGATGGTATTGCGCTACATCACCAACGATGTGCCGAGCCTCGAAGAACTCGGCATGCCGGAGCAGCTGAAGGAACTGACCATGCTCAGGCGTGGCCTGATCCTGATGGTGGGCGCGACAGGCGCCGGCAAATCGACGACGCTCGCCGCGATGATCGATTATCGCAACGAAAAAACATCGTCACACATCATTACGGTCGAGGATCCGATCGAATTCCTGCATGAGAACAAACAGTCTATCGTCAATCAACGCGAAGTCGGGCTGGACACGATGTCCTACGGGCGCGCGCTGAAGAGTGCCGTTCGCGCCGCACCCGACGTTATCCAGATCGGCGAGATTCGCGACCGTGAATCGATGCAGTCTGCCCTCGACATGGCAGGCACCGGACATCTCGTTCTGGCAACAGTGCATTCCAACAACGCCGCCGAAACACTCGACCGCATCATCAACCTGTTCCCCCAGGACCAGCACTCGCAGGTCTTCATGGACCTCGCCCACTACTTGCGCGCGATTCTGTCGCAACGCCTGGTTCGTTCGCGCACCGGCAAACGCGTCGCCGCCGTGGAGTTGCTGTTGAACACGCCGCACATCAAGGACCTGATCCTGAAGGGTGACATTTCGGCCGTGAAGGAAGCGCACAAGGACTCCGGCGAAGCCGGCATGCAGAATTTCGACGATGCGTTACTCGACCTTTACAAGGCGGGTACCATCACTCTCGAAGAAGCGATGTCACACGCCGATTCGCGCGCCAACCTCGAAGCCAAGGTCAACTTCGGCGGCTGACAAGAACTTCCGGGGTCACTCGACGGACCGGTAACTCGAGTAGTAATTCACGAGCGCGTCGAGGTCGTCAGGCTCGAGCAGACTGAGCTCGTGTGCCATGGCCTCTAGCAGTGCTTCACGGTCGCCACGCAGATAGGCAGTGATCGCGAAACGAATATACTGCGTTCGCTGCCCGTTCAGGGGAATGCCGATCGCATGGGCGGCATTCTTGTCGTGTGGCGGCACATGGCAGTCACCACAATGTCTTGCATGCAACTCGGCCCCCTTGGCCGCGAGGTCTGCGTCGAAGTCTTCGTGCGTCGGCCCGCGCACCTGGTTCGAAAAATACATCGCGGCGACCGTAACCTGTTTGTCCGACAGTAGAGCCACCGCCTCGCACATGCGGGGTTCCCACACGCAACGCCTTGCTCCGTCAATGTAGGCGAAAATCGCCTCCTCGATATGGCCTTCGGGCGTACCTGCAATGACAGGATACGTCGGGTCTGACTTACCCATGCCGTCGACGCCATGGCAGCTGATGCAGAGATCGAGGGAGAGCGGGGCAGCCAACACCGAGAATGAAAGTACCGACAACGACACCGTGAGCATGATTGGCCGTGTTGCGAAACAGATCATTTGGGCCTCCTAGCCGGTTTCCTGCCAGACTACAGTTGCTGCGTCGAATACCGGGCCGTCAACGCAGACGCGCTTCATCTGAGGCCCGTCCGGTGTCTCGATTTTTACCACACAACCGGCGCAGCCGCCGACGGCGCAGGCCATGAACTCCTCCAGAGATACCTGGCAGGGCAAGTCGTAGCGCGCGGCCAGCTCGGCGACAGCCCTGAGCATCGGCGTTGGTCCACACGCGAATATTTCGACGCCGCTGCGCTCGCCGTCGTCCAGATTCTGCAGCCACTGGTCCGCAAGGTCGGTGACATACCCGTCGTAGCAGCCTTCGAAACCCTGCAGGCTCGTTAGCCGTGTGGGGATGCCCCAATCCTCCAGCAACGGCATAGTGCTGCAGACGGCATCGTCAACACCGGCGACCCGGAGGCTCGAGTCCTGCAGTTCGAAAGGAAACGGAATCTCCGACCCGAGTATTGCCAACGGACGCCAGCTGGCCGCTTCCCGACGTATTTCGTCGGCGATAAAGACCATCGGCGGAATACCGACACCACCGCCTATCAACAAGGCGTCCGGACGTTCGTGGTGTAATTGAAACGGCCGGCCGATCGGCCCGAGCAGGCTGACGACATCGCCCGGTTGCTTGCGCGTGAGCAGATGCAGACCTTCGCCGACAACCTTGTAGAGAACCTCGATCCAGTCATCAGCAGCGCGCATGATCGATAACGGCCGCCGCATCGGCAGTTCCTCGTCGCAGGTGAGATGCACAAAAGAGCCGGCCCTGGCTTGCGCTGCACATTTCGGCGCGCGAAGTCGCATGATGTACTGATCGCCAGGCCAGGCATCATGGCCCAGCACCTCGCCGTTCTCGACGAATATCGTGTCGCGGTTACATTGTGCTTGTTGCTGTGCGGCCGTTATCACCGGCGGCCCAGAGATTGCGCTACGCGTGCAAGCACGGCCATGCGCACGGCGACGCCGTTCGCAACCTGTTCAGTGATCACGGATTGTGCACTGTCGGCGAGTGCTCCTTCGATCTCGATGCCGCGGTTCATCGGCCCCGGGTGCATGACGATTGCATCAGGCTTGGCGAGCTTCATGCGGTCGTGACTGATGCCGAAATTGGCAAAGTACTCGTCGATGCTCGGAATGCCGTCGAGATTGCCGATACGCTCGCGCTGAATGCGCAACGCCATGATGACGTCGGCTCCGGCGAGGCCTTCCTCGAGATTGTCGACAATCGTCGCAAACGGCATATCGTCGGCATCCGGCGCCATCGCGGGCGGCGAAATCAGCCGGAACGAATCGACACCGAGTGTCCGCAGGCCCCAGGCAGTCGATCTCACGACGCGCGAATGACGAATGTCGCCAACGAAAGCGACCGTCAGATTGTCAAAGTTGCCCTTGTGGCGGCGGATCGTTAAGAGGTCGAGCAAGCCCTGTGTCGGGTGGGAGACATCAGATTCGCCGGCGTTGAGGATGCTGACATGATCCTTGACGTGCTTGGCGATATACGCGGGCACACCGGCGCTGGCGTCGCGTACCACCATGATATCGCAGCGCATCGCTTCGAGCGTGTAGATCGTGTCGAGAATGCTCTCGCCCTTCTTGCGCGAGGAGGTATTGACGTCGAGATTGAGGACGTCAGCGCCGAGGCGCTTGCCGGCGAGGTCGAACGATGCGCGTGTGCGCGTGCTGGGCTCGAAAAACAGGTTTGCCACCGTGCGTCCGGCGAGCGCACCACTGCGCGCGGGGAGGGCGCCCTCTGGCCTCAGATAGCTCTCGGCCTCGTCGAGCAGGTCGACAAGCGTTGAGTGGTCGAGTCCCTTGAGCGTCAGCAAATGCCGCAGGCTGCCGTCGTCGTTCAGTTGCAGGCTGGCTTCGTCTTCGAAGGTCTGGTCGGGCTCAGCGGCGTTCATCGCGCTGCATTTTACTAGGTACCTGGCACCACATTTCAAGCTTTTCGAACATTTCGAACGTTTGCTACTCCGAAAACGTTCGAAATGTTCGAAAAGCTTGAAATGTGGTGCCAGGTACCTATTGGGCGAGATACCTTTCCGCGATGCACACGGCCGCCGCGGCGTCGATATCTGCCTTCGTAATTCGTCCACGCGAGCCTTGCCGGCGGGCGTTTTTCAGTGTGCGCTCGGCTTCGAGCGAGGTGAATCGCTCATCGATTGTCTCGACAGGAAGCTCGTATTGCGCGAGTTCGGCGACGAAGGCGTCGACCGTTTTTGTCATTTCGCTCGGCGACCCATCCGCATGCAGCGGCATGCCGACAATGAGCCGCGAAGGCTGCCATTCGGCGATGAGCTGGCTGATCCGGTCGTGATCGACGCCAGCGTCGCCATTCGTAATCGAACCGACCGGGCTCGCTGACGCCGTAACATCCTGACCGACCGCGACGCCGATGCGGCGCAGTCCGTAGTCGAAAGCGAGGATTGTATCCGGCAACTCGGGTTCAGGCGTGACCCGCGTCCGGGGACATGCGGCTCAGGTCAATGCCGATTGCGCTCGCCGCGGCTGTCCAGCGGTCGATGAACGGCAGGTCGAATACAATGTCGGTCGTGGCAGGTACGTTGAGCCATGAATTCGCCAGCATTTCGCTTTCGAGCTGGCCCGCCTCCCAGCCCGCATAGCCCAGCGCGACGAGCGACTTTACGGGACCGGTTCCGGTCGCCATTGCGTCGATGATGTCGCGTGACAGCGTAAGGCAAATATCATCCGATACCGGCAGTGAGTTCTCGTACTGGATTGCCGTATCGTGCAATACGAAACCGCGTTCAGGGCCGACCGGTCCGCCCATGAGCACCGGGTTCTCCGCGGTAACGGGGTCGGCGTCTGCCAGGTCGAGTTGCTCGAACAGGCCGCCGAGTGTCAGCGTCAGTGGTCGATTGATCACGATACCGAGGGCACCCTCGTCGTTGTGTTCGCAAACGAGGGTCACCGTGCTGCTGAAATGCGGATCTGCCATACCTGGCATCGCTATCAACAACTGACTTGCCAGCGTTCCGGTGGTCTCCATACGGACAGTATCCGCCCAGACGACTGGGGGTACAACCGGTGCAGGTGGCCTGCGGTATTACTGCTGTGAGACGTTCGCGGCGGCGGGGACAAATTCCTCACTGAACAGCCACTTGTAGGCGAAGCGCAGGCTGTCGTAGTCGCTGCGGATTTCGGCCGGGAAGGGATCGAATGGCGAAGCGCGCCGCAATATGTCGAGTGCCGCCTGATCGAGAATTCGCGAACCGCTCGATTTGCGAATAACAACTTCTGCAAGTTGCCCGTTCGCGTCAATGCTGACTTCGAGCGTCGGGCTGCCAGTCAGTCCCTCCAGGTTGCCGAGGTTGGGGAAGTACTCGTCGCCAACAGCCTCGATGCGGCGTTTCCAGTTATCGAGGTACGCCGCGACCACCGATTCGCGAGTGTCCGCACTGATGACCAGCTGGCGCGGATCGTCGTCGTGTATCAGCAACGTGGCAAGATCATCCTGTGGTAGCGGTAGCGTCGTTTCGGACCCTGCCTCGAGTGCGAGCGCCGTGCTGGTCTCCGGCTGCGGATCGATGCGTGGGTCATCCGTGACGTTCTGTTCCTGTTCTGTGGCCGTTGCGAGCAACTGGTCGGCGCTGACGACGTGCTCGTTTGACTCCAGAAAGCTATCGCCGAACTCGTCACCGGGATTATCGATGGGTGACGTGTTTTCGGGCGGTGCTGACGGGCGCACCTGCTCTGTCGTGTTGCCACCGCCTTCCTGGCTGGCCTGCGCGAGGTACTCGGCGCGATCGGGTCGGTCGATTTCCTGGTCGGGGTCCGCGACGATCGTGACCTCCAGGGAAATTGCGTCGCTGAAATCATCCAGCAGTGCCGGATTGAAGGTCACGCCGATAATGAGAATGCCGTGGACCAGCGCGGCGAGAAACAACATCGCAGGCAGCCGGTCGGCTTCCGGTTCGGTGATGAGCCTGAGCTCATCGAGTGGCTCCAAATTCAGGGCGATGTTGGCCATATCTTCTGTGTGACGGTACTGGCGCGAATAATCCGCCATTTGTGTCAGCGAAACAAGCGCTTATCGGCGCTTCATGCTGTTTTAGTGTAACCCGCCACCAGGGTCCGGATTGAGACCTGTATCACCCCTTGCAGGGTCAATCGCCGTGCCCGAGGCGCCGCTCTATGGCATCGAACATTAATCCGGCGGTATTGATGCCGAACTGCTGGTCGATCTCGCGCATGCCTGTCGGGCTCGTAATATTCACCTCGGTCAGGTAATCCCCGATGACGTCGATGCCGGCGAAGATCACGCCGTTTTCCTTCAGAACGGGGCCGACGCGGGCACATATCTCGCGGTCGCGATCCGACAAATCCTGACCCTTGCCGACGGCGCCCATGACCAGGTTGCCGCGGTTGTCATCAGCGGTCGGGATTCGGGCCAGTGCACAAGGGACGGGCTCGCCGTCCATCAGCAGGATGCGCTTGTCGCCGAGCGAGATCTCGGGAATATAGGTCTGCGCCATCGCGAATTGCTGCCCATAGTCAGTCAGCGTTTCGAAAACGACGTTGGCGTTCTTGTCGCCGTCCCTGATGACGAAGATCGAGCGACCACCCATGCCATCGAGCGGCTTGATCACCACGTGGCCATGCTCGGCGAGAAATCCGCGCATTTCGTCCATTGAACGGGTAATCAATGTGGTTGGCGCGCAATCGGGAAACCAGGCCGTGAACACCTTTTCGTTCATGTTCCTGAGGGCCTGCGGGTCGTTCATGATCAATGCGCCGGACTGTTTCGCCCGGTCCAGGATGTACGTCGTGTAGATGTACTCCATGTCGAAGGGCGGGTCCTTGCGCATCAGGATGACGTCGAGATCACCGAGATCGATTTCCTGTTCAGCGCCGAATTGCCACCAGGACGTATCATCGTCTTCGACTTTGAGGCGTTGCGAGCGGCCGAGCGCAGTGCCTGAAATGATCTTCAGATCCGATTGCCTGAAATAGTGAATCTCCGCCTCGCGGCGTTCAGCCTCCAGCAGCATCGCGAGGGAGCTGTCCTTGTAGGGCGTGATGGACTCGATCGGATCCATGACGATGCCGACACGCAGCTTATTTTTGGTCATGCCGAGTACTGGTTCCTGTTCTGCGAGGCAGCGGTCAACTATACAGTGGGCTGGCGGCAAGCGTCCGATTTTTGGGCGATTTTGGCGTCTGCGGCGCGCTTCGTAGCAGGAGTTATGTCAATATGGTACAAGTCGTTTTTCCTGAACATTGCGTGGTGCCTGGCGGCCGTGTATCAGGAGTTGGGGAATTGGCATAGCGAGTCGCGAAGATTCGCAATATCGTGAGGAAATCCGGTGTCCAGTAGTGCATCTCGAAGTCTTAGCGGCCTCAAGATTCTCGTCGTTGATGACAGCAAAACCATTCGCCGCACAGCCGAAACCTTGTTGACCAAGGAAGGTTGTCAGGTATTCACTGCCATTGATGGTTTCGATGCGTTGTCGAAGATTGCCGACCATCAGCCGGATCTGATCTTCGTCGATATCATGATGCCACGGCTCGATGGCTATGAAACCTGCTCGCTGATCAAACACAACAAGATGTTCAAGGAAACGCCCGTGATCATGTTGTCGAGTAAGGACGGTCTTTTCGATCGGGCACGAGGCCGCATCGTCGGTTCGGAACAATACCTGACGAAACCGTTTACCAAGGACGAATTGCTGGGCGCCGTTTCCAACCAGGTTGGTTGAAGCATTCAGCGACAACAACTCTGCATAAGGAAGTACTGATGGCAGTCATTCTAATTATCGACGATTCGCCAACCGAGTTGCACCTGTTTCAGAACATGCTCGAGAAGAACGGCTTCGGCACGCTGGTCGCCGACAGCGGTGAAGAAGGGTTGCGGCAAGCGAAGACGTCACGGCCGGATTGCATACTCATGGATGTCGTCATGCCGGGCATGAACGGCTTCCAGGCCACGCGCAAGCTGACGCAGGACCCGACCACGTCCGGCATACCCGTCATCATCATCACGAACAAAGATCAGGAAACCGACAAGATCTGGGGCATGCGTCAGGGCGCCGTCGAGTACCTGGTGAAGCCCATACGAGAAAACGACCTGGTGGCGAAAATCAATGCGGTGATGGCAGCCTGAATGAGTGCTCCCGCCGAGCTTTCGAGCCTCGTCAAGCAGCCGTTCGAGCTGTTGCGCGAGATCGAGCGTCGCAGCGCCAGCGCGCAGTCGGGCGCGGATGGTGGTGCGCTGACAGCGGAGTGGGTCGGAATCGGTTTTCGTATCGGGGAAGAGCAGTTCATCGCCAGCCGGGAGCAGGTTCGCGAGGTACTCATGCTGCCGGATTCCATGACACGTGTCCCGGGATCCAAGCGCTGGCTGCTGGGCATTGCAAATCTGCGCGGGCACCTGTTGCCGTTGGTCGACATCAAGTTGTTGATGGGCAGCGGCCGCACGACGCTGCGGCGCACGACGCGCGTTATTTCGGTCAATCATCGCGAGATTCCGGCCGGGCTGGTGGTCGACGAAGTGCAGGGATTTCGCCGCTTCATGGACCATGAATTCACCGACAAGACGGCCGAGACTGCCGTTCGCTGTGACCGCTATCTGGCGGGCGCGTATCAGCGTGGCGACGATAGCTGGCCGATTTTCAACTTGTTCGACTTTGTCGAAAGTAATTTGTTTTTGCAGGCGGCCGAGGAATGACCTCGTCGTTAATAGCACGGCGGATGCGCCGGGCTAGCGTCCAATACTGAGTTACACGCTATGGCCAAGAAAACCGAAACAACTCCTATATTTCGACTCGTAGCGCTTTTGATCGCCTTGTCGCTGCTCGGCGCGATGGCGCTCGTCTACCTGCAGGCTCAGGGTGGTGGCGGGTCATCGGCAGAACTTGCAGCCTTGTCGCAATCGATTCCCGCGCGAACTGCCGACGCTCTGGCAGGACGTGCCGGCGCCTTCGACGTGCTCGAGCGCAATGTGGGCCGGCTCGCCGAATTGCGGCGAGGCGGCGGCGTGCCGGGCAATTCAGCGGACTGGCAGCAGCTCGAGTCACGCGCGTCCGCGATCCTGGCAAGACGCACGACGCTGGAGGCGGTCAATGGTATCGGCGACAGTACGGCCGCGATCCTGGAGCTGTCCAACGAACTTCTGACCCGTTCCGGCTCGACTGCCGCGGTCCAGGAGTTTCAGCGGCGTGCCGGCAATGTCGCGAACATGGCCGCGGGACTTACCAGCGATGCTGATGCGGCTGCAACGTCGGCTGACATGGTGGAGGACGTGGCCTACCTGCGTGCGGTCAGCGATGCTTTGTCGGGCGAGGAGTCAGAACTCGATATCGCCGCACTCGACGAGGAAGGTCGAGCCGCAGTTCTCGAGCCGCTCGCAGGCCACATCAGTAACCTCGAAGCACAGGTCGAGGCAGTTGGCAGCAACGTCGGCCAGCTGACCGGACTCGATGCGGCGCAGGCTGACGTGTCGGCAGCGGCTAACAAGTTGGCAAATGCTTTTGCGAGTTCGGACGCGGGTGTTGGCAGCTTCCTGCCCGGGTTCCTGATGACGTCCTGGGTACCCGTTGGGCTCATGCTGCTGGCCATCGTACTCGTGGCCGTACTGGTCATTCTCAACGTGCGCATGGCGACATTCGAGCGTCTTGCGCACGACCAGGGCGAACAGAACGAACGCAACCAGCAGGCCATCCTCCGACTTCTCGATGAAATGGGTAGCCTCGCCGACGGCGATCTTACCGTCGAGGCGACGGTCACCGAGGACATCACGGGGACAATTGCAGACTCATTCAATTACGCGATCGAGGAACTCAGGAAGCTCGTAGCGACGGTTAACGAGACCGCAATCATGGTGGATTCTGCCGCGAAGCAAACCGAAAACGCGGCCACGCACATGTCACGCGCGGCGGATAACCAGTCAAAAGAGATCAATGCGGCCACGGAATCCATCGTCTCCATGGCGGCTTCAATTGAAGAGGTGTCGGGTAACGCGGAGCGCTCTTCGGATGTTGCGCGTCATTCAGTGGAGGTCGCGCACAAGGGCGGCGAAGCCGTGCGGCGGACAATCGATGGTATGAATACGATTCGCGAGACCATTCAGGACACGTCGAAACGCATCAAGCGCCTCGGGGAGAGCTCGCAGGAGATCGGCAACATCGTCGAGTTGATCAATGACATCGCAGAACAGACCAACATTCTTGCGTTGAACGCCTCGATCCAGGCGTCGATGGCCGGTGAGGCCGGTCGAGGATTCGCTGTCGTCGCCGATGAAGTACAACGCCTCGCGGAGCGGTCCACGAACGCGACCAAACAGATCGAGGTACTCACCAGCACGATTCAGGCAGACACTAAAGAAGCTGTCGTGTCGATGGAGCGCAGTACGACGGACGTCGTAGGCGGCGCCCTGCTCGCCGAGAACGCAGGTGCGGCGCTGGATGAAATCGAGCAAGTCTCGAACCAGATCGCGAGCCTCGTACAGAACATTTCCAGTTCGGCCCGGCAACAGGCCGGATCTGCGGCGGACGTCACGCGGCGCACGACCAAGCTGCGCGAGATCAGCGAACAAACGGGCAAGGCGACGACGGCAACTGCTGCCGCAATTTCGAAGTTGTCAGAGTTCGCCACTCAGCTCAGACGGAGTGTGGCCGGTTTTACATTGCCGGGAGGCGCCATGGGGGCCACCGTGCAAATGAAGGCGACTTCGTCGAATACCCCCGCCGGCGGTCAGGCTGGCACGAAAGTGAGCGCGGGCTGATCACAAGGCGACGATGACGGGCGATACCGGCATAACGGCACAGCACGAACCGGGCGAGTTGGAAAGCCCGGCCAGCGCGCTGGCCATCATCAGCACGGAGCTGATGGAAACGATCCGCAATGCGCACCTTGCGGTTGAGGATTGTGTCGATGGCCGTGGCGGATCGGCCGCGCTGGTTCGCGCCGGCACACTTTTACACCAGGCCCGTGGCGCGCTGCAGATGGCGGAGACCTACGGCGCTGCGTTGCTTGCCGAGGAGATGGAACTCGCCTGCAAGTTCCTCGCGGCGCTGCGCGCGGGCAAAGGTCGCGAAGACGGTCTGGACGCGCTGACGCGCGCGATGGTGCAGCTCCCCTCGTACATCGAACGTCTGCTCAGTGGCGGCCGCGATATCGCATTGGTGTTGTTGCCGATGCTCAACGATCTGCGCGCCGCTCGCGGCGAGCCACTATTGTCCGAAGGGACTTTGCTATTACTCAACCTGTCGCCGAGTCGTAAAGAGCGAGCGACGGTACGGCCGGAGGCAAGTGGCGAAGACCCCGTTACAGTGGCAACCCGGTTGCGGCCGAAGTTTCAGCTGGCACTGCTGGGCTGGATCAAGGGCGGCAATACCCAGCGACACCTCGACACGCTCGCGAAAGTCACGACGGCACTGGAGAATTCGGCGACCCGTGACGACATGTATCAATTGTGGTGGGTTGTCTCCGGAGTGCTCGAGTCGTTGCAGAACGGCGGGCTCGAAACGTCCGTTGCGCTGAAGCGACTGCTCGGACAAACAGACCGGCAAATGAAACTCGTCATCGACGAAGGTGTCGAGGCTTTCGACAAACACCCGGTTGACGATCTACTGAACAATCTTCTCTATTACGTCGCCAGGTCCAGTACGACGGGGTCGAGAATCAGCGAAATCCGGTCGGCCTTCAATCTTTCCGAATTGCTGCCGGGTGACGAGCAGGTCGAGCACGCTCGCGAGGCGCTGTCTGCACCGAGCGTAAAGCTCATGAAGACGGTCGCCGACGCGATCAAGGAAGATCTCGCCAGCGTCAAGGATGTGCTGGACATCTTCGTCCGCACGGGCATGAACAAGTCGTCAGAACTTGTGCCGCAGCTCGAATTGCTGAAAAAGATCAGCGATACGCTGGGCGTACTCGGCCTCGGGGAGCTACGTAGCGACATCGATGGTGAGATTGACCGGCTCAAGTCGGTTGTGGAGCGGGGCGGCGGCACCAGTGATCAAATCATTCTCGATATCGCGTCCACATTGTTACGTGTCGAAGATCGGCTCGATCAGCAATTAGTCCGACTCACCGTGCCGCAGGAGGCGGCGGGCGACGCGCAAGCGGACATGACGCCACAGGATGCGGCCAACTACCAACAGGTGGCCGAGTCGGTCATGCGTGAGTGCATCATCAATCTCGCCCGGATCAAGGAAACAATCGGCCAGAGCCTTGCGTCGCATGCGCCATCGCAGGGTATCGACAGCGTGCCGACGCTGGTTCGCGGCATCAAAGCCGGCCTGATGATGCTTAACAAGACACGCGCCATGGAGGTGATGGAGCGTGTCGGCAAGCTGATTACGCTGACGTTGCAGGGCACTGGGCCGTCGAGATTGACGCAGAAGGAAACGGATCGGCTTGCCGATGCCATCGTCAGCATCGAGTACTACATGGAGACGGTCAAGGCCGGTCGTGCCGAGCCCTGGTACATGCTCGACAACGCAGAAACGTGTCTGACCGTGCTGCGCGATTTTGAGATGCGTCTCGAGCAGGAACAAGAGGAAGATGTTCCGGCGACGACGCTGAAGATTCCGCAGGCCGATATCGAGGCGCAAGCGATCGAGCAGGCGGAACAGGCACAGGCGCAAGCTACTGCGGTCATGCCGCTGCCCGTGGTGGCGCCCGACGCCGAGCACCTCGATCCGGAATTGCTCGAGTTGTTTATCGAGGAGGCAAAAGAGGAAATTGCCTCGATCAAGCGCAACCTGCCGGCCTGGAGCAATACACCGGACGACATGGAGACCCTGATTACGGTCAGGCGGTCGTTCCATACGCTCAAAGGCAGCGGCCGCATGGTTGGCGCGGAGCGAATTGGCGAATACTGCTGGGCGGTCGAGAATCTGCTCAACAAGTTGATCAATCGCACGCTTGTGCGTACGCCGCCGATGGTCGATTTTATTCTCGAGGCGGCCGGCGCCGTTCCCGAGCTTGTCGAACAACTCGAGGTTGGTGCCGAACCTGCGGCGGATATCAGTCTTCTCATGGCGCGTGCAATTGCATTTGCCGACGGTGATCCGAATGCCGCCGTGTTGACGATCGAGCGCGTAGCGCCTGCGGCGGAGGAAGAACAGCCGGCGCTGGAGATGGACCCGGTATTGCTCGACATTTTCTCCAAGGAAACGGCCGGGCACCTCAAGGTCATTGTCGACTACCTCAAGGCCTGCGAGGAGCATCAGCCGCCCTTCGATGTTACGGACAAGCTGTACCGGGCCTGCCACACCTTGCACGGTAGCGCCAATATGGCGAATGTCGAGCGCGGTGTTGCGGTTGCCGGAGCGCTGAACCGCTTCGTGCGTCGTGTCCATGATTACAAGGTGGGATTTCAGAAATCCGGCGTTGACGCATTGAAAGCTGCGGCCAGGGCGATCGCGACGATTGTCGGTGAAATCAACAAGAGCGAACGCAAACGCGCAGATTACACGGCACTGGTCGACCACCTGACGAGACTGGCGGATGCCGTACAGCCCGAAGGAACGGTCGTCGAAGTCCCGGCTGAGAAGGCACCGGTCAAAGCGCCCGAGCTCGGCGCCACAGCAGAGCCGGCCAAGCCGACTGAACCAACCGAGCCGGCCGAGGCCGACTACGACAAGGAAATTGCCGCGATCTTCACCGAAGAGTCAGCGGAATTGCTCGAGTCGACAGACAAGGCCTTTGGTACCTGGGCCAGGGACAGCTCGGCCAGACAAGCAGTCGAGGAACTCAAGCGTCACCTGCACACATTGAAAGGTGGCGCTCGCATGGCCGGCATCACGTCCATGGGAAATCTGAGCCACGAACTCGAGACCCTGCTGATTTCAGTTGACGACGGCCGCGTCAAGTCGAGTGCGGGAGTGCTCGAGTTGTTGCAGCGAAGCATTGACGAACTGCACCGTATGCGCGACAGGGTAATCGCGGGCAAGGCAGTACCGGCCGCGACGGAGCTGGAGCAGAGTATCAAGGAGGCCAACGCCGGCTTCGAAATCGCGAGCGATGTGGACGTCGAAATAGCGTCGGCAGAAACCGGCGTGCATCCCGCTGAGTTCACGATCGAGCCCGACGATACGGTCAGCATGGTGATCATCGACTCGCCACTCGCGGACGATCTGGCCGAGATAGCGTCCGCGGGTGAGGATAAGGCAGTCACGCCTGAACCGGAGCTCGAACTCGAACCCGAGCCCGAACCAGAACCCGAGCCAGAGCCCGAGCCAGAGCCAGAGCCGGAACCCGAGCCAGAGCCCGAGCCGGAACCCGAGCCGGAGCCAGAGCCCGAAGTCGAGCCCGAACCCGAACCGAAACCGGCAAAAGAGAAGGTCGCGCGACAGGCGGCGGAGCTTCGCCAGGTACCGCAGGGCGAGGGCCGCCAGGAATTCGCGCGTATCGATGCCGAGCTGCTTGAGGACCTGCTCAACGCGGCAGGCGAAATCAGTATCTATCAGTCACGTCTGAGCCAGCAGGTGAGCTCGGTCGAGTTTCACGTCGAGGAATTCGAGCAAACCGTGGCGCGCCTGCGGGAGCAGCTACGCAAACTCGAAATTGAGACCGAGGCGCAGATCATGGCCGGTCACCAGGAGACGTTGGCCGCCAAGGACTTCGATCCGCTGGAACTCGACCGCTACTCGACGATTCAGCAGTTGTCGCGCGCCCTGGCAGAGTCTGCAAATGACCTCGACAGTATCAAGGACCTGCTGCAGTCGGTGACAACGGAAGCGGAAAGCCTGCTCGTGCAGCAATCCCGGGTAACGGCCGAGCTGCAGGACGGGCTGATGCGCACTCGCATGGTGCCGTTCGAGCGTCACGTACCACGGCTGACGCGCCTCGTGCGCCAGGTGGCGGACGAAGAAGGCAAACGTGCAGACCTGTCGGTAGAGGGTGCTTCAGGCGAACTGGACCGGCAGGTGCTCGACAAGATGTTGCCGCCGTTCGAGCACATGCTCAGGAATGCGGTGGTTCACGGCATTGAGGAGCCCGACGTTCGCCAGGGTAACGGCAAACCCGCGACAGGACAGCTGACAATCCGGCTGCACCGTGAAGGTGCCGAGATGGTTATCGACGTCGCAGACGATGGCGCCGGCCTGGACGTGGAGACAATCCGCCGCAAGGCGTACGAACTGGAGCTGTTGCAGCCTGACAGCAAGGCCGCCGACGAAGAAATCATGAACCTGATTCTGACGCCCGGCTTTTCGACTGCCGGCAAAGTCACGCAGGCGGCGGGTCGCGGCGTCGGAATGGATGTCGTCGCGAATGAAGTCAAGAAACTCGGCGGTTCATTACGGATATCTTCCGTCACCGGGCAAGGTACGAACTTCACGGTGCGTCTGCCGTTCACCCTGGCGATTACACAGGCCCTGATCGTGCGTACTGGCGACGAAGTCTACGCATTGCCTCTGCCGTCTGTCGAAGGCGTTGCACGAATTCCGCGTGGAGAACTCGAGAACCTGTTGAGTCAGAGCGAGCCGATCTACCAATATGGCGAAGAGACTTATCGTTTCCGGCATCTCGGCATGTATCTCGGCGGACAGGCCGCGGTGCTACCGAAAGACGAGACCTTCGTGCCTGTCATCATGGTACGGGCTGGCGAATTTTCGGCCGCATTATTGACGGATGAGATGCTGGCGAGCCGCGAGATTGTCGTAAAGTCGATTGGGCCGCAGCTTGCGAGTATTCGCGGTGTTGCGGGCGCCACGATTCTCGGCGATGGAAGTATCGTACTGATTCTCGACATCAATGCGCTCGTACGAACGGGCGCGCCGATCGTGGAGCTCAAGAAGGCGGCGCCGGCGCCCAGCGACGACCGGCCCCTGGCATTGGTTGTCGACGATTCGATTACGGTGCGCCGCGTTACCGAGCGTTTCCTGCATCGCCACGGCATGCGCGTGATGACAGCGAAAGACGGGCTGGATGCGATCAGTGTGCTGCAGGACAGCAAGCCGGACGTCATCTTGCTCGATATTGAAATGCCGCGCATGGACGGCTACGAATTTGCATCACATGTTCGCAATGACGACCGCTTTGCAGACGTGCCGATCATCATGATCACATCGCGTGTCGGCGACAAACATCGTGCGCGAGCGATTGAACTGGGCGTCAACGATTACCTTGGCAAACCGTACCAGGACTCACAATTGCTCGAGGCGATACAGCGTCAGCTGGAAGAAAAAGGAATTCGAATACCGTGACAGCCGAAGCCGACGAACTATACAGCTTGCTCGTACCGCTGGTGGAAGAGCGTCTGATCGTGCCGCGGGCCTGCGTTGCCGAGGTCGTGCGCTACTCGCCGCCGGAGCAGGAAGCGGGCGCACACAACTGGATGCTCGGTACGGTCAATTGGAATGGCCGCGCTTTGCCGGTGGTCTCGTTTGAGGGCACGTTGGGCAAGGACGTGCCGGCGGCGACAGGGCGCACCCGTATCGTCGTGTTCGTTGCGAGCACCGGACAACTCAAGACGGGCTATTTCGGTGCGCTGACACAGGGTTTCCCGCAGCTAGTGCGCGTGAACAGGGACGTGCTGCAACTCGATTCGACGGAGGGCTGGCCGAAAGACGCACCCGTGCTCTGCCGCGTTAAAATGATTAACGAGTATCCGCTCATCCCCGATCTCGAACGTCTCGAAGCGATGCTGGCGCGAGAGTCCATCCAGGCCTGACCCTTTTTTTACACGTCGCCCCAGCGTGACTGGGCAATTGCAATTGCGGCGACGGCCGCCGTTTCCGTACGCAGTATGCGCGGACCGATGGTCACGGCGTCGAACCCGGCGGCGTCCGCATCGGCATATTCGCGCTCGCTAAAGCCGCCCTCGGGCCCGATCAGCAGGCATAGCTTGGTCCGGGGTTCGCCGAGTGTGCCGAGGGACTGGTGCGCGTCGGGGCGCAGAATCAAGTCGCTGCTGTCTTTAACGCGGGCGTTGCCGAACCAGTTATTCAGGGCCAGCGGCGCGTCGACCAGGGGCGGGCGAATTCTGCCCGATTGCTCGCAGGCGCTCTCGGTGACGCGTTGCCAGTGGTCGCGGCGCTTTGCGGCGCGTTTGTGATCGAGTTTAACGACGCCGAAATCGGTGAGGACGGGCGTGATGCGCTTGACGCCGAGTTCCGTCGCCTTCTGCACGACGAAATCCATGCGCTCGCCCCGCGATATCCCCTGCACGAGATGCACTTTGAGTCCGGACTCCGAACGGCGCTCGATGCTGTCGTGTACGACGAGCGTTACCTCGCTCTTGCCGAGGCGACGGATTTCGGCTGACCACTCGCCGTCGTCGCCGTTGAAGACGTGTATCGTGTCACCGCTATTCAGGCGCAGCACTCGTCCGAGGTATCGCGCCGGCTCTTCGCCCAGTCGCAGTTCGCTACCCGGAGCCAGGGCTTGCGCCACAAACATTCGTCTCAAAGACATGAAATTTCCGCCAGACCTTGCATTCACGTTGACAGTCAATGTCCACAACAACGACTATCGGCAATCCATTCGCGCTTGGCAACCTATGCGACATGTCATTCACCGTTAATACCGACACTGGGCTGCTCGACCCGGCTCGGCTCTGCCTGAGTCCCAACAGGGATGCCCGGCCGGCCGGTGTCGACCCGAGCCTGATCGTCGTGCACGGTATCAGCCTGCCGCCCGGCCAGTTCGGCGGCCCCGGGATCGAAGATCTGTTCTGTAATCGTCTCGACTGGGAGGGGCATCCCTATTTCGACGAGATCCGCGGCCTCGAAGTGTCGGCGCATGTGTTGATCAGGCGTGATGGCGAGGTCGTGCAATTCGTACCTTTCGCCGAGCGAGCGTGGCACGCCGGGGATTCCCGTTTTCGGGGCCGCTCATGTTGCAACGACTTCTCGATCGGCATAGAGGTCGAGGGCGAGGACACAACCCCGTATGCAGATACTCAGTACGATGCCCTGAGCGCCGTTATCACGGCCCTTGTCAGGGCTTACCCGGACATCACGGCACGAGAGGTTGCAGCGCATTCGGATATTGCGCCGGGGCGAAAAACGGATCCGGGTCCTGCTTTCGACTGGCTGCGATTGTATGATGGGCTCAATGCGCAACTCTCCTGATTCTTGGTCATGACCCTCATTGCTCTCCTCATCGGACTGATCATCGAGCGGCTGGCGACGCAGATATTTCACTGGCGTCGCATGCGCTGGCTCGATCGCATCATCGACCAGGGTTTTGTCCTCGCCGAGCGTTTTGCGAACTGGCCGGCGCTGATTCCAGTGCTCCTGATCGCCATCGTGCTGGTGCTGCCGGTGGCCGCGGTGACTGTCGCGCTCGTCGACCGCCTGTTCGGCTTTCCACACCTGTTGCTCGCCGTAGTGGTGTTGTTCTTCTCACTCGGCCCGAACGATATTGGCGAGGATGTCAACGAGTATTGCAGTGCGCTCGACGACGACGATGAGGAGCGCGTCAAGCAAACAGCGAAGACGCTGATGGAGAGTGACGTGCCCGTCGACGACATGGAGCGCATTCATTGTGTCGAAGCAGCCGTGTGCGTGCAGGCCAACAATCGGCTGTTCGCAGTGATCTTCTGGTTTGTCCTGCTTGGTCCGCTCGGTCCGTTGGGCGCATGGGCGTATCGTGTTACGGACCTCGTGCGGCGGCGCGCCGTTTTTCAGGCGGCGCGTGACGAAAATGATTCTGGTACGAGCCTCCGGGTACGTGATGCGGCAGTCACCCTGCACGGTTGGCTGGCCTGGATACCAGCGAGACTGACGGCGATTGGCTACGCCGTCGCAGGGCATTTCGATGCGGCACTCGCGGCCTGGCGCCACCCGGCCGAACAGGCGGGTACGAGCATATCGGAGAGCAACGAGAGTCTCCTGGCGCGAGTCGGTGTCGGCGCACTTGCGCTTGAAGATGACGCCGATGAAGCGTTGAACGACCGTGGTGTGCGTGGTGCGACTGCCGCCAATCGGCTCGTCTTCCGGTTGCTGCTGATCTGGGCGGTCATAATCGCCGCGATGACTTTGTACGGCTGGACGATGTGAGGCTGACGGCGCCGAGCCTGCTATTAGTTGCACTTCTAACGCTGCTCGCCTGCGACGCGACCGACGCCCCGCAAGCCGGGGCACCCGCCGTTTACTCACGAATTGTGACGCTCGCCCCGAATCTCACCGAACTCGTGTTCGCGGCGGGCGCGGGAGACTATCTTATCGGCGTCAGCGCCTATTCGGATTATCCGCCGGAGGTAGTGGAACTCCCGGTCATTGGCGACGCGTTCACGATCGATCAGGAGCGACTTGCGCTGTTGAAACCCGACCTGCTGCTGGCATGGCAAAGCGGTACGCCGGCACATATCGTCGACGAATTGAGACAGGCCGGGTACGTCGTCGAGACCATTCGCACGCAGAAACTCGGCGACATATCGGCTGCGATGCTCCGCATCGGCGATCTCACGGGACAGCGGTATCACGCCATGGGGGCTGCTGACGAATTCGATGCCAGCCTGAATTTGCTCGGACAGCAGCATGCGGGCAGCGAACGCATCAGGGTCTTCTACCAGGTATCGAAGCGTCCGCTGTACACGGTAAGCAACGGCCATTTCGTGAGCGAACTGATTTCCCTGTGCGGCGGCAATAATGTATTCGCGGACCTCGAGGAGCTTGCGCCAGGGATTGATGTCGAGGCTGTCATCGCTCGCAATCCCGAGGTTATGCTTGCGGCGACGGACGCCGGTGCTGACGCGTTCGGCGAATGGGACCGTTGGCCCAACGTAGCTGCGAATCGCTACGGAAACCGCTTTTTGGTGCCCGGCGACGAGATCAGCAGGCCGACACCGAGGGTGCTGACGGCGGGTGCCGCAATTTGCGATGCGCTGCAGTCCGCGCGCGAACAACGCGCCAGTTTCGGCGGCGCGAATGACGAATGAAGTGCTAATCCGGCCCGCTTCAGCGACCGATTTTGACACTGCAGTGGCGCTGCTTGCGCGAGCGAATCTACCGGTTGCCGACCTGAGTGCAGCATCGCTTGACAGGTTTCTCGTCGCCGCGGTCGAGCAATCGGTCGCGGGTCTGATCGGGCTCGAGCGCTACGAATCGATCGGGCTGTTGAGGTCGTTGGTCGTCGATTCCGAATTTCGCGGCCGTGGTCTCGGGCGGCTTCTCGTAAAAGAGCTCGAAGCGCAGGCAAACGATCAGGGAATCAGGCAGGTGTGGCTGCTAACGATCGACGCCGATGCCTGGTTCCAGCACCTCGGTTACGAAGTACAGCCACGTGACCAGGCGCCCGTGGTGATCGCACAGACTGCGGAATTCGTCAGCCTGTGTCCGGGGGACGCTGTGCTGATGCAAAAGACTCTCTAGTCGCGCTTCCGATTCCAGAGCACTTCCTGGCCTGACTCCGCGCGGGCAATGACTCGTGCATAAACGAATAGCAGGTCAGACAGCCTGTTCAAATATCTGAGCGCCTCGCCGCGAACCGTTTCGGCATCTGCCAGCGTCTTCGTGCGACGTTCTGCCCGTCGCACGATCGTGCGGGCGAGGTGACATGCCGCAGCGGCCGGACCGCCACCCGGCAAAATGAAATCCGCGAGTGTCGGCAAGTCCTTGTTGTGTGTATCGAGGTCTTGCTCGAGCCGCCCGACCGCAGCGTCTGTAATCGCGCTGTGCCCCGGAATGCACAATTCGCCGCCGAGTTCGAAGAGATCGTGTTGAACCTCTGTCAGGCTGCTCCGGACCGAATCGGGCACACTCGCGTGGGACAGGACGACGCCAATCGTGCTGTTGGCTTCGTCAACGGTACCGTAGGCTTCGACCCGCGCGCTGTCCTTCGCCGTGCGGGAGCCGTCGCCGAGACCGGTGGTGCCATCATCACCGGTACGCGTATAGATTTTGCTGAGTCGTTTGCCCATAACTGTGTAAACAGGTCCTAGTGCCAGCGGTATTTTACCTCGATGAAGGCGCTACGTTCCGGCATACGGTAATTTGCTGCCGTCTGGTAGTCAGTATCGAACACATTTTCGATGCGCGCATTCAACTGCCAGGCCTCGGAGAGCGTTAGTTGGCCAGTCAGGTTGGCGATGACGTAGCCGGGGAGCAACACTCCGCCAAAGTCTTCCCGATCGCCGCTCGCCAGCACGGAGACGCCGACTCGATGGTCGCCAATATACTGCGCATACGTGACGGTCAGGCTCTCCTCCGCGCGCCGCAGAAGGCGTTCGCCCGTGGTCTTGTTGTCAGCTCGTTGCTGCAACAATTCCGTGCGCACAGTAAACGTGTCGCCGCGGTATTCGTAACCGAGCTGTGCGCCGCGAATTTCCGCGGCATCGATATTGACCAGCATGAAGGTCACGAAGTCGAATTCGATCAGGTCCTCAATGTCGTTGGCATACAGTTCGAGATCCAGGCTGTGGCGATTGCCGGGTCTGTATCGCAGGCCGAGTTGGTACTCGTCCGCCAGTTCCGGTTCGAGCTCTGGATTGCCGCCGAAGCCGAAGCGGTCAGTTGCATCAGGCGCGCGAAACGCACGACCCAACCCACCGCGCGCGGTCCACGCGTCCGATAGTTCATAGGCGTACTCGGCGTTGTACGTGGTCTGATTGCCGAATGACTCATGATCCGTCAGGCGCAGTGCAACAAACGCCCGGTGACGATCGTGCGACCATTGGTCTTGCAGAAATATTGCACGAACCTCCGTGTCCTCGTCGAAACCCGAGCCGAACGACAATGTTTTCGCCGTCTCGTCCATCGCATACAAGCCGCCTGTGATTGTGTGTGCGGTAAATGCGTGCGTGTACTGCCAGTCGATGCTGAGGCGGTCCGATTCGACGAAGTCGTCCGACTGGTTCTGCTGAATTTCATCCCGCATGTAGGCGAGGATTATTTTGCTCGTACCGCGCTCCGCAATCTGCTTGTCGAATTCGAACGCGGTCGTTGAATTCCGGAAATCCTGGTCGAGGGGCTCCAGGAAGAAGTCGAGGTACTCAACCGTTCCCTCGGCTCGCCAGTGCCGCAAGCCGACTTCCCCACGACCGATGTCCCGAGCCGCATAAGCGTTGAGCGAGAAATTGTCGTAGCCACGATCGATGTCCGATTCCACGCGCGGCGGATAACCCGCGGAGCCCTGCCAGTCGACGGTCATGCCGTACTGGTTTTTCTCGCCTCGCGTCCCGGCGGATACGAATGCAGAGCGCGAATCAAAACTGCCCGCGCCCGCACCGGCCTCGACGCTGGTTTCCTCTGCACGACGTGTGATGATATTGATGACCCCACCGATTGCATCGGTTCCGAACAGCGCCGAGCGCGCACCCTTCACGATCTCGACTCGTTCGATAACCTCGGGCGAGACATGCTGAATCGCCGCGCCGCCAAGCGTACCGGGATTCATGCGCACGCCGTCGATGAGCACCAGTACGTGATTACTCTCTGTGCCGCGCAGGAACATCGAGGTTGCCTGCCCAGGTCCGCCGTTGCGCCCGATATCGATGCCTGCCTCAAAACGCAGCAGTTCGCCCAGGTCGGCAGCCAACGACAACTCGATGTCGTCGCGGGTGATGACGCGTACGGGAACCGTCGCCTGATCGAGTGGTATCTCTGTGCGCGTCGCCGTCACGATGATCGTGTCGGCGGGTGAAATGTCGGTTGCGTAGGTGTGTATGGAAATGGACAGCGACAGCGCTGCCGTCGCGGTGAGTCGAAAAAATCCCATTAATTGCCCCTGTGCGTGCCGCCCGCACGCGATGTGTTCTTATTGCCAGAACGGCTTTGGGTAAGACGGCGGCCAGGTGCCGCACGCCAGTCGCCCACCGCGCCGCTCGCGTGTTCACCAGGCCGGTCTCCGGGCTTACGAGCGGAGCAGAGTCCTGCCTCAGCGCCTTCCCACGAGCACCGTGTGTGCATCGCAGTGGCTCCGTGGCTGTTCTGTTGCCACGGGGCTGAGACTTTTGCTCGATCACCGTTGCGGGGGCAGCGCCGGAATTTCAACCGGCTTCCCGTCGCCCGACACTTATGGGTCGGGGCTACCTAATGACCACATTACGATAGGAACGCGTCGCCCGTGTGTCAAGCGAAACGAATTCCAACCCGGCTAGAAGTTAGGAATCAGATGCGGCGTAACCCAGCGATTGCAATGCGATCCTGACCTCGTCGAGTACGTCGGGATCTTCAATGGTCGCAGGTACTTTGTACTCGTCTCCGTCGGCGATCTTGCGCATCGTGGCGCGCAGCACCTTGCCGGATCGAGTCTTGGGCAGACGGCCGATGATTGCCGCTTTTTTGAATACGGCAATGGGACCGACCTGGTCACGAACCATCTGCACTACGTCAGCGGCGACATCCTCTTCGGTACGTTCTGCACCGGCCTTCAGGACGAGTAGCCCCACCGGCAACTGCCCCTTCATGGAATCGGCGGCGCCGATCACCGCGCACTCGGCAACGTCGTCGTGTGCCGCAAGAACTTCCTCGATGGCGCCGGTGGACAAACGATGACCGGCTACATTGATGACATCGTCAGTGCGCGACATGACGAAAATGTAGCCATCTTCGTCGATGAAGCCGGCGTCTCCCGTTTCGTAGTAACCGGGAAACGTCTCGAGGTAGGAGTTGCGGAAGCGTTCCTCCGCATTCCACAAGCCGGGCAATGTCCCGGGCGGTAGCGGCAACTTGCAGGCAATGGCGCCGACGTCGCCGGCGGCGACGTCTTGGCCGTTTTCATCGAGCGCCCTGACCTCCCAGCCCGGAGCGGCGGGTCCGACCGAGCCTGCTTTGACGGGCAGCAGTTCGGTGCCGAGGCAGTTCGCCGCAATGGCCCAACCCGTTTCTGTCTGCCACCAGTGATCGATCACGGGCACGCCGAGCTTTTTTTCCGCCCAATGCAATGTATCCGGATCGCAACGCTCGCCCGCGAGGAACAATGTTCGGAATGACTCCAGGTCGTACTTTTCGATGTGTTCGCCTTCCGGGTCCTGTTGCCGGATCGCCCGAAATGCCGTTGGCGCGGTGAACATGCAGGCAACTCCGTGCTCCGATATGACACGCCAAAACGCGCCGGGATCCGGGGTTCCGACGGGCTTGCCCTCGTACAGGATCGTCGTATTGCCATGAAGCAGCGGCCCATAGATGATGTAGGAGTGTCCTACGACCCAACCGATGTCCGAGGCGGCCCAGTACACTTCGCCGGGTTCGACACCGTAGAGATTCTTCATCGTCCAGTGCAGGGCCACGGCGTGGCCGCCGTTGTCCCGGACGATGCCCTTGGGTTCCCCCGTGGTGCCGGACGTGTACAACAGGTAGAGCGGATCCGTCGCCTCTACCGGCACGCAATCATGCGGGGAGGCAGCCGATACCGCGGCATGCCAGTCGACATCGCGCGGTGCCGTCAACTGTGCCTCGAGCTGCGGTCGTTGCAACACGATGCAGTGTTCGGGCTTGTGAGTAGCGATGTCCAGGGCCTGATCGAGTAGCGGCTTGTACTCGATAACGCGTGTCGGCTCGATGCCGCAAGATGCGGAGACGATGGCTTTGGGCTCCGCGTCGTTGATACGTGTCGCCAGTTCGGCGGGTGCGAAACCGCCAAACACTACCGAATGTACGGCACCCAGCCTGGCACACGCCAGTACAGCGATTATCGCTTCGGGGATCATCGGCATGTAGACGATCACCCGGTCGCCCTTGCTGACGCCATTGGCTGCAAGGGCGCCTGCGAATACAGCAACCTCGTCGCGCAGCTCGCTATAACTGATACGGCGCTGCGTACCGGTTACAGGACTGTCGTAGATGATCGCAGCCTGATCGCCGCGGCCGTTCTCCGCGTGCCGGTCAACCGCGTTGTAACAGGTGTTGAGGCGGCCGCCTGGAAACCAGCGGTACATAGGAGCGTTGGAATCGTCGAGAACGCTGTCCCAGCGGGTCTCCCAGTCAATGCCTTCCGCCGCTTCCGCCCAAAATTCGGCCGCGTTTTCGATCGAACGCTGATGGATTTCCGCAATCTTGCTCATGACAGCCCCGCATCACAAAGAATCTCTCCAATTTTAGGAGACCGCCCGGTACGCAGCCATTGGACGAAAGACGAGTGTCAGCAGAGATCGGCCGGAAAGGATCGGCTAGTAGAGCTCAGCGAGGGTCGTACGGTCCTGCGATTTCAGCCCGGCAACCATTGCAATGAGCAACTCGGCCGTTGCCACGGCATCCATGAGGCAGTCGTGTCCGCGGTACCAGGGGAGATTGTAGTGCTTGCGCAGGTCGGGTAGTCGCAATGAGCGATTGTCGTCGAGATGGTGGTGGCGCGATTTGCGACGGTGCTCCAGGGCGAGTGTGTCTATGATCGGTATGAGCAGTTTTTCTCCGAACTGGACACTGCACAGCCGATCCAGCAATCCCTTGTCGAGTCCGGCGTGATGCACGACGAGGACCCGCCCGGCGAGGACGTCGAGGGTGCGCTCCATGGCCTGCGTGGGATCCATGCCCAGATTTACCATGGTGTCGGTCAGTCCGTGGACGGATGCGCTGTCGCCGACATTGCCCGTCGGCTTGACGACGTGCGACTCCGCGGTAGACAGATCAACCATGCCATTGCGTATGAGGACCCAGCCAATGCTCAACATGTCCGCCGTGGCGGGATTCAGGCCGGTAGTTTCAATATCGACGCAGACCAGCTCGGCGTCATCGAAGGGCGTTCCGGGCACAGGCGGCGGTTTTTCGATGAACGCCTTGTAGTGCGCGTTGGTGGCTCGTCGGTGCGCACGCCAGCGCTTTAGTGTCAGCCAGGCGTTGCTCATGCGAGGTGGAATCGATTCAGCAACGCCGCCTGGCTGACGCTGACCTGGGCGAACGCAGACTTGAGGTTTTGTCTGACGAGCGGCGAAAGGTCCTTGGGCGACAGGTGGTTGTCCGGTTTCTGACCCGCATGCATCTGCCGGCTCTGATTCTCCATTCTCAGTTTCTCGATGAAATCGAGTGCGTCGATCAGGTTGGCTGCGTCCGATGCCGTGATCTCGCCTGCTTTCGCCGCCGCGCGCAGACGGTTCCTCGTCGTGATACGCATCTCTCCGGCCGCAAGGGCCCGGATCCGCGCGATCTCGACGATCGGCATGATCCCGTGCAGCTTCATATCGAGCGTGTTCTTGTGCTCCCCGGATTTCTGGAGGACGAACTGGCGGAAGAACCCGAGCGGCGGCTGGAAGTTCATCGCATTCTTGGCCATGAGCGCGAGAAAAATCTCATTGCGGCTGGAGTCCTTGCGAATGCTCGCTTTCAGTTCGTCAACGAGGCTCGCGTCGCCATGCACGCAACGCAGATCGAAGAAAATGTTGGCGTGCATCAGCGCCTTTTCTTCCGGGACGGTAATCCATGTATTGAAGTACTTTTTCCAGACACGCAGCGGTTGCCGCCATTTCGGGTTCGACGCCATGACATCACCGGGACAATACACATAACCGCAGGCATCCAGCCCGTCATTGACGACACGTGCGAGTGCCTTGAAGTAGTTATCTACCGCGTCCGTCGCGGTGTCGTCTACCGGGTCTGCGGCGGTGTCGTCGAGAACGAGAGCGTTATCCTGGTCACTGCGCGCGGATTGCTCGTGGCGGCCCTGTGAACCCATCGCCACCCAGGCATAGCCGCACGGTGCGGGTCCGAGTTGTGTCTCCGCGATTCGGCACAGTTGCTGGGTTACCGAATCCGTGATCGTCGTTATGAACTTGCCGAGCTGTTCCCCATTCGCGTCAGCATTAATCTGGCCCGCGATCAGCCCGGGCAGCCGGCGGCAGGCGTCGACGATGCCGTCAACCGTCGTTTGCTTGGCGATGTCGTTGACGAGGTAGAGTGGGTGTTCGGTTTCCAGGCGCATGAAATCGCTGCGGGAGACCATGCCGACAAGTTCACCCCCTTCACAGACTGGCAGATGGTGAATCTGCTTTTGCATCATCGTAAGGGCCGCTTCGTACGCCAGGGCGGCTGAGTCTATCCAGAACGGATTTATCGACATGATCGTACGGATTGACTCGTTACCTTGCCGTCCGACGGCCACTACACGTTTGCGAATATCGCGGTCCGTGACGATACCGGCAAACAGGCCTTTGTCCATGACAAGCATGGCAGAAACGCGCTCGTCTACCATTTTCCTGGCGGCCTGCTGAATGGTGGCTTCAGCATCGATCGTGACCGGTGACCGCGTGATCAGTTGGGATACGGCTCGGCCGCCAGCGCCGTGGAGCTTCTGCACCGCTGGACGCGTAAGCAAGCGGTCGGAGAGCATGCGAATGAAGTGCGTGTCAAAACTTGCGTTATCGCCGCGCAGGTTGGAGAAAACCTTGCCGTCGAGGTGATAGATCAGTGAATCTTCTATTGCCACAGACTGGTGTCGCACGGGGGCCGCATTCATCAGCGACGGAAATCCGAAACAGTCTCCTTCGGCCGCGCGCGTAACCAGGTCACCGTTCGCATTGTGCAATTCGATGGCGCCGCTGCGAACGATTCGCAAGTGCGTGTTTTCGTCACCGATGTGCATTACGTCACTGCCGGCGCGCGTGTAACCGATCAGTATCGCTGCGGCGGCGGCGTTGATCTGTACGTCGTCGAGCGCATCGAACCCGGGAAGTCCGGACAGGAAGCGGGCGATCTCAGGGAGTTCGTTCATGTGTGCATTCTGACATGGCGGGCCACAACGTAAAACTGGCGGCACCCCGAAAGATGCCGCCAGCTGAATTGCACAAGGATGTGTTGTTTTTAGCTCAGAACGCGTACTTCGCCGAGAACTGGAAGCG
>Ga0070727_10000735_pt1 | contig 38385 bp, 28 predicted proteins | sample tdAd472_FD_66722 | JGI IMG/M metagenome (GOLD analysis project Ga0070727, IMG submission 66722) | Marine sediment microbial communities from the Atlantic coast under amendment with organic carbon and nitrate - tdAd47.2 | ecosystem: Environmental > Aquatic > Marine > Coastal > Sediment | place... | reverse complement strand
AACATCAGCCCGGCCGCGATCATGGGATTCAGAACGCCGGCCACGGCGAGCAGCATTCCAACAAAGTTGTAGCCGAATGCCCATGTCAGATTCTGGCGAATGATTCGTCGCGTCTGACGGCTCAACGCGATCACCCACGGCACTCCTGCAAGATCATCGTGCAGCAGACAGACCCCCGAAACATCGCGGGACAAATCCGTACCACCGGCCAGCGATGCCGCCACGTCGGCTCCCGCCAGAGCCGGACCGTCGTTGATTCCGTCGCCCACCATCAGCACCGGGCCGAACTTCCGCCGCGTTTCTTCGAGCACCGACAGCTTGTCGCTCGGCAGCAACTCACCGGCCGCCGCAACTCCCAGCCGCTCACCCAGCTGCTCGACACGAAACCGCCGATCGCCGGACAGAATGCCAACGTTGAGGTCCAGATTCCGACAGTCATCAATCGCCGCTTCTGCCTCCGGGCGATCCGTTTCCCGCAGCACAAACGCGCCACGGACGGCCCCCTCCCAACCGACCAGCACGACCGAGTGCCCAAGCTGCTCATGGTCGACCAAAGCGGATTCCAGCGACTCGTCAGGAACGCAGTTCTCTGCGGCCAGAAGCCGTCGGCTTCCCATCCAGACCCGCGCGACTCGAGCGTCCGACTCTTCGTCAGAGGATCGTTCACCAACTGGCAGTCGGCAGTCCGCTTCGAGTCCCAGGCCGGAAAGCGTTCGCACGGACGACTCGATCAATGTCGTGGACCTCGCCAGAAGTCCCGACTGCGTTGTGCTCTGAAACTGTGCCTCCTCGCGTTGTCCACGACCTGCAGTCAGATCGGCTGAAAACAACGAGCCGGTTTTCAAGGGACTGCAGGTCTGGCCTGAGGCATCGCTTGACGAGAGGGCTTCATCGCGGCCCGCCCACTCAACAATCGCCCGCGAAAACGCGTGTGTCGAACTTCCGGCCAGCGCCGCGGCGACGTCGCGAACGACATCTGCGGGCACACCATCCGCCAGCAGCAGATCATCGACGGTCGGATGGCCCGTCGTCAGCGTGCCCGTCTTGTCAAAGCGGACGGCTCTCACCGAGGCGAGCGTTTCGAGAACCTCGCCGCTGCGAATCAGCACGCCGCGCCCCGCCGCGCGCTGCAGCGCCGTCCACACGGCCATCGAAGTCGCCAGCCCAAGCGCACACGGACACGCGATCAACGTCACCGCGAGCGCCGCCAGCAGCCCGGTTCCAACCTCTGAAAGGCCACCCTGCAGAAAGAAGGCGGCAATCGCGAGCACGGCAACGAGCGGCACGAACCACGTCGTCGCGCGGTCGGCCAGACGCTGATAGCGGCCCCGTTCCTGACGCGCAGCCTGCACGGCGTCCAGGATCTGAGACAGCGTTCCCTGATGAGCCGGTCGAGTGACGCGGACAACCACTTCGCTGTCGAGCGGCACGGTTCCGGAAAACACGTCATCACCGGAACGTCGCAGGACCGCGTCGCTTTCTCCGGTCAGAATCTGCTGGTCGATCGAGACCGACTCGGATGAGAGCAGCACTCCGTCCGCCGGAATTCGTTCGCCGCACAGAACGCGAATGACGTCGCCCGGCTGCAGCGCGTCCGTCGCGACATCACATCCCTCGCCGTCGCGAAGGAGCCTGGCGGTTTCGGGCAGCAGTCGGTCCAGCGAATCCAGCAGCCGTCCGGCACTGACTCGCCCCCCCGCTTCGATCCAGCGACCGAGCGTGATCAGCACGAGCACCATGCAGGGCACTTCAAAGTAGACCGCCCCTCCGCCAGTCATCAGCGACACGACGGAAAACGCGAACGCCGCGGTCACTCCCGCCGCGACCAGCAAGTCCGACGTCACTCGACCACGCGTCAGGTCGACGACTGCAGAGGCCGCAACGGGAACCCCCAGCAGAAACAGAACCGGCAACGCACCAATCAGACACAGCCAGCGAAACAGTTCCGTCAGCGTGTCGCCAACGGCGCCCAGGTCTTCTGTGCCGTAGACATCACGGCTCCACAGAGCCATCGTGAAGACCATCACGGCCATCGTGAAGAAGATCGCCAGTCCCAGCCGAGTCAGAGTCCACTGCACCTGGCCGGACTCGCCGCGATCCTGCGTGACCTGAGCCGCGAACCGGCAGCCGAAACAGCAGTATTCGTCCTCGACCGGTTCGTCCGGAGTCTGCCGGCTGGCCCCGCCCACCGGCAGGCCGCACCAGGCACAGCAACTCCGCACCACGTCATTCCTCATGGAGGCGAAACCAGTTCAACCTGCATGGCCGGCATCAGCCAGACCACAACGTAGTAAATCGTCAGGATCCAGAACCCCAGCCAGATCAACCGCACGTACCACGGGATTTCGTTGCTGGTGTAATGGTGGTACCGATGATCCTCTTCGGCGGATGTATTTTTGAGGTGATCCATAGTCTGCTTCCTGACAGATCAGGCTTTCATGATTGACGTCGTGTCGAACAATCGCAAACAGAGAACGCCAGAGACTTGAGACAGGCCGGTCGCTACGGCCTGCCTGCTCCGTCTTCTCCCGGTCAGGCCGCCTGCTGTTCCTTCTCGTCGAGTTTCTCTTCCTGTTCCAGCAGGTCGAACTTCGGCGCTTCGATGTCGTGAAACATGCCGTTGGCCGTTGCCCATAACAGCAGGAAAAAGAACCCCGTGCTGGCCAGCAGGTAATTCGCCACCGGTGAGATTGCGAAAATTCCATCGACATCGCCGCGCACCAGCGCGATGAACTCGACCAGTTTGCTGCCGAATCCGTAGATGCTCGGGATCAGAATCAGCACGGCGAGAATCCCCGTGATGATACGCATTGCCTTCTGTTCGGTGCGGGTAACCATGACGATGACCGTTCGATCGGAGGACGTTTTGTTGATCAGGAATCTGCTGTTCGAAAGAGCCGGAACTCTACTCGGCCGAATCCGCTTCCTCGCCCTGGTCCGGGCCTTCACCCGCTTCCGGGCCTTCGGCGGCCGGTTCGCCCAGCGGTTCCGCCTTTGACGAGTCATAATCCGGGTAGCTCTTCAACCAGGATCCCAGCCACTGGATGTAGGTCATCAGAGCCAGACCGCGGCGGTTGGGCTTCGACGGGTCGCCCTCAAAGAACCACGGATACTCCGGCATGGGCGACTTGTACGAAACCATGGTCGGCTTGAAGAGATGCACGGCATGCCAGTCGTTGGAACGGCGACCGCCTTCGCGCGACAGGTCCGGCCCAACACGCCGCGTCCCGAAGAGCACCGGCCGCTGCAGTTCGTTCTGGTATTCCCAGGAAGCCGAGACCGGCCCCCAGCGCTGCTCTTCATTGGAAACCGGACGGACAAACTGGCTGTGACAGTGCCAGCAGCCTTCGCCCACATAGATATCTCGGCCTTCGCGAAGTGCATCCGCAACCTTCTGGTTCCACCAGTCGGCCGAACCCGCCGCGTCTTCCGGCGGCTCGCCGAATGCTTCGACAAATGACTCCGGGTAGCGGCGTGCCAGGTCTTCAAACTGGTACCGGACGTTTCCATTAACCAGCTCTTCGGCCGTCTTCTCCGGAATGTCCGAGTACATCAGTGCCGGGACGACCGCATTCGACAGAAATGCGAAGGCGAAGAAGATCAGACCGGCGACCAGCAGGATTCCGGACTTACGTTCAAACATCGTTAACTCCCTGTTCCGGCACACTTCGCCGGGAACGTATGGATGACGGAATTCTCTTCAAAGTGAATCAGGCAGTGTTAATCGGCCATGTTAAACAGGTCGTTTCCTGTCGCGACGAGACGCCAGTCACGCGGGCACGGCCACGTTACTCATCTCGACTTCTTCCCGCGTTTTCCAGGTCATCCAGATATTCCACAGGAAGACCAGCAGGCCGGCGAACATCACCAGGCCGGCGAAGACGCGAACCATCCAGAACGGGAAGGAAACCTCGACCGAACGTTCCCACGGCTGCAGAGCCGACCAGCTCCAGCCCTGGAACAGGCCGCACAGAATCAGGTCGCTGGCCATGACCAGCACGCCGGCCGACGACAGCCAGTAGTGATATTCCAGCCCCTTCTTGCTGTACCACTCGGTCTTCCAGATGCGGGGAATCAGGTAGGTCATCATCCCGAAGATCCACTGGCTGAAGACGCCATACATGACGAGATGGGCGTGACCGACCACCCAGTCGGTGAAGTGGATCAGAGCCTGGAAGGTCAGCGTCGTCTGCATCGCACACTGCAGACACGTCAGGAAGTAGAAGACCATGCCGGTGTAGAACCAGCGAATCGGCAGGTTGTCGACCACCGCCCGCCCGCGTCCCCACAGCGTGCCGAAGAAGTTGATGACGACCGTCGTGACGACCAGTTCGACCGCGATCGTCGAGATGATGGCCCCGTACTGCAGGAACATCGGAATCGGCGTGTACAGGAAGTGGTGGATCCCGTTGAGCGGGTAGAAGAACGCCAGTCCCCAGAAACCGACGAGCGACAGACCGTGGCTCCAGATCGGCTTCTTCAGAATGATCGGCACGAAGTAGTACATCAGCCCCCAGCCGAGCGGCGTGACGAACAGGCCGACGAGGTCGTGAATGAACAGACCGCCGACGGCACCGGCACTCGAACCCGAGACGAAGTACTCAGGAACAAAGTTGCCCATCGCGTAGGTCAGGAAAGTCCAGATGAACATCGCGAGGAAATACCACAGCGTGACGTACATCGGGCCTTTGACTTTCAGAATCGGCGGCATGAAGTTGACGGCCACCAGCAGCAGGCCAAGCTGCGCGACGGGGTCGATCCAGACCGGCGTTTCACCCCACTCCAGTCCCTGGGCCTGACCGAGGATGATTCCCACCGCGGTGGACAGCACAACAATCTGCCAGGCCGCGAAGATCAGCCAGCTCAGCCGCTTGTCCATTACCGGATGCAGCGTGAGCCGCGGAATGGTCCAGTGCATCAGCCCCAGGAACGCATTCGCCAGAAAGCCGTAGGCAATCGCGTTGGTATGGACCATTCGCCAGCGTCCCGGCGAAAAGAACTCGATCCCCGACAACGGATTGTGCCGCAGCAACTGGCCGGCCATCAGAATACCGGCAAGCATCGACACGAGCATGAAGAGCAGCGCCATCCCGAAGTAGGCGATGACGATCTTCTCGTTGACGAGATCTTTCTGATCGAGAGTCTGTGTTTCCGTTGCTTCAGACATGAATTGATTCCACCAGGAGCAGGAGCCGGCTTGAAAAACTCCGGCTGTCGTTTTGCGTCAGAAGAGGAAGGCCGTCCGCCAGTCGCGGGCTATTCCGGATTCGTCGGGCGGGAATAGGGCGAGAACAGCCCCAGCGGATAAAGCGCCGCCATCGAAAGCCCAAACACAACATGCGTCCCCGCCGCCACCCAGGTTGGCAGCAGCTTGCCATCAGTAATCCACGAACCGCCCTCACAAACCATTGGCTGCAGCCAGCTCAGGATTCCGTAGAACATGATCCCCCAGAGGACCAAACCGATCACCGCCGCGAAAATCATTCGGACCACCGTCGTCGACCGGGCCGTAAACCGGGCGAGCACGACGTGAATCGGAACGCCGAGCAGCATTCCCGTCACCAGGTACAGGCAGACGCCACAGGCAAGAACCACTCCGTTATCGACGGCATAAACCTTCGTCGCACCTGTGACGGCCAGAGCCCGCTCGCCCAGCGGAAACGTCAGATAAACCCGGATCAGTTCGAGCGGATTCTTTCCCACAACAGAAGCCCCGATGACGTTGACCATCAGGCTCATCGCAGCAGCGACCAGGCCCAGAAAGAAGCCCGTCGTCGCGTAGTACATCGTGTAGAAGCCCGTCAGCCGAAACGGGTCCACCGCCGCCGCTTCCAGAATCTCGGATTCCAGTTCGGTGCTTTTGCGGCGCAGCTCGGCCAGTTCAGACTGCTTGGCGGAAAACTCAGCATCGGAAAGCGACATGCATTCACTCCGCGTCAAATGGTCGAGCGTCAGACAGGCTCGTTCTGTTATTTGTTGAAATCACCCGAGGAGCCGACGGTCAGTTCGCTGCTGCGACATCCAGCGTGCCGCTTTCCGGCGTGTCCTTGCGGAACGCGCCCGGAACCGGCACGTTCCCCGCCCGCCGCTGACCGGCCACATGCTGCACGTAGGCCACCAGGTTCCAGATCGACTCGGGCTCTTCCTGCAGAATCGTCCGGAACCCAGGCATCGGCGTTCCATTGATGCCGGAAATAATCCGCCGGTAAATGTCGATCGGCTCAGCACCGCCGTGCAGGTGTCCTGAGGTCAGATCGGCCGCCTTAGTCGCAAAGCCCCACGCGTCTTTGCCGATATTATCTTTGGTCATGCCGCGGCCATCTTCGCCGTGACACTTGGCACAGCCCTTCGTCAGGAAAGCTTCTTTGCCAGCGGCGACCATCTCTTCGGTGAACTGGACCGGCTGCACGGTCAGCGGATGAACTTCCTGCTCCTCGGCGGTTTCCCAGCGAGCGAAGACCTCGTCGACGAGATCCGGCACCAACTCCGGATCAACTTCTTCCTCGAACTCTGCTTCGAGCGCGATTCGCGTTTCGACTTCACCGCGGTGCGTCAGCAGCAGGACATAATCAACGATGGCTTCCCGATCATGTTTTGACAGCAGCCGGAAAGACGGCATCGACGTGCCCGAGACACCCCGGTCAACGGTTCGCAGCAGATCGGAACGCCGCGGCTTCGCACCGTAAGGCGTCGTCGTGAACTTGAAGATTCCGGCCCGGTAGTCGCGCGGTCGAGGATACATGTACTTCGCCGCCGGGCCGTTTCCATCGCCCGACACTCCGTGACACTGCTCGCATTGCTGCATGTAGAGATCACGACCGTGTCGCAGACGACGGAGTTCCGTCTCCTTCGTCTTGAGGTCGAGCCCCTCAAGTTGCGGCGTCGTTGGCAGAGCGGGCGTGCCGAACTCGGCGCGAACAGCTGCCGTCACGGCTTCCTGCAGAGGCGGCTCCAGCTCAAGCGTTTTCGGGCCAACAACAAACTCAGCGTCTTCGACTCGCTTACAGCCAGGCATCGCACTCAGGACGGCGATGGCCAGACTGAATGCGGCAGCTTTCGGGACCAGACCTTTAAAGAACACGCGATTGATCTCCTTGGATAACTCCGCCGGGCAGACTCTGCACAACGGGAGGACCCGTCTGGATACACAGGCTCGAAAAACACGGCTCGGCCACGATAGCAAGCAGTGTGCCACGTCACTTTCAGCTGCAGACAGCTCAGAGTTCACGCCAGTCGCACCGTGGCAATTGAACGTGGCTGCGCGGAGTTTTCTGAAGTTGCCAGCGCCCCGCAAGTGTGCACGCCACCCACTTTGAAAACGTGCGAAGGTGCACGCATCGCTCAGGCAATGAGCACGTTGGGCACGTTCGCAACTGCGAAGCGTTCATCAAAGCCGGAGTCACGACAGCCTCACCTGGTTTCTCAATCGCGAGTGGTCAGTGAGCGACCAGTGAGAATCATCGCCGGCCCTCTGGCCACGGCTTCGTACGCTCATACAACTGCTGTCAACGAGTTTGATCGCGCGTCGAGACACTCGCCCCAACGTCGAAGACACCGTCGACCGATGGGCACGAATATTGTTTCGGCGGAGCTTCGAATAAGCACTTCGCCGTTCAGTTCGGTGGGCTCTCGCGCGGAACAACAGGCATCGGCGCTCGCTTGTCCGATCTCGTTTTCGCGACGGGACATTCGACAGTCCGGCAATCGGCGCCGGCCCCTTCCACAGATCGCCCGCTTTCGGAACGCGATTCGCGATCAGGCGGGACTCGTCAACTACCCTCTCTCATTCCTGAAGCAGGAGAATCTGGATCATGACTTTGACCTCGCCGTTTCGTTGTCTGCGTGCTGGAACGCTGCTGAGCTTTGGTGCTGCCGCGCTGCTGAGCATCGGCACTGGATGTGGTGGCGATGGCGGCAAACCATCTGGCGGCTCGTCGTCGGCCCCCGCCGCCAAAACGACTCCAACAGAATCCGCCGCCCCGTCCGCCAGCGAAGAGTCCGTCGCGAGCACTGACACGACGGAGGAAAAGGCAGAAAAGAAAGAAGAGTCCAAACCGAAAGCCAGCAACACAGCAACTGGCGGCACCGGCACGTTGACTGGCGTCGTGACACTGTCGGGCGACTGGTCGCCACTGCCGCCGCTGTTCGAAAAAGGCGACGACTCGGTCAAGGATGCCGCAGTCTGCTCCGCCGAAACGATCCCGAACCAGTCAGTCGTTGTGAACTCGGAAGCGGGCAACGGCGTGGCCAATGTCTTCGTCTACCTGGCGAAGGTCCCGAAGGGCGTTGACGTTCCCGCCATGTCCGACGAGCCCGTCGTCCTGGACCAGAAAGGCTGCACCTTTCTGCCTCGCGTGCTGGTCGTTCAGAAGGGCCAGACGATCCTCGTGAAAAGCGACGACGCTGTCCCGCACAACGTCCACACCTTCCCGACGCTTTCGGCCCCGTTTAATTCCATCTGCCCGCCGAATGAGCGCGACGGCCTGAAGCTCGTTTACAGTGGCGCGGAACGCGAACCCATCTCAGTGAAGTGCGATATCCACCCGTGGATGCAGGCCTGGCACCTGCCGCTCGACCACCCCTACGCCGCGGCCACGGATGCCGAAGGCCGCTTCACGATCGAGAACGTGCCAGCTGGCGACCTGAGCTTCCGTGTCTGGCATGAGAAGACCGGCTTCGTCGAAAAGTCGCTGGCCGTCACGGTCAAAGCTGACGAAACGAACGAGATCAGCATCTCGATCGGAGCCGAAAAGCTCGCTGGCCGACCGAACCTGCAACGCACCATCGCGCTGAAGTAGTTCGGCCAATCGCGGAAACCCTCCCGCAACTCACGTCGTGCGGCAGGAAGTCACGCGATCGACAACGGAACTCAGCTGGGAACGCTGGCAGCGAACTCTCGCCGTCAGCGTTTTCTACTGCGCATTACCAGCCAGCCAGACTCGATTATCGATGAGCCACCAACGGCATCTGCCGTTCTGCGGGAGCCCGACACCCCAGCCAATTGAACCCCCGCAACAAGCAAACGATGCCTGTATCCCCTCCGACATCCAGCACCCCCGAGGCGGTACTCATCTCGTCGAAGCTGACGCGATTTTACAAACACATCGTGCCAAAGCTCTGGCTCTGCCTGGCCGCCATGTTTGCCATCAATTCCGTCATGGATGCCGTGGCCGGAAACCTGCCGGCTGGAGCGGTCGCGGTCGCCGTGCTGATCATCTTCGGAATCGCTGCCCTGAGCTGCTTCGTGCTGCGATTGCTGAATGCCCGTGTTGCCGACGAAGTGTGGGATTGCGGTCACGATCTGCTGATCAGAATCGGTGCAACGGAAGAGACCATTCCCGTCAGAGCGATCGACGATGTGAAGTTTCAGAGATTCATCAGTCCGCACCGTGCCACTCTGATTCTCTCAGAGGAATCCGTCTTCGGGACGGAGATCGTTTTTCTGCCGGCGACAGGGGGAATCCCGTACCGAACCCCGCCGGCCATCAAGGAGCTGCAGTCGCACGTTCGCCGCGCGCGACAACGACGGGATCGCGAACGATAAACTGCTAACACGGTGGGATTCGCTGAAAAGGCCAGCCGCTCCTTACCTCACCTCAACAGTCCGCTCTGCAATGATCCGCCCTTCGTGCATCAGGACAAACTGGTAGCGACCGGCGGGGCTCGTCGCCGGGATGGTGAACCGCCAGTCGCCTCGCAGGCGATCGCGCGGCACGATCTGACCGGTCTCGTGCAGCAGGTGGCCGTCGGCATCCTTGAGCTGACAGTTCAGCCAGACATCTTCATGCGGTGGCGCGAGGCTGGCCTGGACAAAGAACGGCGTGCCGCGATCGACGCTGGTCTGCGTCGTCAGGAGCACGCCGCCCAGCATGTCGGAACCGACGTCGAAGCTCAGCAACCGATCGGAAAACGGAATCGGAGGATTCGGGGCCATGACGCGTTCCGCGAGTTGCGGGTCAAGCCGCTGGAGCTGATGCGGGCCCTCCGCTCGTCGCATTCCGTAAGGGTCGCACAGCGATTCCGCAGCCACGCCAGCGACGGTTGTCGTGAAGAGAACAACGGCCCAGACAACACCCGACGCCGCTGCTGCTGGAACTCGAAATCCCGGCTCCCACTGCCGCCAGCGAGCCAGCCCCAAATCGTCAGCCACACGCTGCCGAAGATCGCTCGCGACCTGGCGGAGCACACCGCGAATCCACAGGAAATGGCCCTCTTCCACAAAGGAGAGGTAACTCGAAATCATTACCTGCGGGAAGATGTACAGGCCGAGCAGTGGCGTTGTTGACCCGTGAAACATCACGCCGATCGCCAGCATCACCCATCGCGCCACGGGCTTCCAGATGATAAACACGAAGATGATCTGCCAGACGATCGCGAAGTTGGCCATGAAAATCACGACCGCCGGGAAGAACGACAGCAGCTCACCCGCCGGGTTATGGTTATTGACATTCGTCATCAGCCAGTAGCGCAACTGGTCGCTGGTGAAGTACGCGTCGGTATGCATCTTGGTGCAGGCCGCCCCGAAGTAGACCAGCGCGATGAAGAGCTGAATCAATCTTTGAGGCCAGACGGGAAAGGCCTGCGGCAATCGAGGCCCTGCCTCCGAACCCCCTTCCCGCAGACGTTTCCGCCACGCGTCGACCGACCAGAGGGAACCGCACGGCGAAAGACTCAGCAGCAGCAGCATGTGCGACGAGATGACCGAGTACTTCGTCATCGTGCTGACGCAGTCGAGCATCGTCAGGTACGAATACAGGCCGCAGGCAATCAGTAGCGACGGTCGAGTCAGCCATCCGACGCACGCCGAAATCAGCGCGACGATCAACGCCGTCATCATTGCGACCGCCAGCGTGCCGCTCGGTTCCGGCGGAAAGTTCGGCAGGCTGTAATTGAGCGCCAGCGGCGCCGCCGCGCCGTCCGCCGAAAAGAATTCCCGAGCATGAATCCAGCGCGGCAGCAGAGTCTGCAGCAGCACCAGCGGCAGCACGATGCGCAACAGGGCCACGCCGTACGGCACCTGTTTCTGGTAGAAGAAACGCTCAATTCTGTCCGGCAAAGACCGGCGATCGGTTTTCGAAGAAACGTCCATGTTCTTACTCTTCAGTTACAGATGACCGTTATGCTTACGCGGTGAATTCAACCGTCACGGAGATTCCAGAATGGTCACAAATGTCGACCTAAGTGAAGAAGAAGTTGCAGAACTGCAGAAGGTGACGCAGCAGGCAAGCCCTGCTGATGCCGTCCGTGTCGCAATGCAGGATTACCTGCGTTATGCCCGTCGGATGCAGTTGAAAAGGCTCTCGGGAAAAGTCGAAATGGCCGATCCCAATTCGACATCAGATGGATTGAACGATGGATCCGTCTGAATTCGTCCTTGTCGACACGTGCATCTGGATTCCGTTCTTCAACCGTCCAGACTCCCCAGAGAAGCGCGCAGTTGACGACTTGCTTGACGAAGACCGTGCCGCTCTGATCGGCCCCGTGGTGACAGAGATTCTTCAGGGGTTCCGTCGTGATGCCCATGCCGACTGGGTGGCTTCCAATCTCCATGGACTGCGTTACGTTGACCTCTCGTGGCGAGACTGGACAGAGGCCGCAAAGACAGGACGCAGGCTTGCTGCAAACGGGCGCCGACTGCCTCTCGCCGATCTTCTGTTGGCAGCGGTTGCGTTGAGAACCGGCTGCTCGATTTTTTCGACCGATCCACATTTCGACATCATTCCCGGTTTGAGCCGCTTCAGGCCAGTCAATCGCTAACGTCGAGCTGGTGAACGCGGACGTTCGAAACACCACTACCGGCTCTGCCCCTGAACGCCCGAGGCGAGCATGATCTGCTGCTGGCCCGACGGGCGCGCCTCGCGTTGAAGCCTTGGGTTATTTGAGATCGCCAGGTGCTTCTGAATGTCGAACCACGACGGGTTTCTCTGCCGAACCGTCCCGTCGGAGTCGCAGACCCAGCGGAGCTGAAACTGTGACTGAGGATCCTGCGGTACCGGACTCAGTCGTTCGCGTAGCGCGTCCGGCAGGTTGCACTTCTTTGGCCAGACCTCTTCGTACACGAGAATCCTGCTGATGGGCTCGTGCTCGGTATGCTGCAGCGTGTTGACGCCCTGCCGGACGGCGTGATTGAAGAACGGGTCGTAGTGGTGCCGGGCAATGTCGCCATACGGCCGGTACTCGCCCCAGGGGCCGGGAGCCAGTTCGTAAAGCGTGCCGCTTTCCCCTTCGCCAATGACGTGAGTCCACTGCTCCCAGGCACTCCAGCCACAGAACATGTCCCACACGATGTAATAGGTCAGCGGATGCTGATGGGCACGAAACTGCAAGGCGTGCGTCACGATGCCAAACAGCAGGACGCCCAGATACGCAACGATGAAACCGTTCGACATCCAGCGTTTCATTGACCGAACTCCATTTCAGACGGGCACAAAAAAAGCCCTCCAGCGCAGTCGAGAGACTGCACGGGAGGGCATTCGTCACCCAGGAAAAGACGCATCCTCGCGTCGTTCGAGAAAGCTACGCCGGGGCTCCAAATCGCGTCAACACGAATTCAGGAGGTCGTTGTCCGGTTGTGCGGCCCGCGCGCCGGCACGGTCGATTCCGCACATGCCCGCCCGCGTTCTGCCCCGCTGCGATGCCCTGGTCCGCTTCCCGCGGCATGGCACATTGTTTGCTTTTCTGCCGAAGCTCTGATGCGAGCCCGCAGTGCGGGTGTTCGGTCCGCATAATGTCAGACGCTGGTCAGGCGTCATAAAGCGAACGCAGTTTTCATGAGCGAAACTCTGAAAATCATCGTGGCCGATGACGAAGTCGACATGCGGGATTTCTACCAGTCGATCCTCACCGGCCTTGGACACACAGTCACAGTCGTCGCGGAAACCGGACGGCAACTTGTCGAAGCGTGCACTGCGGATCCTCCGGACCTGATCGTCACCGATATCCGGATGCCGGACCTGGACGGGCTCGACGCGCTCCGCGAAATCACACGAGCCGGACACACGGTCCCGGCAATCGTGGTTTCCGGATTCCACGACGACGAATTCATCCAGCGGGCTCAGCAGGAATGCGTGCTCGCGTACCTCGTCAAACCGGTCCGAGCGTCCGATCTCGAACCCGCCATCAAGCTCGCGCGACAGCGTTTCCGGGAAATGCAGGCCTTGCAGAAGCAGACCGACGACCTGCGGCAGGCGCTCGACGACCGCAAGCAGATCGAACGGGCGAAGGGCATTCTCATGGACCGCAGCAGCCTGTCCGAAAGCGAAGCCTTCAAGCGACTGCAGAAGCTCTCCAACGACCGGAACCAGAAGCTGGTGGAAATCGCCCGCGCGATCATCACAGCCGAAGAAGCTTTTGCCTAAGATGCAGCGAGATTGAGATGGACACTGGCAACGGATCACCGATGAGCACGCCCGCTGAGAAGGCAATCAATCTCCTGCTCGTGGAGGACGATGACGAGTTCCGCGAGACCTGCGCGATGTGGATGTCCCGCAAGGGGCACAACGTCACGGAGGCTGGCGACGCACACACCGCCCTGCAGCTCTGTCAGACAAAGCACTTCGATGTCGCCGTCGTCGACCTCAACATGCCGGGCATGAACGGACTGGAACTGCTCGATCGGCTGCACGGCGACCAGATCGAAATGCAGGTCCTGATGCTGACCGGCCAGGCCTCGGTCGACACGGCAGTTCAGGCAATGAAGCTCGGCGCGTACGACTATCTCTCGAAGCCCTTCCCGCTCCCGGAACTCGAAAAACGCTGTCGCCTTGCGTTCGAACGCGGCTGCCTGCAGAAAGAGAACCAGCAGCTCAAAGCCGTCATCGAACGCGCTCGGCCGGTCGTCCGCATGATTGGTGATTCGTCACCGATGCAGCAGGTCCACCGGCTGATCGAACGCGCGGGCCCCACCGACAAGGCGATCCTCATTCAGGGAGAAAGCGGAACCGGCAAGGAGCTTGTCGCCCGTGGTCTGCAGACATGCAGCCTGCGAGCCGACCGGCCGTTTGTGACCATCAACTGCGCCGCTCTGCCGGAACAGCTTGTCGAAAGCGAACTGTTCGGTCACGAAAAGGGGTCGTTCACCGGGGCCACCGCGACGAAACCCGGCCTGTTCGAAGTTGCCGATGGCGGCACGATTTTCATCGATGAGATCGGCGAGATGCCGCTCGGCCTGCAGCCCAAACTGCTCCGGGTGCTGGAAGACGGGTCTCTGCGGCGCGTCGGCTCACACAAAGAACGGCGAGTCAACGTGCGGCTGGTCGCCGCCACAAACCGCAATCTCGGCGAGATGGCTGCCGAGGGAAAGTTCCGCGAAGACCTCTACTATCGCATCAATGTCCTGACGATCGAACTTGCCCCCCTCCGCGAGCGTGAAGGCGACGTCGACCTGCTGATCGATCACTTTCTTGGCAAGGACTGGGAGATCAGCCCGGCAGCACGCGATGTCATGCGGGCTTACCACTGGCCAGGCAATGTGCGGCAGCTCATTAACGTGATCGAACGCGCGACGATTCTGGCTGAAGACGGCTGCGTGCAGGTTTGCGACCTGCCCAAGGAGGTCACCGGCAACTCCGACCACCGCGTCATCCCGGTCGCTCGTCCCGCGTCGAATTCCGAAAAGCTCGAAGACCTCGAACGAGCCCACGTCCTGCAGGTGCTGCACTCTCACGACGGCAACAAGGCGCGCGCCGCTCGAGCGCTGGGCATCCATCGCCGCAAGCTGTACCGGCTTCTGGAACGCTTCGACATTCGCCCGGACGAATACGCGTAGGAACGCGCCGGAAGCAGGTTCCCGGAATCAGCCGCAACGCGTCAGAGCCGTAGGGTGCGTGAAGTCGGCGTTTCTGCCGTGATGCGTCGCGCAAGCCAGATTGCTTTTGATACAGACTGTCGCAGGCGAATTGTCCTGTTTGCCGACGTAACGCACCGACCTGAAAAAACTCGCTGCACGCACCCGACCCGGACTGACAAAGCGCGAACGAGCGCTCGGCGGCAGATCTTCATTCGCAGGCCGTTGTGCTCGCGCCGTTCCGCGTCTACTCCTCTTCGTCCTCTGGAAACTGAACCGGACAGACGAAGCCTTCCGGCTTGACGGCAAGGACAGAGCAGGTCAGGTGGGACAGCACGCGCTCCGCGGTATTGCCCAGAAGAACTCCCGTGATCCCGGAGCGGGCCTGCGTGCCCATCGCGACCAGATCGATCTCGAGATTCTTCACGGCGTCACGAATCATCAGGTGCGGCGGTCCTGCGGCAACATGCCGATGCGCCGCGTCCGTTGACGTGTCGATCCCCAGCTCTTCGAGACAGTCATTCAGTTGCTGCTCGGAGTCACCACGAATTCGAGACCGGTACTCCTCAATTTCGTCGACCGGAATGATCAGATCCCGCATCTGCGGCTCAAAGTGGTACTCGACCGCGTGCAGAACATGCAGCTCTGCTTCGCACTTCAGTGCCAGCTGATGGGCCAGTCGAACGGCCTCGTTGGCGGTCGGGGAGAAATCCGTCGGTGCAAGGATTTTCCGCACAGCTCCGGCTTCCACGGGCGACGTGACCCACACGGGGCACGGACACTTGCGAACCAGGCGCCGACCGGTATTGCCCAGCAGTACGCGGCCCAGCGAGTGCTGACGGTGACTGCCGACCAGAACAAGATCGTGCTCACCCCGAACCGCCTCGCGAACGAGTTCGACCCACGGCGTGCCCGTGACCTGAACGTTGCTGGCATCCACCCCCTTCTGCCGGGCGTGCTCCACCAGATCCGCCATGCGTTCGTGAGCCCGTTCGTACATGGCGTCGAGCATGCTCTGGTAGCGGAGCATTTCCGCCAGGTGCCGCGCGTCGGCATCCAGGCCGAGGCATGGCATCAGCGACGCCATAAACGTGACATGAGCACCTGTGTGCTCACCGAGCCACAACCCCTTGTCGATGGCCGACTGCGTACTCGGCGACAGCTCACGGCAGATCGCCCCGGTTTCCGAACACAGATCAACGCCGACGAGAATCTTCTGAAAGCGTTTCATGGCCAGCTCTCCCTGAAAGGCCGAAGTTGCCAGTGCGCGTGAGAAAAGTGCAAGCCGTATGCCGTCGAGAAATCCCGGCAGCTCATCGTCGGGAATTCGAGGAATCCGGGACCGGGATAACGCGATTGCCGCTCGCGGATACCGACACAAACCCCAGGACGTGTCCAGTCCTGCGTGACACAACGGGAGCTCCATTGTGCTCGGACACGATGGGGACATCCGGAGCAATCAACCACTGCCCGCCATCACGGCTGAACCTGGACGCCGCAATCCCGAACTGTCCGGTCATTCCAGGCGTGACCACAACCACGTCCTCGGGCTCGTCAACGCGACGCAATCGACCCGGCGGACAACGCTGGCCCGCTGAGGCGGGAATCTTCTGCCCGATCACAACAGCCAGTGCACCGGTCACCTGCACCAGTTCCGGGACGAGATTGATCGACAGACCTTCGCAGGCCAGCGTCGTCACACCATCGATCGCCTCCTCCACCGGCGACAGCAGCTGCGAGATCCCAACGAGCCGACCATCACTGAGCAGCAGCGCCCAGCCGCTGCGGGTCTGCTGCCGTCGAAACCCGAACCGCCGCTCAGCCCATTCCAGGCTGACGCGAACCGGCACCGGAAGCTCAACGCCCGAAGCTGCTCTCCCGACCGGCAGCTGCGGAGTCCACTCGAGCCACTCGTCCTGCGGAGCGGCTTCGCAGTTGAACCGCCGACCGCTGCTGACCATCGCACCGGATTCCGGCGGAGTGGCCAGCGAGACGCCGCCGATCAGGATGCTCGACAGCGATTCCGCCGACAGTTCGAGCCCCTGCAGCCCGACTTTCACGGCAACACCGCCGTCCATCCAGAACTTCGTGTTCTCGCGAATCAGGTGTCGGTAGGGAGCGTCGATCCAGGCGCGTGCTTCAACCGTTGCCGCGTCACTGGCCAGCGACACCGCCGAAACATGGCCCACTCGAAAGCCGCGGTACAACACGGGCACGCCGCGTCCGAGCCCGCCTCGCTGTCGAGCCTCCAGCACGATCTCAAGACCGCCTGCAGGCATCTCCCCCGGCGGCGGAACGTCCAGCCCGTCGAATTCGAACTGCGGTCCCGTCCCGTCCGGCGCCGGCTGCACCGCAATAAACCGACCGCCCACCAGCGTGTCGAGTCCGCGAATCTCCGTCACGCTGACAGTCGGTCGTTCGATCCAGAACTGCGATCCCTGACGGGCCAGCGACCGGGCACTCGTCGAAAGCCGCACGCGAACCAGCACGCCGGAGAATTCCGGGTTGAGATCAACCGCCGTGACCTCACCGATCACAATCCCGCGATGCCGAACCTCATCGCCGATCGTCAGCCCGTGGCCCTCGTCAAACCGAATGCTGATTTCCGCCGATTCAGTCCCCGACAACGAGAGCGGTGTTTCGCGACCTTCAAACTCTGTCTGCAACGGTCCGCTGTTCGGCCCCGGCTGGACTTCGAGATACCGCGCCCCGACGACCGTATCGAGCCCCGAAACTCTCGCCAGGCTGACCTGCGGGCGGACAATCCAGAACTGCGACCCGTCACGGGCCACCGACCGGGCTCGCGGGTCAAGCAGAACCTCAACGACGACCCCGGTCCCCGCCTCGTTCAATTCAACGGTCGAAACCCGGCCAACCTCGATCCCGCGATGCTGCAGCAGATTCCCAGGCCGCAATCCGTACCCCTGCTCGAACCGAATCCGAATCGTCGGCCCGGCTGGCTTCTGGTTCCAGACGACAAGCCCGACGGCGACGACCAGACAGGCGACCGTCGCCAGCCACATGCGAGTCGCCAGCCCCCGTCCGGAACTGCCGCGTTCGACGATCGCCGTCGGCAACGACTGCTTCACGCCGACCGGCTGCTCCGCGCCGACCAATTCTGCCGCCTCGACAGCACCGGAAGCTCCTGCCGACTGACGCTGCTCACCCTCTGCCACGATTCACTCTCCCGAAAACCGTGAGGTCTCGGCACACCCCGCTTCCACTCCCACGCGTGAGGGGCACGGTCTCAGCCGTCGAGGCGCGTTCCGCCCATCGCTACGGCCTGCCGACGCCGCAGGTTAGGCAACGAGTCCCGCGCCCAACAGCCCGCCGGGACGTGCCGTAATTCTGCCCGCAGCAGCGTCGACGATCGCGTATGGATCCCCGATCCGGACGACGCGATACTGCCGAACGATCCGATTCGCCGTCGGATGCCGAAGTGCAGAGACTGATTCGTGACCAGAAATCTTCCCACCGAGTCCATTCACGGTACACCGACTCTATTCACGAAAGCTGTCGACCGACCGTTTCCGCAGCACACTGGAGCCACACATGACCCTCGCGTTTTTCTTCTTCGATCCGCTCTACCTGATCATGCTCTCGCCGGCGCTGATCCTGATGGCGTGGGCACAAAACCGCGTACACAGCGCCTACCGCCAGGGTTCACAGATCGACGCTCACCTCAGTGGAGCGGCAGCAGCCCGGCACATTCTGGATCGCGCCGGCCTGCAGCACGTTGACGTCGAGGAATCTCATGGTTTCCTCTCTGACCACTACGATCCTCGCCACCGCGTGGTCCGCCTGAGCCGCGACGTGTTCCATTCACGCAGCGCGACCGCCGTTGGAATCGCCGCTCACGAAGCCGGCCACGCGCTGCAGCACGCACACGGATACGCTCCGCTGGCAATCCGAAACGCAGCAGTGCCCGCAGCGCAGTTCGGCCCCGGACTGTTCTTCGCCATGTTCATCGTTGGCGCGATTCTGGCTGCCATGGGACAGGCCATCGGAACGCCGGTGCTGCTCGCGGGCCTGGCCTGTTACGGCGGCCTGGTCTTCTTCCAGGTTGTCAATCTGCCCGTCGAGTTCAATGCCAGCACTCGAGCCAAGGCCCTGCTCAGCGAGTACCAGATCGTCGACGGCCAGGGCGCGGCAGCTGTCAAAAAGGTCCTCGACGCCGCGGCATGGACCTACGTCGCGGCCACGCTCCAGACACTTCTGACGTTCCTCTACTGGGCCATTCAGGTCCTCAGCATCGTGGGCGGCGGCAACGACGACTGACCTCGCCAGCTGCATGGCCGCACCAGACCCGTCGCCGCACCAGACCCGTCGCCGCACCAGACCCGTCGCCGCACCAGACCCGTCGCCAGAAATGCCGCGAGCCGGACCGGCTCCTCAAAAGGATCCGGCCCGGCTCGACGAACACGGGAACAGGGAAGTCGGGTCGCCTCAGTTTCCCGTGAGGCGTGTTTCAATTCAGCCGTTGCACAGCGGCAATGACGAGCACAACAGCAAAGACGAGCACAGCGACAACGGCAGGCTTCTCGACCGAGCGACAGACCAGCCACTCACTGGCCACCAGGATCAGTTGCTGGCGTCAAGATCGTCCAGCAGAGCCGCAGTAATCGGGAATGGATCGAGCGAATTGAAGACCGTGTCGATTGCGGTGTTCGCGTCCGGCAGCATGTTGTTGCCCTCTCCACCGTCCAGCGTGTCCCGGCCTGAGTTGCCCGTCACGACGTCGCTGCCCAGTTGGCCAAGCACGACGTCATTGCCGCCGCCGCCGATCAGTGAGTCGTCGCCGTCGCCCCCAAGCAGTGTGTCGTCGCCGAGCTGGCCGACAATCAGATCGTTACCGTCACCGCCCACGATCCCGTCGTTCCCACTGCCCGCCATCACAAAATCGTTGCCGTCACCGGCGTCGATCGTGTCGTCACCGTTGCCGCCGTCGATCAAGTCATCGCCGTGGTCACCCCGCAGCTTGTCGTCACCGGCCCCACCATCAATGCGGTCGTCGCTGCGGCCACCGTCGACGGTGTCATTGCCCGCTCCACCGTCGAGCGTGTCGAAACCGTCGTTGCCCTCGATCAGATCGTCTCCAGCCTGTCCGTCGAGCCGGTCGTCGCCAAGGTTGCCGACAAGGCTGTCGTTGCCGTCACCGCCGTCGATCGTGTCGTTGCCGTCTCCGCCGTCCGCCACATCGTTGCCATCTCCGCCGATCAGTACGTCGTTCCGCTCACCACCTTCCAGCGAGTCATCGCCGACCTGACCATCGAGCAGATCGGAGCCATCTCCGCCTTGAAGCGTGTCCGGCCCTGGTCCGCCATAGAGGCTGTCATTGCCATCACCGCCGACGAGCGTGTCTCCGCCGCGCGTTCCTCGCAGAATGTCGTACCCATCGCCGCCATCCATCAGCAGCCGCACATCGCCCAGTGCCGCCCCGGTTCCATCCAGAACATCGTGGCCTGCTCCGCCATCGATCAGCATGACCATGGCACCCACCGACCGGAAATCGGCTTCCTGCTCCATCATCCCGCCCATGCCGTCATCAACGATGTTGATCAGCCGGACTCGATCGTTACCGCCTCGCGTATTGATGACGAGCAGTTCGACGGGATTGGAGAGCGAAGTCGTAGGGCCTTCGATATTGAGCATGCTGCCGTTGAAGAAGACCTGCACCGTGCTGCCAATCTGCCCGACACGAATGTCGTCTGCCCGACCGGTCCCTTCGACGAGCACAGAATCCAGCCCATCCGTTCCGACAACTGTGTCGTTGCGGCGTCCCGGCCAGATAATCAGATCATCGTCCGCGCCGCCATTGATCAGGTCGTGCCCCGTCTGCCCGCGCAACGTATCGCTGCCGTTGCCGCCATTCAGATCGTCATGCCCCTGCCCGCCCAGCAGAAGGTCGTTGCCATTGCCGCCAAAGACGATGTCTCGCCCGTTGCCTCCAGCCAGCGTGTCGTCACCGCTCTCCAGGCCCTCGATGTCGTCTCCGTAAAGAACGTCATTGCTGTTTCCACCGTTGAGGTAGTCGTCGCCGGCGCCGCCTTCGAGCAGGTCGAGCCCACCGTTGCCCACAACCGTATCGTTACCCGCGTCTCCTGAGATGGTGTCACGGCCGCCGCCCCCATAAGCAACATCGTCCCCGCCAGCACCGGTAATCAGGTCATTGCCACTGCCACCAATCAGCAGATCCCCATTATCACTCCCATTAAGCGTGTCATTCCCCGCCCCCCCGAGCAGTGTCACCTGCCCGGCAGGCACAGTCTGAACTCCGGTGTCAACGACAGCCGGAGCATTCGCGTCGAAGGTGTAGGCAAACAACTCATACTGACCTGCGCCGGCGCCCGACGATTCTTCAACCTGAATAAAGTACTGGCCGTCAGCCGGAATCACGAGGTCAATAATGATCGAGTCAAAGTCAACAAAGCCAGATTCCGTCGCATTGTCATTGACAGCTGTCCCGCCGTAGTAGGCAATCGGTGTCCCCGTATTATCAACAACACTCACTACCGGATCGATGAAGCTTGAGAACCGGGACTGGGGACTTCCAGCAAACACCGTCGACATGACCTCGACATTGAGAAGTTCACCGGCACTTGCTGTGAAAGAGTAAACATCCACTTCACCGGGAAGAGCGATGTTTCCCACAACTGAAGTGGCCTGCACATCAAACACCATTCCCGCGAGCGATCCCGACAATTCTGTGTTCGGCACCGGCAGATCAGCCAGCAAGAGCGGCTGAGCTGTCGCAGTAGTACCGTGGGTCGAAATCTGCTCGTTCAGCACCTGGCCTTGGAATGTAAACATCGCCAGTTTAACGGCGGACCTTGCCCCGAAGTACTGATTGCTGACGGCATCATTGAACGATTCGCCGGTCGAAGCCGGGGAGCCCATGATGTGGTTATTCGACTCGCTGGCCCCGGAGGGACCAGGGTACGCCGGCGTGTAGGCTCCCGCGGGAATCGTCGGTGAGATCCCCGAACCAATCGGCCCAAATGCATCCCCGTGCCGCAATCCCATCAGGTGGCCCAGTTCGTGGGCTGCCACTTTCGCAGTCAACGCCACAAAGTTGGCACTCGTCGGCGGCAGCTGGCCGAGCGGCCCCAGAAAAAGATTCACATCGATTGTCGCACTCAGGCCCAGATTGATGTTCCGGAAGTCAATCTCCGCAGCCAGACCACCTGGCGGTGGCTGGTTGATGATGAGCGTCGCGAACGATCCAAAGAGGGGACGAGTCTCAGTAAAAACGACACTGAATGCACTGAAGTCTTCCTCCATCAGATCAATGATCTGTGCGCGCTCAGATGGAGTATAAAAGTGATCGATCCCCGGATTCGTTGCCGAGTCAAAGTCGACAAACACCGTCTGCACCGGACCATCGAGGTCATCCACGATCGTGCCGCGGCCGATTGTGTCGGCAATGAACGCGCCATCGGAGTTGGACAGGACGATCGAGAAGTCCTCATCCAGTTCCGGGATCGCGTCGCCCACGATGTCGATCGTGATCGTCTGACCGGTCTGGCCGGGCGCGAAACTGATCGTTCCGGATTCTCCAAAGTAGTCTTCGCCAGCCGTCGCTGTTCCATCGACAGTCGTGTAGTCGACAGTCACGGTCAGAGCACTCGCTCGTGACAGCGACACCGTGAACGTCGCGGTCGTCGCGCTGCCGAAATCGCCTTCGGCAGCCACAGTCACATCGTTGATGCTCAGCGTCTGGTCACCCGCGTCGAGAACGTCCGCGCCGCTCCCGCCATCCAGCAGGTCGTTCGCACCGCCGCCGATCAGAACATCGTCACCGACACCGCCAACCAGCGTGTCGTTGCCGGAAACGGAACCGCCACCGTCGCCGTGCAGAACATCATTATGACTCCCGCCGATCAGCGAATCGTCACCCTCACCGCCCAGCAGCGTGTCCTCGCCAGCGTCCCCCGAGATCGTATCGTTGCCCGAACCGCCTCGGACGCTGTCTGGAGAATCGCCACCACGGATCGAATCATCGCCGCGGCCCGCATCGATCGTATCGTCGCCGTCGCCGCCGGAGATCGTGTCGTTGCCATCACCGGACACGACGGAATCACGACCGTCACCAGCAATGATCGAATCGTTGCCGTTGCCGCCGAACAGCGTGTCGTGACCGTCGCCGCCATCAATCGTCAGATTGCCGAGCCGGTTGCTGACCCCGGGCGTTCCGATGATGTAGTCGATCCAGGGAGCGTGAACGTCGACTCGTGTCGCGTATCCGCGATCACCCTGGGCCGAGGTCGCCAGATCATTGCCTGAGATGACTCCAGTCAGCAGAAACTCGGAGCCCATCTGCACCAGGACCGCTCCACCAGAGTCTCCCGGAGCTGAGTTGGCCTCAAACGAGTTATCAAAGTTCCAGGCGATCAGCGTTTCGCCCACGCTGTCAATCGCCGTCGTCCCCGACTGCAGCGTCCCGAACGTTCCGTTCTGACCGCTGACCGCGGTGCCGCCTGCCCCGTAGCCAGCCAGCGTCACGGACGTATCAACTGTCGGAACTTCTCTGAGCAATTCGGCCGGTGTGACACCGACGACATCCCGATCCAGCTCGATGATGGCCAGATCGTTGCCGTCATCGGTCCCGACGAAAAGGGGATTATAGTTCGGCTGAACGTAGATCGTGACGCTGGAGTAAGTATCCGCGCCGAGCGTGAACCGTGCTTCGTCATTAGCGAGCCCGGACACCGCGGTGGCTGAGGTCAGCACGTGTCGGGACGAGATCAGCGTGCCGCTCGCAAAATCTGACAGCAGATCCCCGACGACGCCGACCGTTGAAATCTGAGCGGTCGGCGTCCCATTGATGATGGCCAGAGGAGTCCCGATCGACGACGTCGTGGTGAGCGGTGTCGCGGGCGCATCGATCGGCAACGTGTTGATCAGATCATTCCCGTCGCCGCCGAACAGTGAGTCGTTCAGGTCGTAGCTGCCCAGCAGTGTGTCGTCGCCATCGCCACCGTTGATGACGATCGTCATCGGCTCGCCCGTCACCGGGTCCAGATACGAGAAGTCGGACGAGGTCACCTGGGTCAGGTCGATGAGGTTGTCCCCGGGCCCGCCAATGACATTGATGCCCGCCAGCGATCCGGCCTGCACTCCGGACAGCGAGGTCGTCGGGACTCCATCGAACAGGACCCGGACATCGCCGGAACCGGACGGGTCGACGCCGATCTCGATCGATTCGTCACTGTCCGACACGACCGTCAATTGCCCGTTGACAATCAGCGCGGTCGCCGACAGATACGTTCGCTGTTCCAGATTCTCAGAGTGAGCCGGTCGGCGACGGATCGGTCGACGGTTCTTCTGCAGACGTTGACGCAGTGACGCGAGCCAGGTGACGCGTTTCATGAGTCCCTTCCCTGGGCATCGAACCGGGCGAGCCGGCTGATGTTTCATGAGTTCCCGTGTGAATCGAGCCGCGACGAGTCCGTTCGCCGCGAGCCTGTCCGGCCACGCTGTTGCCCACGACAGGCGAGGCTTCCCTTTCCTCACCAGCCGCAATGATTCGATCCGCCACGAAGCATCATGCCTTCCAGTTGGCGACCGAACCGGCTTCCGCGCATTGGCCGAACGGATTCCGACAACGGTATCGTCCGGCACATCCGCGACATCTGACAAAACAGGGCGCGAGCGGCACGACACTCAGAACCGCGACGTTCCGGACAACCCGCAAAGTTTGCCCAGACTGGCACGGTCGACGGGCGTTGCGTTTCCGTAGCTGGATTTGCAGCCATTCAGTCGTCTGCGTTTTTCTGAATTCCTGCGAATCCAGCTACGACGGGGTGGCTGTGGTCGAGTGCAGCGAGCCCACAGACGACGCAAGACCTCGTTGGACGCAGCAATTCGCCGCCCATCACATGCGTTCGGGAGCCTCGATCCCCAGCAGCGTCAGGCCGAGCGTCAGCGTGCGGGACGTCAGGTCGCACAGCAGCAGGCGACTGGTCCGCAGCGACTCGTCTTCTTCATTCAAAACGTGGCAATCGCGGTAAAACGACGAAAACGCATTGGCCGTATCGAACAGAAACTGAGTCAGCAGGTTGGGCCGCAGCTCCGTCAGGATCGAGCTGATTACGTCGCCGAAACTCTGGATCTGCAGGACGAGAGCCCGCTCGCTGGCGTGTGAGAGCTGCAGCTTCGCAGCCTCACCCCGGAGTGACGCGCGATCGATCCCGCCCTTGCGGAAGATGCCATTAATCCTGGCGTTCGCGTACTGAATGTACGCCGCTGTGTCGCCGGTCCGGGCGAGCATCTTGTCCCAGCTGAAGACGTAATCGCTCTCCCGATTGTGGTGCAGGTCCGCGTACTTGATCCCGCCGATGCCGACCGCCTGCGCCACACTGCGCCGAGTTTCCTCATCAAGGTCGCCGCTGGGATCGTTCTCGACAACGACGTCATACGCCCGAGAAACGGCTTCGTCGAGCAGGCTCTCCAGTCCGACAGTGTCACCGGACCGCGTCTTGAACGGCCGGCCATCGTCACCGAGGACCGTCCCGAAGTTGACGTGCCGAAAGTCGACACCGTCGTAGCCCCATCGCTTCGCGGTCTCAAACAGCAGCTTGAAGTGCTCGCTCTGCCGCGTGTCGACGACGTACAGCATCGCGTCGGCGGAGAACTCATTGACGCGATATCGAATCGTCGCGAGATCCGTCGTCGCGTAGTTAAACGCGCCGTCCGACTTCTGCACGATGAACGGAGCGTTGTTGCCTTCGATGAAAACGCAGACCGCGCCTTCACTGTCCGACGCCAGTCCGCTCGACTTCAGATCAGCGACGACGTCAGCGAGCAGCGGCTGATAGAAGCTCTCGCCCAGCGTCTTATCGAAGGTAACGCCCAGCTTGTCGTACACCGCGTCAAGAGCCTTGAGGCACTCGGGCAGGAACTCATCCCAGAGTCGCCGATTCTCCGCATCGCCACCGTGCAGCTTCGCCGTTTCGTCGCGAGCCAGCCGCGCGATGTTCGGATTTGCGGCGGCAAGTGCTGCAAGCTTCTCGTCACCGTCAACAACGGCGATTTTCGCTTCCGTCGATTTGCGACTCTCCTGCAGGCCAGCCAGATCACCGCGCAGTTTCTTGAGCGCCTTCTTCAGCTTCTTCGGCTCCTCACCAGACTGCTCCGCGTCCGTGATCCGAGTTTCTGCCGCCGCAATCTGCTCGTCGATCTGGGGCAGTTTCAGTTTCGCGTCGTGATAGTCGGAGAGCTGATTGACCAGCCGGTAAAGCCGTGCCAGTTCGCCAACGGGATCAGCTTCGTACGCCGCCCGATCGACGAAATTCTGATACCCGAAAATGATCATCCCGAACTGCGTGCCCCAGTCGCCAATATGGTTGTCCGAGATGACCTCGTGCCCGGCGAACCGCAGAATGTGGCACAGCGATGCCCCGATCACCGAACTTCGCAGATGCCCAACATGCATCGGCTTGGCGACGTTCGGCGACGAGTAATCCACGATGACGCTTTGTGATTCAGCCACCGGTTCGCAGCCGAGTCGCTCGTCACCGACCAGCCCTTTCGTCAGTCCTTCGAGCCAGTCGCTCCTGAGTCGCAGGTTGATGAACCCCGGACCGGCGATCTCCGGCGCGTCACACAAATCGTCAAGCTGAAGGCCAGCAACGATCTGCTGTGCGATCTCGCGCGGCGGCTTACCGAGCGGCTTCGCCAGCGACATCGCGCAGTTTGCCTGGAAGTCGCCGAACTTCGCGTCCTGAGCCGGTCGAATCATGGCCAGCGCGGCATCAACATTGTCGGTCAGCTCCTCCAGTACGGGGCGGAAGCGTTCTTTGATTTCAGACAGAGCAGTCATCGCTGGTCTTCAGATTCTGGAAAAACATTGCTTCAGTCGTTTAACCCGAAGCCGCAGGCGATGGCGTTTCTTAAGCGCAGACGCCGTCACCTGCGGCATCGGGTTAAACGAGGATACAGCGTCAGTCACGCAGGCACTCAGGCGTCAGCCTGCGGAGTCGCGTCGAACTCAACGCGGCGGGCGTCGGCCCACAGGCCTTCGAGATCGTATAGCTCGCGGCCTTCTGGCGTGAAAACGTGCAGAACAGCATCGCCGTAATCGCGGAGCAGCCAGACGCTGGCCGCGTCGTCGCCTTCGCCCCCGAGTTTCCTCAGGCCGCGTTTCTTCATCACGCGGTCGGCTTCTTCCGCCATCGCGTTCATCTGGCGATTCACAGCCGCCGTTGTGATCACGAAATAGTCGACGATCGGCGTGATCTCACGCATGTCGAGCAGCAGCGTTTCCTGCCCCTTGTAGTCACTGGCAATCTGAGCCAGCAGCTTCGCATTCTCAAAACTATCGTCGACCTGAGCGGCGCCGGATTCTGCCATCTGAAGACCGGACTCTTCCTGTATCTCTAACATTTCGTTTCTTACGCGGGGTGAGGCGACCAGCGAGCCGCCCCGCCGATATCGCAAACTACATGAAATTGACCAGTGAGTACTTCACAACCAGACCAGCCGCAACGACCGAGACCATACTCATCAGCTTGATCAGAATGTTCAGGCTCGGACCGCTGGTGTCTTTGAACGGGTCGCCGACGGTGTCGCCCACGACCGTCGCTTTGTGAGCCTCGGTGCCTTTTCCACCGTGAGCCCCGGACTCAATGTACTTTTTCGCATTGTCCCAGGCTCCGCCCGAATTTGCCATCATGATGGCCACTGCAAATCCAGAAGTCAGCCCGCCAGCCAGCATTCCCATGACGCCGCCGACTCCCAGCAGCAGCCCAACAACGATCGGAATGATCAGCCCCAGCACGGAGGGCAGGATCATTTCCCGCTGAGCCGCCGCCGTGCTGATGGCGACACACGATGCGTACTCCGGTTCGGCTTCGCCCTCCATGATCCCCGGAATCTCGCGGAACTGTCGCCGAACTTCCTCAACCATCGCTCCGGCCGCTCGCCCGACAGCTTTCATCGTCATCGCACAGAAAACAAAGGCCAGCATCACCCCCATGAACATCCCGACGAGCACGCGGGGATTCATGATGCTCACGTTGTAAAACCGAGCGTAATCCGGAATTGTCGCCTCGCCTGGTTTATTCGAAACGACGAATCCGTTTGCTTTGAGCGCGGCCAGATCGATGCCGTCCGCCGTGCTGCCCACCTCTGACGCCATCAACGTTCCCAGCGGGCTGTCGTTCGGAACAGGAGCGTCCGGCATGACCAGCCAGGTCTCCATGCCGGCATCGGTCTTCATCGCAACGACGCCGCGTCCAACTTTGACAATTGACGTGTCGTCATACGATGTCGACACAGCCTTGATCTGATCCTCGAAGGGCGCTGCCCAGTGTTCGAAGCCAATTCGCACCTCTTCGACATACGCAGCCAGCAGAGCCAGCGCGGTCAAGGCTGCGGAGCCAATCGCGAATCCCTTACCGGTTGCGGCCGTCGTGTTGCCGAGGCTGTCGAGAGCGTCGGTGCGTTCGCGAACCGACGGATCCTGCTTGCTCATTTCGGCATTGCCGCCTGCGTTATCCGCGATCGGCCCATAGGCGTCCGTTGCCAGCGTGATCCCGAGAGTGCTCAGCATCCCGACTGCCGCGACAGCCACCCCGTAAAGCCCCATCGCAAACAGGCGCGCGTCGTCGTAGTCAAATCCGGTACAGAATCCGAACGCGAGCAGAATCGCCATCCCGATCACAACGATCGGCACCCAGACGCTGTAAAAACCTTCGGCGATCCCCGCGATAATGACGGTGGCCGGACCCGTCACGCCCTGGTCGGCAATCCGCTTTGTCGGAGCGTAATGGTCGCTCGTTGAATACTCAGTCCAGCGTCCAATTGTGACACCGGCCACCAGTCCGGTCACGATCGCCCAGAGCACCCCGAACAAAGAGTTCCCCGTTGGCAGATGGGAATCTTCAGGAATCCCCGACGACTGCGACGGGCCGACCAGCATCAGGTAGACGATGCCGGCAGCCGCAACGGCCACCAGCACACTGCTCGTGTTGATCCCGCGCCCCAGAGCGTTCAGCAGGCTTTTCTGCGTGGCGCCTTCCTCAGTCTTGACAAGGTGGATGCCAACAATCGACAGAGCGATCCCGACACCGGCCAGCACCATCGGCAACAGCAGCATCATGTACTGCATCTTCGGGTAGCCGGCGAAAGCCGCCACACCCAGTGCGGCACTGGCCAGAATCGAACCGCAGTACGATTCATAAAGGTCCGCCCCCATCCCGGCCACATCACCAACGTTGTCGCCCACATTGTCAGCAATCGTCGCCGGGTTCCGTGGATCGTCTTCCGGAATTCCTGCCTCGACTTTTCCAACAAGGTCAGCGCCGACATCGGCCGCCTTCGTGAAGATTCCGCCGCCGACGCGGGCGAACAGCGCCTGAGCACTCGCCCCCATCCCGAAGCACAGCATCGTGACGGTGATCTCTTCCAGATGCATATCCGGCGCGACCCAGTTCAGAACCGCGAACCACGCACAGATATCAAGCAGCCCCAGCCCGACAACAACAAGCCCCATCACCGCGCCGCTGCGAAACGCGACCTGCAGCCCCTGATTGAGCGAGTGCTTCGCCGCTTCAGCTGTCCGCGAACTGGCCAGCGTCGCGGTCTTCATTCCGAACCAGCCCGCCAGTCCGGAAAAGAATCCGCCCGTCACAAACGCAAACGGCACCCAGGGCGACTGAGCATGAAACACAAAGGCCACGACTCCCAGCACCAGGCAGACAACAACAAAGACGATCATCACGATCTTGTACTGCTGCCGCAGATAGGCGTCCGCTCCCTGCCGAACATTCTCGGCAATGCGGATCATTTCGTCGGTGCCCTCGTTCTGAACAACCATCCATTTGAAGAATTTCAGAGCGAAGAACAGTGCCAGTAACGCTCCGACAAGACTCACCGCCCAGCTGATGACGATGGGCGTCTGGTCGAGCGTTTCGGCCCCCTCAGCAGCCGACAGAACATCGGGAGCAAGCAGAACCCCGAAGAAAGCGACCAGGTAATGGAACAAGGAACGCACGAAGGCCACACGCTGAAGTCGGTTCATCCTGATGGTTCCACTTCCTGTAGAACAAAGTTCGGTCGCTGCTGTCGTACCCGCTGATCAGGATTCCGAGTTCCGTGTGTCAGAGCGTGCATGACCAGCTCTCTGACAGAATCCTGTTTCCGAATGTATGTGCGGCGCGAGTGTAGTCCCGATTTTTTTTATTTGTCAACGAGCGTTCTGACGGTCTGGCCGGGCGGGCCTCAGTATCCGGAAAAGACCAGCCCGTAAAACAGAAACAGCGGCCTGGTCACGAAAGACCAGGCCGCTGTCGCAATCATTTCAGAGTGAAACTGACGCCGAGAACGCCAGAGTCCGGCAAGCGTCAGGCCATTGCCATGCGTTCTTCTTTTTCCTTGCGGCGACGTTCGACAACTTCTTCCTGAACGTTCCTCGGCACCTGCTTGTACTTCAGGAATTCCATCGAGAACTGCCCCTTGCCCTGCGTCATCGACCGCAGCTCGTTCGCGTAGTCGAACATTTCGGCCAGCGGAACCTCGGCCAGAATCACACAGGCATTAATCTGAGCTTCCGTCGAAACGATCATGCCACGCTTACTGGAAACGTGCCCGCAGATCGCTCCCTGAAATTCATCAGGAGCTTCGATTTCGAGCTTCATGATCGGCTCAAGCAGCGCCATCCCGGCCTTCTTCAAGGTCTCACGAGCACAGCCCTGCCCGGCGATCTTGAACGCCATTTCGGACGAGTCGACTTCGTGATAGCTGCCGTCGTTGACGAGCCATTCGGCACCAACGACTTCACACTCGCAAAGCGGCCCCTTGTCCATCGACAACCGCATCCCGTTCTCAATCGCCGGAATGTATTCCTTGGGAATGCGGCCCTGAGTGATCTTGTTCGTGAAGACGAATGCCTCTTCGGCATCTTCACCCAGCGGGATCAGCTTGCCGACCATGTGAGCGTACTGGCCGGAACCACCTGACTGCTTCTTGTGCTTGTAGTTGAACTCGACTTCCTTCGTCGGCATTTCGCGGTAGGCCACCTTCGGCTCACCGACAATGACCTCGACGTTGTACTCGCGTTTCATACGCTCGATGTACACTTCGAGATGCAGCTGCCCCATCCCGGCGATGACGGTCTCGTTCGTCTCCGGATCCGTAAAGACGCGGAACGTCGGATCTTCGCGACGGAACCGCTCGAGAGCCTTGCCCAGACGATCGGTGCCTTCGCGCGTCATCGGTTCGACCGACAGCCGCAGCACTGCTTCCGGGACGAAAATGTTTTCCAGAGCGATGTTGGCGCCGTCACCACAGAACGTGTCACCCGACGCACAGTCAACCCCAACGACGGCGATGATGTCGCCGGCCGAAGCTTCATCGATTTCCTCGCGATCATCAGCATGCATGCGCAGCAGACGACCGAAACGGGTCTTCTTGCCCGTACGAGCATTGATGTAGCTGTCGCCCTTCTTGATCGATCCCTGGTAGACGCGGCAGAACGTCAACTGGCCGAACTGCTCAAGCACAGTTTTGAAAGCCATCGTGACCAGCGGGTCGTTGTCATTCGAAGACAGTTGAATCGGCGCGCCCTTGCCGTCCTCGTCGGTATTGTTGAGGTCCTGAGCCTGCACGACACGATCGAGCGGCGAGGGCAGGAAACTCACGACGGCATCCAGGAGTTCCTGCACACCGCAGTTCCGGTAGGCCGTCCCCATCATCACTGGAGTGATTTCCTGGGACAGAGTGGCTTCGCGAATGATGCGTTTGAGGTCGGCCAGTTCCGGCTCCTGCTCTTCCAGCAGAGCTACCATCAGGTCGTCATCGAACAGCGACAGGGCTTCCAGCATGTGCGTGCGGGCTTCCTGAGCTTCTTCCTGCAGTTCGGCCGGGATTTCCTTCCGAATCACAGACTCGCCCTTTTCGCCTTCAAAATAGACAGCCTCCATCGTCAGCAGGTCGACCGTGCCCTTGAAATCCATCTCCGAACCGATGGCGATCTGCAGCGGGACCGGCGTCACGCCGAGCTTGTCCTCGATCTGCTTGATGACCTTCTTCGGGTTGGCACCGGTCCGGTCCATCTTGTTGATGAAGGCGATGCGCGGAACACCGTACCGCTTCATCTGACGGTCGACGGTCAGCGACTGGCTCTGGACACCGCCGACGGCACACAGAACGAGAACGGCACCATCGAGCACGCGCAGCGAACGTTCCACTTCGACCGTGAAGTCAACGTGACCCGGCGTGTCAATGACGTTGATCGGGTGCCCGTTCCATTCAACGCGAGTACAGGCAGACTGAATCGTGATGCCGCGCTCACGCTCCAGATCCATGAAGTCCATCGTGGCTCCGCCATCGTCTCCCTTCACTTCCCGGGTCTTATGAATTCGTCCCGAGTAGTAAAGAATTCGCTCTGTCAGAGTGGTCTTTCCCGAGTCGATATGAGCCGAGATGCCGATGTTGCGGAGTTTTTGAAGGTCTTTCATTGCCGTGAACCTGAAACGAAAACGTTTCGACTGAATCCGATCCGACGCTCGCCGCATTCCGGGACGAGGGACGTCGAAAACGATGGGCATGGGATTCCTGACCGCCAGGATTCCTCAACGAAGAGGCCACTCTCGTGACCTGTGACTCACTGCCCGGCTCCGTTCACACAGTGCCGAACTTCAGCGGACAAGCATCTGACGTCAGCGAAGTCGCGACACGATGCACGATCAACACACCGTTGACACGGAGATTTCACGCTCTCAGTGGACAATCAAGGGAATGCCGGCCCGAAGATGCTCTGAACTGTCCGGGGCACGCCGCAAAGCGGCTCGGAAACGTTCAGAACGAGGCCTGCATGCTCGGGGGTGGGACAGCTCGAAGCGGAGCAGCTCACGATCAGAGTTCGCCACAACTCGACGCTCGCTGCCGATTTCTGAGCCGGACCGCGTTCGGTGGGACGCGGGATAGTATCGATCGGCACGTCTGGACGGAACAGCAAAAGACCTCAATTCCCGCAGGTTACTTCAAACCTCGACGACGTTTGCGTCAATTCAGCAACGCATCGACGAAGCCTGAGACGTCGGTTTCGAGTCACCTGGTCGCAAAACTCGCGTTGACCTGATTCTGCAAATCCGCAGAAAATCGCGAGCCCCTCGGAAATAGGCTCAAGTCCGGCCTGTCCACTCCCGCACTTCGGTCCCGCCCGGCCTGCCCGCTTCACTCAACCTGATCCGGCAGCCCTCCCCGAATCACTTTTGAGCAAGGATGCTCAGCCATGTCCTCAGCACTTCTCCTGGCATCCATCCTGACAGCGTCGGCCATCAATGAGGCGCCGGCACCGGCAACCCCCGAGCCGGTCGCTGCCCGCCCGGCCGCTGAGACCTCTCTCGCGTCGGCAACCCTCTTCTCGCCGGAAGAGATCTTCTACGAACCAGCGTCGCCAGCGACTGTTTCCGCAGCCTCCTGGCAGGCGAACGGCGCAACCACCCTCGACTACCAGGTCACCAGTCTCGATACCTCGCTCGTTCGCGCCCAGAACTACGACGAGGATCCCAGCGGCGGGAATCTCAGCCAGCAGACATTCGCGGCCCCACCCATCGGAGCCCCCTTCACCCAGCAGGGAACCATCTGGCCCGGCACACCGCTGCTCGCCCCAAACGGGATGGCTGGCGGTCCACCCCCAACCGCAACCATGCAGGGAATCAACGGCCCGCAGCCCTTCCGCTTCGGCTGGACCTCAAAATTCGATGTCGGATTTATCCCGGACGAGACGGCCAGCAATGTCGGGACAGGAAAGTTGAGCATCTTCGAATTCAACTCCGAAATCCGCTACACGGCGCCAACCCCGATGCAGTGGATCTTCTCCGTGGCCCCTCAATTCAACCTGCGCCTCTGGGACGGACCGACAACGCCAGCCCTCCCAGGCGACGTTTATCGGTTTGGCACTGACCTCCAGTTGACCAGTCCAACCTGGGGCCCCTACACGTTCGAACTTGGGTTTACCCCGTCGTTAAATACATCATTCGAGGCTCCCATCTCTTCCGACGCATGGAACTTTGATGGACGGGGAGCCGTTTTCATCCGCACGTCGCCGCAATGGCTGCTGGTCCTTGGAGCGATGTACTGGGACCGCGTCGACGAAATCGTACTGCCTTACGCCGGGCTCGTTTACACACCGAACGACTACGTCGAGATCAGAGCAATGTTCCCACGGGCCGACGCCAGCCTCTTCATTGGAACACCGTGGGGTATCCCCCAGTGGCTCTACATTGCTGGCGAGTACCATGTCGAGGCCTACGAGATTGAGCGTGCGGCAACCACTCGCGACCAGATTCAAATCCAGGACTGGCGCGCCGTACTCGGCATTCGCAGCGAACACGCCGGCATGACCAGCTTCCTGGAAGGCGGCTGGGTCTTCGATCGCAACGGCGAGTTCCGAAACACCGCCCCGACAAAGTTCGATCTCAACTCCGGCTTCATCGTCCGCTTCGGCATCCGCTGGTAGACTCCCGCCGCGTTTCAAACCGGCAGCGGAGCAATCAGCGGAAACTGGCATGACGAGCGTCACCCTGGGGATCGAAACATCCGGACTTGCCGGCCTGGTAGCGCTTCGCCGCGATGGCATCCTGCTCGAAGAACGCGAACTTGAGCACACACGCCGCCGTCACGCTCAGACACTGATCCTCGAACTGCAGACGCTGCTCCGGAATCACCAGCTCGCGCCGACCGATGTCAACATCGTCGGCGTCAGTCACGGACCGGGCAGCTTCACGGGCCTGCGCGTCGGCATTGTCGTCGCCAAGACCTTCGCCTTCGCCACCGATTGCCGTCTCGTCGCCGTCGACACCTTCGCCGCAATCGCCGAGGCCGCAGACAAGTCCGTAACGTCCCTCAGCGTTGTCTCGGACGCCCAACGCCAGCAACTCTTCGTCGGCGAGTTTGTCCGCAGCGAAACTTCAGGTTGTCTCGAGCGCTCTTCCGCGATCTCAATTGTCGATCAGGACGTCTGGTGCTCAAGCCTGTGCGACAGAGCTGCTCCCGGCTTCGCAATCGCCGGCCCCATCCTGAGCCGACTGCAGGAATCCCTGCCAGCGACCGTTCGACAAATGCCGGAGCCGGACTGGCAACCCCGAGCTGCGTCCGTCGCCGCGATTGCCGACCGGCTCGCCGCCATCGGGCAGTTCGCCGACGCCTTCGATCTCGAACCGTTCTACCTGAGAAAAAGCTCAGCCGAAGAAAAACGCGACGCTGCCCAGCCGTAGGCAGGTTTCTCCGAAACCTGCACCGACGCAGAGAAAACTCTGCTGCGCCATCCCGCCCTACGAAGCCTGGCCTTCACCACGACGGGGACGAGCCTCATACCCGAAAGCATCTGGTCGCACTGGACTCACTCTTCCCATCCAGGCCACGCTGACGAACCGCCAGTTTCGGAGAAACTGACCTACGGCTGCCGAACCCGCGAACAGGCCCGCACCACTACCATTCCTCGTCTTCCAGAATCCTCCAGCAGTACCAGCTGGCGACCGTCTGATAGGGACTCCAGCGAGCGGCGAGTTGCAGCAACTCCTCCCGGCCCGGCGGCTGCGACACGGGATAACTGGCGGCAATCGCGTTCCGCAGGCTCAGGTCGTCAACCGGAAACACATCGAGTCGTCCCAGAGAAAACATCAGCAGCATCTCGACCGTCCACCGCCCGATGCCGCGCACCTGAGTCAGCTCGCCAATGATCTCCTCATTCGACAGCCGCCCGACCCGGTGAAGCCGGATCGTCCCGTCACTCGCCTTTTGCGCGAGATCGTGCAGGTACTCCGCCTTCCTGACCGAGACGCCCACACCCCGAAGTTCTTCGACACGCAACCCGAGCAGCGAATCCGGCGTGATCCGATCCGGAGCGACAAGACCTTCCACGCGACCGCGAATCGTCCGCGCGGCCGCCGTCGAAATCTGCTGCGAGAGAATGGACCACGCCAGCAGAGCAAACCTGTCTCGCTTCAGCTTGAGAGTACACGGGCCGACCCGATCAATGATTTCCCGCATGACCGGATCGCACTTCCGCAGATGCTGCACGGCGACCTGAACCCGCTCCCTGTACGTCGCCATCGAAGTGACCCCACCGATCGAGCCCTCAGACCGTCTCGAATCCCTGACGCTGCTCGCGCTTCAGCAGCCTGTCTGCCTCGGCGTCACCAACGAAGTGCTCAACCTCAGGGTTCCATTGAACCTTGCGGCCGACGCGCATGGCGATGTTTCCAAGATGGCAGGTACTGACGCTGCGGTGCTGGCTCTCGACATCCGAAATCGGCGTCCGCCGCGCCTCAACACAGTCAAAGAAGTTGCCCATGTGATTGATGATCGCCTCAAGCTTGCCAGCCCGTTCGGGCCGGTCAGCATTGTCGAAGTCATAAACGACGTGCTTCTCACGAGGCAGCGGATCGTTCGCCAGCGCTTCAACCGGCGCTCCCGAAATCGTCCCTCGATTCACAAAAATGCGCCCCTGGTCACCGGTCAGCATGATCCCGTTGCGGCCTGTGTCAGAAACAGTCATCACAACGCCATTCGCATACCGGTACGTCGCACTGAAATCGACGGCAACGTTGAAACCGTTCTCAACCGTCGGATACGTCGCCGTACCTTCAATCTCAACCGGCAGCGAATTGATCGCCCACTGAGCAATGTCGAGGTGATGCGCGCCCCAGTCCGTCATCTGCCCGCCCGAGTACTCGTACCACCAGCGAAACGTGTAGTGCGAGCGTTCCTCAAGATAGGGAACGTCAGGCGTCTGCCCCTGCCAGAGATCCCAGTTGAAGTTTCCAGGCACCGGTCGCACGGAAAATGGCCCGCCAAGCTTGTTCTTGCCGAGCACGACATCGACCTGCTGCAGCCTGCCAAGCCGGCCCGCTCGAACCATTTCCACGGCCAGCCGAAACCGCGAATCGCTGCGCTGCCAGGAACCAACCTGCACGACGCGGCCCGTCTCCTTCACGACGTCCCGCAGAATCCTGCCTTCGTCAATCGTCAGCGTCAGCGGCTTCTCGCAGTAGACGTCTTTGCCGGCCCGGCACGCGTCAATCACCATCTTCGTATGCCAGTGGTCCGGCGTGCCGATCGTCACAACGTCGACATCCTTGCGAGCCAGCAGGTCCTGATAATTCTCAAAGTCGCGCGGCGTACTGCCAAACGCCGCCTTCGCCGTGTCCCGCACGTTCTTGTCGACATCGCAGACGGCAACAATGTCGCCATACATCGCCGCCTTATTTGCGATCACACTGCCCTGATATCGCAGCCCAATCGCTCCAATGCCCAGCCGCTCAACTTTATGCGCGGGTTTGTCCTGAGCCCGCAACGGCTTCCGCAGATTCAATCCGGCCAGCAGGCTGCCGGCGGTTGCCGTCGTAAGAAAGCCTCGACGAGTCACTTGAGAATGCAACATTGAGCGCTCCGTTGTCTGTCCTCTGATTTCGGCTGGTTCGCGACACACGAGAACTCTCGATGGACGAGCGTCAGCGTTCAAGCTCACGATCAAGAATTGCCAGCAGCCGATCAACTTCCAGTCGCGTTTCGTCATCAAGCTCCCAGCCAACCGGACGCCGGCGACGTGTCGTCGCAAACAGCCCGCGACGATGCAGAACGTATTTCTCGACGGCCAGAAAACCGTCGAGCCCTGCCTGGAGCTGCAGAGCCACGAGCGCGCAAACAGGAAAGTAGATGCGATAAGCCCGCTCGTCGTCTCCGGAATTCAGAGCCTTCCAGACCGAGACGATACCCGGAAGGAACTCCATACCGGGCATCGTGCCGGCAATTCCGCGACGAAAACTATCGATCAGCGAAATCCCTCCTGAGCCCTCGAAGATTCTCGCCTGCCCATCGGTCGCATCCCGGAGTGCTGACAGGTTCGGTCCCAGCGGCGCCGCTTCCGGCTTAAAGAGCACTCGATCGGCTCCGTGCTTCTGCAGCAGTTCCACACACATCGAATGCGGAATTGCCTGCCCGACGTACGACGACGCATCCTGGACGATCACCGGCAAACCAGACTCGACAACGAGCGTGTCGAAGTAGTCGAACAGCTCACGCTCCAGCAGACGCGACGAAATCGGAGGAATCGCCATCACGGCATCCGCTCCCGCCTCACGAGCGATGACGGCATACTCAACAGCCTGCCGCGTACTTTCCGCCCCGACACCGGCGACGAATATGCCGCGCTCTGCATTGACCTGACCAAGCAGGCGTGTGAGATCCCGTCGCTCGATCGCGGTCAGCCTCAGCAGCTCCGTCACCATTCCGGTGCAGAAGCCGTCGGCCCCCTGCGAGTACGCCCAGTCGATCTGCCTACGCAGGCCTTCGACATCAATCGAATCGTCATCCAGAAATGGCGTATGCGCGACCGGCAGGATCCCCGAAACTGATTGCGACACCGCAGCACCTCACCCTCGTTATCAAGCCGGCAGATCGATCGCACGAATCAAACGCCGGCGCATAAAAAACGCCCGGCAGCAGTGGTTGCTGTCGGGCGTTGAGTGTGTGAAACACACGCTGTATCAACAAGGCTGGAGAAAGAGATGAGCGAGCCATTCAAAAGCGGCTGCCAATGTTTGTCAGTTAGTTGGATACGAAACGTGCCGCTGACAATTCATGCACGTTTC
>Ga0070727_10000734_pt1 | contig 38403 bp, 35 predicted proteins | sample tdAd472_FD_66722 | JGI IMG/M metagenome (GOLD analysis project Ga0070727, IMG submission 66722) | Marine sediment microbial communities from the Atlantic coast under amendment with organic carbon and nitrate - tdAd47.2 | ecosystem: Environmental > Aquatic > Marine > Coastal > Sediment | place... | reverse complement strand
TTCAAGGCTGGCAACCTGCGCCTGGGCTTGTGCTGCGGTGGAGCGCAGCACCTGAACCTGGCTGGATAATGATGCCCGGCGTGCAGCCATGAGTGCGCGCTGATTGCTCAGCATTTCCTCGGTGCGTGCGCCGCCCTTTTTCAGTTCGTCGGTGAACTCCAGCCCTCTTCGGCCGTTCAGTTCTGCTTCGAGGCGCTGCTGTTCGGCCATGAGAGAGAAATATTCTGACCGTGCCGCGTCCGCCGCAGCACCAGACTGAATTGTGTCGAGCCGCATGAGGGGCTGGCCCTTGCGCACCTGCATATTATCGCGGACCAAAATCTCGCTTACTATGCCGCCCTCAAGGTGCTGAACGGTGCGTCTGCGCCCTTCAACCTGAATAACGCCGGGCGCGATTGCGGCTTTGCTAAGCGGGGCGACAAGCCCCCAGATAATGAAAATCGTCAGAAACCCGAGCAGGATATAGCCAGCGAGGCGCAAGGTTTTGGTTATGCCAGGTGTTGCACCGAATGGCGCGCCGCCTTCTGGGGTCAGGCCGCTTTGATCGGTGAGCAGGAGTGTTTTCACGCTACCTCCTCGACATCGGCATCTTGTGGGTTTTCTGCATCGCTCTTTTCTGTGCTGGGCTTGGCGGCCAGCTCAGGCTGCGCCTTGGGAGCCGCAACCTTGTTGACCTTGGTTTCATTGCGCATTTGACCCAGAACGTCGTCGACAGGTCCGAACGCCTTGATCATTCCGCTTTGCAGCACCAGCAGCTTGTCGACATGGTCAATCAGGGATTGCCTGTGCGTTACGACAATTGTGGTGACATTCGCTGTACGGAGCCGTTCCAACGCGAGGCGCAAGCCTTGGTCGCCCTGTGTATCCAGATTGGAGTTGGGTTCATCGAGCACCACAAGCCGGGGCCGTCCGAATAACGCGCGGGCAAGACCGACCTGCTGGCGTTGGCCGCCGGAAAGCAACAAACCGCTTTCGCCAATTTCCGTGTCATATCCATTGGGCAGGTTAAGGATCATCTGATGACACCCGGCCATCCGTGCCGCACGAATAATCTCGCTATCTTCTGTTTCCGTGAAGCGTGCGATATTCTCTGCAACCGTGCCGCTGAACAATTCTACATCTTGCGGCAGATAGCCAATATGTCGGCCCAGATCCTCACGCTGCCACTTTGATATGTCCATGCCATCAAGGCGGACTGCACCTTGATGAGGCCGTAATATGCCCAGGATCACCCGGGACAATGTTGTCTTGCCCGATGCTGCTGGGCCGACAATTGCCAGATGCTCGCCCGGCTCAATCTTGAAATCCACACTGCGTAAAATCGGCATGGGGTGCCGGGGAATAGCGAAGGTCACACGGTCCACGGCGATCCGGCCATGGGGCGTCGGCAGGCTTGTCTCTGTGGAACGAAGTGGCGGAAGCTCAAAGAAGGCTTTGAGATGATCATAGATTTCGCGCATGAGCATGAGCGAACGCCAGTGGACGAACATGGATTCCATAGGAGCGAGCAGCCGGCTCATGATGATAGCTCCGGCCATCATCGCACCACCGGTCATCTGCTGGTTCAGCACCAGCAGGGCGGCGGTCGCATACAGAAGAATTTGTAATATGGAACGGGTGAGCCGTGTAATACTTACCAGAACGGCATTGCGACGGTGAACGCTGTCCTGCAGGCGGAGCTCCCGAAACATGGTTGCAGACCAGCGCTTGGTGACCTGAGGCGCCATGCCCATGCTGTCGACGACTTCCGCGTTGCGCATGATGGCATCGCCATCACGAAGCAATTGACTGCTGACCGCGGCAGAAGCGCGCATTTCTTTGCTGTTATATTTTTCGTTGATATATGCGAGTGCAAACAGCAGGATCATGCCAACCAGCGAAATCGTGCCCAGCCATGGATGGATCAGAAAACCGATGATGAGGTAAAAGGGCATCCACGGAATATCGAGCATGGCAGGAACGCCCGGCCCACTCATAAAGCCACGCAGCCGAGACACTTCGCGTAGCATTTCTGTGCGCAGCTCATTGTCTACGAGGCGGCGCTCGATCGAGCGTGTAAGTACATTCGGGCCGAGCCGCTGCATCATCCATTCGCCAATGCGGCCCAGAACGAGGTTACGAATGCCATCGAGGCAGGAGGCGGTAATAAGGGCAATGGAAGCGGCGACCGCGAGAAAGAACAAAGTGTCGAGATTGCGACTGGACAAAACCCTGTCGAATACCTGCATGATATACAGTGAGATGGTGATGCCGAGTATATTGATGGCGCCAGACAGGCCGAGCATTGTCCAACCATAGGATTTGACCTGGCTCACCGCCTGGCTCAGCAAATTGTCATCAGCAGCCGTGTGACCGCGTTTCATGTGAGACGCACGCACATAATCCTCCCGTATAACAGGCGTAATAGTCATAGATTATTGTGATAATAGCTTTGTGCTATCTTGGCGCTAAGACCCGCCCCACAGTTTTCCTGTGATCACGAATCACCCCGAGCGTTACTAACCAGTCAATATTTGTTCATGCAATCAATATAATGCAACACCATTACAGTCATCGTTAATACTATCATGATCCCATATTGGGACATATCCTACTGCATCGATACTATCGAATCAATTGCCCATGACGGATTGAATCGAAGACAGCTCTCCGATAATTTTTCCGTCACGCAATAATAGGTATTTTCCGACATATTCTCCCGAAATCCAGCCTTGCGGAGGGCGTCTCATGCCCGCATAGCCGACTCGCTGCAGGTTATTCTTGTTTATGTGTATTTCACGTTTAAGAATCACTCCCCTTTTGGGGTCATAAATCTCAAATTTCTCCACATCTCCGGACTGTATACCCGAAGTAACGCCCCATAAAATGAGCGTATCAGGGTTAACCAAAGTTGGGGTCTTTATTGTCTTTTGATAGCCTGTGAGTGCTTGCGATACCGTAGCAGAGAATCCAGAGAACAATGTTACTGTTGCTTTATAGGTAAGGATTGATGTCGTATCTTCATCCCATAGACTAGTTTGCTGCTGAGTGCAGCCTTCTGATGTATCTGCCGCAAAAGGATCAATTGTTTCATCTTTATGACGCACCTCGAAGTGCAAGTGAGGAAATTCAGCATTTCCCGACATGCCTATCGCACCTATAATCGCGCCTTTCCCGATATGTTCACCGGCTGCCACGCGGATGCTGCCGCGCTTCAAATGGCTATATTGGGTCACCCAGCCATCTCCATGGCTGATGACGACGGCATTGCCGGCCAGGCGTTTGCCCAGTGCTGGTGCGGCAGGGTCTTTTACCGAAATATCAGGCATGGTGTCGCGGACACGCAGCACCGTTCCGGCAGCGGCTGCCGCAACGGGAATGTTTTTGCCAAAGTCGCTGGAACGCCGGATTCGGAAATCAACTCCGTCATGACCATTGGTCGTGAGGGTTCCGCAGCGATAATCCAGTCGTTCTGGCCCGGCATCGCGGTCAACATATTTCTGAATACTGCAATCGCGCGTCATGTCGCACTTGACTGGCAAGCCGAGCTGAAGCGGCGTGGCTTGCGTATCTGGCGCAGCATGGGCTGGCGGAACCACAACATTGGCCCACGCCATAGCAACCACAGCCAGCGGCAGCATGGCCTGCCTATTCGAAGATAACCATGTCATAGCCGCCAATTCCCTGGCTCATTGCATTCAGGTCTTCAATGCTGTCGAGGCCGAGAACAGCAAAGCCGCCGCCTGTCAGTGACGCGATAACGACCTCTGTAGTACCAATCGTGAGATACACATCCGTGCCATCATCGACGATATGCAGCTGTTCCATGTCAAACTGGGTCGGGTCGTCCACCTGAAGCACGATGCGGTCAAAATCGACAATATCGAAATCGGCGATGAGATCGGTGCCTTCATCTCCGACATGAATGACAAATTGGTCAGCGCCGTCGCCACCATATAATGTGTCGTTGCCTGCATTGCCTTCGAGCCGGTCACTCCCGCCTTCGCCAGACAGGAAGTCGTCACCGGAATCTCCATAGAGCGTGTCCTTGCCATCGCCACCATAGAGTCCGTCGTTGCCGCTGCCGCCCTCTAGCCCATCATTGCCAGAGCCGCCGTCGAGAAGATCATCATCTTCGTCGCCCATTAACCAGTCGTCTCCTGCATCTCCAAAGAGGTCATCATTGCCACGCCCTCCATAAAGATCATCATCACCATCGCCACCGCTTATGGTGTCGGCGTGCCAGCCACCATCGATGGTATCATTGCCTTCTAACCCAAAAATGGTTTCAAATCCATCATCACCGAATATCAGGTCGTTGCCGGATCCGCCAAATATGAGGTCATCACCCGCATCGCCGTGGATTATATTGTCATCCCAGCCGCCATCAATCGTGTCTGCGCCTTCGCCGCCACTGATGATGTCATTGCCCTGGCTGCCCAGAATAATATCATCCCCGGCGTCGCCACTCAGCAGGTCATTTCCGGTGCCGCCATCTATCTGATCGTCACCATCTCCACCAGAAATGCTGTCATCGTCAGCGGAGCCAAAGAGACTGTCATTTCCTTCAGCGCCTACAATGATATCGGCACCATCCGCGCCTTCTATCAGATCATTACCCGCTTCACCGTGCAGCACATCATCATCGCTGCCGCCCTGAATATAATCATGGCCCAGGCCGCCGATTATAGTGTCTGCGCCGCTGTCTCCGCGCAGGTCATCCGAATCATCGCCGCCTTCAATATGATCCGCGCCGCGCCCGCCGTCGATGCGGTCAATGCCAGCGCCGCCAACAAGCGTATCCTCGCCATCATCACCAAAGAGCAGATCATTGCCATCGCCCGCGACAATATCATCATCGCCGCCACCGCCATGGGCAACATTATCGCCGTCACCGGCATTAATATGGTCATTGCCCATATCGCCATAGAGGCTGTCGTCTCCGGCTTCAGCGAGGATTGTGTCATCGCCGTCCTCACCGTGAATCAGGTCGTTGCCGCCTTCGCCAATGAGCAAATCGTCGCCTGAGCCGCCCCAGATTTCATCATTGCCATCGCCACCGCGAATCTGGTCGTTGCCATTACCGCCGCTCAGGAAATCATTGCCATCGCCGCCATAGAGCACGTCATGATCGTCCCCGCCGGACAGGCTGTCATCGCCGCCGCCGCCCCATAATATGTCATTGCCCGCACCGCCATACAGGTCGTCATTTTCGTCGCCATCACTGTCGATTCCGTGGAGCAGTGTAATATTGCTGCCGTCAAAATCATCGCCGATCAGCGTGTCATTGCCCTCGCCGCCTTCGAGCCGGTCGCCCACGCCGCCTTCGCCGCGTGAATAGCCGACGAGCAGATCATTGCCTTCGTCACCACGCAACCAGTTTTGGTCGAATGTACCGAGCAAACTGTCGTTGCCTGCGCCGCCGCGCGCATTATCGGGCAAGCCATGCTCGTTAAGATCGATGCGTTCAGCAACATCTGTGCCGATGACCTGTGCGCCGACGATGGTTAGCCCATCGGGCAGAGGTGCGGGCGGACTTCCTTCCGGTGTGTCAGGCAGCAACCGTGGCCGACTGCCGCCGCTATGATCGCCATTGTCATCGGGGCGGCCATTGTTATCGTCATCATCTTCGTCGGTTCCGCCGTCGCCACCGGTTCCGCCGTCGCCACCGGTTCCGCCATCGCCGCCGGTTCCGCCGTCGCCACCGGTTCCGCCGTCGCCACCGGTTCCGCCGTCGCCACCGGTTCCGCCGTCGCCACCGGTTCCGCCGTCGCCGCCTGTCCCGCCGTCACCACCGGTTCCGCCATCGCCGCCTGTCCCGCCGTCACCACCGGTTCCGCCATCGCCACCGGTTCCGCCGTCACCACCGGTTCCGCCATCGCCACCGGTTCCGCCGTCGCCGCCGGTTCCGCCATCGCCACCGGTTCCGCCATCGCCACCAGTTCCGCCGTCGCCGCCGGTTCCGCCGTCGCCACCGGAACCGCCGTCGCCGCCATCTGGCTCAAGGCGAGGGCGGTCACCATCGCCATCATCACCGGCTCCATTGTCTCCACCGTCGCCATCATTCCGGCCACCCGGGCCATCGCCATCTCCCGGACCTCCATCATCACCCGGACCATCACCACCGCCCGTGCCTCCGGGCGTGTCAGGATCCGTCGGATCAGTGCCATCATCAGGCGTGCCGGGATTGTCCGGATTATCGGGATCAGTGGGGTCTACAGGATCAGTAGGGTCGGTAGGATCCGTCGGATCAGTAGGATCTAGCGGGTCATCCGTTGTTTCTGAGGAGCTTCCATGCAGCTGGAGGTTGAATAGAGGGCGAGCCGGCTGGATCGGCGTGATGGCCCCAGGGCCACCCCGTAATGATCCGCTCTCCGATGGTCGCAAACTAAACATAGTCCGAATCGTCCCCAAATAAGGAGACGTTTTCGCTGATTCGTCTCCGCAGCGAGTGTTGTCGGATTCCTATTTTGTATAATGCCCCCCTATGGGGACGTTAATATGTACGAGTGTCCTGTTTCCTATATTGGCACATTAACCATCATGGTTGCAGGGGCGCTATTGTGGCGGAATATATGTGTTGCGCGGAGGCTTTTAAAAGGAGGTTCTGCAAAGTAAGGGGGTGGTTTTTCGAAGTGATTTATGAATATAAACCACTGAAATATTTGTACTTTATGAATTTTATGGTTTGTGCGAGGCTGTTGTTTTTTGTGTGAGTGCGGCCCTCGGGTGCCGTCAGCCATGGGCTGGTGCCGGGCTTTATATATGGGGACAATTATTAAATCATAAGACCCTTTTTCAGGGACATAAAATTCTCTGACTGTCTCTATAAGGGACAGGTGATGATGAAGGTGACTTTTGCTGCCCGTTTTACGCAGCGGCGAGATGTGCCGCCCTGGCTATCAGCCACATTGTTCTCTCGTCTTACGCACAAAAAAAGGGAGGCACCGAAGTGCCTCCCTCTCTTTTATTGATCTGACACTGTTACCGTGTCAGTCGCGTCCCGACGGGATCAGACGAACTGAATTACGTCGTAACCAGCATTGCCCTGGCTGAAGGCATTGACATCAGCCACGCTATCGAACTGCAGAACAGCGAATGAACCGCCGGTCAGACCTTCGATGAAGATCGACTCTGTTCCGAAGGTCAGGGTCGTGTCTGTGCCGTCATCCGTAACAGTGATCGTGTTCTGGTCGAAGGTGAATGGATCATCCACATCGATCTGGATCGTGTCACGGTTAGCAAGGCTGAGATCTTCAATGTAGTCAGAACCAGCATCAAGGATCGAGAAGCCGAAGACATCACGACCTACGCCGCCGTTGAGGACGTCATCGCCATCACCGCCGTCGAGGAAGTCATCGCCGCGACCACCGGAAAGGTCATCGTCGCCAGCGTCGCCCCAGAGGCTATCGTCATCACGTCCGCCGTCGAGGGTGTCGTTGCCTTCACCACCGCCGAGAGAGTCCATGCCGTTACCGCCGGAGAGATAATCTTCGCCGTCATCACCTTCGAGAAGGTCATCACCAGCCATACCGTAGATGGAGTCATCACCTTCGTCACCGAAGAGGAAGTCATCGCCGTTTTCACCGTTGATGAAGTCTTCGCCCGTGCCGCCTTCGATATAGTCGCCGCCGTTGCCGCCAAAGAGGTCGTCATTGCCAGCTTCACCGAAGAGATCATCGTCGCCGTCGTCACCATAGATGGTGTCGTCGCCGTCGCCGCCGAACAGACCGAATACGCCGCCAATGAAGCCGTCATGGCCTTCATTACCGTGAATCAGGTCATTGCCTTCGCCACCGTAGACGTCATCAGCACCTTCGTTACCGTTGAGAATGTCGTCGCCGCCATTACCTTCGATATAGTCGTTGCCGGTGCCGCCATTGACAAAGTCATCGCCAGCTTCACCGTAGAGAACGTCAGCATCGGCATCGCCGTAGATTTCGTCATTGTCGGTGCCGCCATAGATGGTGTCGAAGCCATCTGCGCCGTTCAGTACGTCACGACCTTCGCCACCGTCGACAAAGTCATCGCCAGCGCCAGCCTGTACGAAGTCAGCGCCAGATTCGCCGTACAGCGAGTCGTTGCCGGTGTCGCCACGCAGGTCATCATTGTCGTTGCCGCCGAAGATCAGATCGTCGCCGAGCTGGCCGTCGATACGATCGTCGCCGTTGCCGCCGAACAATGTGTCATTGCCGCCAGCATCGGTGTCAACGCCGTCTTCCTGACCGTCATTGCCGATGTCGCCGCCGGGAGCGTCGTTGCCATCGTCACCAAACATGGTGTCGTTGCCATCATTGCCCTCGAGATAGTCATCGCCCTGGCCACCGCGCTGGACATCGTCACCTTCGTCACCAAAGATTTCGTCATTGCCTTCAGAACCGCGCTGATTGTCATTGCCAGCACCGCCAACGATCAGGTCATCGCCTTCGTTACCATACTGCCAATCGTCGCCGTCACCGCCGTCGAGATAGTCGTCGCCGGAGCCACCGCTCTGGGTGTCGTTGCCAGCTTCGCCATAGATTTCATCCATGCCGGAGTTGCCAGCCTGTGCGTCGTCGCCAGACCCGCCGAAGAGCGTGTCATTGTCAGCGCCGCCAGTCATGGTGTCGTTGCCACCATTACCGTAGATCAGGTCGTTACCAGCATTGCCTTCAAGCTGATCGTTTCCGTCAAACGGATTTTCAATAGGAACAATGCCTGCAGCAGATGGATCGATTTCGTCGCCAACGATTATATCGTCGCCGTCGCCGCCCTTGATGAAGTCCTGACCGCTAGCGATGCGGGTGTCATCAGTGCCGGGAAGTGTGCTTGATCCGGTTCCGCCAACGAGCGTGTCGTTGCCTTCATTGCCTTCGATGATGTTCTGGTTGAAGTTACCCATCACGAAGTCATCACCATCACCAGCGCGCGCATTGGCGGGCAGATGAGCGGCCGAAGAAGGCTCGCGCAGGTTGATTACGTCGTTAAGGTCCGTACCGATAATCCAGGGTGTGGACGGCGGTGGCGGAGGAGTGGGTGTTGGTGGTGGTGGTGTATTGGGGCCTGAACTGCCCTCTGGTAAACGTGAACGTGCCATTACTATTCTCCCGAATAAACGTTAAGCCACGCCTCGCTCGCAAAGCGAATATGACGTGACATCACGTGACACGATATTCATCACCGTGCCCGCGGGGAGGAGAATCGCTGGATCAGCAATGTAAATATATCCCCGGAGGGGGACGCTCGGATAATTCGTAAAATAATGTCACCATCTGTCCCATCATGGTACAGACATATGATGTATCTTACAGGATCGATCCTGTGATTTTCAATTTAATAATATGATTATATTGAACTTTATCAATTTGGATTGGATAGCGCATTAGCTGCGCATAATGATCAGAGAGCCATATAAAAGCGGAAAAATATGTTTGAAAGCTCTGGCGCTGCTGCTGTGCGGCTTGCGAACTCAGCGGCTCAACCGCGTACCTCAATTTCCGCTTATATGGCATTACCAGCGGCAAAAGCGCTGGCCCAGGCCCATTGGAAATTATAACCGCCGAGCCAGCCGGTAACATCTACCGCTTCACCGATGACATGCAGCCCCGGCACATGTTTTGCCGCCATGGTTTTGGAAGAAAGGCCATCGGTTGATATGCCGCCTGCAGTAACTTCGGCCTTGGCGAACCCCTCTGTGCCATTAGGCGTGAAGGGCCAGTCCGACAGGCGCTCGCTGATGGAGCGCAGAGCTTTGTCGGGCAGCGCGCCGAGCTGGCGTGTTTCATCCAGCTTTTCGCACAGGGCTTCAGCAAGACGCGCAGGCAAATGGAAAGCCAGAGCGACGCGTAAAAGAGTGTTGGGCGCTTCTCGCTTGAGGTCGAGCAGCCATTCTTTTGTCTGCTCTGGCAACAGATTGACGTGGATCGCCTCGCCATGCTGCCAATAAGAAGATATTTGCAACATCGCCGGGCCGGAAAGCCCTTTATGCGTAAAGAGAGCGGCTTCCTTGAATTGTGTCTTGCCGCAACGGACCTGCACAGGCGTTGAGACACCAGAGAGCGCACAGAAAAGCGCTTCGTCTGGCCCAAGCGTGAACGGCACGAGTGCCGGGCGTGGTTGTACGACTTTCAGGCCAAATTGCCGTGCAAGGTCATAGGCAAAGCCGGTCGCGCCCATTTTGGGGATGGACGGGCCACCCGTTGCGATCACCAGCGCGGGAGCGGCGAAATCATGCCCGCCGCAGCTTATATGAAATTGCCCGTCCTTATGCTCCACCGCGCTGATGGCCTGGCCAAAGGCGGGGGTGACATTGCCTTCCTCGCATTCGGCAATCAGCATATCGATGATCTGTTGCGCCGAGCCGTCGCAGAATAATTGCCCCAGTGTCTTCTCATGCCATGCGATGCGATAACGCTCGACCAGCGCGATGAAGTCTTGCGGTGTGTAGCGGCTGAGCGCGGATTTGGCGAAATGCGGGTTGGACGAGAGATAGCGGTCCGGGCGCGTATCAATGTTGGTGAAGTTGCATCGCCCGCCGCCGGAGATCAGGATCTTGCGGCCCGGCTTTGGCGCATGATCGATGAGCAACACATTGCGCCCGCGCTGGCCGGCTGTGGCCGCGCACATCATCCCTGCGGCGCCCGCGCCGAGGATTACCGCATCAAATATATGGGTGTCGGCCATGGTGACGCCTGTTCATGGGGTGAAAATGAAATAGGGTGCGTCATGGCGAAGAGGAAAGAGCGGCGACACCATCCGGTCCCGCCGCCCGTTCATACTATCAGGAAACCGTTGCTTTGATGATCTTGCCCGGTGTCGCTGGCGGCTCACCCTTGGGCAGCGCATCGACAAATTCCATGCCGCTTTCGACCACGCCCCATGCGGTATATTGCCTGTCGAGGAAGGTCGCGTCATCAAGGCAGATGAAGAACTGGCTGTTGGCGCTGTCCGGGTTTGACGAACGTGCCATGGAGCAGACGCCGCGCACATGTGGTTCAGCGTTAAATTCCGCCTTGATGTCGGGCAGCTCGGAGCCGCCCATCCCGGTGCCGGTCGGGTCGCCGCCCTGCGCCATGAAGCCTTCGATTATGCGATGGAACACGACGCCATCATAAAAGCCTTGTCTTGCGAGAGTGGTGATGCGCTCAACATGGCCGGGTGCGAGGTCTGCGCGCAGTTTGATGACGACATCACCGCCGCTGTCGAGGGAAAGGGTGAGCGTATCGTCGGCCATAAGTCGTCTCCGTTTCGGATTGGGAATAGAGTGTCGCCCCCTATAACCGCTTGTCGCCACAGGGAAAGGCAAAACGGTTTGAAACGTCGCAAAATGTCCGAAACGTCATTGCAATTCCGTGTTGCATGAGCGAAAGCATCCTGATGCAAGACTGAGACGCAAAGACGGAGGTGGCGATGAACGAGACCAGCGCTGCTGCCATGTCAGACGACGAGCGCCGCATTGCAGCCGAACTTGCCGATGCCGAGCAGGAAGAATCCCGTCATGATGAAGATGACCGGTTGAAACCGGAATATGTTTCTGCCGTGCGCGATGCGGTGGATGCGGGGGATATTGAACAGGCACGCGAGCTGGTGTCGCCGTTGCACCCGGCGGATATTGCGGACCTTATCGAGCTGACGCCTAATGATGAGCGTGGCGAGATCATCAGCGCACTGGGTGATCTGGTGGGCGCGGAGGTGCTGTCCGAGCTCAATGATTATGTACGCGACGAGCTGGTGGAGACGCTGGGGCCAGAGCAGCTTGCCGAACTGACGGCTGAACTGGATACCGACGATGCGGTCGCCATCATCGAGGATATGGAAGAGGCCGACCAGCAGGCTGTCCTTGATGCGATGGAGCCGGAAGACCGCGCGGCCATCGAGAGCGCGCTGGCCTATCCCGAAGAATCCGCGGGCCGTATGATGCAGCGTGATCTGGTTGCGGTGCATCAGCATATGAATGTCGGCCAGGTGATCGATTATCTACGTGATAACACGAAACTGACTCATGATTTCTGGGAAGTATTTGTTGTCGATGAAGGGCACCGCCCTATCGGCACTTGTCAGCTGAGCTGGGTCATGACATGCCCGCGCTCGGTTTCTGTCGCTGATGTGATGCAGCGTGAGCAGACCTTGATCCCTGTTGATATGGACCAGGAAGAAGTGGCGTTGCGTTTCCAGAAATATGGGCTGATTTCTGCCGCGGTGACCGATGATAGCGGGCGGTTGGTCGGTATGGTTACGGTCGATGATGTCCTCCATATTGTGCAGGAAGAAGCGGGGGAAGATATCCTCCGGCTTTCTGGTGCAGGTGATGGTGATATTAACGAACCGGTGATGGACAGCTATAAGTCGCGGGTGCGCTGGTTGCTGTCCAATCTGGTGACGGCGCTGCTGGCATCGCTCATTATCCGCCAGTTTGAAGGCACGATCGAGCAGATGGTCGCGCTGGCGACATTAATGCCGATTGTGGCGGGTGTGGGCGGCAATGCGGGCAGCCAGACTATGGCAGTGACGGTGCGTGCACTGGCGACCAACCAGATTACGGCGTCCAACAGCTGGCGGACTATTATGCGCGAAATCAGGGTAGCGCTGCTCAATGGATCGACAGTGGCAGTGGTTCTCGGGCTGGGTGTAACCGCTTTTTTCGGTAACCCAATGCTGGGTCTTGTGATCGCAGCAGCGATGATGATCAATATTGTGACAGCGGGCTTTGCGGGTGCGGCTGTTCCGCTGACGATGGATCGATTCGATGCCGATCCTGCGGTCGCATCGTCTATATTTGTGACCACGATTACGGACTCGATGGGCTTTTTGGCGTTCCTTGGACTGGCAACGGCTTTCGGACTTTCTGGCTAGCTTCATGCCATTGCATATGACCAAAATAGCCTTTGGTTGCGATAGCGTGGCTGACCTGCGTGCGCGATTGGAAAAGCGTGTGGCAGAGGGGCAAGTGCGGCTGACCACACGCTACAAGCCCAAACGCGCGGATGAGATGATGGGGGGCTCGCTGTACTGGATTCATGCGAGTGTGATTGTCGGGCGCAGTCCGCTCATCGGTTTCGAAGACAATGGGGAGGGGCGCTACTGGCTCAAAATAGAGCCGCGCCTGATCGCGGTGCAACCCCGGGCCAAACGCGCGCATCAGGGTTGGCGCTACCTTGATGCGACGGATGCGCCGCCGGATCTGGGCGAAGGCGAGGCCGCTGCCATGGAGGCAATGCCCGTCGATATGGCGAAAGAACTGGGGAAGCTGGGGCTGGTTTAGCGCTTATTTGGTCTCGCCATGATCCTCGGCTGCGCTATCCACCGCTGCTTCGGCCTCGGTTGTTGCTTCCGCCTTCTTCCGAGCCGCTTCCTCCGCTTTCACACGCGCTTCGATTTCCTCGGAATCTTCGTCAATCGTCGAAAGCCGCTTGGCGCGCTCTGCGGCAACAAGGTCCGCCCAGCTGGCGCTGCCAAATTGCTTGCGTTCGGCTTTGGCGTCACGGGCAATCTGCTCGAAACATCCTGTAAAGCCGCCGCCACCGACCGGCGAACAGCTTTGTGTGCCGCTGCGGCCAACATATTCGATGGATTTGACGCGGCTGGTCCAGGCTTCATTTTTGGTGGTGCCGGGTTCGCCGCGCCGCAGCTCTTCTGGGATACGATAGCGCTCGGCTTCTTCTTGCCGTGCGCACACAACGATTTCGTCTCCGCTGCTGACCGGGCAGGGGTCATTGCCATAGACGATTACCTGCTTGATGCGTTCCGGGCTTGGACCCATGGCAGGGTCCTGAGCCTGAAGCGGTCCGCTCCATAGCAGGGCGGCGGCAAGCGGAAGAATTATGGTAACAGACTGTTTCATGCGGTCAAATCCTCTTGGAAAGAGCGATGGCAGCGCGGCATCCCAATCGGATAGCGCCGGAAAGCAAAGGATAGGCGGGCGCATTTTCCGCACCCTGAGCGAGCGCTATTTCGCGATGCTCGACTTCTTCGGCCTGAAAATCACGGATTGCCTCGGAAAGTTCCGGGTCGTCTTCGCCCAGTGCTTCAAGCTGCTCGGAATAATGGGCGTCGATCTCGGTTTCGATCGCTGCTGTGCAGGCCATGGCGGCTTCCGGTCCGATGGCGGCGGTAACGGCGCCGAGCGCGAAACCGGCGACATCCCAAAAGGGCTGCAACGCTGTAGGGCGTATATTGCGCTCTGTCATCATTGCATCAAAATGTGCCCGGTGGCGTTCTTCCTGTGCGGCCATCGCGGCGATGGACCGCGCCATCGGGTGGCGGTTGCCCATAACAGCAAGCTGCCCGGCATAGATACGCGTGGCGCCAAATTCGCCAGCCTGATCAACACGCAGCATGGATGCCCGGTTCGCTGCGCGCGAAGCAGCAGTACGAGAAGCGACAGGGCGGGGAAAGTCGGTCACGATGTTTCCTTGTTCCAGCGGATGAGCAACGCACCGATCAGGCCCGCAGCACCTGTTGAAATTAGCGCATTATAGCCCGCAAGGGAAATACCAAAGAGCGACCATGGCGCGACATCGCAGCGGGTGAGCGGGGCAGCCATGATGCTGTCGAGCATTTCTGCGGTCGTGGTGCCGCTCATGGTGCTGGTGCAGGCGGTCAGACCTTGCCACCAGCCATATTCCACGCCTGCGTGAAAAGCCCCTATTGCACCGCTTATGGCAATAGCAAGTGCCGTAATAGCTGTAAAAACGGCTGAGAGCGCAGGGCGACTGCGCAGCGCAATGGCATCAAGTGCAAAGAAGATTGCGACCAGATGTGGCCAGCGCTGCCACATGCACATCTCGCACGGATAGAGCCCGCCGACATATTGTGACAGAAGCGCGCCGCCCAATAGCAGGCAGGGCATCATGATTGCGAGGAGCCGTGCGCGGGACAAGAGGAAAGAGGGGGACATGGTCATCCTATAGCGCGTAACATGAAAAGCGTCACCGCGCTTTGTGATGGATCAAAGCCGAACCTGCGATGAATGAAGCCAGTGACATGGAGAAAACAGGCTACCACATTGATAGCGATCATGATACCGGCCAGACTGCTCTATCGGTAGCACCGGCTTGCTTCAATAATGCGTCAGAATTTCATTCTGGCTGGAATACTATGGATACAAGGTCACATTCATGAACAATGAACTCAATGCAACTAAGGCGGCTTTAGGAGAGCTGGCCCGGCATCTTGATGTCGATATTTGTATTGAGCTCTGGGATGGAACGATCATTCCGCTTGGACGGGGGGCGCAAGAAGAGGTCCGTTTTGTTATTGGATCGCCGGTGGTTCTGCGCCGCCTTTTGACCCGCCCGTCGCTCATCAGCATTGCTGAACTTTTCGCAGCGGGTGATCTTGATATCACGGGTGGCAATCCTGTTGAGGCGATGAATCATCTGGACCATCTCCAGTTTCTGGCGTTGCCCAAAAAGGTCAACAAGGCGCGCCTGCTCAAAATGGCCCTGCCCATTCTCCTGAAGAGCTATTCGTTTAATTCTCTTGTCAGGAGCGTTAAAAACAAGGTCGGGATTTCATCGGGAGCCAGTCGGGATGATCGTGAACTGATCAAATTTCATTATGATCTTTCCAATGCTTTTTACGAATTATTTCTCGATGAAAATATGGTCTATTCGTCTGCCTATTTCCCAACGCCGGATGATACGCTGGATGATGCACAGCGCAACAAGCTCGATCTGATATGCCGAAAGCTCCGGCTGACGCCCGGCGACAGCTTGTTTGACCCCGGCTGTGGCTGGGGTGGCCTGCTGTGTTATGCTGCCTCTGAATATGGCGTGAGTGCCTATGGGACGACCTTGTCGCAGGAACAATATGACTATGTCACTGCCAAGATCGCGCGGCTTGGGCTGGCGGACAAGGTCACGATAGAGCTGCGGGATTGCCGTACTCTGGAGGATGGCCTTGTCTTCGACAAGGTCGCGCAGGTTGAGATGGTGGAACATATTGGTATCGACAATCATCATGATTTTTACCGCAACCTCAGACGCCATATGCGCCCGCGTGGCATTTATTTCGGGCAGGCGAGCGCACGCAGAATGACCGCTGACCCTGACAAATTTCATAAGCTCTCGCCCTATATGCAGTTTATCGTGCAATATATTTTCCCCGGCGGCGAACTGGATCATATCGGCATGACTGTCGCCAGTCTGGAGCGCGCCGGGTTTGAGGTGCATGAGGCAGAAGCGGTGCGGGAGCATTTTGGCAAGACATGCGAACATTGGGTCCAACGGCTTTATGCGCGCCAACAGGAGGGCGCGGCCCTGGTTGGTATGCCCACGACACGACTTTGGTTGCTCTATCTCTCGCTCTGTACGCTGGCTTTTCAGCGCGGGTCGCTCAATGCCTTTCAGGTTGTGGCGTCAAATCGCAGGGTTGGCGCATCGGGCATCGCCTATGACCGCAAGGCAGACTATGGCACTTAAGCCGGCCTAGAGTGTGATCCATATGTGGAATTGCGGCACCGGCCGGCGCCCTATTTCGCAGCGATTTTTTTCAGAGCTTCGGTGCTGTTGCTTGTATGCTGAGCGGGGCTTTTTGCCAGACGGGCGATAGTCTGCAACGCATAATGCAGCTGGAAGTCCTCAATGCCTTTGGCTTTGAGCTCTTCGGCGCTCATAGCAAAGCGCGGGTCGTCCTTGGCATCCTCTTCCAGCGCCGGGTCGTCGGTCTTGATCTCGTTGATCAGATGGCGGCGCAGATCGGACTCGCGGAATTTCGGCCGGGTTTTGTAATCCGGGTCGGAAATTTGTGGTACGCGTACATCCGGCTTTATGCCGCCTTCCTGCACGCTACGGCCAGACGGCGTATAATAGCGCGCGGTGGTGAGGCGTAGCGCGGTCGTCTGGCTCATGGGCAGCAAGGTTTGTACGCTACCCTTGCCGAAGCTGCGTTCGCCCATGATCAGCGCACGATGCTGGTCCTGCAGTGCGCCTGCTACGATTTCGGAAGCTGAAGCCGAGCCGCTATCGACCAGCACGATGACTGGCGCGCCCTTGGTGTCATCACCTGCCTTGGCATAATAGCGTTCAATATCGCCTTTATGCCGTCCGCGCTGGGAGACGATTTCGCCATGGTCTAGAAATACATCGGACACGGCGACGGCTTCGTCGAGCAGGCCGCCGGGGTTGGAGCGCATGTCAAGCACATAGCCGGTGGGTTTATGCCCCAGTGACTTGTCGATCGAGCGGATGGCCGAGCGCACATCCGCCCCGGTGTCGGCCGAGAAGCTGATGATCTGAATGACGCCGATATTGTTTTGCACTTCCCACTTTACCGGCTTGATGTCGATGATCTCACGGGTGATGGTGACTTCAATCGGCTTGTCACGGCCCGGCCGCACAATGGTGAGGTCAATAGAGGTGTTCGGTGCGCCGCGCATTTTCTCAACTGCTTCATCAAGCGTACCGCCATAGATCAGCACGCCATCGAGATGGGTGATATAGTCGCCCGCTTTTATGCCCGCACGAAAGGCGGGGGTGTCGGCGGTTGGCGCGATCACCTTCACCGCGCCATCTTCCATCGTCACCGAAAGGCCAAGACCGCCATAGCTGCCTTCAGTCTGGGTCCGCAGATTGGCAAAATCGCTGGCATCAAGAAAGCTGCTGTGCGGGTCGAGGCTGGAGAGCATACCTGAAATTGCGCCGCGGATGAGCTTTTCGTCATCGACCTTTTCGACATAATCGCTGCGCACACGCTGGAACACGTCCATAAACTCATCGAGTGCGGCATAGTTACTGGCTTCTGCCTCGGCCAAAGCCGCCGTCGTTGCGGGGATAAGGGCAAGAGCGCCAAGCGCCAGCGCGGAACGGAGAAAAGATGAGTTCATGCGGTCAAGCTATCCTATCGGGTTTACGCTAATATAAGCATAGTGTGGGCATACGCAAAGCGGGTAATCATGTTGTCATGATTCTGTGACTCAATCACCGGACTTTATTCATTGGCATTCATCATTGCGACAATATCGACCGGGCGTCCCTGACGGCGCAGTTCAATCGTTATTGTCGGATCTTTGCCTGTTGTGGCCAGCCCTACGGGCGCGCCTTGTGTCACGGCCTGCCCGGTTGAGACGGAAAGGCGCGACAGGTTGGCGAGCAGGCTGGACCAGCCATTGCCATGGTCGATGATGATAATCTGGCCATAGCCGCGATAGGGGCCGGCAAAAGCGATGCGCCCGCTCGCTGGCGCAACAAGCTGTGCGCCCGGCTGGGTCGCAACCGTAATACCGCGGGAGCGCGCGCCGCTATCGGATATTTCGCCAAGGCCAGTAACGATCGCGCCAATGACGGGCAGGCGATAGGCGGGGGATTTGGCCTGGGCCGAGGCTGTTTCTGCGCTGGCAGGGGCACGGGCCTGGCCCGGCGCAGCGGGACGAAGCTGTGGGCCCGGCAGCCCGGCGAGCCGTGTGCGAACATCGCCTGCATTTTCCAGTTCATCCAGCAGCTCGTCAATATCACGCGCCTGCTCACTGAGCGCTGTGGCGCGTTCGGCTTCCAGCCCGGCGCTGGAAGCGAGGCCACGGGCCGCAATGCGTTTTTTCGCTTCGAGGCGGCGGAGCGCCAAGCGCTGCTGGCCGAGTTTGACCTGGCTGTCCTTGAGTGCTGCATTGGCGCGGATGCTCATGGTTTTGAGCGCACGCGCCTTGTTCAGGTCTTCCCGCATGGCGGCTGTGCGCTTTTCGATCACCGGTAACACTTGTGAAAAGGCGGCGCGTGCATGGATGGCATCCTTGATACTGCCCGGTTGAAGCAAGGACAGCACAGGGGGACGGCGAGACAGGCTTTGCAGTGCGGCGGTCAACTTGATAAGCGGCTCTTGCTGGCGCGCAAGGCGGTGTTGCTGGCGGGCGATCATTTTGTCGATAATGGCAATGCGTGCCTGCCCTGCGCGCATATCGGCCTCGCTCTGCTGGATACGCGCTGCCAGTGCGGCGGCCCGGGCATTGAGAGTGTCAGCCTCAACGGTGGCTTGCTCGGCTCTGGTTTCCATAGTTTCGGATAGCGTGCGTGCGCGTTCGGCTTGCGCCTTGGCGTCTTTCAGTGCCTGCTGCTGCTCGGACAGATCGGCTGCCTTGCCCGAAACAATCACCTGCTGGGCCGAGGCCATCCAGCCGGTACAGGCCAGTGCAATCGTCACTGCGCCTCCAAAAATGATCACGCCCCGTTTCATGCGCTTTATCCTTCGCGATGATAAGGGTGGTTGGCAAGTATCGATGTCGCGCGCCAGAGCTGTTCTGCCACCATGGCGCGGGCGATCATATGCGGCCATGTCATACGGCCAAAGGCGATGAGCAGGTCCGCATCGGCGCGCGCAGCGTCATCAAAGCCATCAGCCGCGCCGATCATCAGGCGGCACTCGCGTATGCCCGTATCGCGCCAGTGCGAGAGCTGGCTGGCAAACTCTATCGAGCTGAGCTGCTTGCCTTTTTCATCGAGCATGATGGTGACATGGGGGTTGGCGGAGGGGGGCGGTATTTTACCGCCGGTGTCAGGCAGTTCACTGATGCGCGTAGGCCATGTTATGCGCTTCATATAGCGCTCGACAAGCTCTGCCTCTGCCGAACGGCCTATCTTCCCGCGCGCGATGATGTGCAACAGCATGTGCGCGGTTTCCTCTTGCCAGTGCCGGGTTAACGCAGGTTAGTGCGTCGCAGCCTGCGGTGCACTCGGTGCATCGGCAAAGCCCCACATCCGCTCCAGATTATAGAAGCTGCGTACTTCTGGTCGGAACAGGTGCACGATGACATCGCCAGCATCGATCAATACCCAGTCTGCAGTTGGCAAGCCTTCGATGCGCGGGATTACGCCGGTCTGGCGTTTGACGCGTTCGGCCAGTTTTTGCGCCATGGACGCTACCTGACGAGACGAACGGCCATTGGCGATCACCATGTAATCTGCAATGCTGCTTTTGCCTTCCAGTGGAATGGAGATGGTTTCCTGCGCCTGATCATCATCAAGAGACTGCATCACGATGGCGTGCAGTTCATCTGCAGAGCCGGGAGCAGAGCCGGATTTGGCACTATTGTCTGTGGCCGGATCATGGGCGCGGTGTGTCTGGTTCAATGTCGTTCTTTCATAAGTTAAGTCATTCCGGTTCATTGGGGCTGGAGTCGTTCTTTAGCATTTGCCGCGTGATTGGATCACGCACAGCTTTGTCTGCATAGTCATTATGCCAATGGGGGTTGGCCTGCCGCAGCAGGGTTGCCGACCGTGGATCAGGGCGAAAGCGCAAGTGCACGAGCGCCGGTGTTCTCCAGTTTGTCCAGTTTCTGCTCTGTGCTGCGGGCCGGACAAAGCGCCGCAGCCAGCTCATGGCCTTATGACCCTGAGTGCGCTCATCATAACCCGGACGGGCGATGACGGCAATGGGCATGATGCGTGCTATGCCACGCCAGTTTTTCCACTGGACAAATTGCCGGAGATTGTCCGCACCCATCAGCCAGATGAACCGGTGGCGGGGGAAGCGCCGGGTGAGGGTGTGCAGCGTATTATATGTATAGCGCGTGCCGAGCTGGCTTTCGATCGCGGTGGCGCGAATGGGCGCGCGGCGTGCGATTGTTTGTGCATGGGCGAGTCGCGCCGGCAGTGGAGCCATGCCCTTTTTGGGCTTGAGCGGGTTACCGGGGCTGACCAGCCACCAGACTTCGTCCAGTCCCAGCGCTTGCCTGGCGAACAGGCTGATTGCACGATGCCCGCCATGAGCCGGGTTAAACGAGCCGCCTAGTAGGCCGATGCGGCGCATATGTTGCTGCCTCATTGACTATCGGATTTCATCAGCGTGGTTTTATAGGGTAGGCCATGCTTGTTATAGGTTGTCCATTCGCCAACTTGTTGGCCCGCTTCGAATGTGCCGGACCGCATGATCGTGCCGTCTTTACGGAACCACTCCCAATATCCACTGAATTGACCATCCAGTGTCTGACCTTTCGCCCAAAGGCTGCCATCTGCATGATATTTGAGAAAAGGCTTGGTCGCGTTGCTCTTCACGCTCTGGCTCCAGCCTCCTCTACGCGCGTGCTGTTGTGGCGCAGCGCGGTCAGCACCGTGTTGACGATGCCGTCCGCATCCAGTCCGGCATCGGCATATTGCTTCTCCGGCTTGTCCTGATCCTGAAAAGCATCGGGCAGGCGCAGAGTGCGCAGCTTGAGGCCAGTATCGATCAGCCCTTCGTCGCTCGCCATGGTCAGCACATGCGCGCCCAGACCGCCGATGCTGCCTTCCTCGACCGTGACGCACACTTCATGGGTGGCGAGCAGCTTGCGGATGAGCGCTTCGTCGAGCGGCTTGGCAAAGCGCAGATCTGCGACACTGGTGGAAAGCCCGCGGGCATCGAGCGCATCTGCTGCTTTGAGCGCTTCTTCAAGCCGTGTGCCGAGTGAAAGGATCGCTATCTTCTTGCCCTCGCGCACGATGCGCCCTTTGCCGATTTCGAGACGCTGAGGCGTTTCGGGGAGCGCAATGCCAGTGCCTGCACCACGCGGATAGCGCACCGCGATCGGCCCGGTATCATGGCGTGCACAGGTGTGGACCATATGCACCAGTTCGGCCTCGTCAGCCGCCGCCATCACGACGAAATTAGGCAGGGTCGCGAGATAGGTGATGTCAAAGCTGCCCGCATGGGTGCTGCCATCCGCGCCGACAAGGCCAGCGCGGTCCATGGCAAAGCGCACGGGCAGGTTCTGGATAGCGACATCATGCACCACCTGATCATAGGCGCGTTGCAGAAAGGTGGAGTAGATCGCGCAGAAGGGGCGCATGCCCTGCGCGGCCAACCCTGCCGCAAAAGTGACGGCATGTTGCTCGGCAATACCAACATCGAAAGTGCGATCAGGGAAAGCCTGCTCGAACTTGTCGAGGCCGGTGCCTGACGGCATGGCGGCCGTGATCGCGCAGACTGTCTCGTCGCGCTCGGCTTCGGCGATCAGCGCCTTGGCGAAAACATTGGTGTAGCTGGGCGGTCCGGGAGGCGCTTTGGCCTGAGCGCCCGTCACGACATCGAACTTTTGTACGCCATGATATTTGTCGTCGGCAGCTTCGGCCGGGGCGTAGCCCTTGCCCTTTTGCGTGACGACATGGATCAGGCACGGTCCTTCGGCGGCGTCGCGCACATTTTCGAGGACGGGGATCAATTGGTCGAGATTATGGCCATCAATTGGCCCGACATAATAAAAGCCGAGCTCCTCAAAGAGCGTGCCCCCCATGGCCATGCCACGGGCAAATTCATCGGTCTTGCGCGCGGCGGTATGGAGCGATTTGGGGAGCTTGCGCGCAAGGCGCTTTGCAAGCTCGCGCAGACCAAGAAACTCACGGCTCGACGCCAGACGTGCCAGATAGGCCGAAAGCCCGCCAACCGGCGGCGCGATCGACATGTCATTGTCGTTGAGGATCACGATGAGGCGGTTGCCCGCTGCCTCAGCATTGTTCATCGCCTCATAGGCCATGCCTGCTGACATCGCGCCATCGCCGATGACGGCAATGCCCTTGCCCGGAGTGCCTGCCATTTTGTTGGCGATGGCAAAGCCCAGAGCCGCGCTGATGCTGGTGGAGCTGTGCGCGGCGCCAAAGGGGTCATATGCGCTCTCGGCGCGTTTGGTGAAGCCCGAAAGGCCGCCACCCTGCCGCAGTGTACGAATGCGATCGCGCCTGCCGGTGAGGATTTTATGCGGATAGCATTGGTGACCCACGTCCCAGATCAGCTTGTCATCGGGTGTGTTGAACACATAATGGATGGCCGTCGTTAGCTCGACAACGCCAAGGCCGGAGCCCAGATGCCCGCCTGTTGTGCCCACGGCGCTGATCGTCTCGGCGCGCAACTCATCGGCGAGCTGACGCAATTGCTGCGGCTTCAGCTGTCGCAGATCTTCAGGGATGTGTACCTGATCAAGCAGGGGGGTGTCAGGGCGATCATTCATGTAAAATAACGTCTCCGGTCAATGACCATAAAGCCATTAGCGGCGCATGTCGAACCTAATGCGGGTCTTTATGCCGCTTTTTGACAGTCTGTGCACATGCCCTGCACTTCGATGATAGGGCGTTCGGCAACGAAGTTTTCCGTTGTGGCGCAAGCGCGCAAGCTGGCCGTAATCGTGTCATCATCAACATGAATGGCTTTGCTGCAACGGGTGCAGACGAGGAAGATGCAATCATGCACGCAGCCGGGATGGGCGTTGACGATAAAAGCGTTTGCACTTTCGATGCGGATGGCCAGATTGCTGGTCACAAACAGGTCGAGAATGCGATAGACGCTGTTGGGGGCTACGCGTTTGCCGCGCGCTGCAGATACAGAATCAGCGATGTCATATGCCGAAACGGGCTTTTCCTGCCCGGCCAGCGCATCGAAGATAGTTGCGCGCATTTCCGTCCATTGCTCGCCGCTCTCTTCGAGAACCTTACGGGCCTCTTCGCGCAGCGCAGCGCCGGTAAATTCATGATGATGATGATGCTTACCCATAGCAGCTGTGTAATGGCGCGGGCGCTCCGGTACAAGCCATAGCTATGGCATCAGGCGTCGGGCACGGCGATTTGTGCCGCCTGATCGCGCAAATATTGTGCCTTCGCAGGATTGGCGGCGATAGCTGACTGGAGCGCGGCCTTCGCCTTGGCGCTTTCGCCCAGGGTCATGCGGCTGCGCATCAGCATGAGCCAGCCATCAACATTGGCGGGGTTGGCTTTCAGCTTGCCTTCCAGACTTTCGACCATGCCTGCTATCATCGCGTCTTGCTGGCCTTTGGGCAGGGCGGCTGCGGCTTGCATTTGCTGGCGGCTTGGGCCGGGGATGGCGGCGGTGGCGACGTTGACGCCAGCTGCGGCATGGGGGTCGGCTGCCGGTGGGGCGATGGCTGCGAGGCGGTCAGCGACGTCCATATCGTTGATTTTGGCGGCTTGCTCGATGGTACGGCGCAGATCCTTTGCCCATGGCGCACCCGCAGGCGTGTCTTTCAGCAGGGCAAACCAGCCATCAATAGCGCCCTTGTGATCCCCTGCCAGATCCTTGCGCACAGCGACAAAATAGCGCGCACGCGGATCTTTCGGGTCCAGCTTGAGCGCTTTGTCAAAGGCTGTTGACGCCTCGTCGGGCATCGGGTTGCGTTCGTCCGACATCACCAGCGCTTCGCCCAGCGAAGACCAGAAAGTGGCGTTGCTGGGGGCCAGTTCGGTAGCGCGACGATAGGCGCGAGCGGCGTCGGCATATTTCCCGGTTTCGAAATAGACCCAGCCCAGTTGTTGCCAGCCCTCGGCGTCTTTGGGGTTAGAGCCGACGCGCTCCTGTAATGTGCGAATAATCTTGGCCGGATCGGGCGCTTCGGCTGAAGTGGCCTGCACAGGAGAAGGGGCGGCTTGCGGTTCAGCGCTGTTGCGCGTTACTGCATATCCCACGGAAACGAGCGCAATAGCAGCGGCTCCCAGCAAGAGATAGCGGCCCAGCGGGCGGTTGCTCGGTGAAGGTTCGGCCTTGCTCATGTGCATGGCCCGCGAAGATCAGAAACTTTTTTCGGCATAGATACGGGATATATCACCAGCCCATTCGCCATGGAAGCGTTCCAGCAATATTTCTGCCGATGTTTTCCCGCGCGCGACAATTTCATGGAGCGGCTGCAGGTGACAGGTCTCATTATCGCCGCTGGAATTCAAACGCGCCCGATTGTTCAGGCCGGTTTCAGCAATGTGTAACACTTCAGGCGCAATATCGCGCACGGTCCGGCCCCCTGAGACAGGTGTATCAAAGCCAAGCCGGGGCACGCTGTCGCGCAGATTTTGCCGCTCTTCCATGCTCCAGTCTTTTACCAGATCCCATGCGGCATCCAGCGCGCTCTGGTCATAGAGCAAGCCGACCCAGAGCGCTGGCAAGGCGCAAATACGGTTCCATGGACCGCCATCAGCACCGCGCATCTCAAGGAAGCTTTTGAGGCGCACTTCGGGGAAGGCGGTTGAAAGATGGTCGTTCCAGTCTGCCAGCGTTGGTTTTTCACCGGGCAGGGCAGGGAGCTCGCCCTTCAGGAAATCGCGAAAACTCTGGCCTGCGGCGTCAATATATTTGCCATCACGAAAGATGAAATACATCGGCACATCAAGCGCATAGTCGGCATAGCGTTCATAGCCGAAACCATCTTCGAACACGAAGGGCAACATGCCGGTGCGCGCCGGGTCGGTGTCGGACCAGATATGGCTACGGTAGGAGAGAAAGCCATTGGGCCTGCCCTCGGTGAAAGGCGAATTGGCGAATAATGCCGTGGCAATGGGCTGCAACGCGAGGCTGACGCGGAATTTGTGCGCCATATCGGCTTCTGACGCATAATCGAGATTGGTCTGTATGGTGCAGGTACGCAGCATCATGTCGAGGCCGAGGGAGCCGACGCGCGGCATATGGCGCAGCATTATGCCATAGCGGCCTTTAGGCATGACCGGCAGCTCGTCGCGCGTCTTGTCCGGCCACATGCCAACGCCCAGAAAGCCGAGGCCAAGCTCATCGCCTACAGCCTTCACCTGCTCCAGATGCCGCCCGGTTTCCGCGCAGGTCTGGTGCAGGTTTTCGAGCGGCGCGCCAGACAGTTCGAGCTGCCCTGCGGGTTCGAGGCTCACTGTGCCGTCCTTGCCGGACAGGGCGATCATATTCCCGCCTTCCATCACCGGTTCCCAGCCGAAGCGGGTCAGGCCGGACAGAAGGGCGCGAATGCCATTTTTTTCGTCATATGAGGGTGCGTGATGGTCATCCAGAGCATAGACGAATTTCTCATGCTCAGTGCCGATACGCCAGTTTTCGACGGGTTTTTCGCCGCGTGCAAAAACGGAGATCAGTTGATCCCGACTTTCGATGACGGGGTCTTCCCCACCGGAGTCCGTTCTTGTGCTCATGCCCCGCCTAACGCTGTGTCTGATGGAGCAGATAGGGATGCTCTGTCCGCCAATCAATTGCATTTCGTAGCAAAACAGTGTTTCGCTACAGATATAATCCTTTATTCTTGCCAGTCGCCATTGGTTGCCATCCAGCATGCCGTAGCGGCAAGCGCGGCGGTTTCAGCACGCAAAATGCGTGGGCCCAGGGATATGGCGACGCTGGCTGGATGGCCGCGAACGGCCTCACGCTCCTGATCCGTGAAGCCGCCTTCCGGGCCGATGAGCAGTGCCGCAGGGCCTTTATAAGTTGCAAAGGTTTCTGCCATGGCGTCACCACCCATTTCGTCTGCGAAGAAGAGGTGTCGGTCTTGTGGCCAGCTTTTGAGCAGCGCATCGAGCTTCATGATTTCGGTGATTGCGGGCACTGCAGTGCGCCCGCATTGTTCAGCGGCTTCGATCATATGCGTGCGCAAGCGGCCAAGGTTGAGCTTGTCGACCACCGCCCGGCTGGTGAGTACCGGCTGGAGCTTCGCGACGCCCAGTTCGCAGGCTTTCTCAGCGACAAGGTCTATGCGCGCTTTCTTGATTGGTGCGGCGCAGAGCCAGAAATCGGGCACGGGTTCGAGGGGCTTGGTTTGTTCGGCGCATTCCAGAACGAGATCACGCTTGCGGATGGCGCTGGCCCGCGCCGCCCATTCGCCATCGCGGCCATTGAAGAGCAACACCGCGTCACCGTCTTTCACGCGCATCACCGAGACCAGATAATGGGCGGCATTGCCATCAATGGGCACAGCCGCGCCTGCTGCCAGATCCGCCTCGACATAAAGGCGCGGGGCGCTTCGCGGGGGCCATGCAGGGGTTGCGGGCATGCGAGACTTACTCCATTGGGATTCCCCATGTCTAAACAGCAAAAGACGGCGCAAGTGCAAGCTAATATCGCCCCGGCCAATATCGTCCCGGCCAATATCGTCCCGGACAGTCAGGCGAGCGGGCTGATGGCCTTGCTGCCTGCATGTGTGCGTGATCTTGTGCAAATGGCGCGCTTTGACCGGCCTATTGGCTGGTGGTTGCTGTTCTGGCCCGGGGCATGGGCGATTGCGCTCGCTGGCAATGGGCTTGAGCACTGGCGCATGACCCTGTGGTTTCTGGCGGGGAGCATAGCGATGCGCGGCGCGGGCTGTGTGTGGAACGACATAGTGGATCGCAATCTCGACAAGCAGGTTGCGCGCACGGCCAGCCGACCTTTGGCGGCGGGCAGGCTGAGCGTGTTACAGGCCGCATTGTGGATGGGCGCGCTGTGTCTGGCTGGCTTGGTTGTGCTGCTGCAATTGCGCCGGGAGGCGCAGCTTATGGCGCTCGCCAGCCTTGCGCTGGTCGCGGCCTATCCATTTATGAAACGGATCACATGGTGGCCACAGCTCTGGCTGGGGCTGGTGTTTACATGGCCGGCTCTGGTCGGTTGGGTGCAGATGACCGGTGGGCTGAATATTGCGACCGGTCTGCTTTATGCGGGCGGCATATGCTGGGTAATCGGGTTTGACAGCATCTATGCGCTTCAGGACAAGGAAGATGACGCGCTGGTGGGCATTAAATCGAGCGCGCTCGCTATGGGCGACCATGCGCGCATCGGCGTGGCGGGTTTTTATACTGTGGCGACCGCAGCGTGGGCCGGGGCTTTATGGATGGTGCGCCCGCACCCTCTGGCGCTGCTCGCCTTGCTCCCGCTGGCTGTGCATTTCCTCTGGCAGATCGCAACGCTCAAGGAAGACGGGCATGACCCGCTGGTCAAATTCCGCGCGAACCGCTTTCTCGGTGCGCTGATGTTCGCCGCATGTGTGGTGGTCGGCGCGAGTTAGGGTCAGGACCCATTAATTCCGAGGATCATGGTTTGAAGCGATTGGCCGCTATGCGAGGAAGAAAAGTGCAGGAAATGCGAGGGCATTTTCAAGCTTTTCTGACGTGGCAGAGCGGCCAATCGGTCAAATCCGAAAGGACGTTCGAATGGCTTCGACCTCGAACGAAACTGCCCTTGTAAAGGCCACCAGCCTTCACTGCGGGCTTTTCCGCCCGATCTCTTCGCCATTTGAACGCCATGACCGCGAAATTAATGGGTCCTGACCCTAAAGGCCGAGCGCTTTACGCAGTTCGGCATTGATCCGGCTTTGCCAGCGTGGTCCCATGGAACGAAATTTTTCCAGAACGACAGCGTCCAGTCGTAACGTTACTTGCTGCTTGGGGTTAGCTGAACGAGGCCGTCCACGCTTTGTGAGCGTACCGCTGGCAGGACGAATGACCGTATCTCCGTGACGAATTTCGGCGCGATCCCACTGATCTTCCGTCCATTCCGGAAGGTCATCATCATCCCAAACGGGTGGCAAAGGCTTTTTGTTCTCGCTCATTGCATTTTCTCATCGATATAATCCAGATACCATCTCTGGTTGGTGTCCATGCGATCATTACCATGCGCTCGTTTATATGGCCGTAGGTTTGAAAGCGTTGCTCCGGATAATCATATCGGTCATTCTCCTGCGTGAAATGGGTGCCACTGAAAATCTGACCTGCATCAGCGAAATTGAGACCTCTATCTTTTAGAGTCGATAGCTGCTTGGCCTCATCATATGTAATTTTCATAACGATTTCCATATCACAAGGCAGCGATAGCTGTGCCTAATTGCTATACCTGCGAGGGGACTGGAAACCTCAGCATTTTTGTACCTACAAAAATCACTCTGCTGCGAGCAATTCCTCAGCGCCGCCAAGGTCTACCGAGACGAGGCGGCTGATGCCTTGTTCTATCATCGTCACGCCGAAGAGGCGGTGCATGCGGCTCATCGTCACGGCATTATGGGTGACGATCAGGTAGCGGGTGTTGGTGTCGCGGACCATCTGGTCCAGCAGGTCACAGAAGCGCTCCACATTGGCATCGTCCAGCGGCGCATCGACCTCGTCCAGCACGCAGATTGGCGCTGGGTTGGTCAGGAACAGACCAAAGATAAGCGCGACCGCGGTTAATGCCTGCTCGCCGCCAGACAGCAAAGTGAGCGTCGAGAGCTTTTACCCGGCGGCTGGGCGAGAATTTCGAGGCCCGCTTCAAGCGGATCGTCGCTGTCGATCAGCTCCAGTCGCGCCTGCCCGCCATTGAAGAGCGCCGTGAACAGGCGCTGGAAATGCTGGTCCACGGCCTCAAACGCGGCCAGCAGGCGCTGGCGGCCCTCGCGGTTGAGACTGCCGATAGACCCGCGCAACTGGTGAATGGCCTGAGCAATTTCTTCGCTTTCGGTGCGGCTGGTGGTTTGCTGGGCTTCCAGCTCTTCCAGCTCTTGCGCGGCGATCAGATTGACCGGGCCGATGCGTTCGCGCTCCGTGGTGAACTTCTCAAACTCGGCCTGTTCATCGTGCGCACTACGCATTTCACTGCTGTCAAAACCGATTTTTTCGGGCAACACGGGCGGCGGGCATTCGAAGCGCTCGCCGCATTGGCGATTGGTTTCGGTGCGGTGGGCGATTGCGGCCTCGGCGCGGGCTGCGGCGCCAGCGCGGGCTTCACGCGCCAGCGAGAGCGCTTCGCCTGCTTGCTGATGAAGCGCTTCCGTGGAGCGCAAGCTGCTCTCTGCAATGGCTTCTGCCGTTTGCGCTTCAGTGGCCTGCTGGGCCAATGTGCGGTTTTCAGCTTCCAGCGTTTCGGCTTCCTGAGCGAGCAGTTCGGGCTTGCCGTTCAGCGCTGCCTTGTCTTCAGCGATGCTTTCCTCGCGCTTGGCCATATCGGCAAGGCGCTTGCCGGCCTCACCGGAGCGGCTTTTCCAGCGCTTGATTTCGCCTTCTGCATCGGTCAGGCGCGTGCGGTCTGATGACAGGCTGCGCTGTGCCAATGCGGCATCGGCCTGAAGCTGGCTTGCCTTTGCATGGCTCGCTTCGCTTGCGCGCGAGAGCTGGCTGACCAGCGCGCGCGTTTCCGTACCATCGGGAATGTCCGCAAGAGCCGCCTGCGCCTTTTCATGCTCGTCGAGAGTGGCGGCAAGCTCGGTGCGCGCTTCTTGCGCGCGGGCGCTAATATCGCTCCGGCGGGTGGCGAGGCGCTCGATCTGTGCTGCCGCATCGTCGCGGGTGCGGGTGGCCAATGCGCTGTCCCGCTCGGCGGCTGACAGGTCCGTGCGCAATCCGGCGATTGCATTTTCTGCATTGTTGGCGGCTTCTCGCGCGGCCAATAGCGCAGCGTTTACTGCCTCCACTTCGGCGCGCGCCGGGCCGATTTGGGCTTCAATCGCTTCCAGCCGGTTGGCGCGGATAAGGCGCTGCGCCGTGGCCGCGCCCGCGGCTTCATCGCCACCGCGCGCTATGAAGCCATCCCAGCGGCGCAGATCGCCATCTTTCGTGACAAGACGCTGGCCGACCACGAGTGGCTGGCCATCATCGCTTGTCGCGACGCCAATCTGACTGAGCCGACGGGCAAGACCCGGCGGGGCGTTGACATAGGCAGAGAGGGATTCTGTATTTTCCGGTAGTGACGGGTCAGTCTCCTGAGCCTGCGCGCCCGCCCAGTGTCGCGCGGCGCTGGCATCCAGTCCGACTTCCAGCTCATCGCCCAGTGCGGCGGCAAGCGCATGCTCATATCCGGGCTTGGCTTTCACCTTGTCGAGCAACCGGTCCTTGCCTGATGATCCGCTGCCTAATGCACGCTCCAGTGCTTGTGCCTCGCCTTCCAGCGCGGATAATGCTGCGCGCGCTGAGGATAGCGCGGACTCGGCCTCGCTGCGCGCCTGCGTGGCGGTGGCACGATCCATTTCGGCGTGTTCGAGCGCGACTTCCGCCTGTTCTTTGCGGGCTTGGGCTTCAGCCAGCGTCTTGCCGGCGGCATTGCGCTGCTGCTCCAGTGGTGCGGCTTGCGGGAGAGCCGCCAGCTCTGCCTCCAGCTTTTGCGCATCGCGTTGGGCGCGTTCCAGACGCCCCTGCGATGCGGAGAGGGCCGCTTGCGCTACCCGCAGCTCGGCTTGCTCGCCCGCTTGTTGCGCCATTGCCTTGGCCAGCTCCAGCTCGGCGTCGCGGGCTTCTTCCTGTGCCTGGGCTATGCGCGCGGCAAATTCGGGTGCGCGCTCTTCGGCGTCTGCGATGCGGGCTTTGAGCGCCGTACCTTCATCGGTCAGGCGCGCAATGGCTTGCGCTGCGTCATGCGCCAGCTCGTCTTCGCGGGCACGGTCTTCGGTGAGGCGCTGTGCCTGCGCATCAAGGTCAGCGAGGCGACGCACCGTCTCGTCATGCCGGGCCTTCAGGGCCGCAAGCTTGTGGCCTGCATCATGTGCGGCATCGCGCGCTGTTTGTGCGGCGCTGCGGGCCTTGGCGAGAGCCTGCGTCGCTTCATGGACATGGGCGGCGCTATTGCCCTGATGCTCTTGCGCTTCAGATACGGCGGCCTCGCGCTCCTTGGCTTCGGCCTGCGCGGCTGCCGCTGTGGCGTCTGCCTCGCGCCAGCGGGCATAGAGCGCACGGGCTTCGGCGCTGCGGATTTGTTCGGAAAGACGGGTGTAACGCTCTGCGGCCTTGGCCTGACGGCGCAACGCATTGGCGCGCACGTCCATGTCCGCCAATATTTCATCGAGCCGGGAGAGGTTATTTTCGGCGGCGCGCAGCTTTTGCTCGGCATCCTTGCGGCGCACATGCAGCCCTGCGATCCCGGCGGCTTCCTCCAGCATCGCGCGGCGTTCCTGCGGGCGCGCCGCAATGACAGCGGCGATTTTGCCTTGTGAGACCAGGGCCGGGCTGTGCGCGCCGGTGGCCGCATCGGCGAAAACCAGCGCGACATCCTTGGCGCGGACATCCTTGCCATTGGCGCGATAGGCGCTGCCTGCGCCGCGCTCGATCCGGCGCATGATCTCCAGCTCCCCATCGCCGCCCACTTCCATGGCGGGAATAGTCTCGCCCGGTTGCACGGCAGCATGCAGCATCACCTCGGCAAAGTCGCGTTGGGGGCGGGTCGCGGTGCCTGCGAAGATCACATCTTCCATGCCGCCGCCGCGCATCGAGCGCGCGCTGGATTCGCCCATCACCCAGCGGATGGCCTCAAGCAGGTTGGATTTGCCGCAGCCATTGGGGCCGACAATGCCGGTCAGCCCCGGTTCGATCCGCAGCTCGGTTGAGTCGACGAAACTCTTGAAACCGGAGAGCTTGAGGCGACGAATTTCCATCGGCGGTCAGCTTCGTGCCGTCGAAGAAGAAGAGGGAAGCCGTGTCGCCTGCGCGATCAGAGGCCTGCCTCCTCAAGCTTGGTTTTGAGCGGTGCCCAGCTACTCATATTTTCAGCGACCTTGCCATTGATCAGGATGGTTGGGGTGCCGGTGATATTATATTGCGTATTGGCACTGCGCACCTGCTCGGCCAGTGCCGTGATTTGTGTTTCGTCGGAGAGGCATTGTCTGGCCTTGTCCTCAGAAATGCCACGCTGCTTGATGAAGTCGATGAGGCCTGCCATCTGCGCCAGCGCGATAAAGCGCTCATTGACCGGCTTCTCCATTGCTGCGCCATAGGCTTCCTCGCCTGCGCCTTGCGCTGTTTCGAACATGGCCATCTGATTGGCAAAGAGCTGATGCGAAAGCGGGAAATGCGGTTCTGCGCCGGCACAGCCAGCGAGGAGCGCGGTGGTCATATCGAGCGGGTCTCGCGCATAGGGGCGGAATTCGAAGCTCATCTTGCCGGTATCGACCATCGCATCGAGGTCTTGCGCAGAGCTTTCGGTGAAGTCCGCGCAATGCGAGCATGTGTAGGAGCCATATTCGACAATTTTAAGCGCGGCTTCCGGGTTGCCCATCACATAGCCCCCCGCTTGCGATACCGCGACAATATCGCTCCACTGCTGGCCATCAGGAGCCGGAACATTTTCGCCTGCCTCTATTTTGGGGCCGGCGGAAGAGGCGTCCTTGTCGCCGCATGCGCTGAGCGTCATGGCAAGGGTGGCCAATGCGGGCAGGAAGAAGTTTTTATTCACGAACGATTGCTCCGGTTATGTTGGCAAAGGTCTAGTTTAGTTTGCCGGTGCGGGCAACAGAGGACGAAGGCTCGTCCAATCATATGCAGCGACATGCTTTCCATTGATCAGAAAACTCGGTGTGCCGGTGATCTTGTCCTGTTCGATGCCATATTGTGTCATGGCAAGCACCATATCCATCGCTTTGGCATCAGCAAGGCAAGCGCGGCTTTGAGCGGGCGTGACACCGCGCTTCGCCATAAACGCAAAAAGCCCGGTTTTTTCTGCAATGTCGGCCATTACAGCGGTGCGGTCTGCGTCTGCTGGTAGTGGGCTGGCTGTTTGGGAATGCTGCCGTACCTTCTCGATCCACACATCATAATTGGCAAAGAGCGCTTCATGATTGCCGGGAAAGCGCGCGGGGCCGCCGCAGCGGGCCAGCAAGGCTGCCGTCAGGTCATAGCGATCGCGCACAAGATTGCGCACCTCTATGACGAAATCGCCTTTGGATACCCAGTCGCTTTTGAGTGGAGCGGATGCTTCCGTTACAAAATGCGCGCAATGGGAACAGGTGTAACTCACATATTCGACGAGTCGTGTTGTGGCTGTGGGCTTGCCAATCTGATGTGCGCCATTGGGAGCAAGGGCGACATGGTTCGACCAGTTTTGTGGCCGCTCTGCGGGGGCTGTTGCTGGCAAGACCAGCGATGCTGCAACCAGCAGCGCGACAATGATGAGGATTATACGACGGAAATACACGATTCTGGTCTGGTCCTGTAGCGGCGATGTTTAGCTGATCTTGCCCAGTTTGGGCGGATTGGCAAGTCCCTGTGCCATGGATTCGAGCACTGAGCGCAGCTCCGGGTCGCCAATGTCGCGCAGCGAATCGCCAAGCTCAGTCGGTATGGGCTTGAGATTGGCGGGCGGCGGGCGGCGTTCCGGCTCCCTGCGCACGATCTCGCCCTGCTTGATCGCGACTTTGGCAATAGCGGGATAGCCGAAAAAGCGGTTCACCCGCTCGATGATATCCGGGATGATATGCTGGATGATTGGCGCATGGCCGCTCATCACGGTGAGCGCCAATGTGCCGTCTGACTTTTTGCCTGCCGGGAAACGAATCGATTCGGGGGCGCTCACGGCAGCGGTGCGTGCGCCGACAATCTCAGCCCAGCGTGTCACGACGCTGGATTGCACAAAGCCGAAACGACGGAAAGCGGCGCCGCCAATGCGCGGCATCAGGTCAGCAATGGCACGTGGGCCGCCAATGCGTTCGGGCGGCGTATGGCCGGGCTTGCGCGATTTTTTGCCAGATGTTTTGCCGGCAGAAGGCTTCTTTGGTTCCGTCATCACCGCCTTCATGCCATAGCGCGGGCATGTCCGTCGAGAGTGAACCGATCCATGCCGTCGCCGCTGCGTTGCTGCGCCATTATGATCTGCATGCGCGCAGCCTGCCATGGCGCATGAAGCCGGGCAGTGGTGCGCGGCCTGACCCGTATCGCATCTGGCTTTCCGAGATCATGTTGCAGCAAACGACCGTGGCTGCGGTGGTTCCCTATTATGAGAAATTTACAGCGCGCTGGCCGAGCGTGATGGCATTGGCGGCAGCGGATGATGCCGATGTAATGGCCGCATGGGCCGGGCTGGGCTATTATGCACGTGCGCGCAACCTGCTCGCCTGTGCGCGGGTCGTCGCGGGCGAGCATGGAGGGCGCTTCCCGGATAGCGAGGCCGGGTTGCTGGCGCTGCCCGGCGTGGGCGCATATACGGCGGCGGCAGTGGCAGCGATTGCCTTTGGTGCGCGCGCTGTGGTGGTTGATGCCAATGTCGAGCGGGTGGTGAGCCGCCTGTTTGCAATAGACACGCCCCTTCCGGCTTCCCGCCCGGAAATTCGCGCTAAGACAGACGTGATTACGCCTGCCGAACGTGCAGGCGATTTTGCACAGGCGATGATGGATCTGGGCGCTGGCCTATGCACGGTGCGCAATCCGCAATGCCTGCTTTGCCCGGTACGCGAGCATTGCGCGGCGCAAGCTCAGGGACGCGCCGAGGCTTTCCCGGTCAAGGCACCGAAAAAAGACAAGCCGCATCGCCATGGCATAGTCTGGTGGCTGGAACGTGAGGATGGCCATGTCTGGATCGAACGGCGCGCGGACAAACGCATGCTGGGTGGTATGGCAGGATTGCCGGGCAGTTCATGGGACACGCGCGGCAAGGAGGGCGAGGGCGCGCCGCCCGTTGCGGGGGAGTGGACCACGCTTAACCGGCCGGTGGAGCATGTGTTTACCCATTTTCGCCTGACGGTGACGGTGCAGCGCCTGTTGTGCGCTTCCAATATTCAGCCAGAGGGTGCAGGCCAGTGGTGGCCGCTGGACACAATAAGCGAGGCGGGCTTGCCTACCCTCTTTGCAAAAGTTGTGAAGACTGCCATGCAGAGCCACGATGACTGATATATGGCCTTCCCCTTCTTCTTCCATTCCTGGCTTTTCTTCCTGTACGCTGGACAGGTGTGATCAGGTGCGCGTTGACCCGGCAGCATTGGCTGAGTGGTTCGCTGATCCGGCCGCTTTGCGCATAGTTCTGGATGGTCTTGATCCGGCGCTGGATGGTGACTGCCTTGCGCGCGAACCGCTGCCTTATGATGCATCGCCAGAGACGCATGCGTTGCTGGGTTGCCTTGAAGACAGACGCCCGCTCTTCGTCGAGCTGAAGCGCGATATCCCCCATGGCGGGCAATTTGCGCCCGCCGTATGGGAAGCGGCGAATGTCATGAGCGCGGAAGAACTGAGCCTCTATGCAGCAGCACGGAGCCTTGTGGATTGGCATGCGCGTCATGGCTTTTGCGCGGTGTGCGGTGCGCCCACCAGGCCTGTGAAAGCGGGGTGGTCGCGCAGATGCGTGGGCTGTCGTGCCGAGCACTTCCCGCGTGTTGACCCGGTTGTGATCATGCTTGCTGAATATGACGGCAAAGTGCTGCTGGGACGCCAGCCCCGCTTTCCGCCCCGGCGTTTTTCCGCGCTCGCCGGTTTTGTCGAGCCGGGGGAAACATTTGAGGGTGCTGTTGCGCGTGAATTGTTCGAAGAGGCAGGCATCAGGGTCTCTGATGTCCGCTATGTGATGAGCCAGCCATGGCCGTTTCCCTCCTCCATGATGATTGCGTGCACGGCGCAGGCGCATGATGATGTGCTAACCTTGGATATTCAGGAGCTGGAACATGCCTTCTGGGCGAGCGCGGATGATGTTCGTGCGGCGTTTGCGGGGGACCCTGAAGCGCGCTTTATTGCGCCACCGGCTATGGCTGTGGCGCATCATCTCTTGAAATATTGGCTGCAAGCGCAAGACTGATTAGCAGGACTGATCATGCTGGCGTTGCGCCATCGTGCATCGGTGGTTATGGCCGATGGTTCATAGCTACAGGATAAATTTGAATGCTCTCACTCCGTGATGCACAGGATCGTACTCAGGCTCTGGTCGCGCAGGCGCGCAAGGCGGGCGCGGATGCTGCTGATGCGCTCTATGCCTGCAATGCCTCGACTGGCGTTTCCGTGCGGCTGGGCGAGATGGAAGATGTGGAGCAATCCGAAGGCGAGGAGATTGGCCTGCGCATATTTGTAGGCCAGCGCTCGGCGACTGTGTCGGCGTCTGATCTGGAGCCGACGGCATTGGCTGCGCTGGTGGAGCGCTGTCTGTCTATGGCGAAAGAAGCGCCGGAAGATCCTTATGCGACGCTGGCCCCGGAAGACCGGCTGATGCGTGGTAAAATGCCCGCGCTTGATCTTGCCGATGATGATATGCCGGAGCCTGCTGCGCTCAAGGAACGCGCGCTGACCATTGAAGACGCGGCGCGCTCTGTTCCGGGCATCACCAACAGCGAAGGCGGCGGCGCGAGCATGGGGCGCACGCAGGTGGCGCTTGCCACCAGCCATGGTTTTGCAGGCAGCTATGCCACCACCATGCATGGCACATGGGCGAGTGTGTTAGCGGGCGAAGGTGCCGCCATGCAGCGCGACCATGCCAGCCACAGCGTGCGCCATTTGCGGGACCTTGAAGACGCAGAGCATGTCGGTCGCCGCGCAGGGCACAGGGCGATTGCGCGTCTTGGCGCGGCCAAAATCAAGGGTGGGGATATGCCGATCATCTTCGATCCGCGTGTCAGCGGTAGCCTGATTGGTCATCTGATCGGCGCTATTGCGGGGCCAGCGATCACCCGGCGCTCCAGCTTCCTGCTTGATGATCTGGGCGCGCAATTATTTGATAATGGCATCACCATAATTGATGACCCGCTGCGCAAGCGCGGCTTGCGCTCGCGTCCGTTTGATGGCGAAGGCCTGCCGACGCATAAGACAGCGCTGATCGAAAAGGGCGTTTTAACAGGCTGGTTGCTCGATAGCGCATCGGCCAAACAATTGGGCGAGGCACCCACCGGTCATGCCAGCCGGGGGTCCGGCGTTTCAGCGACCAATGTGCATATGGAGCCGGGCGAAGCATCACCCATGGACCTGATACACGGCATTGAGCGCGGCATATATGTGACCGAGCTGATCGGCATGGGGGTTAACCCGGTAACAGGCGATTATAGTCGGGGCGCATCGGGCTTCCTCATCGAGAATGGTGCGGTTGGCCCTGCGGTCACGGAAATCACGATAGCGGGCAACCTCAAGGATATGTTTGCGGCGATGACGCCTGCCAGCGACCTTGCCTTTCGCTATGCAGTTAATGTGCCGACATTGCGGGTAGAGGGCATGACGGTGGCCGGTGGCTGACGGTGCGATTCGCCCTATAATCGATGCGGTAACACAGGCCGCTGACCATGCTCTGGAGCTATGGGCTGGCGGCGCAACACTGGTGAAGCGCTGGGAGAAAGAACCCGGCCAGCCGGTATGTGATGCTGATATTGAGGTAGATACCATGCTGCGCGAGGCTCTGGGGCAGATCGCGCCTGATGCTGGCTGGCTTTCGGAAGAGACGGCAGATAACGCCGCCCGGCTCTCGGCAGAGCGTGTGTGGGTGGTTGATCCGATAGATGGTACGCGCGATTATCTGGGTGGCAGAGCTGGCTGGGCGGTATCGGTGGCGCTTGTTGAACAAGGGGTGCCGATTGTTGCTGTGCTCGCGGCGCCAGCGCGTAACGAACTGTGGATCGCTCAGGCAGGCAAGGGTGCGCATCGCAATGGCCGGGCCCTGAGCGCCAGCGCCCGGTTGCAGCTGCCCGGCGCGCGTGTACCGGCCGATATATTGCCCAGGGCGGACCGTGACCTTACCTGCGTGCTCCGGCCCAATAGCATTGCACTGCGCATGGCGATGGTTGCTGCGGATGAAGCGGACATGGTCGCCGGTTTGCGCTGGGGCTATGAATGGGACATTGCCGCCGCCGCTCTGATCGCTGCTGAGGCAGGAGCAGTTGTGACGGATGCGCTGGGCGCTGGCCTTGCCTTCAACCAACCCGACCCGGTTGCGCTCGGGCTGCTATGTTGTGCGCCAGGAATACATGAAGCGGCGGTAGACCGGTTGTCTGAACGGGCAATGAAAGCGCGGCAGGAGAGGCGCTAGTGTGGTGGATTTGAAATTCGCCACATTGAAACGGCCAGGTGCAGAGCGAATTTCAAATCCTTAAACCACACTAGATTCATATAGTTACTAGTGACCCTTATGGATCTGAAGTTC
>Ga0070727_10000733_pt1 | contig 38420 bp, 30 predicted proteins | sample tdAd472_FD_66722 | JGI IMG/M metagenome (GOLD analysis project Ga0070727, IMG submission 66722) | Marine sediment microbial communities from the Atlantic coast under amendment with organic carbon and nitrate - tdAd47.2 | ecosystem: Environmental > Aquatic > Marine > Coastal > Sediment | place... | reverse complement strand
CTTACGCACCGCCGAATAGTTCGATTTGCCAGGCCATGTCGTCTTCGCTGAGCGGGAAATCTCCCTCCGGCTCGCCCAGCAAAGCGCTCTTTGGAATGTTGCATAACAGGGTTTGCAACTCGACGGCCAGCGACATGGACATTTTGGCCTGCCAGCAAACCGAAACGATCCCTTTGGCGTTCTGCCCGCTGATCATCCGCATAATCCCTTCAAGCGGCACGCCGGAAATGACCGAGAGGGCGGCGTGGACAAACCGGCGGTCGTCTTTGTTGAGCGCGTCCAGAATGGCTTGTTCGGTCAGCTCTCCTTGTTCGAAAAGGCGTTCGGCCATTTCAAGGGGAGTCTCCCCGTCCTCCTCATCGTCCACCAACAGAGTGTCGTGACTGGACGACCCATCCAATCCTTTCGGCTCGGCCAATTTACGCTGCCGATCCATTCCCCTGGGCTCCGCCGTGGTTTCGTCCAGGCGGCGGTGCACTTCTTTCTTGACCGCCTCGACGGTTTCCGGGTCCAGATCTTCCCGGACCTCCAGCACCTTAAGCAAGGTATCGGCAACGAAGGTTGCCAATCGACCGGCCGCTTTCGACGACAACTGCGGCCTGCGAACCATTGGGTCGTGCCAGGCTTCAATCGACGGGGCCCGGTCGACCAGCATATCGAGCGTCTCTTCGCGGATTTGAGCGCTGGGATTGGACAGCAATTCGGTAATCGCCTGCTCGTCGTCTGATTTGGCGATGGCATCGGCAACGTTGGTCGCCACATGGGAACGCCGGGAAATCGCCGACAGCGCCCCGTTGGCGTGCTCGCTTTCGATGATTTCAAGCAGGTCTTCATCGGTCAGGACCGGCGAAAATTCGAGCACAGGCCCTGCCACCGCCAGTTCGATATCGCGGGCTAAGCGCCGAATAACGGCAGGCGGCGCATCGGCCACGTCCTTTAAGGCTTCCGAGAGGATTTGCCGCACCTTGGTCGCCTGGTCGCGGGCCAAGGATTCCAGCGCCTGATAGGTCATGGTTTTGATTTTGTCGCGCTCGTTGGCCGTCAAACCCGGGGCGAGCTGGGCGATTTTATAGGCCAGATCCTCCCGTACGGCGGGTTCGGTATCGCCCAACAAAAGCAGATCGGCCTTGCGTGGCGTCGCATCGTTCGACGCAATTTCACGGCGTACGTCAGGGTGAGGGTCTTCGGCGAGAAAATAGAGAATTTCCGCCGAAATATCGGTCCGCGACGCCAACCGGCGGCGAACCTGCGGATCGTCGTGTTTAAGCAGTTCCCGCGCGTCTTCGTACGACAGCGGGTCTGCGCTTTCCAGAACTTTCGGATCCACCCCTATTTTGTCATTCATGCCTCACCCCCCCCCGGGCATCGGCGCAACGGCAAAGTTTCCCTTACCCCCGTGTTTGACCGCATACATAGCGTCATCGGCCCGCGCCACCAAGTCGTCCAGGCTCTCCTCGTCCGTCGGGTCGAAAATTGCAATCCCGATCGACATGCCCAACGGGTGTTCGTCGTCGCCCGAAAATTCTTCCAGTTTTTCTGTCGCCGCCAACAACCCCTTGGCCCGCTTCGTCGCCGCTTCCTCATCGGCGCCGTCGAGCCACAAGGCGAACTCGTCACCGCCCAGCCGGGCGATGGAGTCGCCGGGCCGCGTTTCATGGATCAGCAGATCCCTAAGCGCCATCAGGGCTTCATCGCCGCGCTGGTGGCCGTGAATGTCGTTCACTTGCTTGAAATTGTCCAAATCCACATAAACCAAGGACGCTTTGTCGCCGGAATGCTTGAGGCGCTGAATACGCCGCGGCACATCCTCCTCGAAAAACGCCCGGCGGTTGAGCAGGCCGGTGAGGGCGTCGGTGCGCGAGAGCTGCAAGATATGCTCATGCTTGGCGACCTGCTCGTTGGCGATGCCCAGCTGATTGGCGATATCGCTCAACAAAAGCCGGTCGTCGTCGTCCCAGCTGTCCTCGCCGCCGCTTTTCCACAGTACGATCGCGCCATTGACCCCGCCGCTGTAATAGGTCGGCGCGGCAAGAAAAACCTGATTTCCTTTCGCATGATCGGCGACCAGACTGTTTCGATCGAACAACTCAAGCACCCGGCTTGCCTCGGCGGGATCGCCCGCCTCCCCGTATTCGGCCGATGGAACGAACCCGACGGCCTCTCTAAACCGGTAAAGGTAACAACCGTCCGCCCCAAGGCTGCGGGTCGTCGCACGCGCCGCGACCGAGAGCATGTTGAGCGGCTCCACTTCGTCGCGAATGGCGGTGACGATGCGGCTCAAGGTTTTTTCCCGGTGGTAGGCGCGGGCCAGGGCGGCGTCGCGCGTCCGTTCCTCGGTCACGTCGCGGCAGACCCCGCGGGCGCCGACCCAACGGCCGTCTTCATCCAGCAACGGCGACGCGGAGACCACGACGCAGGCCGGTTTATCGTCGGAAAATTTGAGCCAGACCTCTTCTTCATGGGCGTCTTCGCCGCTGGTAAACGGCAATCCGCGCTCGGCGTCTTCGGATTTAAGTAAAAAATCTTCCGGTTTTTTACCGACGAACAGCTTGGCGGGGTAGCCCAGGGCTCCGCGCGGCGAGACGAAAACGAAGGTTCCGTCGGCCCCCAGCTCCCAGGCGAAATCGCTGGAAATCTCCACCAAATCCTTATAGCGCTGGCGCGATTCCACCAAGGCGTTGCGCAGGGTGATTTCCAGGCTCGCGTCGCGGCACAACGCCAAAATCTGCGACCGTTTGGCGAAGGGAACGCAGGTGACCTCCAGCAGGCCCTCGACGTTTTCCCGCGGCAGGCTGACGGTGCCGGAAACGGTTTTGAGGCGATGTTTGGTTTCGCGCAACAGCTCGTTGAGTTCCGGCGCTTCGTCCGCTTCGTAGCGGTCGCGCAACTCCCGGCCCTTCGGATTGGTCAAACGGACGGACCCATCGAAGCCGAACAACAAGGCGGCTCCCGGGTGTCCGGCAATCAAGGCTTTGTCCGGCACCTCGGGAAGAATTTCCGCGACGCCCGAATCTTTCGTCGAACTGCTCACACTCATGGGTTTCTTTTTAACCCCTCCGGTGCTTTGAGAACAGTTCTTTGCCCGGTAAGGGCTCAAAATCTTTGATGTTTTTCGACGGTTTGCCGAAAAGATAGCCCTGGACGTAGTCGACGCCGCACTCGCGGACAAACTCAAGACCGCGCGGGTCGTCAATCATTTCGGCGATGGTTTCGACACCAAGCTTTTTACAAAGTTCGGTCAGCGCGGAGAGAAAGGCACGCCCTTTCGGGACGCTCATGGCGTTGCGTACGGCGCTGCCGTCGAGCTTCACCACATCCACATCCAAGGTGCTCAAGTACTGGAAACTGGCCGCTCCCGCGCCGAAGTCGTCGAGGCAGACGTGATACTTTTGTTTCCGCAGGCTCTGAATAAATTCGTCGGCTGATTCCAAGTCGGTCATGCGGGCCGATTCGGTGATTTCGAACATCAGCTTGCCGTCCAGCCACTTGTTCTCTTTCAGCATGTCGTGCAAGGCCGACACGTAGGACAACGTGCCGACCGAATGGCCCGAGATGTTGATTGCCAAACGGTACTTGTTGGAATTCCGCGGCTGTTTGGACAGCCACTCGACCACCTTGCGCGCCATGGCGATGTCAAATTGATGAATTAGCCCGGTTTCCTCGGCGAAAGTGATGTGCCTATAGGGGGATTCATCCCCACTGCCGTCCATTTTAAAGCGAGCCAGAGCCTCGTAGTGGTGAATCTCTCCGGTCTTGCAATCGACGATCGGCTGGAACGCCACATCGAAGGTCGTATTCGAGATGATCCGGTGAAAGTTCTCCATCCAACCGGCAGCTTCCGAAGCCAGCGCACTAATATTGGTCGACAGTGCGGAAAGGTCGAAATGGGCCCCCTCCTGTTCGCGAAACTTATTGATGGTGTAAACGAGACCACGCGCCATATCGGCAGGAGAGACACCGGAATCATTCATATCGACCGTCGCCGCCTTGACTTCGACTCCCTTGCCTTCCGGATCGGCCAACCGGGTCAGCTCGGTAATCTGGCTCTGGATAGCTTCGATATCGGTTTCGGAATCATGGATAAAACTGAACTTATCCTCGGCCAGACGCGCCGCCGAATCCCCATGCACCGAATTGGCCTTCAAACAGGCCCCGACCGAGGCCATCAACTCATGCCCGGCCTCATCGCCGAGCTTCTTGCTCAGCTTGCCCATTTCGGGCATGGCCATCATGGTGACCTGGACGTCCTGACCGGCTTGCTGCATCTGCTCGACCCGGTGGGTCGCCACGTCGGCGAAGGCGCCCCCATCATACAGGCCGCTCTCCAGGTCCCGTGAGATCGGTGCGCCGCCTTTAATCACGGTGGCGGGCGCGCCGGTCTTGAAGGCGAGGAAAAAGTGCCCGTTCAGCTCGTCCAGGCAGTATCCGGCGAAGTCGAGCGGCGGGGTCATCCCCCGGTTGCCCTCCAGGCGGATCGACACATGCTCGATCCGGCCCCTTTTGCGCGCCACATTCAGCAGCTGGTCGAACAAAAAGCGGTCTTTTTCGGTAACGATGGTTTTAAGATTCCGACCGACGAGCTCGCCGGCTTGGCGGCCAAGCGCCGGACTCGTCGCACCGACGGCGAAGAGCACCGTGCCGTTGGCGTCCAACTCGAACATGAACTCGGCCCAACAAAAGGCCAGAGCGACGAACCGGTCGCGCTCCGCCTTCAGATGCTGTTCCTTGCTCATCCCCGTCCCGCTCTTTGCGGCGGCTTCCATCCTATCCACTCCGGTGCTGTTCAAGACGGTTCTTTTGGGAATTGGCCCCCATTGGGCTATGGAAGAACTTTCCCTCTCAACTTAGCGAGCCAGTTTTTTAAAACCGTTTGAAAGAAAGTAAACGCCTCCCCACGGCGAATGACAACCCTAAAGAGGAAAATGGGAACTACGCTCGGAAATAAAAAGCCTTTGTCGGCGAATAAAAACAGTTGCCAGAACGGCCTTACATCCCCAGTCTTTGCGCCATGACATCTGATAATCCCAAAACCCTGACGGCGGCGGAAACCTGGATCTTCGATCTGGACAACACGCTCTATCCGGCGAAAACCGACCTATTTTCTCAAGTCGATGTGCGGATCCGCGATTTCATCGCCGATTTTCTCGATATGGAAAAGGACGCGGCCTACAAGCTGCAAAAAGAGTATTTCCGCGAGTACGGCACCACCATGCGCGGATTGATGACCAATTACGGCCTCGATCCAAAAAAATTCTTGAGTTACGTCCACGACATCGACGTCACCCCGGTCGCCCCGTCGCCCGAGCTCGGCGAGGCGCTGACAAAACTGCCCGGCCGCAAGATCATTTATACCAACGCCTCGACGGCCCATGCCGAGCGCGTTATGGACCGGCTTGGCGTGTCGGCGCATTTCAGCGGCGTTTTCGATATCATGGACGCCGAATACACTCCAAAGCCCCAACCCGGCCCTTACAAGACGCTCGTCGAACGCTTCGGCATCGACCCGTCCAAAACGGTCATGGTCGAAGATATCGCCAAAAATCTTCAACCGGCGGCGGCCATGGGAATGACGACCATCTGGGTGCGCACCGACACCGTGTGGGGTCAGGCGGATCAAGAAGCCGACTACGTCCATCACGCCATCGACGATCTCGCCGACTGGCTGGGCATGCTGGTTTCTTGAGAAACCCCCTTATTGACAGCCCCCGCACACGCCGCCATTGTGCGGTCAATTTTGTATTTTATGGCTTAAGCAAGAAGGAAAAAGAACGACCATGTCGTACACGGAATTGGAAAAAGAAATCGAAACCGCCTGGGAAAACCGGGACTCCCTAACGCCGGACACCACCGGGCCGGTCCGCGAAGCCATCGAGAACGCTTTGGAAGCGCTCGATTCCGGCAATCTGCGGGTCGCCGAAAAGAAAGACGGCGCCTGGACGGTCAACCAGTGGGCCAAGAAAGCCGTACTGCTTTCCTTCCGCATCAACGACATGGAAACCATCGAAAACGGTCCGGGCGACGCCCGTTGGTTCGACAAGGTGCCTTCCAAGTTCGACGGTTGGGACGAAAGCGCCTTCCGCGCCGCCAAGTTCCGCGCCGTCCCCAACTGCATCGTCCGCCGCTCGGCCTACATTGCGCCGGGCGTGGTGTTGATGCCCTCTTTCGTCAACCTGGGCGCCTACGTGGACGAAGGCACCATGGTCGACACCTGGGCCACCGTCGGCTCCTGCGCCCAGATCGGCAAAGGCGTTCATATTTCGGGCGGCGCGGGCATCGGCGGCGTTCTGGAGCCCCTGCAGGCCGGACCGGTGATTATCGAAGACAATTGCTTCATCGGGGCGCGCTCCGAAGTGGCCGAAGGCGTCGTCGTCGAGGAAGGCTCCGTTTTGTCCATGGGCGTGTTCATCGGCCAGTCGACCAAAATCGTCAATCGCGAAACCGGCGAAGTAACCTACGGCCGCGTGCCCGCCTACTCGGTGGTCGTGCCCGGCGCCATGCCCGGCAAACCCCTGCCCGACGGCACCCCCGGCCCCAATCTGGCCTGCGCCGTGATCGTCAAAACGGTCGACGAGAAAACCCGCTCGAAAACCTCGATCAACGAACTTTTGCGGGATTAAGCTAACGTGTCGTACCCCTCCTAACCTCCCTTAAGAGGGGAGGGACAAACGTAAAGGTCCTCCCCCTCCTAGGGGGAGTTAGAGGGGGTACTATTAAAAGGAACGACTTACTCCATGACCCGTCCCATCGATCCCGTCGACCTGACCCGCGATCTGATCCGCCGCCCCAGCGTCACCCCAACCGACGCCGGGGCCCTGGATGTGCTTGAAGACGCGCTCAAGCCGATGGGGTTCGTCTGCCGCCGCATGCCGTTCTCGGAACCCGGTACCCCCGACGTGGACAACCTCTACGCCCGGCTTGGCACCGGCGGAAAGCATATCTGCTTCGCCGGTCATACCGACGTGGTGCCGGTGGGCGATGCGAAGGCCTGGCGGTTCGATCCGTTTGCCGCCGAGGTGGCCGACGGCATGGTCTACGGGCGCGGGGCGGTCGATATGAAGACCGCCATCGCCTGTTTCGCAGCTGCAAGCCAGCAATACGTCGCCGAAGCGGGCGATGGGTTTAACGGATCGATCAGCGTCATGATTACCGGCGACGAGGAAGGCCCGGCAATCAACGGCACCAAAAAAATGCTCGAGGTGCTGGCTGGCGAGGGCGAAACCTGGGACGGCTGCATCGTCGGCGAGCCGACCAACCCCGAACATCTGGGCGAAATGATCAAGATCGGGCGGCGCGGCAGCCTCAACGGCGTGCTCACGGTGACCGGCACCCAAGGTCATACCGCCTACCCGCATCTCGCCGACAACCCGGTGCCACGCGCCATCTGGATGCTGCGCGAAATCGTCGAGCATTTGCTGGATCAAGGCTCCGAGCATTTCCAGCCGAGCACCCTTGAGATCACCACCGTCGACGTCGGTAACCCGGCGACCAATGTCATCCCGGCGACCGTCACCGCGGGCTTCAATGTGCGGTTCAACGACCTGCACAGCGGGGCAAGCGTCGAGAAATGGATCCGCGATCATTTCAACAAAATCTCCCCCGACTACGATCTGGAGATCAAGGTTTCGGGCGAATCTTTCCTCACCCCGCCGGGACCGTTGAGCGACGCGCTGCGCGACGCCGCCGAACGGGTGACCCGGCGCAAGCCGGAGCTTTCCACCTCGGGCGGCACCTCGGATGCGCGCTTCATCAAGGATTACTGCCCGGTCGCCGAGTTTGGCTTGATGAACGAAACCGCCCACAAGGTGGATGAGCGGGTGGCGATTAGCGATATCAACGACCTCACGGAAATTTACCGTCAGACGCTGAAAACCCTGTTCGAGGCCCCATGAGTCCGGCATCCGGCGAAGTCGCCTCCAGCCTCTACGGCGCATTCCGTCTTGCCCGGTTCGATCCGTCGGGCCTCAATTACTTCAATATTTCGCTGAACGGCTTCTGGAATTCTTTTTTCGCCGCGGTCATCGTCGCCCCCCTGTTCGGGTTGCTGATTCTGCTGCAGTACCAGAACGTCCCGGTCGATCCGCCGCCCAGCCCGATCCGCTTCGGCTTCGCTCACGGGATCGGCTACGTTATTTCCTGGACGATTTTTCCCGTCCTGATGATTTCGCTGGTCCGCTTCATCAAGCGCGACGTCTATTACGTCCGCTTCATCATCGCCTACAACTGGGCCGCGGTTCTGCAAAACGCCTTTTACATGCCGCTGGCGATTGCCGCCCAACTGGGCATGCTGTCGGCGGAAGCCGGTACGTTTTTAGGGCTTATCGTGCTGACCGCCGTGCTGTTCTACGTCTGGTTCGTCACCCGGGTCACCTTGGCGGTTTCGCCCGGAATGGCCGCCGCCATCGTGTTCTTCGATCTGGTGGTCAGCATCATCGTCACCAGCTGGACCGATATGGTGGCGTTAAGCTTGTAAGCTAGAAATTCAGCCAGGTGGCGATGGCGCCGATGCCGATCAGGCTCATGAGGAACGGCGAGGTCACGATACCGAAGACCGCCAGCATCAATCCGAACAGCCCCCAGCCGATCTGGCCGATAAACAGGGCGATGACCGAACAGATCAGGCCGATCAATGTAAACACCGCGCTGAACGGAATGCCGATCACACCGAAAATCACCGCCGCCCAGCCCATCATAGGTTTTTTCTCTTCCTGAGGGTCGTTCAGGGTCAAAGGGATTTTTCCGTCGTCGCTCATGCTCAATCGCTCCTAATAGCGCACTTCCACCAGATACAAACCGCAGGCCGGGGCCGTCGGGCCGCCCGCCCTTCGATCCTTGGCCTCAAGCGCGGCCTTTAAGTCGTCGCGGGTCCATTTGCCGTCGCCGACCAGCCGCAAGGTCCCGACGATATTACGCACCTGATGGTGCAGGAAAGACCGCGCCCGCACATTGATGCGGATTTCCTCGCCGTCCTTCCAGATATCGATCATGTCCATGGTCCGGATCGGGCTGTCCGCCTGACATTCGGACGCGCGGAAGGTGGTGAAATCGTGCCTGCCCAACAACACCTGCGCCGCGTCGCGCATGGCCTTCCAGTCAAGCTCCGGCCTAATTTCCCACACCCGGCCCCGCTCGATGGCGGCCGGTCCCCGCCGGTTGAGGATGCGGTAAAGATAAGCCCGCTCGGTGGCCGAAAACCGGGCGTGAAATTCTTCGTCCACCTGTTCGGCCGCCAAAACAGAAATCCGATGCGGTTTGACATGAAAGTTGAGCGCATCGCGCACATTGTCGGCCGGGAAGTCTTTCTCCGTATCCACATGGGCGACCTGGCCCAGGGCGTGAACGCCCGCGTCGGTGCGCCCGGCGACGAAGAACCGGTGCGGCGCACCCGCCGGATCCATCTTATCTGCGGCGTCTTCCAGGGCTTCCTGCACCGAAAAGCCGTTGTCCTGGCGCTGCCAGCCGACGAACGCCGTGCCTTCGTATTCGATGGTCAGCTTGTAGCGCGGCATTAAAGCACCGTTCCTTTCGGCAAATCGTAGCCGCGCAGAAAGGCCTCGGCGTCCATCGGGGCCTTGCCCGCCCGTTGGACTTTCAACAGCTGCAATGCTCCCTCACCACAGGCGATGGTCAAGGCGTCGTCCAGCACCGTTCCCGGCGTACCGCTTTGATCGGTGCCGCGAACTTCCAAGACCTTGATGCGGTCCTTGTCCCGGTCGAAATAAGCTCCCGGCCAGGGGGTAAAGGCGCGCACCGCCCGCTCCAGTTCCACCGCCGGCTTGGCGAAATCCAGCCGGCCTTCGCCTTTTTCCAATTTTGACGCGTAGGTTACGCCTTCATCCGGTTGCGGCGTCGCGGTCAGCGCTCCGGCAGCAAGCTTGTCCACCGCCTCAACGATCAGCCGCGCGCCCATTTCCATGAGTGCATCGTGCAACCCGCTCGCCGTGGTTTCCGGCGTAATTTTCACCCGGTCGACCAGCAGCATGTCGCCGGTGTCGAGCCCTTCGTCCATCTGCATGATGGTCACCCCGGTCTCGGCGTCGCCTGCGAGAATGGCACGCTGAATCGGAGCCGCGCCGCGCCAGCGGGGCAGCAGGGAGGCGTGAATGTTAAAGCAGCCGTACTTGGGTGCATCGAGGATCGGCTTGGGTAATATCAGGCCGTAGGCCGCCACCACGGCGAGGTCGGCATTGAGGCCCGCAAAGGCTTGTTGTTCGTCTTCGTTGCGCAACGATTTAGGCGTTCTCACCTCGATGCCTTTTGCCTCGGCGAAGGCATGAACCGGCGTTAAGCGCTCCTTGTGTCCGCGGCCCGCCGGGCGGGGCGGCTGGCTATAGACGCAAACGATTTCGTGTCCCGCATCGATCAGGGCGGCCAGGGGCGCGACGGCGAAATCGGGGGTTCCCATATAAATGATGCGCACGGCTAAAAACTCTTTCGTTAACGGCGATTCGCCGTCAAACTGTTCCCATTCTTTACAAAGGTCAAGACGGGCCCAAGTAAAAACGCGCATAACAAGTCGCCCATCGCCGAATTTTCCTTGTGGGGGGAAAATTGAACATGTCGCCCTTAGGGTTGTTGTCCCGGTTCATTGGAAACACGCCGGTCAAGGTGCTTGGCCCCGGCTTCTCGGCCATTTTGCTCGCCGTCACCCTTGCCGTCGCCGCCATTGCCGTGATCAGCGGGCAGCAAATCGACGCCCTGGCAGAGACCGCCTCGACCCCCGAAGCGGCGCGCGCGCTCACGACGCTTTCCTTCACCATTACCTGGGCGCTCGGCGCCATCGCTGTCATGCTGGCCTTCATGTCGCTGGGCAACGTTTGGTGGACGTTGGCCCATCAGGTCGGACCGATCAACGCCCTGACCGACGCCATGGGCAAGCTGGCCGGCGGCGAGCTCGATACGCCGGTGCCTCACAAGGACCAGAAAAACGAAATCGGCCGGATGGCCAACGCGGTACGGGTATTCAAGGACAACGCCATAAAAATGCAGGCCATGGAAGAAGAACAGGCGCGCGCCAAACAGGAAGCCGAGGCCGAGCGCAAACGCCTGATGGCGCAAATGGCCGACGAGTTGGAAGCCAGCGTCGAGAAGATGACCCAGAATTTGGCCAGCGAAGCCGCCGACATGCGCCAGGCCGCTCAAATGATGGTTTCAGCGGCCAACCAAGGGGTACAGCGGACCAGCGGCATCGATGAAAGCGCCCAGCAGGCGGCAGGCAACGTCGATGCGGTTTCCGCCGCCGCCGAGCAATTGAATAATTCGATCACCGGCATCCGCGGCAAGGTGGGTGAATCGTCAAGCATCGCCGCCAACGCGGTGGTCGAAGCGGAAGAAACCAACCGCCGGATCGAAGGCTTGGCGGAAGCCTCGCAGCGGATCGGCGAAGTGATTGAAATGATCGCTGGGATCGCCGAACAGACCAATTTGTTGGCGCTCAACGCCACCATCGAAGCCGCCCGCGCCGGAGAGGCCGGAAAAGGCTTTTCCGTCGTCGCCTCCGAGGTCAAGAACCTGGCCGACCAGACGGCCAAGGCGACCGGCGAGATTTCCCAGCACATTACCGACATCCAAGGCGCTACCGGTCAAGCCGTCGACGCCATCGCGGCGATCCGCGAAACCATTGCAAAAATCGACCAGATCGGCAAGACGGTCACCGGCGATGTGGATCAGCAGGCTAACGCCACCCGCGAAATCGCCCGCAACGTCGATCAGGCCGCGGGCGGCACCCGTCGGGTCTCCGATGCGGTCGGCGAAGTAGCGGAAGCGACGGCGGAAACCGGCAAGCTGGCAAACCATGTGCTGACCTCGGCCAACACTCTGACCGATCAAGTCGGCGCGCTGCGCGAAACAGTCGGGGATTTCCTGGTTCATGTGAGGGGCGGCGAGAAGAAAACCACCGCCAGCCAAGCCGAAGACGACGGCGTCGATTTGTTTTAGGGCGAACCTCCCGTAACACTCGGTTACAAAAAACCGGCCCCCGGCACATAAACCCGTTACAAAACCCCGGCATCATCCCCGCATTCGACACCGTTCGCTTAAAAGGGGATACAGCGTTATGGCCGCAACACCTGCCGGAACTTCAAGCATTCAAAAATACGCCACGCCTTTAGCCGTCGCCCTGTTCGCCGTGGTCGGGGTGTCCGGCGTGCTGATTTTCTTCCACCTCGGCGAGGGGGCCTTAAAAGGACTTCACGAATGGCTGGGGTTGGCCTTCGTCGCCGCCTCGGCGCTCCATGTGGCGCGCAACTGGAACGGTTTCGTCAAAATCGTCAAAACCAAACGCACCCAGGCGCTGGTCGGCCTCACCGGCATTGCCGCCGCGGCCTTTATCATGGTCTCCGCACAAGGCGGTGGCAATCCGATGAAAGCCTTTGTCTTCGCCGCCGCCAAGGCTCCCTTGCCTCAGGTCGCCCAGGTGCTCAACCTCTCGCCCGACCAAGCAATCGCCGGTCTTGTCGCAAAAGGCTTTACGGTCACCGACGCCAATCAGTCACTAGCCCAAATAGCAAAGGCCTCGAAACGCGAAGTCCCCGAGGCCTTTGGCATTCTGATGTCGGCGAAGAATTAAGGAACCAAAAATCCGACGATTTGTTTGATTTCCTTGAGGATCGGCTGGGCGATGGCGTTGGCCCGCTCGGCCCCTTCGTGCATGATCGCATCGAGCGTCGCATGGTCGTCCATCAGGCGGTTCATTTCATCGCCGATCGGGCTTAGTTTAGCGACCGCCAGGTCGGCCAGATCCTGCTTGAAGGTGGAGAACTGCCCGCCGGCATATTGCGCAACCACATCGGCGGTGGTTTTGCCGTCGAGCGCCGCATAGATGCCGATCAGGTTGGCTGCTTCCGGGCGTTCCTTCAGCTCTTCGACGGCTTCCGGCAGGGGCAACGGGTCGGTCTTGGCCTTGCGGATCCGCTTGGCGATGGTGTCGGCGTCGTCGGTCATAACGATCCGTGAGGCTTCCGACGGGTCCGATTTGCTCATCTTCTTGGTGCCGTCTTTCAACGACATCACCCGCGTCGCTTCGCCGAAAATCAACGGCTCGACCACCGGGAAGTAGTCGACGCCGAAATCGTTGTTGAACTTCTGGGCGATGTCGCGGGTCAGTTCCAGGTGCTGCTTCTGGTCCTCGCCAACCGGCACGTGGGTCGCCTTGTAGAGCAAAATGTCAGCGGCCATCAGGTTCGGATAAGCGTACAAACCGACCGAGGCGCGTTCGCGGTTCTTGCCGGCCTTCTCCTTGAACTGGGTCATCCGGTTGAGCCAGCCCAAACGCGCCACGCAGTTGAATATCCAGGCCAGTTCGGCATGTCCGGAAACGGCGGACTGGTTGAAGATGATGTTCTTCTTGGGGTCGACGCCTGAGGCGATCATGGCGGCGGCCACTTCGCGGGTGTTGGCGACCAGTTCCTTGGGGTCCTGCCATACGGTGATCGCATGCATATCAACGACGCAGAAAATGCACTCGAAGTCGTTTTGCAACGAAACCCAGTTGCGGATTGCGCCGAGATAGTTGCCGAGATGGAGATTACCGGTGGGCTGAACGCCCGAGAAGATGCGGCTCATGAGTTTGGACCCCTTCAGAGCACGATCGTTTCAAATCAAAGATTTGGAACGTGAATCGTCCTCTATCAAAATTAATATGGGTGGCCAGAGCGTTGGACCGCCGAGGCCAAGTTGAAATCGCGCGGAGTTATGGACCGGTCCGGCGGATTATTCAAGACGCCTTTTTGCGCATCATGCCTTTTATGTCGGACAGGCGTGCCGCCCCGGTCACATGGGCCAGCAGGAAGTAGGAAACGAGACCCGCCAAAATTAGAATAACCAAGGCGGCGATCCGCTGGGTTTCGCCATTGTCGATCCAGGGCGTCAGGACCAGGGTCAACCCCCACAAAACGCCCCCCATCAACACCGCCGACAATAAAATCCTTGGCAGACGGCTCTTGAACCGCTCATCGCGCGTCAACTGCCCCCGTTGGCGCAAAATGGTCGCCAGGAGGAGCGTGTTGGTCCAGGCCGAAATCACCGTCGCCATGGCTAGGCCGACATGGAGGAACGGCCCCATCAGCAACAGATTGAAGACGATATTGACCACCATGCAGACGGCGGCGATGATCATCGGCGTTTTGGTGTCGCCACGGGCGAAGAAACCCGGCGTCAGGCCTTTGTTGAGCACGTAGGCGGGCAGACCGAACGCGTAGACCATCAAGGCGGCCGCCGTGGCGCTGCTGGCCTCGGCGGTAAAGGCATTGCGCTCAAACAGCACGCTAATGATCGGGCCGGGAATGATGGCAAAAGCCACGGCCGCCGGAACCGTCAGCAACAGCGTAAATTCCAGCGCCCGGTTCTGGCTGTGCATCGCCCCTGCTTCGTCCCCCGCCCGCAGCTGGCGCGACAGCAGCGGCAGCAAGGCGGTACCGACCGCCACGCCGACCACGCCGAGCGGCAGTTGGGTTACCCGGTCGGCGAAGAACAGGTAGGAAATCGACCCGGTGGGCAGCAACGAGGCGATAATCATATCGACCACCAGATTGACCTGATAGATCCCCGCGCCGATCGCACCGGGGATGATCCGCTTGACCAGCGTCTTGATGTCTTCACCCCAGTTGGGCAGGCCGAGCTTGGGCAGCATGCCGTTGGCCTTGCAGTTCCAGGCCAGCCAGAGAAACTGCACGATACCGGCAGCAAAGACGCCCCAGGAAAGGGCGTGACCCGGTGACGGCAAGTGGGGGGTCGCCACTAAAATGGCGGCGATCAAACAGATGTTGAGCAGGATCGGCGTCGCCGCGGCAGCAGCGAATTTATTCAGCGAATTGAGCACGCCGCCCATCAAAGAGACCAGCGAGATGAACAGCAGATAGGGGAAGGTGATGCGGGTGAACTGCACCGCCATGTCGAACTTGGCCGGATCGTCCAGGAAGCCCGGTGCAAAGACCTGCATGACCCAGGGCATCCCCAATTCCATGGCGATCAACAGGCCGAGCAGAACCCAAAACAGCACCGAGAATGCCCGATTGGCGAAGTCGCGGGCCGTCTCAGCTCCGTCTCCTTCGAGCTTTCCGGCGAACAGCGGTACAAAGGCTGCGTTGAACGCCCCTTCGGCAAACAGGCGGCGGAACAGATTGGGAATTTTGAAAGCGATGAAAAAGGCGTCGGCCACCGGCCCGGCCCCGAGGATCGCCGCGACCAAAATGTCGCGGACGAAGCCCAGAACCCGGCTCATCATGGTGTACCCACCGACGGTGGCTATGGATTTCAGCAACGCCATGGCGGGAAATGTACGAGAATCAGTCGGTTAACGCTAGACTAAGCCGCCTTTTCCTTGCGTTTCTTTTTCGGAGGATCCGGCTCGGTGATCACCTCAAGCAACGCTTTTCGGATGGCTTCGGTCTTCGACTCACCGTCGATTTTAAGGCCGAAGACGTCCTTGACGTAGAACACGTCGATGGCCCGCTCGCCGTAGGTGGCGATCCGCGCCGCCGAGATTTGCAGACCGAGCGACGTCAGCACCGCCGTCACGTCGTGCAGGAAGCCCAGGCGGTCGCGGCCGTTGACTTCAATAACCGTACGCGTCCGGCTGGCCGAATTGTCGACCAGCACCCGCGGGGCCACCCGGAACACCCCGGTCCGGCTCGGCAAGGTGTTTTTCTTGGCTTCTTCGAGCTCGCGGGCCGGATAGAGAGTGCCTTTCAGCGCCCCTTCGATCCGGTCGTACAGACGCTTGAGCTGGGTTTCGTTATCGAACGTCGAGTGCTGACTGTCCTGGACGATGAAGGTGTCGAGCGCCATGCCGTCGTTCATGGTAACGATCCGGGCCTCGACGATGGAGGCCCCCGAAAGCGCCATGGCCCCGGCGATCCGGTTGAACAGACCGGGGTGGTCTTGGGTATAGACGGTAATCTCGGTGGCGTCGAAGTCGGGCAGCAGCCGGGTCGAGATATGGATATCCTTACCGTTGTCTTTCGCTTCGCGGACAATTTGCGCATAGCGGGCATGGGTCTCGGTGTCGTACGACAGCCAGAACGACGGCGCGCCCGAGTCCACATAGGCGTCGATTTTTTCGGGCGGCCATTCGGTCAGGCGTTCGCGCAGCGCCTGCTTGGCCCGCTCGACGCGCACATCGATTTTGGCGGTCTTGAAGCTGCCGGTCAGGCGCTCCATGGTCGCCCGGTACAGGTCGCGCAACAACCCGGCTTTCCAGGCGTTCCACCGTCCCGGCCCGACGGCCCGGATATCGACCACGGTCAGCAACAACAGCAATTTCAAGCGTTCCGGCGATTGCACCAGTTCGGCGAAATCGCTGATCGTCTTGGGGTCGTTGACGTCGCGCTTAAACGCAATGTGGCTCATCGCCAGGTGATAACGGACCAGCCAGGAAACGGTTTCTGTCTCTTCTTCCGTCAAGCCTAAGCGCGGCCCCAGCTTCAAGGCGACGTCGGCCCCCAGCTCGGAATGATCGCCGCCCCGGCCCTTGGCGATATCGTGCATCAATACGGCGGCGTAGAGCGCCCGGCGGGAAACGATTTCCTTGATCACCTGCGAGGAGATCGGCATGTCTTCGATATGTTTTCCCCGGTCGATCCGGTCCAAATACTTGATCGCCCGGATGGTGTGCTCGTCGACCGTATAGACGTGATACATATCGTACTGCATCTGCGCGACCACCCGGCCAAAGTCGGGAATGAACTTGCCGAACAGCCCGGCCTCGTTCATCCGCAACAGCGCCTGGGCCGGTTTGAAATCGCTGGTCAGCATTTCCAGAAACAGCGCGTTGGCTTCCGGGTCGCTGCGCAGGGTCTTGTCGACCAGATGCAAATTCTGGTTCACCAAGCGAAGAGCGTGGGGGTGGATATCGAGATCGGCGAGTTGCGCCTCGCGGAACAGCTGAAGCAACCGGGAAGGCTTTTCCTTAAACACGTCGTCATGCTCGACGGTGATCCGGTCGGCGTCCAGCTTGAACCCTTCCGGCGGTTTCTTGGCGAATAGGTTCAAGGCGGCCCAGAACCCGCGGCCGCGCTTTTTGTGCTGCTCTTCCAGCACGGCGCAGAGCAGGCGGGTCAAATCGCCTACTTCCTTGGCCATCAGGAAGTAGTGTTTCATGAACCGCTCAACGCCCTTGCCCGCCTTGCGGTCCTGGTAGTTGAGCGCGTCGGCGATGGCCGTTTGGATATCAAAGGTCAGGCGCTCTTCCGGCCGTCCGGTGAGATAATGAAGATGGCAACGCACCGTCCAAAGGAAGTTCTCCGCCTTACGGAAACGACGCACGTCCTCGCGGGTCAGCACGTCCTTTTCAATCAGTTCGCCCACCTCGGAAATGCCGTAGAGATAGCGGGCAATCCAAAACAGGGTCTGGAGGTCGCGCAAACCGCCCTTGCCGTCCTTGATGTTGGGCTCCAGCACGTAACGGGTATCGCCCATCTTTTCGTGGCGGATATCCCGCTCGGCAAGCTTGGAATCGACGAATTCGGTCCCGGTGCCGGTAATCAGTTCTTTCCGGTAGCGGCGCTTGAAATCTTCAAACAGCGCCTGGTCGCCCCACAGCCAGCGGGCGTCCAGCAACGCGGTGCGGATGGTCTGGTCGGCCTTGGCGAGGCGGACGCATTCGTCGATGGTGCGGGTCGAGTGCCCCACCTTGAGGCCCAAATCCCACATCAGATAGAGAATGAACTCGACAATCTGTTCGATCTGCGGGGTCTGCTTGTAGGGCAGCAGGAACATGATATCGATGTCGGATTGAGGCGCCAGCGTTGCCCGGCCGTATCCGCCGATGGCCAAAAGGCTGATCACCTGACCTTTGGTCGGGTTGGGCAGCGGATAGACGCGGCGCTCGGCGAAATCGTAGAGAACCCGCAGCAGCTGATCGATCAGAAACGCATTGGCATGAACCGTTTCCATGCCGTTGGCTTCGCGAGCTTCCAGGCGGCGGCGCACCTCGTCCTTGCCGTCGGCCAAAGCCTTTTTAAAAATCGCGAGAACTTTCGGTCGGGTTTGCAGCGAATAGCCGGACCAGGAAACCAGGTCGTCGAGTTCTTGTTCCAGCGTCTTTCTGTCGATGATGTCGCGCTGTTTGCGGATACGGGTCATTAGGCCTACTTCGTTTGAGCGATCAGAGCTCTCTCAGTATATAGTAGAGTCACGGTATCTTTGGAAAGGTTCTATGACAATGCCTGCAACTCTCCTGGTCATTATCGATGTCCAAAAGGGATTCATCAACGACTGGACCCGGCACCTTCCCGAAGCCGTCGAAACGCTCCAAAAAGACTTTAATTACGTTATTGTAACAAAATTTATCAACCCCGATCCGTCGCCTTTCCGTCAATTTATCGGCTGGACTCGTTTTGCACCGGACAACGCCACCGACACGGACCTCGCTTTTGTCCCTAGAGACGATTCCGCAGTCATCGAAAAAACCATTTACACCGCAGCCCCAGATATCATTTCGTTTACGAAAGAAAAACAGATCAACGAAGTGAGCTTATGCGGCATTGCGACGGACAATTGCGTGCTTAAAACCGCCGTCGACCTCTTTGAAAAATCGATCAGACCATTAATCTTAGCCGATTACTGCGCCAGCCACGGTGGGCCGGATGCGCATAGGGCCGGGCTGCTCTTGCTGCACAGAATGGTCGGATCGGACCAGATTATCACCACGAACCCCTGCTGATTCCAGCCGGAACCCGCCAAACATCAACTTCGATCAGCTTAATGACTTAAGACGATAAAGAGCGTCCAACGCTTCCCTCGGAGTCATCTCGTCGGGGTTTAGCTCATCCAATTGCTCTTTTAGGGCAGAGCTTTCGGGAGCGACGGGAGGCGGTTTCTGGGTCTCGGCGACCAGGGCGGCAAACAAAGGGAGGTCTTCGGCCAGTTGGGTGGTGTTGGCCGACCGTTCATCCTGCTCCAGGCTCTCCAAAATTTGTTCCGCTCTCGCAATGGCCGCCTTTGGCAGGCCCGCCAGCTCGGCCACATGGATGCCGTAGGAGCGGTCCGCCGCCCCTTGGGCGACCTCGTGAAGGAACACCACCTCGCCCTGCCACTCTTTGACCCGCATGGTGTAACAGGCCAGATCGTCGAGCTTGGACGTGAGCGCGGTGAGCTCATGATAGTGGGTGGCGAACAGGCCGCGGCAACGGTTCGCCTCGTGGAGATGCTCGACCACCGCCCAGGCGATGGACAGACCGTCGAAGGTCGCCGTTCCCCGGCCGATTTCATCGAGGATCACCAGACTGCGCTCGGTCGCCTGATTGAGAATGGTCGCCGTCTCGACCATTTCGACCATAAACGTCGAGCGCCCCCGCGCCAGATCGTCGGCAGCCCCGACGCGGGAAAACAGCCGGTCGACCAGACCGATCCTAGCCTTGGCAGCCGGCACGTAAGCGCCCATCTGGGCCAGCACGGCGATCAGCGCATTTTGCCGCAGGAAAGTCGATTTACCCGCCATGTTGGGACCGGTCAGCAGCCACAGGCGCGACCCGGATTGAAGATCGCAATCGTTGGGCACGAAGGTGCCGCTCTGCCCGCTTTTAAGCGCCGCCTCGACCCCCGGATGGCGGCCCGCTTCGATATGAACTTCCAAGCTGTTGTCCACCTCGGGGCGGCAGCAGTCGAGGTCGACCGCCAACTGGGCCAAGGACGACGCCACATCCAGCCGGGCGAAAGCATTGGCGGCGAGCGCGATGGCGTTGCCTTGATCGACCACCGCCGCCACCAGTTCGCCGAACAATTCCAGTTCGACCGCCAGGGCCTGATCGGCGGCCTTGGCGATCTTGCCTTCCAACTCGCCCAGTTCCACCGTGGTGAACCGCACCTGGTTGGCCAGGGTCTGGCGGTGGATGAACAGACCGTCGCCGCGCTCCATGATCTTATCGGCCTGTTTGGCCGGTACTTCGATGAAATAGCCGAGCACATTGTTGTGCTTGATCTTCAGCGTATTGACCCCGGCTTCCTCGCCGTACTGAGCCTGCAGCCCGGCGATCAAGCGGCGCGATTCGTCGCGTAGCATCTTAAGCTCATCGAGCTTGGGCAGGTATCCGGCGCGGATGAATCCGCCGTCGCGGGCCTGAACCGGCAAGTCGTCGGACAGGGCATTGGTCAGCTTGTCGACCAATTCCGAGTGATAGCCCAGGTCTTCCAGCGCTTCGGTGATCCCTTCCGGCGTCGCACCGTCGGCCAGGGCCACCCGCATGGTAGTGGTCAGCCCCAACCCCTCCTTGACCGCCGCGAGATCGCGGGGGCCGCCGCGCCCGATGGACAGGCGCGAAAGCGCCCGCTCGATATCGGGCACCAGCCGCAACAGCTCGCGGGCCCGTTCGCGCAGACCCTGCTCGCCGACGAAAAACGCGATCTTGTTCAGACGGTAGTCGATGGCCGCGACGTCGGCCAGCGGCGCGGACAGCCGGGCCGCCAGCATCCGGGCGCCTGCGCCGGTGACGGTGCGGTCGATGGCCGAGAGCAGACTGCCCTGGCGCTCGCCGGACAAGGTGATGGTGAGTTCCAGATTGCGCCGGGTCGCAGCGTCGATTTCCATTACCCCGCCCTGGCTGATCTGCTTAGGCGGGTTGAGGCGCGGCAACTTGCCTTTTTGGGTGAGATCGACGTAATCGACCAACGCCCCGGCGGCGGCAATCTCCGGGCGGGTAAAATCGCCGAAGCTGTCGAGCGCCTTGACCTCGAAGGTCTGGCAAAGCCTCTTTTCGCCGTTGGAGCTGTCAAACCGGGCCGAGGGCAGCGGGGTTAAGCGGTCGCGCCACTCGCCCAGCACCTCGAACAACGCAGGCCGTTCCAAAAGCTTGTCGGACAGCAGCACTTCGCCCGCGTCGATCCGCGCCAGGGTCGCCCCCAGCGAGGCGGCTTTCAGCGGTTGGGTGCGGAAATCGCCGGTCGACATATCGAGCCAGGCGATGGCCAAATGGCCCTGGGCCTCGGCCAGCGCAGCCAGATAGTTGTGACGCCGCGCGTCGAGCAAAGAATCTTCGGTGAGCGTGCCGGGGGTGACCACCCGGATCACCTCGCGCCGGACCACCGATTTGGAGCCGCGCTTCTTGGCCTCCGCCGGATCTTCGGTCTGCTCGCAGACGGCAACCCGGAAGCCCTTACGAATCAATCGGGCAAGATAGCTTTCGTGGCTGTGGACCGGCACCCCGCACATGGGGATGTCTTCGCCCAAATGCTTGCCGCGCTTGGTCAGCGTGATGTCGAGCGCCGTGGCCGCCTGGACCGCATCGTCGAAAAACAGCTCGTAGAAATCCCCCATCCGGTAAAACAGCACCTCATTGGGATGGTCTTTCTTGATCGACAGAAACTGCGCCATCATGGGCGTCACCGCGCCCTTGTCGGCGGCTGTTTGGGTTTCGGGTGTCGGGTCGGCGTCTTTCACGGTTTCGGGTGCTTCTTTATCTCAAGTATCAACGGAAAAGGAACGGCCCCGACTGTAGGCGGATTCGCGGGCCGACGAAACCGTTTCCCGCCAAACCCGGCGAAACCGCAAGGGCGCTTTAAGGTAAAATGCAAAAAGTCACGGGAAAAGCCAACTTCGGCCTTGCGCCATGAAAGAAAATGCGCTTTTCTGTCGCTAACTCGAAATAATATTACCAACTTTCATTGGAAAATAATCCCTGTGACCAGCGCTCAAAATCCTTCTCCCGAACTGGTCGGCCTGCTGTCCGACCGCGCGAGTTTCGAAGCGACCGTTAAAGCCCTGCTCGACGCCGGTTTCGCCCGCGAGGACCTGTCCGTTCTGTCGAACCACGATTCCATCGACACGGTGGGCTCGTCGGGCAACTCCTTGAAAGACACCTTAACCGCGCTGGTCGGCGAGTTGAAATACGAAGGACCGCTGGTCGCCTCGGGCGCGATCTACCTGGCCGGCGGCCCGATGGCCGGGACCATCGCCGCGCTGATCGCCGCCGCGGTCGGATCGGTCGCGGTTAAGGAAGTGGTCGAGGAAGTCACCTCGACGCCCGATTCGGAAGACTTCGCCCGCGCCGTAGAGGCGGGCAGCATTATTCTCTGGGTCCGCGTCCCGGACGACGCGGCTCAGGCCAAAGCCGAAGCGATTTTAAAAGCCAACGGCGCAGACAACGTACACGTACACACCCCCGCATAAAGCCCCAACCCAATCCGAGGAAACGGGGCCGCCGGGGCCCCGAACTTCCCCGACGGCTCTCAAGACGCCTCCAGCCGCTAGGAGCGACGAGACGATGGACGACCGCACCAAAGAAGAAACAGACCACGAAGCCCTGATCCTGCATTCGTCGGGACGGCCGGGTAAGCTTGAAATCACCCCGACCAAGCCCTTAAATACCCAACGCGACCTGTCGCTGGCCTACTCGCCGGGGGTCGCCGCGCCCTGTCTGAAGATCGCCGAATACGCCGACAGCGCCTACGACTACACGGCCAAGGGCAACATCGTCGCCATCATTTCCAACGGCACGGCTGTTTTGGGTCTCGGCAACCTGGGCGCGCTCGCCTCCAAGCCGGTGATGGAAGGCAAGGCGGTGCTGTTCAAGCGCTTCGCCGACATCGACGGCATCGATCTGGAGGTCGACACCGAGGAAGTCGACGAGTTCATCAACGCGGTCAAATACCTGGGCCCGTCGTTCGGCGGCATCAACCTCGAAGACATCAAAGCGCCTGAATGCTTCGTCATTGAGCAGAGATTGCGCGAGTTGATGGACATTCCGGTGTTCCACGACGACCAGCACGGCACGGCGATCATCTCCGCCGCCGGGCTGATCAACGCCTGCGATCTGACCGGGCGCAAGATGGAAGACGTCAAGCTGGTGATCAATGGGGCAGGGGCGGCAGCCATCGCCTGCGCCGAACTGGCCCAGGCCTTGGGCGTGCGCAAAAAGAACGTCATCATGTGCGACTCCAAAGGCGTGATCCACAAGGACCGCACCGACTTGAACCAATGGAAATCGGCCCACGCGGTCGACACCGACGCACGGACGCTGACCGACGCCATGGCCGGGGCCGACGCTTTCTTCGGGTTGTCGGTCAAAGACGCCGTGACGCCGGAAATGGTCGAAAGCATGGCCGACAAGCCGATCATCTTCGCCATGGCCAACCCGGACCCGGAAATCCGCCCCGAGGTGGCGAAAAGGGTGCGCCGCGACGCGATCATCGCCACCGGGCGTTCCGACTACCCCAACCAGGTCAACAACGTGCTGGGCTTCCCCTATATCTTCCGGGGCGCGCTTGATGTACGGGCCACGGCGATCAACGAAGAGATGAAAGTGGCCGCCGCCAAGGCGCTGGCCGAACTGGCCCGCGAAGACGTGCCCGACGAAGTGGCCGCCGCCTATGGCCGCACGCTGCGTTACGGGCCTGAATACATCATTCCCGCGCCGTTCGATCCGCGCCTCATCACCCACGTGCCGATCCATGTGGCGCAGGCCGCCATGGACTCCGGCGTGGCCCGCAGCCCGATCATCGACATGGACGAGTACCGCAACCAACTGGGCTCGCGGCTCGACCCGACCATGGCCAGCCTGTCGGCGATTTTCGACAAGGTGCGCAACAACCCGCAGCGCATGGTGTTCGCCGAGGGCGAGGAAGAAAAGTCCATCCGCGCCGCTCTGTCCTACCGCAACTCCGGTTTCGGCGATCCTGTGCTGATCGGCCGCGAACACCGGATCAAGGAAACCTTGAAAACCTTGGGGCTGGAGCACGAAGATCTGGAAATCACCAACGCCAAGATCGACGAAGAGGCCCGCGAGCGCTACACCGAGCTGGTTTACGAACGGCTGCAACGCCAAGGCGCTTTGCACCGCGACGCCCAGCGCATGGTCAACCAAGACCGTAACGTCTACGCCGCCAGCATGGTCGCCCAGGGAGACGCCGACGCCATGGTCACCGGGATCACGCGCAACTACTACGTGGCCCTGGACGAAATCAGCCGGGTGATCGACCCCAAGCCGGACCGCAACGTCTTCGGCCTGACCATGATGCTGGCCCGCGGCCGCACCCTGTTCATCTCGGACACCGTGGTCAAGGAACTGCCGAGCCCCGAAGAACTAGCCGATACGGCGATCCAGACCGCCGCCGTCGCCAAACGCCTTGGCCACGAGCCGCGGGTGGCGCTGCTGTCGTTCTCCAACTTCGGCAACCCGAACCTGGAACGCTCCGACGTGGTCAAGCTGGCGGTCGCCGAACTCGACAAACGCAACGTGGATTTCGAATACGACGGCGAGATGTCGCCCGAGACGGCCTTGAACCGCGACGTGATGAAGCTCTACCCGTTCTGCCGCCTGTCCGGCCCGGCCAACATTCTGATTATGCCGGGGCTGCACAGCGCCCATATTTCATCGAGCCTGATGAATGCGTTGGGCGGCGGCACGGTGATCGGCCCGATCCTCATCGGCCTATCCAAACCGGCCCAGATCGTCCCCATCGGCGCAACGGTCACCGACATGGTCAACATGGCGGCGCTGGCCGCCTACGACGCCATTTCATAAGCGCGGACGGATCTCACAGAAACAAAAACGGCGGCTCCTACCGGGCCGCCGTTTTTTTCGTGTGATCCCTTGTCATGTGTGCCAACTCATAGACTTCATTCCCTCCCCCTCTTAGGGGGAGCCGGAGGGGGTACCCCACCCGACCTCCCCTAAAAGGGGAGGAGAAAGAAAACAGCAAAAATCCCTAGCGCAGCAGGTCCATCGGGTCGGGGCCGTCTTTGGCTTTGGGCAGGTCGACGACTTCCAGGGCGTGGCGGTGGTAGTCGGCCGATTGGGGTGAATAGCAGCAGAAATAGACCTTTTCGACCGCCGGGTTTTTCTCGAGGAATTTCACCGTGGTCTTAACCGCAATCTGTGCCGCCCGGTCGGGGGGAAAGTGGAAAATGCCGGTACTGATCGCCGGGAAGGCGACCGTCTTTGCCCCGGCTTCCGCCGCCAGCTCCAGCGAGCTTTCGTAGGCCGCCGCCAGCAGTTTTTCTTCCTTGCGCAGGCCGCCGCGCCACACCGGACCGACCGTGTGGATGACGTGCTTGGCAGGCAGGTTGTAGCCCTTGGTGATCCGTGCTTCGCCGGTCGGGCAACCGCCGAGGCTGCGGCATTCCTTGAGCAGTTCCGGCCCCGCCGCCCGGTGGATCGCCCCATCGACCCCGCCGCCGCCGGCCAGGTGTTCGTTGGCCGCATTGACGATGGCGTCAACCTCAAGCCTGGTGATATCGCCCTCCACGACTTCCAATCGCTCTTGCATGTTCCCTCTCTCGTACTTCGTATCGCAGACTTTGATAAAGTTTGGTCAACCCATCGTTTCAGGTCAAGCAAAGCCGCACCTTTTAACCAAACAACAAAAAACGGCGGTCCCTCGCGGAACCGCCGCTTGCAAAGCTTTTATGGCCGATGCTTACTTCAGCAGCTTGGGCTCTTCTTGCGCCTTGGCCCGCTCCATGCCCTGGACGATCAGGTCCATGGCTTCCTGGGCTTCGCCCCAGCGTTTGACCTCGACCCACTTGCCTTTTTCAAGGTCTTTGTAGTGACCGAAGAAGTGAGCGAACTGCTCGATCATGATTTCCGGCAGGTCGCGATACGAGCTCACATCCCGGTAGTAGGGGTGCAGATCGTCGACCGGGACGCAGAGCAGCTTCTCATCCAGCCCCGCTTCGTCTTCCATGATCAAAACGCCGATCGGGCGCGAGCGGATGATAACGCCCGGCTGCACCGGAATACGGCCGACCACGGCGGCGTCGACCGGGTCGCCGTCGTCGGACAGAGTGTGCGGGATAAAGCCGTAGTTGAACGGATAGTACATGGCGGTGTGCAGGAAACGGTCGACGTACATGGCGCCGGAATCCTTATCCAGCTCGTACTTGACCGGGTTGCCGCCCTGCGGGATTTCAATGAAGACATTGATGTCGTAGGGGGCGTTTCTTCCGGCAGGAATTTTGTCGATGTTCATAAAACAGTCCTTGTGGTTATCGACGGCCATCTGTCCTGGGGGGACCGGTCGCCACGGATGATCGGGCGGAAAATCTCAAACGGGCCTGCGCGGCCCGGCCTCTTTATCCAAGAAGCTCAGAGGGCGGGGTATAACCGCTGTTCATCGCCTGCGCAACGGCTTCATGCGTAATTTTACCCTGCGTAACATTGAGGCCACACATCAGATGCGGGTTTTCGCTCATTGCGGTTTTCCATCCCTTGTCGGCCAAGGCCAGCGTAAACGGCAAGGTGGCGTTGTTGAGTGCGAAGGCCGAGGTGCGCGAAACGGCCCCCGGCATATTGGCGACGCAATAGTGCACCACGCCATCGACCACGAAGGTCGGCTCGGCATGGGTGGTCGGTCGGCTGGTCTCGCAGGTGCCGCCCTGATCGACCGAAACGTCAACGATCACCGAGCCGGTCCGCATGGAAGCGACCATGCCGCGGGTCACCAGCCGGGGCGTCGCCGCGCCGGGCACCAAAACCGCACAGACCAGCAAGTCGGCCTCGCGCACATAGGTCTCCAGCGCATCGACGGTGGCGAAAATCGTGTTGAGCTTGGGACCGAACTGCTCGTCCAACTGATACAGCCGCTCCAGCGATTTATCGATCACGGTCACGCGGGCCTCCAACCCCATGGCCATACGGGCTGCATTGGTGCCGACCACGCCGCCGCCCAAAATCACCACGTCGCCCGCCGGAACGCCAGGAACGCCGCCTAAAAGCACGCCGCGCCCGCCTTGTTCCTTTTCCAGATGGTGCGCACCGGCCTGGATCGACATACGCCCGGCCACTTCGCTCATCGGAGCGAGCAACGGCAGGCCGCCGCGCGCATCGGTCACCGTCTCGTAGGCAATCGCCGTGCAACCGGTTTGTTGCAAGGCCTGCCCCAGCTCCGGGTCGGCGGCGACATGCAAGTAGGTGAACAAAACCTGCCCGTCGCGCAGCAAGGCGATTTCGCTTTTCTGCGGCTCCTTAACCTTGACGATCATCTCGGCTTCGGCAAACACCGCCGCCGCGTCGGGTACGATACTTGCGCCAGCCTGCACGTATTCTTCATCCGGCGCGCCGATGCCTAGCCCCGCGCCCGTCTCGACGATCACCGAATGCCCATGATGAACCAGTTCGCGAACGCTGGCCGGCACCATGCCCACCCGGTACTCGTGAACCTTGATCTCCTTAGGGACGCCGATCTTCATGATGTCGCTCACTCTTTGTTCACTACAGGACTTCAAGCGCCGGTCGGCCTCCGGATGCTTTACTGCGTTCCGCGTCCTCAGAACATCTAAAGCGACAAAGTCGCTAAGAGTTCTGGGATGGGCTCGCTCGTATTAACTCGCGGCGCTCAATCGCGCTTGGGCCTCGCTACGCTCGGTTAAGTGTTTGTTTTGAAGATGGTAACGGAGTTTACCGATTGCGAGAAGAGGCTTCGTCGGCCGGGTAGGCGCGGATCATCCAAACCAGCAGAATCAGCCCCGGCACGGCGGCGAGGGTGGTGAGGATAAAGAAGGTGATCCAACTGACCTGATCGGCCAGCCATCCGGCGCCCGAGCTCATCACCGTTCTTGAGAGGCCCATCAACGAAGTCAGCAGCGCGTATTGGGTCGCCGTGTAGGCGACGTTGCACAAGGACGAGAGATAGGCGACAAACGCCGTGGTGCCCATGCCGGTGGTGACGTTCTCCACCGCCACGGTGACCGCCAGCATGCCAAGGTCGTGACCGGCCCAGGCCTGGACGACGAAAATCAGGTTGGAGGCCCCCATCAGCACGCCGCAGACGACCAAGCCGCGCATGATGCCGACTTTCGCCAGCAGCCAACCGCCCAACAGGCCGCCCGCGATGATCGCGTTGAAGCCGAACAGTTTGACCACCTCGGCGATCTCGGTCTTGGTGAAGCCGATTTCGAGAAAGAACGGGATTTTCATCACGGTCAGCACCGCGTCGCCGAACTTGTAGAGCAGAATAAAGGCGACGACGGCGAGCCACCCCCGGCGCCCCATGAACTCGGCGAACGGCCCGATAACCGCCGTGTAGACCCAGGCCATGGCGTGGGCCAGCCGTTGGGGCAGATGTTGCTTGCTCTCGAGAAACGCCTCGGCCTGACGCTCGCGCTGTTCCGATTCCGGCGTTGTGACCACTGCGGGCTCGGGATTGAGCAAAATCGCGATCAGGCCGACCACCACCAGCGCCGCCAAACCGCCGAACACCACCGGCCAGGGAAGAATGTCGGCGAAAATCAGGCCCAGGGCCCCGCCGCCCACCTGACCGAGCCGCCAGCCGAACACCGCCGTCGCCGCCCCGGCGGCCAATTGATGGTCTTCGAGAATCTCAACCCGGTAGGCGTCGACCACGATATCCTGGCTGGCCGAGGCGAAAGCCACCGCCACGGCGAACAGCGCCGTCACAACCAAGTTTTCCGCCGGATTGGACAGCCCCATGCCGAAGATAACCGCGAGCAGGACGAGCTGGCTCAACAGCACCCAGGAGCGCCGCCGTCCAAGCCACCGGGTCAGTCCGGGCAGGGCCAGATGATCCATCACCGGAGCCCAGAGGAATTTGAGCGACAGCGGCAGGGAGACCAGAGCGAACAGGCCGATGGCGGTTTTGGAAATCCCGCTTTCAGCCAGCCAGGCGGTCAAGGGATCGGCCAACACCCCGGCAGGCAGGCCCGACGAGAAACCGAGAAACAACATGGCCAGCACGCGCCGGTCCTTATAGACCTGCGCGGCGGCCAGCCAGTTGGATATGGTCCCCGTCCCCTCGTTCATGGCGCGAGCTTACGGGACGAGGCGTTAAGAAAAGGGTACCCCTCCCAACCTCCCCTAAAAGGGGAGGCGTGATCCTTGGTCCTCCCCCTACTAGGGGGAGTTAGAGGGGGTACAGCCTCAGCTATCTTCGGCTTTTTTCGCCCGCTCGTCCTTTTTGCGCTCGTGGCCTTTGAGCAGCCGTTTGCGCAGACGGATGGATTCGGGCGTCACCTCGACCAGTTCGTCGTCTTCGATGTAGGCCAGCGCCTGCTCGAGGCTCATGCGGCGCGGCGGGGTCAAGCGGATCGCTTCGTCGGTGCCGGACGCGCGGACGTTGGTCAGTTGCTTGGTTTTCAGCGGGTTGACTTCCAGGTCGTTGCCCCGGCTGTGTTCGCCGATGATCATGCCTTCGTAGACCGGTACGCCCGAGCCGATGAACAGCGGGCCGCGGCCTTCCAGGTTGAACAGGGCGTAACCGACGCTCTTGCCCTGACCGTTGGAAATCAGCACCCCGTTGCGCCGCCCCGGAATCGGACCGGCGTAGGGGCCGTATTCCAGGAAGCTGCGGTTCATGATGCCGGTGCCGCGGGTCTCGGTGAGGAACTCGCCGTGATAACCGATCAGGCCGCGCGACGGCACATGGAAGGTCAAACGCACCTTGCCGCCGCCCGACGGGGCCATGGCCTTCATCTGGCCTTTGCGGATCGAAATCGCCTCGACCACGATGCCGGAGAAATCCTCATCGACGTCGACCTGAACCTCTTCGAAAGGCTCCATGCGCTGGCCGTCGATTTCCTGAAACAGCACGCGGGGCCGCGAGATGGCCAGCTCGAAGCCTTCGCGCCGCATGGTCTCGATCAAAACGCCGAGCTGCAACTCGCCGCGCCCGGCCACTTCGAAGGCGTCCTTGCTTTCGCTGTCGGTGACCTGCAGGGCGACGTTGCCTTCCGCTTCGCTCATCAGCCGGTCGCGGATCATCCGCGAGGTGACCTTGGAGCCTTCCTGACCGGCCAGGGGCGAATCATTAATCGCGAAGGTCATGGCCAAGGTTGGCGGATCGATCGGCTGGGCCTTCAGGGCGGTTTCGACCTCGGGCGCACAAATGGTGTCGGCCACGGTCGCCTTGGCCAGCCCGGCGATGGCGACGATGTCGCCGCTTTCCGCAGTGTCGACCGGCACCCGCTCCAGGCCCTTGAAAGCCAAAAGCTTGCTGATCCGGCCCTGCTCGATCAGTTTGCCGTCGCGGGTCAGCGCCTTGATGTTGGCGTTCTTGGCGATGGTCCCGGTTTCGATGCGCCCGGTCAAAATGCGCCCCAGATAGGGGTCGACTTCCAGCGTGGTGGCGAGCATGGAAAACGGTTGGTCGAGCTTGGTTTTCGGCTCCGGTACGTGCGACAGGATGTGCTCGAAAATCGGCACCATGCCCTTTTTCTCGCCGTCCGGGGTGTCGGACATCCAGCCTTCCTTGGCCGAACCGAAGATGGTCGGGAAATCGAGCTGTTCGTCTTCGGCGTCGAGCACGGTGAACAGCTCGAACACTTCGTCCTGCACCTCGTAGGGCCGCGCGTCGTGGCGGTCGACCTTGTTGACCACGACCACCGGCTTGAGACCCAGTTTCAAGGCCTTGGTGGTGACGAACTTGGTTTGCGGCATCGGGCCTTCGGCGGCGTCGACCAGCAGCAAGACGCCGTCGACCATGGAGAGAATGCGCTCCACCTCGCCGCCGAAATCGGCGTGGCCCGGCGTGTCGACGATGTTGATCCGCACCCCTTCCCAGTCGACGCTGGTGCATTTGGCCAAAATGGTGATGCCGCGCTCGCGCTCCAGGTCGTTGGAGTCCATGGCCCGTTCGGCCACTTTCTGATTGTCGCGGAACAACCCGCTGGCCTTCATCAGCTCGTCGACCAAAGTGGTTTTGCCGTGGTCCACGTGGGCGATGATGGCGATGTTGCGTCTTTCCAAAATCTTGGTCCTTTATAAAGGCTCTTTCAAACAGTCATTCCCGCTTGCGCGGGAGTGACAGCGAGAATTAAATCCGGTGGCCGATCAGTTGACCGAGCGGCGTTTCCGGGCGGCCGCCCATGTGGCCGATCACTTCGCCTGCCGCCAGACCGCCGATGCGGGCGCATTCGATCAGTTCCAGGCCTTGCGTATAACCGTAGAGGAACCCGGCGGCGTAGGCGTCGCCCGCTCCCGTGGTGTCGACGACCTTCTCGACCGGCGAGGCGTCGCAGATATGAATTTCGTTTTTGGCGACGACCACCGAGCCCTTGGCCCCGCGGGTGACGGCCGCCACCTTGCAATGGCCCTGAACCTTCTGGAACGCCGCATCGAAGTTGTCGGCCCGATAGAGCGATTTGATCTCTTCTTCGTTGGCGAACAGAATATCGACGTGGTTATCGACCAACTCCAGGAAGCTTTCGCGGTGCCGGTCGACGCAGAACGGATCGGACAACGAAAGCGAAACCTCGCGGCCTGCCGCATGGGCCGCTTCGGCGGCCTTGATGAAGGCCTTCTTGGCCTGCTCCGGATCCCAGAGGTAGCCCTCCAAATAGGTCACCTTGGCCGCCGCGATGATGTCCGTATCCACGTCGTTGGGGTTGAACTCGACGCAAGCGCCCAGATAGGTCTGCATGGTCCGCTCGGCGTCCGGGGTGACGAAGATCAGGCACTGGGCCGTGCCGGTGCCGTCCAGGGCCATCGGCGTTTCAAAGGTCACGCCGCCCGCCTGGATGTCCTGGGCGAAAGCCTGGCCCAACAAGTCGTCCTTGACCTTGCCCATATAAGCGGCCTTGCCGCCCAGCGAGGCGAAGCCCGCGACGGTGTTGGCCGCCGAGCCGCCCGAAACCTCGATCACGTCGTCCATCGACCGGTAGAGCCGGTCGGCGGTGTCGGAATCGATCAGGGTCATCGCCCCTTTGGCGAGACCCAGCGCCGTCAGATCGGACTCCTCCGCCTGACACAAAACATCAACGATGGCGTTGCCTATTCCGACAACATCGAACTGGGTAGAAGCCATGGGCGGTATTCCTTGATCGCAGCCGTATTAAAAGTGGCGCGGAGTATAGCCAAAGGGCGCGCCCACGCAAGCGAAGACGGAGAAATGCACAAAAATGGCCGCTAAAGATCAAAAAAGGCTAATGAACAGCCGGTAAATTCGCCCTAACCCATTGAAATAAAACAAAACAGGGTCTTCTCAGAAAAAATCCTTATCATTTTTTATCATTTTCCAAAAAACCGAATGGCATCAGCCGCTTATCCAGAGCCCCCGGAAACCGGAAAGCGCAAGGATTTTTATCCTATTTCTCCCAGAAAGTCAAGAAAAAGCCGGGACGCACTTCTTCGCCCCTCGTCATCATGTGCGGGCTCGACCTATTGCTGCCCAGTATAATTTTAAGCGCCCCCTCGGCCTCTTCAACCGTCGTGCCCGCGAATGCGGGTACCCACGACTTCAAAGCATTGGAGCCCAAGTCGTGGATACGCGGGTCAAGCCCGCGCATGACGAGGGAGGGAAAGACAAAGTTGTTTTGAGGCAACTGGTCCTACTCTTCCCCGCCGTTATAGAACTGGCGGCTGAACCAGTGCCAGCGGCCTTGTCCGGCCGGGGCGGTGCAGTTGATCCGCGAACGGCCTTTGGGGAACGGGGTTTCCATGCGCACCTCGACGCGCACGTCGCCGAGGATTTCGAGCTTCGCCTTGCCTTCGTGGGAAGCGTAGCAGGCCAGTTGGTCCAAGGCCTTGAACTCCTGGGATACGGTAAAACCGAACGGCGGCGGGTTGGCCCCTTCCTCAACGATCCAGTCGGCCGGTGAAACGTCGCTCACCGGCAGAGGCACCACATTGACCGCCATTTTAAAGCGCGACAGATCGCCGTATTTTTCGTTGAGCGCGAAGCGCGGCAGATACATCATTTCGCTGGATTTGCCGACGGCCCCCGAGTGCTGGCCGAAAGCGGTAGTAAAGCCGAACTCGCCGACCACCTCGGCCAAGGCGCGGCTGGCTTCGCCGTAGGGATAAGCGAACAGTTTGGGCTTAAACCCCAATTCCGCCTCGAACCGCTCGACCGCTTTGGCGATATCGGCCCGGTTGGCCTCTTTGGAGCGGGCCGCCATGTGATGATGGCCCGAGGCGTGGTTGCCGATGGTAACCCCACCCTCGGCCATTTCCTTGATCTCGGCCCAGGACATATAGCGGCTAAAGCCTTGGTCGACCGCATTGGTCGAAACGAACAGGGTAAACGGCAATCCGGCTTTTTTGAGACGGGGCCAAGCTTCGCTGTAGACCGACTTGAAGGCGTCGTCCACGGTGATGCCGACCGTGCGTTCGGGCAACGGGCGGCCTGCTTCAATCGCCGCCATAATTTCCGGGACCGGCAACACCGTATAGGGGCCGGACTTCAGCTCCTCGATATGGGCTTCGAACTGCTCCAAGCGAATATTGGTCGACGGCATGTCGGTTTCGCCGAATCGGTGATACATCAGGATCACCGCCGAATCGGCGGCCCAGGTCGCCGGGCTGAAAAACGCCCCCCCCGCAACCGCAAGGGAGAAAATCGCCCCGACAAAACGCGCCATACTGGAACCCGCTTTTCGCTTCATTTCGCTGAAAGTCCCTGGATTTTTATTAAAATACCGACAATTTCCCCTGTGTCTTCAGATATTTATGGGAGTTTTGAGGGGTAATGCAAGAGGAAACCGGCGTCGATTCCGCTCACGCAATTGATCTTATATTCATTGATCAGCTCAATGAGCTTGGCTAACCTATCTTCCATTGTCATTTTTGGACGATGGGACAAGGGCTTAAGCGAGCCCTCTGAAAACGGCAACCGTTAACAGACCAAAATAAAACAGGAAAACGGGAACGGCCTGAACATGCTTGAAATCGGCGAACTGACCATCCTGAAACGGTTGACCTTTGAAAACCCTTGGTGGGCGCTTGACCCCAACAAAGGCGAGATCAAGTTCAGACAGCCGGCCAAGCGCCATTTCTACGAAGCCTTCCACACCACCTTCTTCAGCGCCGAGCCCGGAAAACCGACCTTGCTGGCCGGGCCGTTGCGCACCGGCAAGACGGTAATGCTGCGCCAGATGATCGCCGAGCTGATCGAAGGCGGGGTCAAACCGCAAAGCGTCCTGTTCGCCTCCTTCGTCTCGCCGACCTATTGGGCGATCACGCTGGAAGACCTGCTGGACTACTTCCGCCGCAAGTTCGGGCACGGCGAAAGCGAACCGCTTTACGTGTTTTTCGACGAGGTGCAATACACCACCGAATGGCGGGAAAATCTGAAAATCCTCGCCGGTAAGTATCCCCACATCCGGTTTGCCGCCGCCCTGTCGTCCGACGTGCCGCTCGGCAAGTACGCCGGCAAAGGCGCGGGAGAGGACGACACCAATTTCGAGCTGGCCGTCCTGCCGCCGCTGACCTTCGTCGAATTCTTGCGCCTTAGGGGCAGCGAAGATCAGTTGTTTGAAAAATCCACCGAAAAAGGCGGCCCGCGCGAGTTTCACCAGGAGCACGTCAAGGCCTTGAACGAGGAATTCGTCCGCTACGTCAACTATGGCGGTTTTCCGGAAGGCATCATGACCCGCACCGAAGGCACGCCGCCGCCGACCTTCGTCCGCGACGGGCTGTGCGACCGGTTGATCCACAAGGATCTGGCGTCCCACGCCGGGATCAACGACGTCCACGAACTGAGCCGCCTGTTTACCGTCGTCGCGTTTAACACGGCCCGCGAAATCAGCATCGACGAGTTGGCGCAAAGCTCGGGGATCGCCAAGAACACAGTGCGCAAATATCTCGATTATCTGGAATCGGCCTTTCTGATCCGCCGGGTGGTGCGGCTCGACCGCGACGCCAAGCGGTTTAAGCGGATCGTCGCCTTCAAGGTCTATTTGACCGCGCCCTGTATGTATACCGCCCTGTTCGGCCCGGTCGGCGCCGATTCGGAAGTGTTCGGGCGGCTGGCTGAAACAGCCGTCTTCTGCCAGTGGCTCGGCTCGGAATCGGTCGGCCATATGGCCTACGCCAGCTGGCGCGGCGGCAAGGTCGACATGGTCGGGATCGAACGCCGGGCCAACTCACCGATCCGCCAGGGCCGCCCCTGGGTGGTCGCCGAAATGGACTGGAACGAACGGCTGATCTATTCCCAGGCCGGGCCCCGGGCCTTGGGCGAATTCGTCCGCACCAACTGCCCCGAAGCGGTCGCCTATGTGATGACCCGCTCGGTGGCGCGCCCCGGCCTGCTGGACGGCATCCAGGTGCGGGTCATGCCGATTGCCCTGGCCTGCTACCTGCTGCACAAAGACGTCATGGCGCGGACCACGCGGATTCTCGACGAAGAAGCCTTAAACGCCGAAAGCCCGCTGGTACTGACCCCGGGCAAGAGCCTCCAGGCCGCGTCGTAACTTTTCGAATAACGGAATTTGATGGTGAAGAAGCTCCTCGCGCCCTTACTGACTCTGGCCTGTTTCGCCGCTCCGGCAGCCGCCGCCGACGCCTCAACGTCAACGGCAGCAAAAGAAGACCTGTTTTTGAGCCACACCCGCCAATTGGTGTTCGAGGGCAAACGCTCCGGCGAGGGCTATTTCAGCGCCGACGGCACCCGGATGATCTTCCAAAGCGAGCGCACACCGGACAATCCGTTCTACCAAATCTACGTGATGGACCTGACCACCGGCGACGTGGAGCGGGTCTCGCCCGGCCACGGCAAGACCACCTGCGCCTGGCTCCACCCCGACAACAATCGCCTGCTGTTCGCCTCGACCCAGGACGACCCGGAGGCCTTGGCCAAGCAACAGGCGGAGCTTGATTTCAGGGCGTCGGGCAAAACCCGCCGCTACAGTTGGGACTACGACCCGGCCTACGATATTTTCGAGCACGACGGCGTTACCGGCGATTACAAGAATCTCACCCAAACCCCGGGCTACGACGCCGAGGGGTCTTACTCGCCCGACGGCGAGTGGATCGCTTTCGCCTCCAACCGGCGCGCCTATGAAGACAAACTCACCCCCGACGCCGCCGAACGGCTGAAGCGCGATCCCTCGTTCTTCATGGATATTTACTTGATGAAAGCCGACGGTAGCGAGGTCAGGCGCCTGACCCAATCGCCCGGCTACGACGGCGGGCCGTTCTTCAGCCCCGACGGCGAACGCATCGTCTGGCGGCGGTTTTCGCGCGACGGCGCCACCGCCGAGGTCTACACCATGAACCGCAACGGCGGCAGTGAGAAGAAAATCACCGATCTCGGCGTCATGTCCTGGGCCCCCTTTTACCATCCCTCCGGCGACTATCTGGTTTTCACCAACAACGCCCAGGGGTTTGACAATTTCGAGCTCTACATCGTCGATACCGAGGGCAAGCAGCCCCCGGTCCGCGTCACCCACACAGCCGGTTTCGACGGCCTGCCGGTTTTCTCGCCGGACGGCAAAAAACTCAGTTGGACCTCTAGCCGGACAACCGACAAATCGGCGCAGATTTTCATTGCCGATTGGAACGACGCGGCAGCCCGCGAAGCCCTCGGCCTGACGACGCCGCAAGCCGCCTACGCCGCCGCTCATCCGCTTCCCGGCACCACGGCGGCCATCGACGTTCTGGATTTGAAAAGTCATGTGGTCGCCCTGGCCTCCGACGACATGGAAGGCCGCCTGACCGGCACCCTCGGCGAACGCCGCGCCGCCGACTATCTCGCCCGGGCCTTTGAACGGCTCGGCCTCACGCCAATGGGCGACGACGGAAGCTACCTTCAAGCGTTTGATTTCGTTCGGGGACTTCACAAGGACAGTCCGGCCAAGAGCAATCAAGTTAAGGCGACCGGGCACAACGTCTTGGGCCTGCTGGATACCGGCGCGCCCAAAGACGCCCCCTGGGTGGTGATCGGGGCCCACTACGACCATCTGGGCCATGGCGAAGACGGCGGATCACGCGCCCGGGCCGAGGAAGCGGGGAAAATTCACTACGGGGCCGACGACAACGCCTCGGGCGTCGCCGCGCTGTTGGAAATCGCCGAATGGTTGGCCGACCAAAAGGCCGCCGGAAAACTCGAGGCAAAGCGCAACATTCTGTTTGCCGCCTGGTCGGGCGAGGAGTTGGGTCTGCTGGGCTCGACCCATTTCGTTAAGGGCCTGGAAAAATCAGCCGGGACGGCGGGCGATCTTTCGGGCCGCATCGCCGCCTATCTCAACATGGACATGGTCGGCCGGGTCCGCGACAGTCTCTATTTGCAGGGCGCGGGATCGAGCGGCGTCTGGACGGGCGAGATCGAAAAACGCAACGTTCCCGTCGGGTTGCCGGTCAAATTGGCGCAGGACGCCTACCTGCCGACCGACACCACCGGCTTTTACGCCCGCACCGTCCCGGTTCTCTCGGCGTTTTCCGGGGTTCACGACGACTATTCCACACCGCGCGACACGGCGGAAAAACTCAACTACGACGGATTGCGCAAGGTCGCCCAACTGATCGGCGGCATTGGGCGCGGCCTGGCGTTGAGCGAAACCGCGCCCGGCTACGTCGCCCAGGAAAAGCCCAAGGACAGCCCCTCGCGCAGCCAATCGAAAATCTATCTCGGCACCATCCCCGAATACGGCGCGGGCGGCGACACCGGCGTCCCGTTGAGCGGCGCACAAAAAGGCAGCCCGGCGGAAAAAGCCGGCGTCCAACCGGGCGACGTTTTGGTCGGGCTGGCCGGCAAGGAGATTAAAACCATCTACGACTTCGTCGGCCTGCTGGATGGATTGAAAGCCGGAGAGCCGGTGGAAATGACGGTGTTGCGAGGCGGAAAGAAGACAACGCTAACTGTAACGCCGTTGGTGAAGGAATAGGAGTACCCCCTCCGTCTCCCCCTAGTAGGGGGAGGGAAAGACCGTTTTTGCCCCTCCCCTTTTAGGGGAGGCCGGGTGGGGTATTCACCCCGCTTCGGTGTCCATCGGGATGGTTACCGGGCCGTCGTTCAGCAGCCGCACTTTCATGTCGGCGGCGAAGACGCCGGTTTCCACCGGGAGTCCTTCTTCTATGAGCTTTTGGCAGAAGACCCGATAAAGCCGCTCGCCTTCAGCGGGCGGGGCGGCGGTCGAAAAGCCCGGCCGGTTGCCCTTGCGCCATTCGGCGGCCAAGGTGAACTGGCTGACCGCCAGAACGGCCCCGCCGACGTCTTTGACCGAGCGGTTCATCTTGCCCGCGTCGTCCTGGAAAATCCGCATCGCGGCGACCTTACGGGCCAAAAAAGCCGCCTGTTCGTCGGTGTCGCCTTGCATGGCGCAAACCAGCACCAAAAGGCCCCGGCCGATTTGGCCGACGATATCGCCGTCCACCTCGACCGAGGCCTCTGAAACCCGTTGTAGGATGGCGCGCATTGTTAGGCTGACTCCTTTTTCCGTCATTTCGGGGCTCCAAAGGAGAACCCGGAATCCAGGAATCGTTCGGCCATCTCTAGATTCCGGGTTCCGCCTAGAGGCGGCCCCGGAATGACCGTGAGAGATTAAACCTTGTACTGGCCACCCAAACGCAGGCGCAGGGCGTTCAACTTGATGAAGCCCTGGGCGTCGCGCTGGTCGTAGACGCCTTTGTCTTCTTCAAACGTCGCGATGTCTTCCGAATAGAGGCTATGGGGCGACTTGCGGCCGGTGATGATTACGTTGCCTTTGTAGAGCTTAAGGCGGACCACGCCGGTCACCCGCTCGGACGCCTTGTCGATGGCGGCCTGGAGCATTTCGCGCTCGGGCGCGAACCAGAAGCCGTTGTAGACCATCTCGGCGTACT
>Ga0070727_10000724_pt1 | contig 38787 bp, 41 predicted proteins | sample tdAd472_FD_66722 | JGI IMG/M metagenome (GOLD analysis project Ga0070727, IMG submission 66722) | Marine sediment microbial communities from the Atlantic coast under amendment with organic carbon and nitrate - tdAd47.2 | ecosystem: Environmental > Aquatic > Marine > Coastal > Sediment | place... | reverse complement strand
TTTACTCGACGATTTTGGTGACGACACCGGCGCCCACGGTGTGGCCGCCTTCGCGAATGGCAAAGCGCAAGCCCTCATCCATGGCAATCGGCACAATCAACGTCGCCGTCATCTTCACATTGTCCCCAGGCATCACCATCTCCGTCCCCGACGGAAGTTCAATCGAGCCCGTCACGTCCGTCGTGCGGAAGTAAAATTGCGGACGGTAATTCGAGAAAAACGGCGTGTGACGCCCCCCTTCCTCTTTCGTCAGCACATAGGCCTCGCATTCAAACTTCGTATGCGGCGTGATCGAACCCGGCTTCGCCAAAACCTGGCCGCGCTCCACGTCCTCGCGCTTCGTCCCGCGCAGAAGGCAACCCACATTGTCCCCCGCCTCGCCTTCGTCCAAAAGCTTGCGGAACATCTCAACGCCCGTCACCGTCGTTACCGTCGTGTCCTTCAGGCCGACAATCTCAACCTCGTCGCCAACGTGCACAATGCCCCGCTCAACCCGGCCCGTCACAACCGTGCCGCGGCCCGAAATCGAAAACACGTCTTCAATCGGCATCAGATAGGGCTTGTCCTTCGGACGAACCGGCTGCGGAATGTAGCTGTCCACCGCCGCCATCAGCTCGAGAATCGAGTTCTTCCCAAGCGCCTCGTCCTTGTCCTCAAGCGCATAGAGCGCCGAGCCCTTCACAATCGGAATGTCGTCCCCCGGAAAATCATAGGAACTCAGAAGTTCGCGAACCTCCAGCTCAACCAGCTCCAAAAGCTCCGGGTCGTCCACCTGGTCCACCTTGTTCAGGTAAACCACAATCGCCGGAACCCCAACCTGGCGCGCCAGCAAAATATGTTCCCGCGTCTGCGGCATCGGACCGTCCGCCGCCGAGACAACCAAAATCGCCCCGTCCATCTGCGCCGCGCCCGTGATCATGTTCTTCACGTAGTCCGCATGGCCCGGACAGTCCACATGGGCGTAATGACGGTTCTCCGTCTCATATTCCACATGCGCCGTCGCAATCGTGATCCCGCGCTCGCGCTCTTCCGGCGCCTTGTCAATCTGGTCGTACGCCGTGAACTCCGCACCGCCCGCCGAAGACAAAACCTTCGTGATCGCTGCCGTCAACGTCGTCTTCCCATGGTCAACGTGACCAATCGTCCCAACGTTGCAATGCGGTTTCGTACGCTCGAATTTCGCTTTCGCCATTGTTCCGGTTTTCCTATTTCTTAAATCTGGCGTTCAACAAATCGATGAACTGATTGAAAGATCTTTCGTCCCCTCTCCGACGCCCACGCCACGAATGGAGCGGGTGAGGGGAATCGAACCCCTGTCTTCAGCTTGGAAGGCTGAAGCTCTACCATTGAGCTACACCCGCCTATTTTTGCCCCATGGTTCGTCTTCAAACCCTGTTTGGTGGAGGGGGTAGGATTCGAACCTACGTAGACGTACGTCGGCAGATTTACAGTCTGCTGCCTTTGACCGCTCGGCCACCCCTCCAAGCCACAACAGCTACGCAGGCGTAATGGCCCGCGAAGAAAGGGGATTTGCCCTCGAATGTCAAGCAAATTCAAAGGACTAATCTAGGGGAAACCCCTTGCTTTCAGCGTTGTCATCGGGCAAGCCAACCGGGCAAGGCCTGCAGTGCGAAAATTTGCAGGGACTATAGGTTGTTCAATGCCCAAGCGCAAGCATCCGAGAGCCGAGAAACCCAAGGATTCCGGCCCAGGCCGCAAGGCCAGGGGACGGCCGTCCGCAGGGCCGTGGCTTTATGGCACCCACGCCGTTCTTGCTGCGCTTGCCAACCCGCAGCGACTTTGCCGGCGCCTGGTGCTGACCCAGGAAACCCAGGCGGGGTTGCAAGAAAAACTAGGTAAAATCAAAGAATTAGATGGTATTTCCGTGGAAATTGCCCCCCGCGACACGGTTGCCGGCCTGCTGCCGCCCGGCGCCGTCCATCAGGGCATTGCCCTTTTGGCGGCCCCCTTGCCGACCGTCGGCCTGGAGGACGTGCTGCGAAATGCGAAGGCCAAGACAGACGCCCTGGTGGTTCTTCTCGATCACGTAACGGACCCGCAAAATGTGGGAGCGGTTCTCCGCTCGGCCGCCGCCTTCGGGGCGGAGGCGGTGTGCCTGACGGAACGCCACGCCCCCCCTGGCGCTTCGGGCGCCCTGGCAAAGGCCGCGTCCGGCGCCCTGGAAACCTTGCCTTTGGTCCAGGTCACGAATCTCGTGCGCAGCATGGAGACGCTGAAAGAAGCCGATTTTTGGTGCCTTGGTCTGGATCCGGACGCCGAGACAAACCTGCCCGAGAGCAAGGCGGAAGGCCGAGTAGCCCTTGTCCTTGGCGCGGAAGGCGCCGGCCTGCGCCGCCTCACCCGCGCCCATTGCGATTATCTGGCCCGGCTGCCGATCCGTCCCAACACCGTCGCAAGCTTGAACGTCGCCGCAGCCGCCGCCATCGCCCTCTACGAACTTGCCGGGCGGCGGGGGGCAGCGCTATCGTCCGCCGGCGGCACGCCGGATTAGCTCAGTGGTAGAGCAGCGGTTTTGTAAACCGAAGGTCGGGGGTTCGAATCCTCCATCCGGCACCAATTTTTAGGGCAGGCAAGCTTCTTCGTTTCAAATGAAACGAAGGCGTGCAACGAAGGCGTGCCATGGCCAATACCCCTAAATGTTTTACTGGAAATTCCGCCGCACCGACCTATCTCTTTTGTTAAAGTCGGTGTTCGATGTGCGCCACATTGGAACGTGAATTGAAGCGTGCGAATGGCGAAAACAATGAGGGGGTTTTGCATCGTGAAATGCTCTTCCTGGAAAATCTATTTGTTAAGCGCCGTTTTTCTGGCAACGGCCGCCCCGTGGCCCAGCTTCGCGCAAAGCGCGTCGGAGAAAGACGGCCTTAAAATCACCGTTCGCCCCACGCCGACCCCAAAAGCCAGCCAGGACCCCTCGAAGGGTTTTTCGGGGGGCCAGCGAGCCTATGCGAAAGGCAATTTTTCCGCGGCTTATAAAGAGTTGCTGCCGCTGGCCGTCGAAGGAAACCCAACCGCACAATTTTATATCGGGCAAATTTACGACCCGACCAATCTGGACCGCATCGGCGTCACCTATGGCGATGGCGAGCAAATCATCCAAAGTCATAAGGACGCGCTGCGCTGGTATTTGAAGGCCGCCAAACAAGGGCATGTGCAGGCACAGCGCCAAGCCGGAATTTTCTTCAAATACGGGCAGCTTTACCGCAACGCTTTCAAATGGCTGAAGCGCGCGGCAGAGGCCGGCGATGGCGAAGCGCAATATCAGCTTGGGATTATGTACCACTACGGCATGGGCATGCCGCGCGACGACAATAAGGCGGCAAAATGGCTGGCCCTCGGGGGCCCCAATATGAGCGAATACAAACAAAAGCAATATGGCTGGAAAGCCGGCCAAGGTTTCGGTGCGCCAGCCCAGGGTAAGGAGTTGGTCGGCATTTTGAAAAATAGCGGCGGCGAAGAAACGGATGCGATTCGCGCCAATCGCGTGCAATCGCGCGGCACCATTTCCCATCGAAGCGAATCGGATGGCGAGACCCGCTCGGAGGAATATGAAAAAGCCGTCGGCTCGTTCTTTTAATTCCCTGCCGTACAAAGGACCCGAAGACAAGGAGCGAGGAAACGAAGGATGAGTATCCGCAGCGCACTCTTAGCCACCTTTATCATCGTCATGGGGAGCGTCCTCGCCTTCCCCGCCCCGGCCGCAGAGATAAAAGCCGGCACCGTCGTTAACGCCAAGAATCTCGACCAGCTTCTCGGCGGGACGTTCGATGGTATGCCGCTTTCCGACCTTATTCCGGAGCGCTTTCAATGGCAGATCCGCGAAAAAGGTCTGACCATGAAGCTCGCACATACAAAGCCGCATCCGATCGACCCCTTGCTTCAAAAAGCAGGCGAGAAAAACCGAACTACCGTCTCGCTTGATCGGGAAACGCGCAAGGTCGTTGGCTGGAAAGCCGGCGCGCCCTTCCCGGACATCAAACTGGACGATCCGGATGCCGGCCTAAAAGTTATATGGAACCTTTTCTACGGAAGGCCGCGCGGCGACAGCCAAAGCTTTCCAAATAGCAGCGCCGTGATGATCAGCGGCGAGAAGGGTATCGAGGGCATTACCCGCCAGGAACTCACCCGCGTTTTTCTTAAGGGCCTTCTGCGCCGGAAAGGGGCGCCGACTCTTGGCACCGGCAAGATCTTCGACAAGAACATCCTCGTCATGACGGCGCCGAATATCTTCGAAGGAAATGGGCTGCTGTTTTACCGCTACGACACCGGCGAAACGGACTATTTGCTGATTTACGCGAAGGACGCCAACAAGGTCGTCAAATGGTCCGGTGATTTTTGGATGGACCAGGTCGGGGAGACGGATTTCCTTGGCGACGATTTAATGGTCTTCGGCGCCCACCCAACCTGGTACGACGATTATCGGATTCTGGCAAAAAAGAAGGTCCTCGTGATTGCCAACACGGAGCACCCTTTCTGGATCACCGATGCGCCGAAGGGCGCTGAACGATACCCCGGCTTCGACATGAAAACCCAGCCGCACTGGAACCCGGTGGACCGGTGGGAGCCGCGCGAAGTTTACGTCATCGAGGCGAAAGCGCCGATGCTCCATCCCTACAGCCGCAAAATCCTTTACATCGATACCAAGACCTGGATTCCCTATCTTGGCGAGTTTTACGCAAAGAAGGGCGACCATTGGAAAACGACCATCCACGGATACCACGCCTTCCCGATCGAAAAAGAACCGAAGGGAACCATTCTCTGGCCGACTTGGGCACAGATTGTCGATTTTCGGAAAAACCACGCCACCATCCTTTCCACCGACGATTCCATTCGCTTCAACGATGCCATTGATCCGGCGTTGATCAGCCTCAATACGTTGAAAGGCGGTCGTGAAGACACGGAGATCGACGTGCCATGGTCCGAGTTGCAAGCGGAGTAGCGTTCTATGCCCAGCCTCAAGAACATGAAACGAACGCAGAAATTTCTCTCCATTTGGGCCCTCCTCTCGCTTTTTTGGATCGCAGGCCTCGGCGCCTGGACCCTGCCCGGGTGGTCGAAGGATGCCGTCGCAATCTTCGAGTTCAATTACGAGATTACCGAGGAGCGTTTCCCCATCCTGAAAGGCCGGCGCGGCAGGGTTGAGCTTTATGAAACGCAAAACCGCACGGAAGCAACGGCGACACAAAATCTGGCCCTGCATCTGGCTGGCCTCCTAGGCCTGCCGCTTTTGGGCCTTGGCCTGGGCTTTGGCTATCTGCGCAAACAGCCATAGCCCCCGTCCCGGCCCTTTAAGCACTTTTTTAACCAAATTCCTTGCGAAATAGGGCCGTCGACCGTTTCGGCGCCAAGGACAACGCAAGGACCATTAGATGAACCGCAAGGAACGCCGTCAGCGCGAAAAATTGCGCCGAACGCGTGGCGCCTCTCCCCTGCCACAGGGCCTGCAAGAGGCCGTCTCCCTCCATCAAAGCGGGCGCATTGGCGACGCGCTGCCGCTTTATCAAACTTTTCTTTCCGAACAGCCGGACCACCCGGACGCTCTGAATTATTGCGGCCTTGCCACCTATCAGCTTGGCAACGCCGCCCATGCTCTCGGTTTGATCGAAGCCGCCGTAGAGGCCGAACCGACAAATGCAGGCGCCCATAACAACCTCGGTCTCGTTTTTCAAAAGCTTGGGCGGCTGGACGATGCGGAAGGCGCCTATCGGCGGGCATTGAAACTGCAGCCGAAGATGTCGCAGTTTCATAGCAATTTGGGCAACATCTTGCAGACCGCCGGCAAGTTTGACGAAGCCGTCCACGCCTATCACGACGCCATCGCCATCAAGCCAGACAGCGCCGAGGCATTGAACAACCTTGGCAACGTCCTGAAGAAACAGCGCAAGCTTGACGAAGCACATGGCGCGTACAAGGAAGCCCTGAAATTTTCTCCGGACAATCCGGATACGCACAGCAATCTTGGCGTGCTGCTTCAAGCAACGGGAAAACCGGAAGAGGCCATTGCCGCCTTTCAACGTTCGCTTGAGATCAAGCCGAAGAACGCAGAGGCCTATTTTAATTTGGGCGGTGTCTATCGCGAGCTTGGCCGCATCGACGAAGCCATTGCCGCCTATCAGCAGGCCATCGAACTGCAGCCGGACCTGAACGTGTACGACAATCTTGGCAGCCTGCTGCTGGACGACGGTGCCCTAAACAAGACCACCCCGGCTTTGCAAAAAGCGGTCGAAAACCCCGGCAGCAACCCGGCAGCCTGCGCCAACCTTGCCGGGCTGCTTGCCGATGGCGATGATCTGGACGGCGCCGAGGCCCTGGCCAGACAAGCAATGCAAGCCAATGGCCATCTGCCGGACGCCACCGCCAACTTGGCAAAAATACTGGTCGAGAAGGGAGATTTAGACGGCGCGCTGGCAGCCTACGCTTTGATCCCGCACGAATCTCGAAAAGACATGGTCCCCCACATCAATTTTGCCGTGACGCTTTTGCGCCAGCAGCGAATTTCGGAAGGGCTGGACGTGCTGAATTCCCTTCTTGAAAAACCTCTTCTAACCACAAACCAGCGCTATGCCCTTGTTGTAAACAAAGGGATTTACGCATGGCTTCGGGAAGACCTCGGCGAATTGGCCGCTTGTCTGGAAGCCTGCGAAGCGCAGGCAAACACCATCGATCGAACGACCATCGATGCAAGCTTGTGCATTTATCAGCTCTACCTCGAACGCCTGCTTCGTTACCGGCAGGAAAACGCCGCGCTTTACGAGCCTTCTGCCAGCAATGTCTTGCACATGATCGGCGAAAGCCATTCCCTTTCGTCAAATGGCACCCGCGTTTCTTTCGAGGGTGCGTCCGCAAAAATACGCTCTCACCTTCTGATTGGCTGCAAGGCCTGGCATCTCTCGCAGGCGAAGGCGAACTATTTCCAACGCGGCCTGGCAACAATCCTGCAGCAGATCCCCGAAAAGGCTACCGCTTTTTTTGCCTTCGGCGAAATCGACTGCCGCCACAACGAAGGGGTTTTTCATCACTTCCGCAAGCGGGGCGGCGATTTGGATGGGATTATTCGAATCACCGTCGAAGGCTATGCCGGCTTTGTCGCAAAGCTGGCCGCCGCGCGGTCCATTCGTCCGATCATTTGCGGCGTGCCGGCGCCCCATTGCGAGCGCCCGGCACTGAACGACCTCACCTCAGAGGACCGCAAAAGCTATCTCGATGCCATTGCCCATTTCAATGAAGCCCTAAAAGACGCCGCCACCGAGCGCGGCGCCGGCTTTATCGACTTTTATGGGCTAACCGCGGACGCAAACGGCACGTCCGGCGGCGACCGGCACATTGACCACCATCACCTGCTGCCGAATTTTTTGCGCGAAGCCCTTTCCGATTAACGGGACAGGCAGCCTAGGGCTTTGGAAAATTCGGCTTTCGTTTTTCCAGAAAGGCACGAATGCCTTCGGCAAATTCCGCGTCCGCGGCCGAATCCATGATGCCGCGTTCTTCCATGCGAAGCTGGCTTTCCAGAGTCGTCGCGTAAGCAAGGGAATGGTTCAAAAGCGCTTTGGTCCGGGCCAACGCCTTGGCCGGACCCGCTGCCAGGCGCGCTGCGATTTCCGCCGTCTTTTCCTCCAACGCGTCGTCGGCAACCACCCAATTGACGATGCCAAGCTCATAGGCACGCTTTGCATCGAACCGGTCTCCCAGCAGCGCAAGTTCCATCGCCTGCTTGAACGCAACGCTTCGCGGCAGAAAATAGGTCGAGCCGCCATCCGGGCTAAGACCGATATGGCAATAGGCAAGGGTGAAAAAACTTTTTTCGGAAGCAATCGCCAAATCGCAAGCCAATGTCAGGCTCGCGCCAAACCCGGCCGCCGCGCCGCGCAAGCTGGCAACAACGGGCTTATCCATACGGCGAATGGCCTCGATCACCTCATGGGCATAGATTGCGAGTTCGCCCGTGCCGCGGCGACGCACCCATTCGTCTTTATCGAGGGTCGCGCCAAAGCCATTGATATCGCCCCCCGCCATGAAGTGCCCGCCCTGCCCGCGAAGAACGACGCAGCGGATTTTTGGATCCCGCTCTACCTTTTGCAGCGCCTCGCTAAGGGCAGTGCCAAGGGCGTTGTCGATGGCGTTCAGATCTTTCGGACGGTTAAAGCTAAGCGTGGCCACCCCGTTCTTGACGTCCTGCAACAAAATTGCGTCGCTCATTTTCTTCCCCCCTGCTTGCCCACGGATTGAGCCATGGACTATATCGCGTATAAGAAGAAGGGGCCATTCACCACATTCGACCAGAAAACCCGAAGCGAGAAGCCATGAAAGATATCCAAGCCTTGTGCGTTTACTGCGGTTCCACGGAAAGCGTGGCGCCGGTCTATCTGGAAGCGGCCGAACGTTTGGGCGCGGTCCTGGCCGACAACGGCATTCGGCTGGTTTATGGCGGCGGCGGGATCGGCCTCATGGGGGCCGTTGCGGATGGGGCGCTGGCGCGTGGCGGCAAAGTTGTCGGCATCATGCCGGAATTTTTGCTGGAGATCGAAGTCGGCCACGAGGGCGTGGAGGACATGATCTTCGTCGACAGCATGCACAGCCGAAAACAGAAGATGTTCGACCTTGCGGATGCGTTCATCGTACTTCCGGGCGGATTTGGCACCCTGGACGAGGCGATTGAAATTCTCACCTGGAAACAATTGTGCCGTCACGACAAACCCGTCGTGCTGGTGAACATCGAGGGCTATTGGGACCCCCTGCAAAAGCTGATCGATTCCCTTATCGATGGCGGCTTCGCCCGACCGCAAAACGCCGACTTGTTAACGACAGTCACCAAGGTCGAGGACATTCTTTCGGCCCTCGCCGCGGCGCCAGAGCCCATGATTCGTACCGTCTCAAGCGAAATTTAGGACGCAAATATTCCTTAAAGGATGTGGGGGCTTGCACTTGCTCGCCTCAATGCTATTTTCGCGCCTTGCCAAACCCATGCCCGGCACGCTGCGGGGGGAGAAAACCGAATGCCAAAAATCAAAGTCGCGAACCCGGTCGTCGAACTTGACGGCGATGAGATGACCCGGATCATTTGGGAATTCATCAAAGAAAAATTGATCCTCCCCTATCTCGATATCGATTTGAAATATTACGACCTCGGAATGGAGAGTCGGGACGCGACGGACGACCAAATCACCATCGATGCGGCCAAAGCCATCCAGAAACACGGCGTCGGCGTCAAATGCGCGACCATCACCCCGGATGAGGCGCGCGTCGAAGAATTTGGCCTGAAGAAAATGTGGCGATCGCCCAACGGGACGATCCGAAATATTTTGGGCGGCACCGTCTTTCGCGAACCAATCATTTGCAAAAATGTACCGCGCCTCGTTCCTGGGTGGACGAAGCCCATCGTGATCGGCCGCCACGCCTTCGGCGATCAGTACCGCGCCACGGATTTTCTGATCCCTAGCCCCGGAAAATTGACCCTTCGGTTCGAACCTGCGGATGGCAGCGAAGCAAGGGAAGAAGAAATCTTCGACTTCCCTTCATCTGGCATCGCCATGGGCATGTACAATTTGGACGAATCGATCCGGGGCTTCGCGCGCGCATGCATGAATTATGGCCTGGAGCGCGGCTGGGACGTTTATCTCTCGACAAAAAATACGATTTTGAAGGCCTATGACGGACGCTTTAAGGACCTCTTTCAGGAAGTCTTTGAGCAGGAGTTCGCCAGCAAATTCAAAAGCAAAAAGATTTCCTACGAACATCGCCTGATCGACGACATGGTTGCCTGCGCGATGAAATGGGAAGGCGGCTTTATCTGGGCCTGCAAGAATTACGATGGCGACGTTCAATCGGACACCGTTGCACAAGGGTTTGGCTCCCTTGGCTTGATGACGTCCGTGTTGATGACCCCGGATGGCAAAACCATCGAAGCGGAGGCGGCCCATGGAACCGTAACCCGCCATTACCGCATGCACCAAGAGGGCAAGGAAACATCGACAAACCCGATCGCCTCTATCTTTGCCTGGACCCGCGGCCTCTCTTATCGCGGGAAATTCGACGGCACGCCGGAAGTTGAGAAATTCGCCGAAACGCTGGAAAAGGTCTGCGTGGAAACGGTCGAGGCCGGGTCCATGACGAAAGACCTGGCCATCATCATCGGCCCCGATCAAAAATGGCTGACGACCCGGGCCTTCCTCGACAAGCTCGACGAAAATTTGAAAACGGCAATGGCGTAACAGCCGCTTTTTACGTGGCGTTGCTGCCGACGCCCTCGGCAACGGCCTTCGCAATCGCTTCCAGCGCCGCGGCGCCCTTCTTCGGATCGGTGCCGCCGCCTTGCGCCATGTCCGCCCGGCCACCGCCGCCCTTGCCGCCCATGGCAGAGGAACCGGCCTTAACGAGATCGACCGCGTTTAGCCGATCCGTCAGATCTTTCGTTACGCCAACGACGAGGGAAATTTTTCCCTCGTCGTCCAGGCTTACGATCGCGACGATCCCGGAACCCACCTGTTTTTTCAAATCGTCCGCCATGGGCCGCAATTCTTTCGCCGGCACGCCCTTCAGCATGCGCGCTACGTATTTGCAGCCCGCAACATCGCGAACGTCTTCTCCTTTTTCGGCGGTGCCGCCGCCGCGCGCCAGATTGCGCCGCGCGTCCTGCAATTCGCGCTCAAGGCGCTTGCGCTCTTCGATCAACGTCTCGATACGGGTCACCAGATCCGAAGGCGCCGTCTTGAGGGATGCCGCCGCTTCGTGCAGGCAGCGCGCCTCCTCGCCCACGAAGGCCTCCGCCGCCGCGCCCGTTAGCCCTTCGATCCGACGCACGCCCGAAGCCACCGCGTTTTCGCCAATGATTTTAAAAAAACCGATATCGCCGGTGCGCCGCACATGGGTGCCGCCGCATAGCTCAACGGAAAAGCGTGCGCCATCCGCCTCCCCCATGGAAAGGACCCGCACCTCCTCCGCGTATTTTTCGCCGAACAAGGCCAACGCGCCTTCTTCCACCGCCTCCTCCGGCGTCATCAGGCGGGTCGTTACTTCCGAATTTTGACGGATTTTGCGGTTTACCTCCGCTTCCACCTGCGCAATTTCTTCCGGTGTCATTGCCTTCGGGTGGCTGATATCGAAGCGCAAGCGCTCCGGCGCGACGAGCGAGCCTTTTTGCGTCACATGCTCGCCAAGCTGGCGGCGAAGCGCTTCGTGGAGAAGATGGGTGGCCGAGTGGTTTGCGCGCAAACGCGCGCGGCGCTCGGGCTCGATCGCCATTTCCAGCACGTCCCCGATCCGCACCTCGCCCTTGGCGACCTTGCCGATATGCACATGCAGATCGCCCAGTTTTTTTAAAGTATCCTCGACCACGAAACGAAAACCCGCCTGAGAGCGCAATTCGCCGGTATCGCCAACCTGGCCGCCGGAAAGGGCATAGAACGGCGTTTGATTGGTAACGAGGGCGATTTCCTCGCCGGCTTTTGCCGTTTCAACTTCTTTTCCATCTCGAAGAAGAGCAACGACCATCCCATCGGCCGTCTCGGCGTCATAGCCCAGAAATTCGGTGGCGCCGACGCGGTCGCGGACACCAAACCAGACCGTTTCGGTCGCCGCTTCGCCGGAACCCGACCAGGAGGCGCGCGCCTCCTGGCGCTGGCGCGCCATGGCCTGCTCGAAGCCGTCCATATCCACGCCGTAGCCATCCGCCTTCAAGGCATCCTCGGTAAGGTCGACCGGAAAGCCATATGTATCGTAAAGGCGAAAGGCAATTTCGCCGGGAAGGGCGGCGCCGGCCTTCAATTTGGCGGTTTCCTCGGCCAGGAGCCGCAAGCCCCGCTCCAGGGTTTGCTTGAATCGCGTTTCTTCATGTTTCAAGGTTTCCGCTACCAGCGCTTGCGCCCGCAAAAGTTCCGGATAGGCCTGCCCCATCAGGCCGACGAGCGCGGGCACCAGCCGCCAAAGAAGCGCCTCCTTGCAGCCGATCAGATGCGCATGGCGCATGGCGCGCCGAAGAATGCGGCGAAGCACATAGCCGCGGCCCTCGTTCGAAGGCAGCACGCCATCCGCAATCAAAAAAGCGCTGGAACGAAGATGATCGGCAATGACCCGATGGGAAACCGCATGTTCCCCCGCAACCGGCGCCCCGGTTGCCTCGGCCGAAGCCTGGATCAGCGTCTGGAACGCATCCGTCTCGTAATTGTCGTGCACGCCCTGCATGACGGCAGCGATCCGCTCCAACCCCATGCCGGTGTCGATAGAAGGCTTCGGAAGCGCCTGACGCTCGCCGGAGGCCATCTGGTCATATTGCATGAAGACCAGGTTCCAGATTTCCACGAAACGGTCGCCATCTTCCTCGGCGGTGCCCGGTAGGCCGCCTGGGATTTTTTCCCCATGGTCGTAAAAAATTTCCGAGCATGGGCCGCAAGGGCCGGTATCTCCCATCATCCAGAAATTATCGGCGGTGGCGATGCGGATGATCCGGTCCTCCCCAAGGCCGGCGATCTTTTGCCAGAGCCGGTATGCCTCTTCGTCCTCGTGATAGACCGTAACCAGCAGCCGGTCGGGCGCGATACCAAACTCCTTCGTCAGAAGTTGCCAGGCAAGTTCGATGGCCACATCCTTGAAATAATCGCCGAAAGAAAAATTCCCCAGCATTTCAAAGAAAGTGTGGTGGCGCGTCGTATAGCCAACGCGCTCAAGGTCGCTGTGCTTGCCGCCGGCGCGCACGCATTTCTGGCTGGATGCCGCGCGCACATAATCGCGCTTCTCCACGCCCGTAAAGACGTTTTTGAACTGGACCATACCCGCGTTCGTAAACATCAAACTTGGATCGTTGCGCGGCACGAGCGGGCTGGACGCGACGGGCGTATGGTCTTTGCGCGCGAAATAATCCAGAAAGGCTGCGCGAATGTCGTTGGTGCTATGCATGGGTCCGGCGCGTCGGGGAAAGCTTGTTTCTTGTACCCCGCCGGTGCCTTCAGTGTCCAGCCGAGGAAAGGTGCGAAGCCTTAGAAAACGCAGGTGTTCCCATCTTATCCGGGCCAAAAAAGGAACGGGCCCGAAGGCCCGTTCCGTTGGCTTAAAACGTTCGGCGCGTCGCGCGCCGAGCCGGAGGGCAGCGTTTAAGCCTATTTAGCCTCGGTCTCCGCAACTTCCTTGACCTCGGTCTTTGCGTCGGCCGTCGGAGAAGCGCCATCCTCCGGCGCCCCCTCGTCCGCCTTTTCGATGAGGCCCATATCTTCGCGGATCGCAATTTCGATCGCGGCGGCGACGTCCGGGTTGTCGATTAAAAAGCGCTTCGCGTTTTCCCGGCCCTGGCCGATCCGTTGGCTGTTATAGGAAAACCAGGTGCCGGCCTTGTCGACCAAACCGGCCTTCACGCCATAATCCAGCAATTCCCCCACCTTCGAGACGCCGCTGCCATACATGATGTCGAATTCCACCACTTTGAAGGGAGGCGCCATCTTGTTCTTCACAACCTTGATGCGGGTTTGGTTGCCGACGACTTCGTCCCGCTCCTTGATCGCCCCGGTCCGGCGAATGTCGAGGCGCACGGAGGAATAGAATTTGAGCGCGTTGCCGCCCGTCGTCGTTTCCGGATTGCCGTACATGACGCCGATCTTTATCCGCAGCTGGTTGATGAAAATGAGAAGCGTACGCGAACGCGCGATCGAGGACGTCAGCTTGCGAAGCGCCTGGCTCATCAGCCGCGCCTGAAGGCCGACATGCTGGTCGCCCATTTCGCCTTCGAGTTCCGCCGTCGGCACCAGGGCCGCGACGCTATCGATCACCAGCACATCGACGGCACCGGAGCGCACGAGGGTATCGGCAATCTCCAACGCCTGCTCGCCGGCGTCCGGTTGGGAAATCAGCAGGTCGTCGATATTGACGCCGAGTTTCCTTGCATAGGATGGGTCGAGGGCGTGTTCCGCGTCGATGAAAGCGCAGGTGCCGCCGTTTTTCTGTGCCTCGGCGATGGCATGCAGCGCCAGCGTCGTCTTGCCCGAGCTTTCCGGGCCATAAATTTCAACAACGCGGCTGCGCGGATAGCCGCCGATGCCGAGGGCAATGTCGAGACCAAGGGAACCGCTGGACACGGTTTCGATTTCAACGACGCTGCCCTCCTGGCCGAGGCGCATGATCGACCCTTTCCCGAAGGCACGGTCGATTTGGCCGAGGGCCGCTTCCAGCGCTTTGTTTTTGTCCATTTCGTCCCGTTCGACCAATTGCAGTTTGGCATTCGACATATCACGATCCCCTCATTCCATAGAGAACAAATCCCCGAGGCAAGAGAGCCTTGCCCGTGCGGCCAATGTACCTGTTTTGTTCTCTTGTGCAAGCGAACTCGTTAATGCATTGAAAAATATATTATTTTTTAGATATGTTCGAGAATTGTTCCGGCAAATCGGGGGACGCGGCGGCGGCCTAATTGGCCATGACTTCCTTTACCTTGCCGGCCAGCTGCTCGAGGCTGAAGGGCTTTGCCAGGAAGTGCAGACCGGAAACGTCGCCAATGCGTTCGCGAAAGGAATCCTCGGCATAGCCGGAAATGAAAATCACCTTCATGTTCGGGCGCGTTTCCAAAACCTGGTGCACCAGCGTGGGCCCATCGATCTCGGGCATCACGACGTCCGTGATCAAAAGGTCGATCGGCTCATCCTCGCTGTTGATGAGGTCGAGCGCGAGGCCCCCGCCTTTTGCCTCCAGAACCTTGTAGCCTTTTTTGCGAAGCGCACGGGCGCCGAAGAGGCGAACGGCATCCTCGTCCTCGACGAGAAGCACCGTGCCCGCCCCCGTCAAATCGACCGGGTCGAAGGTGGCCGGCACGTTCGCCCCCGCCGCCGTCTCTGCCGCCTGATGCCGCGGCAGGTAGATGGAAAATTTGGTTCCATGGCCGATCGTGCTGTCGACGAAGATAAACCCGCCGGTCTGGCGCACGATGCCATAGACGGTCGAAAGCCCAAGCCCGGTGCCCGAACCCAGCTCCTTCGTCGTGAAGAAGGGCTCGAAAATACGCTCAAGGTTTTCCTTTGAAATGCCCATGCCGGTGTCTTCGACCTCGACCAGGACATATTCGCCGGGCGGCATCGGTTCCTGATCACCCTGGGTCGAGAGCCGGCGCGAACTTGCCAGATTCGACGTACGAATGACGAGGCGCCCGCCTTGCGTCATGGCATCGCGCGCATTGACGACCAAATTGATGATGACCTGCTCCAACTGGCCCTGATCGACTTTCACGTGACCTAAATTCTGTCCGTGCAGAATTTCGAGATCGATCTGCTCGCCAAGCAGGCGGTTCAGAAGGTTGGAAAGCTCGCCCAGCACGTCCGTCACGCTTAGGACTTTCGGCTGCAACGTCTGCTGACGCGAAAACGCAAGCAGCTGGCGCACCAGATTCGCCGCCCGGTTGGCGTTCTGCTTGATCTGCATGATGTCCGCGAAGGCCTGATCGCCGGGCCCGTGATTCAGCAGCAAAAGATCGCAATTGCCGATCATGGCCGTCAGCAGATTGTTGAAGTCATGGGCAACACCGCCGGCCAGGCGGCCGACCAGCGCCATCTTCTGTTTCTGGGCGAATTGCTGCTCCAGCTGCTTTTGTTCCGTCATGTCAATGGAATGCAGAATAAAACCGCTGGATTCGCCCGTCGCATCCTCCAGATGGCGGATGAAAAAGGCGGCCACCTGGTTCGCATCGCCTTTCAGACGCACTTCCAGCGGCGGCGCCAAGCGGCTGCCGCTGGCAACGCGCTCGATCTGGGCAAGAAGAGCCTGCTTGTCTTTTTCATCCACCAAGTCCGTTAGAACCGTCTGCGCTTCGACGCAGCTGTTCCAAACCTGCCCGTTGCCCAGAGCAAGGCCGGCGATATGCCGGAAGGCGCTATTGCATTCGGCAACCCGCAAATCGAGACCCAGAAAAGCAATGCCGATCGGGGCCTCTTCGAAGAATTGCTTAAAGCGCAGCTCGGATTGGCGAAGCGCCTGCGCCCATTCCCGCTCCGGCATCAAATTGCGGACGACGGAACGCGTCCGCAATCCCTGCCCTTCCACCATTGGCGTGACCGTCTGCGTCACAAAGGCCTGGAACGGGACGCCGCCAGCGCCGCGCAGCCGCACTTCGCCGCCGCCATCCGTGTCTGAGCCTGCGCCTGCGAAGAAATTATGGAGAGGCGTGCCTTCCGGCAATGCCTCGTCCACAATGTCGTGAAGCTGCTTGTCGCCAGCCGTCAGCTCCGAAGGGGACAGGCCGAGCCATTCGGCAAATTGGTTGTTTACGAAAAGAAATTTCCCGTTCTCGTCGACCGAATAGAAGCCGACCGGCGCGTTCTCCAGGAAATCCACGAGCTTTTCCTGTTCCTCGCGGATGACCTGTTCCATTTCGTGCCGGGCCGTCGTATCGACGGCCCGCCAAAAGATATAGCCCGGCATATCGTCGATCGGAAAGGCGGAAAGGTTTCGCCATTGCAGACTTTCCGGATCGGCAACGGCAAGTTCGTCGCTGGCCGATTCCCCGGCCGCCGCTTTCGCACGGATGCGCCGGAAGCGTTCGGCATCGATACCGCTTAAATTTTTCTCAAGCGAGCGCACCGGATCCGAAGGATCGACCTCGAACATCTCAAAAAAATTGTGGTTTGCATAGACGATGCCGCCGGAAGGGCCCGTCACCAGCCTGCCGGTGGGCACCCGGTCGCGCGTATGGCGCCAGAACTTGTCGGAAGTTTCCGCCGCAGCCTTGCGTTTCAAGACCGCGTATATCAGGCCCAAGGAAAAAACAGCAAGCACGGCAACGCCGCTTGCCGAGACGGCAAACAGCCATTGCGAAATTTCCGTTGCCGCCAGAAGCGCCAGGACGGCGCCGCCCAAAACCGCCAACACCAGCGCAAACCACCACAAAACGGGATGCAGGATGGGCCGGCGTGCCGGAAGGCGCTCCTTCACCTCTGACATAAGAGATAATGGATCATGGCGTTCGTCCATCCGGCTCCCTCACGACGGCTTTGACGCGCCGTCCAAATCTACGAGCCTAGTTTTTAGCATGACTCGGCCCCGAATGCCCAACGCCAGGCGCCGGAGACACCGGCAACGTCCCCTTCAGCCCCATGACATAGGCAATCACTTCCGCGACGGCCTTGTAGTGGTCTTGCGGAATTTCCTGATCCATCTCAGCGCCTGCATAGAGGGCGCGGGCAAGCGGCGGATTTTCGACAATTGGCACGTCATGGGATTTGGCCACGTCGCGGATGCGCGCCGCCAGGGAATCGACCCCCTTGGCGACAAGCCGCGGCGCCTCCATCGCCATCATGTCGTATTTCAGCGCGATCGCATAATGGGTCGGGTTTGTAATGACGACGTCCGCCTCCGGCACGGCCGCCATCATGCGGCGCTGGGCCCGCTCCATGCGAAGTTGGCGCAGCCGCGATTTGACGATCGGGTCGCCTTCCGTCTGCTTGAATTCGTCCTTCACCTCTTGACGGGTCATGCGCATCTGTTTTTGAAAATCATAGCGCTGATAGAGGTAATCGATCCCGGCGATGATCGAAACGATGGAAAGCACCCCAATCAAAACCCGAATTGCCAAAAAATCGATCTCGGCAAGCATCTGGAGAGGCGAAAGCCCGGTCATGCGTTCCAGATTTCCGAACTCCGGCAGCACCAGCACCGTGCAAACCGCACCTACGACGGTGAGTTTCATGATCCCTTTGATGAATTCCATAATTGCCTTGAGGGAAAAGAGCCGTTTCATCCCTTTCAAAAGAGAGATCTTTTCAAGTTTTGGCTGGATGCGGTCGGCTGCAAGAAGGAACCCGCCCTGAACAAAGCCCGCCGCCAGGGCAAGGGCCATGAGCACCAGCATCGGGAACAAAAGCGCCATGAGAATTTCCTTGCCCGCACGCTGGAAAACTTCGCGCAAGCCTTCCCCATCTGCCGAGAACGCATAGGACATTCGGATAAAGCCCGCGAGCGCGTCCTGAAGGTCCCCCATCATTTGATGGGCAAACACCAACACGACAATGGTCAAGCCAAGGATCATGAACCAATGGTTCACTTCGCGCGAATTGACGATCTGGCCCTTCTTGCGGGCCTCCTCCAACTTCTTATGTGTTGGTTCTTCTGTTTTTTGCGATTCTTCGGCTTGCTCTGCCATCCCTACCCCAACGTAAAGGCGTTGACGTAGCCTTCCTGGAACTGGGCAACAAACCAGCTAAGGGCGGCAATCCCGGTCATTGCCATGATCAAAAGGCCGATCGCAATCTGCACGGGCATCGCGATGAAGAAGACCTGCACTTGCGGCATCAATCGGCCAAGGAGGCCGAGGCCCAGATAAAAGGTCAAACCGATGATGAAGAAGGGCGCCGCAATTTCCATCGCCAGGACGAAGCTTTTGGCAACCATATGCGTCATTGCATAGGCGAGATCGTCCAGAGGCAACGGCGCGCCCACCTCAAAGAGATTGTAGCTTTGGACGACCGAGCCAAGCATAAGGTGATGCACATTCGTGACAAATAACAGCAGCAACCCCGTCGTCGTAAGGAAGTTGCCGACGATGGAGCCCTGCTGCGCCGCCGTAAGATCGTAAACAAACGCGTTCGCAAGACCGATCTGGTAGGAAATCACCATCCCGGCGACGAAAAGCCCCGACAGAAGCACCCGCGCCAGCGCGCCGAAAAAAATCCCGATGCCGATTTCCCCGGCAAGAAGCAGAAGCAGCTGAATAGGACTTTCGGGAAGCGCCGGCAGGGCAGCTTCGACGATCGGCGTCACGAGAACGGCAATCGCGATGGCAAGAAGCAGCCGGACGCGCGGGGCCACATAGGTTTCGCCGAAACCGGGCAGCAGCATGAGCGCCGCGCCGACTCGGGCGAAAACAAGAAACAGGGCAAAAAGGTTGAAGGAAAGCAGTTCGGCCAGCATGACGAATTAGCCCAAGCCAGCGATTTGGTCCGTCAGCCGATGGGTAAAAGTGGCAAGCGTTGCCCCCATAAAGGGCATGAACAAAAGGAGTGATATGAAGATCGCCAGGATTTTCGGCACGAAGGACAGGGTCATTTCCTGAACCTGGGTCAGCGCCTGGAAAAGCGAAATGGTCAGTCCGACAACGAGCGCAATGAGCATGACCGGCGCCGCCATCTTGATCGTGACCCACACCGCCTCACGGGCGATTTCAAGCACCACTCCTTCCGGCATCGGCCCGCCTAGATCGGCATCTTGATGACGTCCTGATAGGCCTGTACGACCCGATCCCGGACGGCAACAACGGTCTGCAGCGTAAGTTCGGCGTTTGTAACGGCCGTGACAATGTCGACGAGCTCGGTTTCGCCGGTCACGGATTGCATCGCCATTGCCTCGCCCTTGCGCAGGCTGCTGGAAGCGGTTTCCGCCGCGCCCTTCACAAGGTCTGCAAAATTTGCCTTCGGCTCATTGTCCCGTGCTTCGAGGCCGGGCTGCTTTCCGATGGCGTTGGTGTTCGCGTAGGCTGTCGCCGCCTCGATGGCTTTCAACGTCATGGCTTTCCCCTAAAGTTTTCCAACGAACGGCTTAGCGTTGCAGCAGGCCGATCGTTCCCTGGAGCATTCCCTTTGAAACTTCGATAACACTGAGATTGGCTTCATAACTTCGCTGCGCTTCGCGCATGTCCATCATTTCCACCAACGAATTGACGTTCGGTATGTCGACATAGCCGTTCTTGTCTGCAGCCGGGTGCGTCGGATCGAAACGTTTTTTGAAATCGGTTTTTACGGACGTAATCCGGTCGACTTTGACCAGTTCGGCCCCAAGGTTTCGGTCAAGCTCGTTTTTAAACGTCACCACCTTGCGACGGTAAGGTTCTTCGCCTGGCGCCTTCGGCAGCGAATCGGCGTTCGCAAGATTTTCGGCAATGGTCCTAAGTCGCGTGCCTTGGGCTTTCATGCCCGCAGCGGAAATCTTCATCGCTTTAATGATGTCCACTCGAGAACCCCTTTATTCTAATTGCGTCCGATGGCCGTTCGGAACATCGAGAGGTAGCGCCGGTAGAGATTCGTCGCCGTCTGATAATCGCCCGCCGTCTGCGAAACCTTCATCAATTGCTCTTCCACGACGACGCCATTGCCGTCCGGGGTCGTTTCATAGGTTGCCTTCTGCTCTACTCCGGAGAAGCGTTCTTTGCCCTTCGTGCCCTGAAGATGGCCGGCATTCGTCGCCCGCGGTGCAAGCTTTGCGCCTTCGCTCTGGACCAGATCGCGAAACTGCAATGGCTTGAGATCTTTCGGAATATAGCCAGGCGTATCCGCGTTCGCGATGTTCTTGGCCAAGACCTGTTGACGCGTGTTCAGCCAGGCCATTCGGCCGGTGAGCGTCGCCAACAGAGGCAATTTTGTTACATCCATGAAAGGCCGGTCGTTTCAAGCTGGTTTGGGGGAATCGACGGCTAGGATCACGAGTCTTGCACCCCACCGTTAAGAAAGCGTAAAAATGCGTAGACTTGGTCTAAGGAAATCGAAGGTTTCCGCCCCTTTCCGGGCCGGGGCCAACGGGCGGAACGCGACGCATGCTCTATTTGACCAGGAAGGTTGGCGAATCGGTCATCATCAACGATGAGATCGAGGTAACCGTTGTGGAAATCCGCGGCAAATCGATCAAGCTCGGCTTCGAGTTCCCCGGCGATGCAAGCGTGCTTCGCAAGGAAATCCACGAGCGTATCCAGGAGGAAAACCGCGCCGCCGCCGAAGCGGGCGCCGCCCTTCTCGACCCGCCCTCGGCAGAGGACGAATAAGGCCGCACGCTAAAGACCTTCGCCGCAGCCCTCGCCTTTGCCGCTTGCCTTGGGCAAATCGGCCGCAGGCACCCCGGCATCCACCAAGCGCTTTTCAAAAACCATCCGCCAGCCGGGGGAAAGAGCCGGCAGCTGCAGGGCCAGCATGGCGCCTTCCAGATCGGCCTTTTCCTGAAACATCAGCCGCGCGATAGCCCGCACGCTCACACGCGGAAGCCCCGCCTCGATGCAGAGAATGGGGTCTTGCGCCTCCACCTCGCCCGTCTCAAGGACGCGGGCATAAAAGCCCGTGCGCCCAGAGGCAAGAAAGCGTTTTGGGAAGGCCTCAAGCCCCATCTTCATGGCAAGCTTGAAGCAGGGCACACGGGGCTGGGTGACTTCGATGACGGCACTTCCAATCCGAAATTGATCGCCGATATGGATAGCGTCTTCGGGCATGCCCTCAACGGTGAAGTTTTCGCCGAATTGTCCGAACACAAAATCCTCGCGCCCAAGCTCGCGCGCCCAATCGGCGTAATGCTCGAATGGGTAGGCATAAACCGCCTTACACGCGCCGCCGTGATTTTTGCGATCGGCCTGGCCGTCCCCTTCGAGGTTTTGCCCATGCAACGCCACCCGGCCTTCGACGGAACGTTTGAAAATGCCGGTCGTGACGGTTTTTCCAAGATATTCGACCGCCTTCGGCTCCGAAAGATTGACGGAAAGGAGCTTCATGGAATGCCTCATGGTCTGCTGGTTGCCGTTCTCCATTCGGTCCGCCCCTTGCCAAAAAGGCAAGCTTCGCTATGGCCCAAGCGCCGTTTTAAAGATTCTTTAAGCATAATGCCTCCAGGATATGGCCAAGGAAAGCCGCTCGGCCTTCCAGAAAGTCAGGGAAAAGCCAAATTGAGCGATCCGTTCGATCAAAATGCGCCCGACGCCCGCGAGGTTGCCGTCGCGATCCAATACGACAAAGAAAAGGACCGCGCCCCGAAAATTGCCGCAAGCGGCAAAGGGGCCCTCGCCGAGCGCATCCTGGAAATCGCCTTCCTAAGCGGGGTGAAAGTCCGCAAGGACGAGGACCTGGCCGAACTTCTGTCGGCGCTTGAAATCGGCAAGGAAATTCCCATCGAAGCCTTTACCGCCATTGCCGAAATCCTTTCTTATGTCTACCGCACCAATTCGGCCAATCCGACAATGGAGAAACGCCCATGACCGACACGAACAGCGGCGAGCTGCAGGAGGCCATTGGCTATATCCAGGCCGCGCGCCATGCCCTCGAGGAAGGGGGCAGCATCGACCTCAAACCGCTTGAGCAGAAGATCAATCGTTTCTGCGAATCTCTTGGCGAACTTCCGCCGGAACAGCGCGAGACCATGAAGCAAAAGGCCATCGCGCTGATCGACGACCTCGATCATCTGGCGAAAGATCTGCATTCGCAATATTCCGAATTAAGCGAGCGGCTCAACAAGATGAGCACCCATCATCGCGCCCTCAACGCCTACGGAAAACAACCGGCCGACAAGGAATAGGCGAAGCTCGCCCGAAGTCACGATGGATATCTCGCAATATTTTCGTTTTTTTCTTGCCCTCGCCTTTGTGCTGGGGTTGATCGGGCTGGTCGGCTGGGCCGTGCGCCGCTTTGGCCTTGGCAGCCGAACACCCACCACCCGCAACCGCGACCGCCGGCTTGGCGTGGTTGAAATTCTGCCGGTGGATGGGCGCCACCGATTGGTGCTTTTGCGCCGGGACGACCGGGAACACCTTGTTCTGCTGAACACCGGGCAAGGCGCGGATTTGTTGATTGAAGCCGGCAACCCTGTCCGCGAGCGGCCGGACACCGAGACCGGCGCATCCAAGGCATGAGGAACCGTCTGAAAATGGGGCGTGGCCTGGCCGTCGGCCTCCTTGCGCTTGGCCTTGGCGCCTTCGCGGTACCGGCCATGGCCCAGGGCCTGACGATGGATTTCGGCGAGGGCGGGTCCGCCACGGCGCGCCTTCTTCAACTCATCGCGCTGTTGACCGTCCTCAGCCTGGCGCCGTCTATTCTTGTCATGGTGACATCCTTTACCCGGATCGTCATCGTGCTTTCCTTCGTCCGAAGCGCGATGGGTCTGCAGCAAACGCCTCCGAACGCCGTTTTGATCAGCCTGGCGCTTTTTCTAACCGCCTTCATCATGGCGCCCACACTGGAGGTGGCGTATCGCGATGGCCTTCTGCCGCTGATCGAAGAGCAGGTGACGGAAGAAGAAGCCTTCGAACGTACGACGGCACCGCTTCATGCGTTCATGATGGAACATGTCCGCGAGGAGGACCTGGCCCTTTTCATGGACATCGCAAAACTGGATGCCGTCGAACAGCCTGAGGCGACACCGCTTCGGGTGCTGATCCCCGCCTTTATGATCAGCGAGCTTCGCCGTGCGTTTGAAATCGGCTTTTTGATTTTTATTCCGTTCCTGATCATTGACCTTGTGGTCGCATCCATCTTGATGTCGATGGGTATGATGATGCTGCCGCCGATCATGATCTCGCTTCCCTTCAAGGTAATCTTCTTCGTCCTGGTGGACGGATGGCACCTGGTCGCCGGAAGCCTGATCAAAAGCTTCGGTTAAGTCCGGAAACGGATTGCCGCGGCTAGTTGAGGGCGCTTAGGCCCTTTTCCTTCAGCTGCTGACGATAGCTTGTCATGAAGGCCTGAAAGTTATCGACATCCGCGATCTCGCTTGCAAGCTCTACAAAATCTTCGCTCGCGTGCTCCGCTTCCGGCGAGATCACCCGGAACATGTTCCCATAGGCGCTGGACGCCATGCGCGGGCCGAAGCGTTCATGCAGCGCTTTCAACCCATCCATGTCGCCGCTCAGCGAAAGGGCCACCGCCCAGCTTAGGATGAACTTCAAATCCCGGTCTTCGAGAACCGTCTCCGGCTGAGGATCGCCTATAAGCTGCGCAAAGATTTTCGCGGCGCTCCCCCAGGCCTGCGTCCGTTGATAGATATCGATTCGCAGCAGATTGGCTTCGTAGCTCGTGTCCTTCTTTAGAAGCTCGAGCGCCTGGTCCGTCTTTCCGACCTCGGCCAGGGCACGAATGGTCAAATGAAGGCGCTGGCGGGCCAGCTCTTCCGAAACCGGGTACATGCTGGTTTTCCGCAAAGCCTGCAAGGCGCCTTCCGGATCGTGGTTGAGAAGCTGAACCAGGGCAAGCCGCGTAGCTACGCGTGCCTTTTCTTTTCCGGAAAGGCGATATTCCACCTGATAGTCGAGAAGCTTCACCGCACGCTCGAGAAGATCGGCGCTTACAAGACGGTCCGCCAGAATTTCAATCATGCGATCGCCGTCTTCGCCGACAGGCGTTAGTTCGCGAAAGGCGTTATAAAGTGCAAGCGCCTTCACCAGAGGCATCTGGCTCGCCTCCCCGCCGAGATAGAGCGTCGTAAAGACGTTCGTCATTTCCAGGGCGATTTCCTGCTTTCGTTCCTCGCCATCGAAATAGGTGATCAGCTGCTTCAGCGCGGTCAGGCCGCTTTGGTATTTTTTCTCTTCGAGGTAAAGCTTCCCCAATTTATGGAGAAGGTTGAACTCAAACTCACCCCCCCGCCAGGCAAAGCGCAGCTTTTCAAGCTGATCGATGGCTTCGGCGGGATCGATTTCCCCTTGTTTCAGTTTCAGCAGCGCCCGATCGAAGGCGGCGCGCGCACTGCTTTCCCGGTCTTCTCCTCCGGCAACGCGGTCCCAAAGAAGGATGGCGCCGTCGGCATCCCGCCGGGCCAGGTGGATGCGCCCATCGAGATATTCGACATGGTTGAATTCCATCGCCCGCAGATCCAGCACCCGCAGCCCACGGAGCCTGGCGTCGGCAAGGTCGAGATTGCCGACCCGATAGGCCGCTTCCGCAGCCAAAAGGTTTAGCTGCACGCGCAACGAATGGGGATAGCGCCCGAAGAACGTGTCTGCCCCGTCAAATCCCCTTGCGGCCTGTGTCCAGTTCGCATCCTTTGCGGCAAGAGCCGCCCGCCAAATGGCAATTTCCGCATCGCCATCCAGACTGGGGTGATTGAGGTTCTCTTTCGCTTCCGAATAGTCGCCCTTCTGGAAAAAGGCCGCGCCACGCATGGCACGGAAATTCATGTCCTCTGCCGCCTCGGGGGATTTTTCTTCAATGCGCGCCAGGACGGCAAGCGCCTCCGGCATTCTTTCATTCGCGAAATAGAAGCGGGCGAGGCGCATCCGCACATCGTTAAGCTGCTTCTCACCGGCAACGGCAAGCGCCTGGCGGAGGCGCTGTTCCGTATCGATAAAGGTCTCTTCGGGCACGCCGCGCCACGCATCAAAATCAAAGATACGAACGCTTGTCAGGAGCGCATCCGATACGGATTGCACATCCTTCGGATCGCCCGGACTTGAAATGCGAAGCGTTTTCGGCCCGAAAACCCGCACACCCCGGGTGGTTGATTCGACCTTGAGCAAATCCTTATGAGGCTTGAGAACGATGCCTTGGGCCGACGCAAGCAATGCAAAATCAACATATTCCCGCGCAATTTCGATGCCTTTATTCGCAACGGCAACCGGCGCGACAAGCAATTCGTCGCCAACTTCCGGATCCAGGACACGAATGACTTCTTCCGCGCTATCCGCGCGCAACAGCAGTTCAAGCCCCTCGTCCGCATTCGCAAGCGTTTGCACCGAAATTTCGGCCAAGGGCGGCATGGCTTCCGGACGGATATCCACGGCCCAGGCGTTGCCGCCGCGGCGAAGCGTCGGGTGGAGACCGGGAACCGGTCCAATGCGAATCACCGTGCCCTTCTGGGACGGCACATGCATCGCGTTCTTTAAAAGCCCTTTCTCCTTGGCCAAGACGTCATCCAGAACGAAGTTCCGGAAACGATCGAAGACAATCCAGATATAACCGGCCCGCGCAAATGCGGCGACGCCGGCCGGGCGGTCCCAATCGAAGACCAGACTAACCGCGTTGCCATTGCGCTCCGTGCGCACCGGGATCAGCGCCTCGCCCGCCGGCACTTTCGCCAATTGCACCGGCCGGCTGGGTGTCTGTTTCAAATTCACCGGCTTCGGCGATGCCACCGCTATTTTCTTCGGCTGCGGGCGCAGCGGCTTTTTCGCCTGTTTCGAGGAAAGTTTCAGGAAATCGACGACAATTCTTGGACCATCCCGAAAATGGCGCAATTTCGTCTTTGCCGAATGCACGAGAAAGACTTGCGTCTTTTCTCCGCGGTCTTTTGCATCAATCGTGCGAATATATTTTGGAAGCGCCTTTTTCAGCTCGCCCAGATCCAGCATGGCCCGGCGCTGAAACCGGATCGTTGCCTTCTTCCCTTTTGTATCCACCCGATAGGCAACGCGGCTGGACCAATCGAAAACAAGGCGCGTATAGGCCGCATGCTCTCCCACCCGCACCCGCACTTTCTCGGCCGGGATGGCCTTGGGCGGGGCGGCCGTCTTGGCCGACGGCATCAGCAGATCGAAGACGGGGTTGCCGGCATCGACGAAGCGACGCAGGCTATAATTTCCCTTTAATTTCAGCATGATGTGCTTTCCGCCCGCCTCGCTTTCGACCTTCGCGACATAGGCGCCGAGACGCTTCAACACCGGCGCAAAGGACGTAGCAATCGGTCGCGCAAATTCGATCCTTAATTCCCCGTCGGCAATTTTTGCGGAATGGGCGAGCGGTTGGGAAACGTCGAATACGATTCGCCCGAAGCCATCATGTGCCCAGGCGCGCATCCTGACTTTTTCGCGTATTTCCTTTTCCTGCGCCGAAGCGGCAAAAACCGCATTTGCAAATACAAATACGAAAAGGAGGAGGCCGAGAGATTTTCGCATCTACTCGTCTCCTTGCGAATTTCGAATGACGATATCGACGCGGCGGGCAACTTCAAAGCGCTGGCTCTCCGGGATCGCCATGGAAAGATTTTCAAATCTGGCGTCCCCCTGACCATAGGCAATGATTTTCTTGCGATAACCGAAATGCCGCAGCTCTTCCGCAACGGTGACCGCGCGCGCCAGAGAAAGTTCCCAATTCGATGTAAAACGCCCGCCCTGCGCCGGCAAGGGATCCGTATGGCCAATAACGTCGATCTGATTGCGCAGATTTTGCAGCAATCCCCCCAACGTAAAAAGTGCATGGCGCGCCGATGGGGTTACGCTTGCCGTGCCTCTATCAAACAGGATGTCGCCGGGAAGCGAGATCAGCAGATATTTTTCATATTCCGTAACCTGGCTTCGGGAAAGCGTTGGATCCTTGACCATCTGTTCCCGCAGGACCGCTGCCAAATAAATCAGGTCCGTTGCCTGTTTGTTAAAAACGCTGCGGATGTCATGGGTTGACGTCGGCTCTACATGCAGGGTTTTGCGGCCAGGATTAAGGTTCTGTTCAAGCGCCCGAACGACGTCTTCCCACTTTTCCGATGCAACGGTCGACATCGAAAACAGCATGACAAAGAACGTAAGCAGCAAAGAAATCATGTCTGCAAACGTCACCATCCAGGCCGTGCTTGCCGCTTTGGGTGGCTCGCTGGAAAAGGATGAATCGTCCATCTGCGCCTCCACCCTTAGCCCGATTTCCGAAAAAGGATTGCATCGTCACCCTCGGCGCGAATACGGAAAAGCAGCCGCAGCCGGCCCGGGTGGCCGTGATCGATGCCGGTATAGATGTTGGCAGGCTCCGTGCCCAAGGCAACCATCCGGCGGGCAAAGGTCCCGACGCGCGCCATTTCCAGGCTTTGCCTGGACCCTGGCGCCTGCCGGGTAACGGGCGGGGCATCGATTACGATGCCCATGTCGTAGCGCAAGCCCGAAGGGCCAAATTTCATGATCTCGCCGAGCTTGCCAAAAAGGTCTTCATATTCGGGCCGAACGTCCGCTTTTTCCGGCACGAACATCTCGTCGGCAATGAAAATAATCTCCAGTAAATTCCCGTGAATCAAAATGTCGACTTGGGCGACCGGCATGGCGTTTTCGAACAATTGTTCGATGTCGCTCAAGAACCGGTTTGAAACGAGGGGCGCTTCCGCGTCGGAACTGTATACGGGACGCGAGCTAAGCGGTCCAAAGTCCGAACGGAAGGTCGCCGTCAAACTATCCAGGACACTTTTCGTGCGCTGCTCGTCCAGCGTTGAGATCACGTTTAAAAGCACGAAAAACGCCAGTAGCAGAAGATAAAGGCCAACGAAGAGAACGACACTAGGATCGTTTTGTTCTTTCTTTTCAATTCCCTCAAGGGCATCCATCGCTCGCTGCCTTTGGCTAATCGAGATCGTTCAGCAGCGCATCGATTTCTTCTTGGCTTTTTCCTCCGCCTGGAAGTTGCGGACCGTTCAGCAAGTCCGCATCGCCGGTCGGCTTTTTCACACTGGCAGTCTTTTCTGCGGGGGGCAGCCTGGAACCGAAGGCGGACACCAATTCCTGTATCTTGTCTTCGATCACTTTAAGGGTCCCGACGATCTTACTGATCCGTTGACCGGTAATGTCCTGAAAGCTGCACGCTTGATAAATATTCGTGGTTGCGTCGTTCAGCTTTTCACGGACCTCGTCGCTGACGTCCTCGAATGTCGCTTCGATCTTCTCCGCCGAATCGAGGATTTCTCCTGTCGCCTGCTCGGTCGCCAGGACAATCGCGTCCAGCTCATCCGTTGCCGACGGAATGTGTTTTGCCTGAATTTCATCCGGGCAAAGCGACGCAATATCCGCCTTTGCCTTTTGAATGAAAACGGCAAGCGATTCAAACTCATGATAGAGCTTCACCGCCGCACCAGAGAGGTCGCCCTCCATTGTCTCGACAACGGATTCGACGATACGAATAATTTCGTCCATCCGCTCTGGATTGGCCGATTCGTCCAGTGCCTCTTGCGCACCTTTTGCCATCACGCGCTCCTAGAAGTCGCCAAGCACACTCGCAATTTTTGCCTTCAACGTTTCCGCGTTGAAAGGTTTGACAATGTAATTCGAAACCCCCGCCTCTTTCGCCACGATGACATTTTCCGCTTTGCTTTCTGCGGTAATCATGATGAAGGGAAGGTCCTTCAATTTTTCGTCTGCGCGCACCTCTTTCAAAAGCTCAAGCCCTGTCATCGGCTCCATGTTCCAATCCGAAATGACGAGACCAAATTCTTTTTCCCGCAATTTCTGCAAAGCGCTGCTGCCATCCATTGCATCGTCGATGTTGTTGAAACTAAGCTGCTTTAGAAGATTGCGTATGATGCGCAACATCGTTTTGTAGTCATCCACGACTAGGATTCGCATGTTCTTGTCGATTCCCATTTCTCGACTCCACTCAAGTTTGATCTTTTGGACGTTCCTGAGCAGAAAGCCTAGGTCGAGGCGGTTAAATTATGGTAAAGGAGCCGCCTGACGGCTAGCCTTTTGGAGTTGGGAGTTGACGCCGCTGTGCGAGTTCGGTGGTTACCGCCTCCGCTTTAACCGGATCCATCTGCGCGATAATCGGCGCAACTTTTGCTTCTTTCATGCGCTCGATGACATCCAGGAGAATCGCCATCTCAAGCCGCTCGAAGATTCTTGCGGCACTTTTTGGCTTCATCGTTTCGTAAATCTTAACGAGGCTTTTAAGCTTCGCCTCTTCCTCTTTGTCGTGCTGTTTCAAATAATCTTTGATGGTTTGCTGAATTTCTTTCAGCTCGTTTATTTTGCCATCGATCCGAAGCTCGGCTGCCTGTAGCAGCCCCTCGCGATTGTCTAGCTGTTCGGCGCGAGCATCCAGCGTCTGGCGGCGATCCAGCAATTGCTGCAGAACATCAATTTCGGCCTGGCTGAGTTCGCTTGGATCTTGATCCGGCTCCTTGGAAGCGACCTCAACGGCGCCTTCTTCCGTGGCCTCCGCCGTTTCGGCCGGTTTTACCGCCTTCGGAGCCGTGGCCGCCGGCTCGGCGGCGGAAACGGCGGTTCCTCTCAAGGAAACCCCCTCCCAAACGCCGCCGACCTTGAGCCCCAACATCAGCACCAGGGTAAAAATCACAAATGGAAGAAGCCGGAATCGAACGGACATAAAAACTTTCCTATCTAACAAGCGCGCTTATCGAGCCGCCTGGCGGGCCGATTGAAGGGCTTCGATCAGCTCGCTCTCGGCGATGGATTTTGGCGCCCCCTGCCCTGTTGCGGGACGCCCGGCAGCCGGTGCGGCGGCTTTTGTGGGAATCTTCGCCACTTTGCGCAAATCGCCACCAGCCCGGATCGCATGATCGAGGCGATCGGCTGCGGTCTCGCCCCGATCGGCCAGAAAAGCCAAATCGTCGCACAAGGACCGCGCAAGGCTTGTCTGTTGCTGCAGATCCTTTGACGATATATCCGCAACACTTTTAAGCCGATGGATGCTGTCTTCCGCCCGTCCCATGGCAGCGCCAAAGCCGGCAAGCATTTTTTCAAAACTTTCTCTTTCCTTGCGAAGCCCAGCCAAGCGCCGATTTAAAACGACGGCATAAACGAGGGTCGCCGTTAAAAGACCGATTAGAAGACCGTCCAGCAAAAGGGAAATCGTCAATTTCCTTCTCCATTCGCCTGCGTAAGGATTTCCGGAATTTTTGATTGATCAACCTGCACGGCGATATGCCCGCCCTTGCGGCCGATTTTCCCGTCGAACAACGGCACGTTGCCGCAACGCAGCCGCACGCTGCTTTCCGGCATGGCGTTCAAAAGAACCTGCTTGCCAACTTCCAAATTCAAAACTTCGCTAAGGGGAAGCTCGATCGCATCAAGAACCGCTTCGATTTCCACATCCGTGCACCATAACTCGCCGGCGAGATGCCCTTCCCAGATCGTGTCGCGTCCAAACTTTTCCCCAAGGAACATCTGGAGAAGCAGTTCGCGGATCGGTTCAAGCGTGGCATAGGGCATGATGAGTTCCATCTGCCCGCCCCGGTCCTCCATGTCCACCCGGAGAACCGCGTGGATGGCGGCGTTCGCGTTCCGGCAAATCGTGGCGAAGCGCGGATTCGTCTCCAGCCGTTCGAATTGGAAGGTGACGGGGCTTAGCGGTTCAAAAGCAGCGCTCAGATCCGCCAGCACGATGGACACCATGCGCTGGATCAATTCCCGTTCAATGGTTGTGTAGGGGCGCCCCTCAACCCGCAGGATCGTCGTCCCACGGCGGCCGCCGAGCAGCACGTCCACGATGGAATAAATCAGGGCGCTATCGACCGTCAGCAGGCCATAGCCGTCCCATTCTTCTGCCTTGTATACGCCCATCATCGCCGGAAGCGGAATCGAATTCAGATAATCGCCAAAGCGAACGGAGGTAATGTTTTCGATCGTTACCTCGACATTGTCGGAGGTAAAATTCCGAAGGCTGGTCGAAAGCATCCGCACCAAGCGATCGTAGACGACTTCCAGCATCGGCAAACGCTCATAGGAGACGAGCGAGCTGTTGATGATTGCCTTGAGGCCGGTATCGCTATCGCCACCTTCCCCTTCGTTAAAACCCAGAAGGGAGTCGATCTCTTGCTGGTTTAAAACGCGCGCCTTCGTTCCGGGGCCGCCGCCTTCGCCGTCTTCGTCGGTCTCCTCATTTGCCTCGTCGCCCATCGCCTCCCATTCGGCGGCGAGTTGATCGTCCTCGCTGAGCGGGGCGTCCGCCGCGGCTTCGGGCGACGTTTCTTCGGTTTCCGTCGATTCGGTTTCGGTTGGCTCTTCCATTCGATGTCCCTATTGAATCAACATTTCTTTGAACAGAATGTCCCGCACCTTCGCAGGCTCCGCAGCGGCCGTAACGCGCCGCAGCAATTCCTCGCGCAGCCGGTAAACGCCCGCCGATCCGCTTAAATCCTCGATCCGCAATTCCCGGAGATAGACCTGAAATTTATCGACGATCCGCGGCATCACCGCTTCGATCCGCGGGATATCGTTCGGGTCTTCAAGTTCCAGACTGACGCTGATTTTGAGATAGCTGGCCTTTCTTCCCTTGGCGTTCAGATTCACCAGCATTTCGGGAAGCTCGTAAAAAACGACCTGTTTCGCGACCTCTTCGCCGGTCGCCTCTTCCGCCTCGGCAACGGCTTCCTCGCTTGGGCTGCTGCTTTCAAAAAGCACAACGGCCAGCACCAGACCGATGATGACCGCCAGCGTGCCGGGCAGGACGTAAAAGAGGATGAGCTTCTTCCCGGAAAGTTTCTTTTTTTCCGGTTCGCCCCCTTCTCCCTCTTCGCCTTCTTCTTCCGCCGCGTCCGTAGCCTCTGCCTCGGTCGCCTTGGCTTCCTCGATATCTTTTTCGGCTTTCGCCATTCCCCGTCCTTGGATTTTGGTTCGCAGTGCCCAACGTTGAACGGCTGCGGGCCCCTCGGCTGCTGCAAGGGTAGGAAAGAAGGGTTAACAGGTGGTTGAAATGCGGTGCGTTTTTGATTGGCGCCATATGGCCGCATGCCGCCGATTTCCAAATGACTTGGCGAAAAGCCGTCGGATAACCGGCAACAACTGCCGGGCAAACCCTTCCCAGCCCCCGTTCTGACGTCGCGTCACGCCGCCGCTATTTACATAACCAATTGAAATGCAAGCAAGTCTTCCTTGGCACGCGCCATGCATCCTTACGTGGTGCACCCACATCTTCAGCGAGGGATGAAGAGAATGGAAACTCCAGGTTTAATCGGCCTATCCAGGCAAATGCTTATGAAGCGCCAACTTTCGGTCATCGCCAACAACATCGCGAACGTGTCGACGGTGGGCTTCAAAAGCGAGAATCTTCTATTTTCGGAACATCTGACGAAGGCGGGAAAAGGCGAAAAAGTCTCTTTCGTCCGCAGCGCCGGCAGCGTTCGCGACCGTTCCATGGGCAAACTTTTCGATACGACGAACCCGCTGGACCTGGCGATCCAGGGACGCGGCTATTTCGCCGTTGAAACCCCCTTTGGCACAAGATACACGCGAAACGGCCATTTTCAGCTGAACGAGCTGCGTCAAATCACCACCAGCGACGGCAATGCGATCCTTTCCGACAATGAGCGTCCGATTACGCTTCGCCCTGGTGACAAGGAAATTACCATTTCCCGTTCCGGGGAAATTTCGTCGGAAAGCGGCCGGATTGGGAAAATTCAGCTACACCAATTTGCCAATGAAGAGGCGCTCGTCCGAATGGCAAACGGGCTTTACCTCTCGCCAATACCGCCCGAACCGGCCAAAACCGCGGAAGTGCTGCAGGGCAAGCTCGAACAATCGAATGTCGAGCCAATTTCCGAAGTGACGAAAATGATCAACCTGGCGCGCGCCTATGAATCGGCAAGCCGATTGGTCCAAGGGGAACATGATCGCCAGCGCCGCGCGATTCAGGTGCTGACGAAAACGAATTAGAACACACAACTTAAAGTTGTGATAAAAGAGGATTAAGCAATGAGTGCTTTGGATGTTGCAGCAACTGGGATGTTGGCACAACAACTTAACGTTGAAGTGATCGCCAACAACATCGCCAATCTGAACACGACCGCCTACAAGCGGCAACGCCCTGAATTTCAAGATCTTTTGTACCAAAACCTGGAACTTGTCGGTTCCACCTCCAGCGACAACGGAACCATCGACGCGTCCGGCATTCAATTGGGGACTGGCGTGCAAACGTCGGCCGTTTACCGGATCACCGGTCAGGGCAATCTGGTCAGCACGGAGAACACCTTCGATCTGGCCATCGAGGAAAAGGGCTATTTCCAGGTCGAATTGCCAAGCGGCGATACGGCCTATACGCGGGCAGGCTCGTTTCAGCTTAGTCCGGACCGGGAAATCGTGAACTCGGACGGCTATCGGATCCTTCCTGGCATCACGATCGCCGCGGACGTCACCGAGGTGACGGTCAACTCCACCGGGGAAGTCCTGGTCAAGGTCGCGGGACAGGTTACCCCGCAAAATGTTGGGCAGTTTGAACTGGCCGTTTTCCCGAATGAAGCCGGTCTTCAAGCCGTTGGCAGCAACATGTTCCTGGAAAGCGCCTCCTCCGGCAACCCGACGACCGGAACGCCCGGCTCAACCGGCATCGGCACCGTCATTCAGGGATTTCTGGAATCTTCGAACGTCAACATGGTCACCGAAATTACGACCCTCATCGCCGCCCAGCGCGCCTATGAGATGAACTCGAAGGTTATTCAGACATCCGACGAAATGATGCAAACGGCAAACCAGGTAACCTAGGGGCTTTAGCGATGATTAAGCGAATTGCACAAGCGCTTCTCTTGCTCGGACTTTGTGCGGCGTTGACGCCTGCAGCCTGGGCCCAGCCCGTTTTGCACGATCACGCCCGCATCGAAGGCGACGTCATTCGTTTTGGCGATCTTTTCCAGAACGCCGGGGACAAGGCGGAGGTGGCCATCGCCAAGGCGCCGGCACCGGGGGCACGGATTATCCTGGACGCCGACCGCCTGACCCGTATCGCGAGAGCCCATAAATTTCCCTGGCGGGCACGCTCCAGCTTCGAGCGCGTCGTCGTCGAGCGTGCCGGCACGGCAATTCCAAAGGACGCCATCATGAAGGCCCTTGAAGACGCCCTTCTCGAACAGGGCGCCCCGAAAAACATGCAGATTGCCTTCGCCGACCGGGATTTTCAGATTTACGTGCCGGCAGACCGCCCTGCAACCATCGCCATGAAGCGCCTGGAATATGACAAGCGCACCCAATATTTTTCGGCAACCCTTGTCTCTCCGGCAAGCGGATTGGTCGCGAAGGAATTTCGCGTTAGCGGCCGAACCCATGCAACCGTCGCGATCCCCGTCCTGCACAACCGTGCAGACCATGGCGATATTCTGCGCAAACAGGATATCCAATGGATCCAGATGCGGGCGGACAGGATCGGGGCGAACACCATCACCGCCGCCAGCGATCTTATTGGCAAGACGCCGCACCGGATGATCCTGGCCGGAAAGGCCATCGACAAAAACGGCGTGCGCCGGCCAATCCTTGTGGAAAAGGGCGATATTGTGACGATGACCTACCGCACGTCTTCCATGACGTTGACGATGAAAGGGCGTGCCCTGGACCAGGGCAGCCAAAAGGACATGATTCGCGTGCTGAACGTTCAGAGCAAGGTGGTGATCGATGCGATCGTCACAGGCCAAAACAAAGTCAGCGCTTTTGCACAGGAAAGTCTGGCCATGAAAGGGGATGGAAGCCATGTACGCTAGGACATGCACGCCGTTTTTGCGCTTCGCCGTTCTTGCGCTGTTGGTGACGGCCTTGGCTGGCTGCAACACGCTGAAACGGCTGACGGAGGTTGGCGAAGAGCCCCGGCTCACGGAAATTCAGAACCCGGTCAAACAGCCGAACTACCAGCCGGTCAGCCTGCCCATGCCGGCGGTGGAACCGGTGGCCTATCATGAAAACTCGCTTTGGCGAACCGGCGCACGAGCCTTTTTCAAGGACCAGCGCGCGGCCCGCGTTGGCGACATTATGACCATCACGATCACGATTGCCGACAATGCGAACGTCTCCAACACGACGACCCGCACCCGCACGACCGCGGAAGACGCTTCGCTTTCATCGTTCCTTGGCTATGAGGCACAGCTCGGAAACATTCTTCCGAACGCCGTCGACCCGACAAACCTGGTGGACGCGGACAGCACGACGAATTCCACCGGCACCGGCACCGTCAATCGCAGCGAGACCATCAATCTGAAGGTTGCGGCCGTCGTGACCCAGGTGCTTCCGAACGGAAACCTGGTGGTCAGCGGGCTTCAGGAGATCCGGATAAATTACGAGGTCCGGGAATTGCACATCAACGGCATCGTGCGCCCCGAAGACATCACGGCCGCCAACACGGTGAGCTATGAGAAGGTTGCCGAAGCCCGCATCGCCTATGGCGGGCGGGGGCAACTCACGGACGTTCAGCAGCCGCGTTACGGCATGCAAATCTACGAAACCCTCTTCCCGTTCTGATCCCTCGTTCTCCAGACGGGAAAAGCGAAAGGGCCAATGTTCAACATTGGCCCTTTTTCGTATCCGCGTCGTTTGAAAGGCTTAATCGTCGCGGTGGGTTTTTTCCATGCGCTCGTGACGCTCCTGCGCTTCAAGCCCAAGCGTCGCAATGGGGCGCGCCTCGAGACGGTTTAGGCCGATCGGCTCGCCCGTCTCAACGCAATAGCCATAGGTGCCGTTCTCAAGACGAAGAAGCGCCTCATCAATCTTTGCGATCAGCTTGCGTTCCCGGTCGCGGGTCCGAAGTTCAAGGGAGCGGTCCGTTTCAAGGGAAGCCCGATCCGCAATGTCGGCCTCCTGGCCGCTCTCCTCGCGCAGATGCACGAGCGTTTCCTTTGATTCCATCAAGAGATCTTCCCGCCACCCCAGCAATTTGCGACGGAAATATTCCTGCTGACGCGCATTCATAAACGGCTCGTCGTCGGAGGGACGGTAATCCGCGGGCAGGTCGGCCTTCAGGGGACGATTCATCGTTTCTCACGGAAGCTATGAAATTTGGCTGCGGAGTATAGGTAGCAAGCCCTAGCGCCGCAAGATCATCGGGAAAGGAAAACCGCCATGGGCCTTGCCCCGAAAGGCCGTAAAATATCTTTTCTTTTCAAGAGGTTATTCTGATTGGCCTTTGGGAGGCAAAAAATTTGCTGGATTTAGGGCCAAAGAAAAGCCCGCCGGCACGGCATTTAGAAGGATTCTTGATATTTTGCCAGCTCGACGGCGGCCCGCAGCTCGATCTCATCCAGGATGCCGGCAAGTTTGGGATCTGTCACTTTGATGCGTTCCGCGCGCACGCGGTCTTGAAGTTCGCGAAGCTTGGCGGGGTCAATCGTTCCCACCAGGAGGGCGTGGCGAAGCTCGTCAAGCTGATCGAGCAGCCCTTGTGCCGATGCCTTGGCACGGGATGCTTCGCTGGTGGCATCGCCTACTTCCTGAAGGGCCAGCAGCCCGTCTACGGCCGCCGGGGTCACCTTTGCCGTCGCGCCAGCGGACGCCGTTGCCTCTAAATGCGATGCGAACGCGCGGCCGCCTCGCGTTCGCTCCGTCTTTCCGGTGCGGCGAATCTGGGTGCTACGACCTGGGCCGGTAACGGGAATTTTCATTTAAAAATATATAGCTACAACGATCTTTTCCCAAGGATCCGCACTCGTCCTTAAAAACCCGTTAAACCACCGCGCCAACCTTTGGCGAAGGCTTTGCCTTTCCGGCTTATCGGGGCGGCAAATTTTTCCCTTTATCCGGCGCGCAGGCCCCTCTTGCCTGGCCTTTTCTTCCGCCCGCCCTCCGAAGCTGCTTGAGACAATCTTTTTAAATCAAGCAATTAACCGATTTCCAAAGATGGCACGGCTTTCGCAACTTACCTCCCTGCGAAGGACACCATCGATAGGTTGAAAGCTTATGCAGGGGAAAAAACATCACGGCAGCGAATTTGTGAGGCGGCGCCTCCGGCACCGGCTGATTGCGCTCTTCAGCATTGTCTGCCTGTTCGCAAGCAGCTTTCCGGCAGGGCCGGGGAATGCCTCGGTGCGAATCAAGGACATCGCCGATTTTCAGGGCGTTCGTGACAACCTCCTGGTTGGCTACGGCCTTGTCGTCGGTCTGGACGGCACCGGCGATTCCCTGACAAACGCAATTTTCACAAAGCAGAGCCTGATCGGCATGCTGGAGCGCCTTGGCGTCAACGTCCGTGACCAAAGTATCAAAACGGACAACGTGGCCGCCGTGATGGTAACCGGGACACTGCCGCCTTTCGCAAGGCATGGCGGACGCATCGACGTCGCCGTAAGCGCCATGGGCGATGCCGAAAGCCTGCTTGGGGGCACCCTTCTGGTAACGCCTATGATCGGCGCCGACGGGGAAATCTACGCCGTCGCCCAGGGGCAAGTGGCGATTGGCGGATTTTCCGCTTCAGGCGCGGGCGGCACCAGCGTCACGAAAGGTGTGCCGACAAACGGCCGCATTCCGAACGGCGCCATCGTCGAGCGCGCCGTCGATTTCAACATGGCCAGCCTGAAAAGCATCAATCTTTCGCTCCGCAATCCGGATTTCACGACCTCGCGCCGCATAGCCCAGGTCATCAATGGGCATCTGAACGCACCGGCCGCACAAAGCCTAGACCCGTCTACCGTGACGTTGCAGGTGCCGGCCGCCTATGCGGCGGATATCGTCGCTTTGATCACGGACATCGAACAATTATCGGTCCAGCCGGACCAGCGCGCACGCGTCGTCATCGACGAGCAATCCGGCACGATCGTCATGGGCGAGAATGTGAAGATCAGCACCATTGCGATCGCCCAGGGCAATCTGACCATTCGTATCACCGAAACCCCGCAAGTGTCACAGCCGAATGCCTTTTCCGACGCGGGTACGACGACAACCGTGCAGCGCACGGATATCGACGTCGATGAGGAGAGCGGACAGCAATTGGCCGTCTTCACAAGCGGCGTGGATTTGCAGGAACTGGTCAACGGGCTGAACGCCCTTGGCATTGGGCCGAGAGACCTCATCACCATCCTGCAGACCATCAAGGCGGCGGGCGCCCTGCAGGCAGAAATCGAGGTGATGTAATGGACGGCCTGAAAACGCCCATCGATTCATCGCTTCTTACCCTGCAACGGCAGGGAGAGCCGAAAGTCGCCCCCGCGCACAACCCCGAAGAGGCGCGCAAGGCCGCCGAGGATTTCGAGGCCTTCTTCCTTTCCCAGATGGTTGGAACGATGTTCTCCGGCCTCAAGACGGATGGGCCCTTCGGCGGCGGATTCAGCGAAACGATCTACCGGTCCATGATGGCCGAAGAATACGGGAAGGTCATGGCGCGGCGCGGCGGCGTCGGTATCGCCGATTCGGTGCAACGGGAAATCCTAAAACTGCAGGAGGTGGGTGGACATGCACATGGAAGCTCAGATTGAGGACCTAACGATGGTAACGGAGCAGTTGATCGTCCTGATGGATCAGGAGACGTCCCTGCTGCACGAGCGCCGTCATGAGGATATCCGCGGCCTACAGGTAGAGAAGGCTCAACTGGCCCATGCCTATGAAGGACATTTGCGCGGTTTGCGCGAGCGGCCGGAAAACATTCAGAACGTTTCGCCGTCGCTTCTCGACCGATTGAAAACCAGCAACATCGCCTTTCAAAAGGCAACCCAATCGAACGCATTGGCGCTGAAGGCAGCAATGGA